>Ga0207661_10000497_pt1 | contig 25291 bp, 4 predicted proteins | sample KBSC713LmetaG_FD_184337 | JGI IMG/M metagenome (GOLD analysis project Ga0207661, IMG submission 184337) | Corn rhizosphere microbial communities from Kellogg Biological Station, Michigan, USA - KBS C7.1-3L metaG (SPAdes) (version 2) | ecosystem: Host-associated > Plants > Roots > Rhizosphere ...
CCCCGGCCGACCGCGAACCGTTGCAGTACGCCGACTTCGCCGCCTGGCACCACGACCTGCTCGGCTCGCCGGACGGCGCGGCCGACCGGCAGGCGTGGGCGCGCCAGCTTCGGGCGCTGAGCCCGGGCGGCGCACCCGACGACGAACCGTTCGCGACCGTGACGCAGGCATTTGACGCGGCGGCGCTCGACGCCTTCGCCACCGCGCATGGCATCCCCGTCCCGCGACTCCTTGTCGGCGCGTTCGCCATCGTCGGCTGGCGGTTCGCCGGCGAGCGCGACGTCCTGCTCGTGCTGAACGACCCGGCGCGGCACCTCGACGCGATCGGCGGCGCCGTGGGGCCGTTCGAGCGCGAGGTCCCGCTGCCCGGCCCGGTCGACGGCGGCCAGCCCGCGCTCGAGTTCCTGCGGCAGTTCGACCGGTCCGCGACCGAGTGGACCGAGCGAGTCGAGTACCTGGACCCGGCGCTGGTCGCGCCGCTCGGCCATGCCCTGGCGTTCCGCTACGACGACCTCGGGGACGGCGTCGAGCTCACGTCGCACCGCGACGACGCCACCCGGTTGAGCTGCACCCGGCGGGGCGACACCGTCGAGTTGACGCTGGCACACACCCGGTCCGTGGCCGAGGCCATGCTCGACAGCGTCGGCGTGCTGGTACGGCACCTGCTCGACCACCCCGACACGACGCTGGCCGAGCTGCCCATCACCACCCCGGATCAGCGCGAGCGGCTGCGGGCGGCCGGCGAGGGCCCGGTCACCGAACTGCCCGGCCGACCGGTTCACGAGCTCATCGCCGCTCAGCCGGCCGGCGCGGTCGCGGCCACTGCGGACGGCCACGACCTGACCTACGGCGAGCTCGACGCGCGCGCCAACCGCCTCGCCCGCCGGCTGATCGAGCGCGGTGTCGGCCGGGGCGATCGCGTCGTGGTGAGCCTGCCGCGCTCGTTCCAGCTGTTGGTGGCCATCCTCGGCACGCTGAAGGCCGGGGCCGCGTTCGTCCCCGTCGACCCGGCACACCCCGTCGAGCGGCTGCGCTTCGTGCTGGCCGACACGGCGGCCCCCATCCTGCTCGGCAGTGAGCGGCACCGCGAACTCGGCCTGCCCGACACATGCACCGTGCTGGAGATTGACGACGGTCAAGACCAACCGCCGGCGGTCGAGGTGTCGGACCAGGATCTCGCGTACGTGTTGTACACGTCCGGGAGTACCGGCGCGCCCAACGGCGTCCTCGTGCCGCACCGCGCCCTCGTCAACTACCTGACCTGGGCGGCCGGCGAGTACCGGCTCCAGGAGGGGAGCGGCGCCCTCACCCACTCGTCGATCAGCTTCGATTTCACGCTGACCACGCTGTTCGCGCCGCTGCTCGTCGGCCAGCGCACGATCCTCCTGCGCGACGGCGGCGTGGCCGACCTCGCGGCGTCGCTGCGGACCCGGCGCGACCTGAGCCTGCTCAAGCTCACCCCGACGCACCTGGAGGCGCTCGGCCAGCTGCTGTCGCCCCGCGAGATCGACGGCGCCGTGCGCACCGTCGTCGTCGGCGGCGAGGCGCTGCGCGCCGACAGCCTGGCGCTGTTCCGGGCGGCCGGCGCCCGTGTGGTGAACGAGTACGGCCCGACCGAGACGGTGGTCGGCAGCACCGCGTATGTGGTGACCGGCGACGCCCCAGCGACCGGACCGGTGCCGATCGGGCGGCCCATCGCCAACACGCGCGTGCAACTGCTCGGCTCGCGCGGCGAGCCGGTGCCCGACGGCGCCGTCGGCCAGCTCTTCATCGGCGGGCTGGGGGTCAGCGACGGATACCTGAACCAGCCGGCGCTGACCGCCGAACGCTTCGTCGCCGGGCTCTACCGGACCGGCGACCTGGCCCGCCGGCTCCCCGACGGGAACCTCATGTACCTGGGACGCATCGACGACCAGGTCAAGATCCAGGGCGTCCGGGTCGAGCCGGGCGAGATCGAGGCCGTGCTGCGCGCCTGCGAGGGCGTCGCCCAGGCCGTCGCGGTGGTCCGCCGCGACGAGGACCCCGGCCAGTCCTCGCCCCTCGCCGCCGTGCCGATGCTGGTGGCATATGTCGTACCCGAGCCCGGTCAGTCGCTCGACCCGGTGGCCCTGGTGCAGCGCTGCCGTGACCGGCTGCCGGAGCAGCTCGTGCCGAAGGCGGTCACGCTCCTGGAGGCGCTGCCGCTGACGATCAACGGCAAGCTCGACCGCGCGGCGCTGCCCAAGCCGGACGTCAGCGTGCGGTCCGGAGTCGACTACGCGGCCCCGACGACCGAGGTCGAGGAGATCCTCGCCGGCTCCATCGCAACCGTCCTCGGCGTCGACTCGGTCGGCATCGACGACAACTACTTCCTGCTGGGCGGCGACTCGATCCGCAGCGTGATGGTGGCCAGCCGGGCGCAGGCTCGCGGCGTCGAGGTCACCGTCGCCGACCTGCACGCGCATCCGACTGTGCGGCGGTGCGCCGCGCACCTCGCCCAGAAGCACGAGGACGTGGTGGCCCCGGTCACCGCGCCGTTCTCGCTGATCAGCGCCGAAGACCGGGCCAAGGTGCCGGCCGACGTCGAGGACGCGTTCCCGCTCAATCTGCTGCAGGAAGGCATGATCTTCCACCGCGACTTCGCCGCGAAGTCGGCGGTGTACCACGCGATCGCGTCCCTGCGGCTCAAGGCGCCGTTCAACGAGGACGTCATGCGGGTGGTCATCCACCAGCTGGTCGAGCGGCACCCGATGCTGCGCACGTCGTTCGACATGACCACGTTCAGCCACCCGATGCAGCTGATTCACAGCGAGTTCGCCAACCCGCTGTCCATCGAGGACCTCCGCGACCTCGACGACGAGGAGCGCGAACGGCGCGTGCGGCAGTGGATCGCCGACGAGAAGGCGCGCGGCTTCGAACTCGACGAGTTTCCGTTGATCCGCTTCCGCGCCCAGCGCCTCTCGGACGAGGAGTGGCAGTTCACCTACGGCTTCCACCACGAGATCGTGGACGGCTGGAGCGAGGCACTGATGATCGCCGAGCTGTTCAGCCAGTACTTCTCGATCATCTACGACGAGCCGATCTCGATCAAGGCGCCGACCTCGACGATGCGCGACGCCGTCGCGCTCGAGCTGGAGGCGTTGCAGGACAAGCGCAACGTCGAGTTCTGGGAGGGCTACCTCGCAGACGCAACGGTCATGCGCCTGCCCCGCTTCGGCGGCGGCCCCAAGGTGGACAAGGGCGCCCGCGACATCGTGCGCATCGAGGTGCCGGTGTCGGTCGAGCTGTCCGACAAGGTCAAGCGCCTGGCCCAGGCCAACGCGGTACCGCTGAAGAACGTCCTGATGGCCGCTCACCTGGCGGTGATGTCGACCTACGGCGGCCACGCGGACACGCTCACCTACACGGTCGGCAACGGCCGGCCGGAGACGGCCGACGGCAGCACGGCGATCGGGCTGTTCGTCAACAGCCTGGCGCTTCGGGTGCCGACGCCGGGCGGGACCTGGCGCGAGCTCATCGCCGCCGGTCTCGGGTCGGAGCGCGCCTCGATGCCCTACCGGCGGCTGCCCATGGCCGAGCTCAAGCGCCACCAGGGCAGCGAACCGCTGGCCGAGACGCTGTTCTTCTTCACCAACTACCACGTGTTCGGCGTGCTGGACCAGTGGGTCCGGCGCGGCGTGAGCCACGTGGCGACCGACCTGTACGGCGAGTCGACCTTCCCGTTCTGCGCCATCAACCGGCTCAACCGGGAGACCGGTCACCTGGAGATCCGGCTCGAGTACGACGGGCTGCAGTTCTCGACGAGGCTCATGGAGAGTGTCCGCGACTGCTACGCCCAGGTCCTCGAGGCGATGACGGCCGATCCGGACGGCCGCTACGACACGCGGTCGTTCGCCTCCTCCGTCGACCTGGCGGCGCTGGCCGAGACGTGCTTCGCGCCGGACGTCGAGGCCGACGACCGCTGCCTGCACGAGCTCATCGAGGCCCAGGCGAAGCAGCGGCCCGACGCGATCGCCCTCCAGTACGGCGACAACGCCGTCAGCTACCGTCAGCTCGACCGCCGCGCCGACCGGCTGGCCGCCGAGCTGTGCGCCGCCGGCGTCGGGCCGGAGGCCGTCGTCGGGGTCCTGGCCGAGCGCTCGATCGAGCAGATCGTCGCGCTCGTCGCGGTGCTCAAGGCGGGCGGCGCCTACCTGCCGCTCGACCCGAGCCAGCCGGACGAGCGGCTGGCCGCCATCGTCGCCGACGCCAGGACCCGGATCGTGGTGGCCGACCCGCGGCTCGCCGGGCGGCTGCCGGCCGACGTGTCCACTGTGGACCCTCGCACTTCACTGGACGGGCAGCCGGAGCGAAGGCCGCACGTGGACCCGCGCAACGCGGCGTACGTCATCTACACGTCCGGCTCGACCGGGCAGCCCAAGGGCGTCGTGGTCGAGCACCGCAACGTCGTGCACTCCACGCTCGCCCGCCTGCGGGGGTACCCGGGTTCGGTGGAGCGGTACCTGCTGCTGTCCTCGTTCGCGTTCGACAGCTCGGTGGCCGGCATCTTCTGGACGCTCGCCGGTGGCGGCACGCTCGTGCTCCCGCCCGAGGGCGCCCAGCGCGAGCCGGCCACGCTGGCCAGGCTCATCACCGCCCAGCGCCCGACCCACACCCTCGCGATCCCGTCGCTGCTGCGGCTGCTGCTGGATGAGGCGAGTGCCGGGCTGGACTCGCTCCGCGTGGTCATCTCGGCCGGCGAGGCGTGCCCGACCGACCTCAGCACCGCCTACCTCGAGCGGCTGCCCGGCTGCACGTTCCACAACGAGTACGGCCCGACCGAGGGCACCGTGTGGGCCACCGAATGGTCCTCGGCCCGTGACCAGTACGAAGGCGAGATCCTCCAGGTGCCGATCGGCCGGCCGGTCGCCGGGACCCACGTCGTGCCGCTCAATCACACCGGCCAGCTGGTGCCCATCGGCGTCACCGGCGAGCTGCACATCGGCGGCGCCGGCGTGGCCCGCGGCTACCTCGGCCGGCCGGCCGAGACCGCGGCGAGCTTCCGGCCCGACCGTTTCGGCGAGGGCGGCGCCCGCTCGTACGCGACCGGCGACCTCGCCCGAACACTGCCCGAGCACCTGCTCGAGTTCCAGGGCCGCGCCGACCACCAGGTGAAGGTCCAGGGCTTCCGGGTCGAGCTGGGCGCCATCGAGGCCCTGCTCGACGCCCACCCGGCGCTGCAGCGCTCGATCGTGGTGTCGCGCGGCGACCAGGAGCGGGCGATCGTCGCCTACGTCGTGCCGAACCCGGGCCAGGAGGTCCGGCCGGTCGACGTCCAGCGGTACGTGCGCGAGCGGCTGCCCAAGTACATGATCCCGGCGGCCGTCGTGGTCATGGACACCATGCCGCTCACCGCGACCGGCAAGGTCGACCGGGGCTCGCTGCCGGCGGTCACGCACGCCGAACTCGCCGGCGCGCAATACGTAGCTCCGCGCAACGACATCGAGGAGGCGCTCGCCGCCATCTGGTGCAAGGTGCTGGAGATCGACCGGGTCGGGGTGCACGACACGTTCTTCGACATCGGCGGCGAATCACTGCGCGCGATGCAGGCGATCTCGGCCACCAACAAGGTGTTCCAGATCGGGCTGTCGGTCCGCCGGCTGTTCGACGCGCCGACCGTTGGGGACCTCGCCGTGCTCGTCCGTGAGGAACTGGCGGCGCGGGCGGAATGACCCTGACCGACGGCTCGACCACCACCACGGCGCCGCTGCATCCTGGGCAGCGCGCGCTGTGGTTCCTGCACGAGATCGAGCCGGGCGAGGTCGCCTACAACACCTGTACCGCGATCACGCTGCGCGGGCCGCTGCGACTGGCGGCCCTGCGTCGCGCCATCCGCCAGGTCGGCCGCCGGCACGACTCGCTCCGGACGGTCTTCCTCGAGGAGGATGGCGAGCCGCGTCAGGTCGCCGCCGGCGAAGCGGTCGGGCCGCACCTGGTCGACCTCACCGGCCTGGCCGAGCCGGACCGTGAGGTCGAGGTCGGGCGGCAGCTGGGCCGCCTCGCGGCCATACCGTTCGACCTGCGCGGTGGCCCGCCGGTGCGGTGGGCGCTGCTGCGCTGCGGAGCTGAACACCACGTCTTGCTCCTCGACGTGCACCACATCGTGTTCGACCGTGACTCTCTCGCCGCGATCGGGCGGGAGCTGGAGCAGGACTACACCGGCGCAGTGCGGCCCGAACGGCATGCGAGTGACGTGCGCTTGGCACTCAAGGCGTGGACGGCGGATCACCACCAAGGCGAGGCCTTCTGGCAGCGCACACTCGACGGCGCCCCGGCGAGCAGCTCGCCGTTCGCGCCCGGCACCGCCCGTGGCGACGGTCCGGTCCGGCAGCGGATCGAGCTGGACCACGCGGCGCTCTGGAGCCTCGCGCGGCTCTGCGCGGAGGAACGGGCGACCACGTTCACCGCCGTACTGGCCGTGCTCGCCGGCCTCATCTCGCGGTACACGGGAATGCGCGACGTCGTCGTGGGGACCCCGGTGTCGCTCCGCGACGACGATGACTACGCCGATGTCGTCGCCATGCTGGTCAACACCCTGCCGTTGCGAGTCGTGGTCGGACACACCTTCCGGACCACGCTGCGGCGGGCGCGGGACACCGTCCTGGACGCGCTCGAGCACCGGCGGGTCCCGCTGCACCGCATCGTCGAGCTGCACGGCCGGGCCGACGCCGGCCCGGCCGACGGGCCGTTCCAGGTCCTGCTCGCGCACCAGCGCCCGGCCGGCGCGCCCCGGCTGGCCGGCGTGCGCGCCGAGGCGCGATGGGTCGACGCGGCGGCCGCCAAGTTTGAGCTGAGCGTCGTCGTCACCGAGTTGGCGGACCGGCTGGAGATCGCACTCGAGGCCGACGGCCGCCGCGTCGAGCCGGAGCGGCTGGCTGCGTTCGCCAAGCACCTGGTCGCGCTGATCCAAGCCGTCGGCGAGGAACCCGACGCGCGGCTCGACGACGTCGAGCTGCGCGACGCCGCCGAGCGGTCGGCCGCCGCCGATATGGCCCGCGGGCCGCGGGTGCCCCGGCCGGCGACCGCGAGCCTGCACGGCCTCGTCGCCGCCCAGGCGCGGCGGGCGGCCGACGCGGTAGCCGTGATCGCGGATGGACCCGACGGCCCGGCCCAGCTCACCTACGGCGCGCTGCTCGGCAGTGCGGCCCGGGTCGCGGCCGCGCTCGAAAACCAGCTGGATCGGCCGGTCGGCATCCTGCAGCGGCGGGGCGTCGGGTTACCGGTGAGCTACCTCGGCGTGCTCATGGCCGGCGGCTCGCTCCTGCCGCTGGACGTCGAGGACCCGGACCGGCGGCTGGCCGAGTTACTGGCCGACAGCGGCGCGGACACGGTCCTCGCCGACCCGGACCAGGTGACTCGGGCCGCAGCGTTCGGCCCGAAGGTCCTCTCGATCGCCGATTTCTTCGAAGTTCGCGGAAAAGCCCGCAAAAGCGACACCGTACATCCCGAACAAGGTGCCTACGTCCTGTACACCTCCGGCTCCACGGGACGGCCGAAGGGCGTCGTGGTGCCGCACCGGGCGATCGTGAACCGGCTCGCCGCGCTGCCGTTGTCGCCCGGCGAGCGCCAGCTCGTCAAGGCACCGTCCACGTTCGACGTCTCGGTGACCGAGCTGTTCGGGCCACTCGTCGAGGGTGGCTGCGCGGTGCTGGCCGTGCCGGGTGGCGAGCGCGACCCGCAGTACCTGCTCGACGTCATGCACCGACAGCGGGTCGGCGTCGCGCACTTCGTCCCGTCGATGCTCGCCCCGTTCCTCGCCCACGTCCAACAAAGACCAAAGGCGCTGCAGAGGATCGTGTGCAGCGGCGAATCCCTGCCGGCCGAGGTGAGCCGCCGCGCGACCGCGACGCTCGGCGTGCCGGTGTACAACCTGTACGGGCCGACCGAGACCGCGGTCGAGGTCACCGCCTGGCCGGCCGAGCCGGACGAGCGTGGCCGGATGGCCATCGGCACGCCGATCGACAACGTCGAATGCTGGGTCGTCGACGAGCGCGGCCATCCGGTGCCGCTGGGCGCCGTCGGCGAGGTGGCGATCGGCGGCGTCTGCCTCGCCCGCGGCTACCTGAACCGCCCAGCCCTCACCGCCGCCAGCTTCGTGCCGGACCCCGCAAGCCGCACCGGCGCACGTCTGTATCGCAGCGGCGACCTCGGCCGCTGGGCCCTCGACGGCCTCCTTGAGATCGTCGGCCGGCGGGGCGCCCAGGTGAAGGTCGGCGGTCGCCGGGTCGAGCCGGCCGAGGTGAGCGCGGCGCTGCGCCGCCAGCCCGGCGTGCACGACGCCGCGACCGTGGTGCGCGGGGACCGGCTCGTCGGCTTCGTGATCCTCGAGGACGACCAGAAGCCGGAGTCGCTCATCGACGCACTGCAGCGCGAGCTTCCCGCGTACATGGTGCCCGTTCAGGTTGAGGCGCTCCCGGTGCTCCCGCTCACCCGCGCCGGCAAGGTCGACACCCAGGAACTCACCCGCCGGGCCGCGGCGCTCACTCCGCCGACCGGGTCGGCGCTGCCCGGCACCGATCTGGAACGGCGGGTCGCCGACATCTGGTGCGAGGTCCTCGGGCTGACCCGGGTCGGCGTCGACGACGGCTTCTTCGACGTCGGCGGCACGTCGTTGACGCTGCTACAGGTGCACCGGCGGCTGGCCGGTACCGTCGCCCCCGAACTCACCGTGCAGGACCTGTTCCGCTTCCCGACGGTCGCCATGCTCGCGCGATTCCTCAGCGGCAGCGGCGCGATCGGCAGCGGCGCGATCGGCAGCGGCGCGATGGGCAGCGGCGCGGTCGGCGGCGGCGCGATCGGCAACGGCGCGGTCGGCGACGGCAGTGCCGGGGCCGAGCGTGGGCGGCGCCGCCGCGAAGCCTTGCGCGCCCGCCGATCCGGCCTTCGATCCGGTCAGGGGGAGCGCGACCATGCATGAGGATGCGATCGCGATCGTCTCGATGGCCGCCCGGTTCCCCGGTGCCGGCAGCGTCGAGCGCTTCTGGGCCAACCTCCGCGCCGGTGTCGAGTCGATCCGCCGCCTCGACCGCGCCGACCTCCTGCTGGCCGACCAGGACCCCGAGCACGTCCTGCACCCGCGATTCGTCAATGCCGAAGGTGTACTCGACGAGCCGGCCGCCTTCGACGCGGGATTCTTCGGGTACTCGCCGCGCGAAGCCGGTCTCATGGACCCCCAGCACCGGATCTGCCTCGAACTGGCCTGGCGGGCGTTCGACGCGGTCGGCTACGACCCGGCCAGGCTGGCGGCGCCGGTCGGGGTGTTCCTGTCCGCCGGCCTGAGCACCTACCTCGTGCGCAACCTGCTCGCCGGCGACCGTGCGCGGCAGCGGGCCGTCCAGCAGCGCGACGGCCTGTACCTGTTGATGCACAACGACAAGGACTTCGCCGCCACCACCATCTCCTACCGGCTCGGGCTGACCGGCCCGAGCTATGCGGTCGGCTCGGCGTGCTCCTCGTCGCTGGTCGCGACCCACCTGGCGGTCCGCAGCCTGCTGAGCTTCGAATGCGACCTGGCCCTCGCCGGCGGCGTGTACGTGCAGGTGCCGCACGGCCACGGCTACGTGCACACCGACGACGGCGTCTACTCCGCCGACGGGCGGTGCGCCGCCTTCGACGAGCGGGCCAACGGCACCGTCGGCGGCAGTGGCGCCGGCCTGGTGCTCCTCAAGCGGCTCGAAGACGCCCAGCGCGACGGCGACCACATCGACGCGGTCATCCTCGGCTCGGCGGTGAACAACGACGGCGCCGCGAAGATCGGCTACACCGCACCCAGCGCGGCCGGTCAGGCGGAGGTCATCAGCGAGGCGCTCGCGGTCGCCGGCGTACCGGCCGACTCGGTCGGCTACGTCGAGGCGCACGGCACCGCGACCCCGATGGGCGACCCGATCGAGGTCGAGGCGCTCACCCGGGCGTACCGGCGGGACACCGAGCGGCGCCAGTACTGCGCGATCGGCTCGGTCAAGACCAACGTCGGCCACCTCGACGCGGCGGCCGGGATCGCCGGGCTCATCAAGGCCGCGCTCGCCGTGCGCGACGGAGTGATCCCGCCGAGCCTGCACTTCGAGCGGCCCAACCCGGCCATCGACCTCGAGCGCTCGCCGTTCTATGTGGCCGACAAGGCCATCCCGTGGCCGGGGACGGAGACGAAACCCCGCCGCGCCGGCGTCTCGTCGTTCGGCATCGGCGGCACCAACGCGCACGTCGTCCTCGAGCAGCCGCCCGCGTACGCGGGAGAGCACGGAGCGCCGCGCGAGCACGTGCTGGTCCTGTCGGCCCGCAGCGACGCGGCCCTCACCGCGTCGGCCCGCGCGCTCGCCGAGCGGCTGCGCGCCGAGCCCCCACCGGAGCTCGCCGACCTCGCCGGCACGCTCGCCGGGCGGCGGAGCCTCGAGCACCGGCGCGTGGTGGTCGCCCGCGATCCGGCCGAAGCGGCGGCGCGGCTCGACCAGCCGGCACCCGGGATCATCGCCGCCGGTCGCCGGCCCGTCGTGTTCGCGTTCCCCGGCCAGGGCGGCGATACCGCGACGGCCGGCGATCTTCCGGCGCTGGCCGAGTGTGCAGAGGCTCTCGCGGCGGCCGGGGCCGACCCGGCGCTGCTGCGCCACCCGCCGGCCGCCGACAACCTCCAGCCGTGGCTGTTCTGCACCGAGTACGCCATGGCCCGGGCCCTCCTCGACGCCGGCGTCCGGCCGGAGGCGATGATCGGGCACAGCCTCGGCGAGTACGTCGCCGCGACGGTCGCCGGCGTCTTCACGCTGCCGGACGCGGTCCGGCTGGTGGTGCGCCGGGCCGAACTGTGCCGGGTCCTCGACGCGGGACGGCTGCTCGCCGTGGCCGCGCCGGCCGACCGGGTCGAGCCGTTGCTGCCGCCCGGTGTCGAACTCGTCGCGATCAATGCGCCCGACCGGTGCGTCGTCGGCGGCCCCGCCGAGTTGCTGGCCGACCTCGCGGCGGCGCTGCGCGCGCAGGGCATCACCGGCCGTCCGCTGGCGGTGTCGCGGGCCTTCCACACGGCCGCCGTCGAGCCGATGCTCGCCCCGTTTGCCGAAGTGCTCGCCACGGTGGCGATGCACTCGCCGACGATGCGGTTCGTCTCGACCGTCACCGGCGACTGGGCCGACCCCGACGCCGTCCGCACGCCCGAGCACTGGCTCCAGCACCTGCGCCGGCCTGTCCGGTTCGCCGACGGGATTGGCCGGTGCCTCGGCGACGATGACCGTGGTCCGGTCATCGTCGTCGAAGTCGGGCCGACTCAGGGCCTCGACTCGCTGGCCCGCCGCCACCCGGCCTTCGGTCCGGACGACCGCGCGATCCGTTGCGCTTTTCCACTGGTACTGGGGCAGCTGTGGGCACACGGCGGCCCGGTCGAGTGGCCGCGCCCGACCCGGCGCGTGCCGCTGCCCGACGACCGGCTCGACCGGCAGCGGTACTGGATCGACCCGCCCGCCCGCACCGTGGCTCTGCCCTCGACCCGGGACCTCGCCGAGGCGCTGCGCACCGTCGACGGGCCGCCCGTCCGCGGGATCGACGACCACCCCGGGCTGCGGGCCGGCCTCGACCACCTGTGCGCGCTCGCGGCACGGTGGACACTGCAGCGCGGCGGGATCGAGCCGGGGACCGGTGACCGTCTCGACGTCGCCGAAGTGGCACAGCGGTTGCGGGTGCTCCCCCAGTACACCCGGATGCTGGAAACCCTCGTGGAAGCGGTCGTCGCGGATCGGACAGCCGCACCGGCGGTCGTCGATCGGGGCGTGATCGACGACGCGGCCGACAAGCTCTCACGCGAGTACCCCGGCTTCGCCGGCCTCATCGAACTGCTCGTGCACTGCGCCGTCGGCTACCCGGCGGCGCTCACCGAGCCGGGCGAGGGCCTGCGGCTGCTGTATCCGGACGGCCGCGCCGATCTGCTGCGGCGCACACTCGGCGAGCGCACGGTCGACCACCGCTCGATCGGCGGCCTCGCGCGCCAGGCGGGCCGGCTCGTCGAGCGGCTCGGGGCGGCGCTCACGCGACCGCTGCGAGTCCTCGAGGTCGGCGCCGGCGAGGGCGCCCTCACCCAGGAGCTCATCGCGCGGCTGCCGGCCGATCGGGTGGTGTACCACGCGACGGACATCTCGCCGGCGTTCCTGGCCAACCTCGCGGCGCAGGCCCGGGCGCGGGGCATCGAGCACCTGCGCACCGGCGTCTTCGACCTCAACCGCGACCCGGCCGAGCAGGGGCTCGGCGGGCACCGGTACGACCTGATCTGCGGGTTGGACGTGCTGCACGCGACCGCCGACGTGTCGCGCAGCCTGGCGCACCTGCGCGGCCTGCTGGCCCCGGGCGGGCTGCTGGCGCTGGTCGAGACGACCGCCGCCGACCGGTGGCTGTCGTTCATCTGGGGGCTGTCCGAGAGCTGGTGGAGCTACACCGACGCGCGTACCGCGGGTCCGTTGCTGAGCGCGGATTCGTGGCGGGCGGTGACCGCGGCGGCCGGCTTCGCGGAGGTCGAGGTCGTCGACGCTACCGACGCCGCGCTTGTGCTGGCCAAGGAGGTTCGGACCGACGCTTCGCAGCGGGCCGAGCAGTGGCCGGAGAAGCGGCCCGATCCCGCCCGGTGGCTGTATCGGCCGGGCTGGCGGCACCGTCCGCCGGTTCGCTCCGCGCCCCTCGGAGCCGCCCCGGCCGCGTGCCTGGTGCTGTCGGACGGTCCGCTCGGCGACGAGGTCGCTCGCCTGTTGGAGGAACGTGGCCTGACCGTCGTGCGGTCCGTCGACGCGTCGGTCGGCTACGTGGTGCACCTCGGCGCGTGGGAGGACGCGGCCGCACGGTTGGGCCCGGCCAGCGCAGTCGAGGTCGCGCACGCGCAGCGGGTCGGCCTGCACGCGTTGCTCGACCTGGCGCGCATCCTCGGCGACCGCCCGGTGCGGATCGTCGCGCTCACGCGCGCCACCCAGGACGTGCTCGGCGACGAGGTCACGCACCCCGAGCACGCCACGGTCAACGCCGCGGTCAAGGTGATCCCGCGCGAACATCCCCGGATCGCGTGCACGGCCGTGGACGTCGCCCCGGACGCATCGCCGGCCGACATCGCCGGACACGTCGTCGACGAGCTGCTCGACGCACGCGAGGCGCGGATCGTCGCGTACCGGGGGCGCCGCCGGTTCGAGCCGCAGTACGCCGCCGACCCGCTGCCCGCCCTCGACGGCCCCGTACGCATGCGGGCCGGCGGCACGTACCTGATCTGTGGCGGGCTGGGCGGCATCGGACTGGCGGTCGCCGAACACCTCGGCCGGGCCGGTGGCCGGCTCGCATTGACCAGCCGGCGGGCGGTACCGCCGGAGACGGAGTGGACCGGCGGCCCGGATCGGGCGCTGCGCCGTGTGGCGGCCCTCCGCGAGGCCGGCGTCGACGTCGAGGTGTACCAGGCCGACATCACCGACGCCGAGCGGATGCAGGCGGTCGTGGCGGACGCCGAGGCGCGTTTCGGCCCGCTGGCCGGCGTCGTGCACGCCGCGGGCGTCCTCGACCCGGCCGGCATGATCCAGCGCCGGACCGAGGCCGACACCGACGCGTCGATCCGGGCCAAGACTCTCGGTACGCTCGTCCTGCACGAGGCGATCGGCGACCGGACGCTTGACTGGTTCGTGCTGTGCTCGTCGATCGGCACCGTGCTGCACAAGCTGAAGTTCGGCGAGGTCGGCTACGTCGCCGGCAACGAGTTCGTCAACGCGTTCGCGGAATACCGCGCCGCGCGGTACCCGGGGCTCACCGTGGCGATCGCCTGGAGCGACTGGCTGGAAGAGGGCATGTGGGCCGCGGCCCAGGAGCGTCTGGCCGGGCGGTACGCCGCCGATGAGGGAGCCCTGCCGGCCGGGCTGAACCCGGCGGAGGACATCCTCGGCGGGATCACCCGCAGCGAAGGCGTCGAGGTGTTCGCCCGCCTCGTCGGCCACGCCGTTGCGCCCCGGGCCGTGGTGTCCACCCAGGACCTGGACGACCTGCTGGCCCGGCACGACCGGTTCAGCACCGCGGACCACCTCGCCGCGGTCGCCCGGCTGAGCGCCGGACCGCGCGTCCCTTCACCGGTCGGACCGCGCGTCCCTTCACCGGCCGGACCAGCCGTTGGCGATCCGGCTTTTGGCGATCCGGCTTTTGGCGATCCCGTGCAGCGGACCGTCGCCCGCTTCTGGTCCCGGCTCCTCGGCGTGGCGCGGGTCGGGCCGGCCGACGACTTCTTCGCGCTGGGCGGCGACTCGCTGCTGGCGCTGCGGCTGCTGGCGATGCTTCGGGAGGAGTACGGCGTGGAGCTGCCGATCGGGCGCATCTTCGAGAACCCGACCGTGGCCGGGCTGGCGGAGATGGTGCGGGTGGCCCAGCCGGCGATGGAAGAGGTCGTGCTGTGAACGCCGTCGACGCTCTGCTGGCCGAGCTGCGCGAGCGCGGGGCCACGCTCACGGTCGCGGGCGACGACGTCCGCTGCGCCGCGCCACGCGGGGTGCTGACCCCGCAGCTCGTCGAGCGGCTGCGGGCGGCGAAACCGGAACTGCTAAGCCGGTTGCGCTTCGGCGATATCCCGCGGCTCACCGGCGGGCCGACCGTCCTGTCGTCGATGCAGGAGCGGATGTGGCTGCAGACGATCCTGCAGCCCGAGGACACCTCGTACCATTTGCCGCTGCGCCTGGACCTGTCCGGCGAGCTGCGCCCGGCCGCGCTGCGGCAGGCCTTCACGACCGTCCGCGCTCGCCACGAGGTCCTGCGCACCGGATACGTCGCCAGCCGGGGCCGGCCCAAGCCGGTGCTGTTCCCGCCCGGACCGGTGCCGATGCCGCTGGTCGACCTGAGCGGCCTGCCGGCCGCGCGTCGCTCGGCGGCGCTGGCGGCGCTCGAGACGGCCGAGGCGCGGCGGCCCTTCGACCTGGCCACCGGCGTGGTCATCCGGGCGACGCTCGTGCGGCTCGCGCCCGAGCGGCACAGCCTGCTGCTGACCCGCCACCACATCGCCGGCGACGGATGGTCGCTCGGCCTGCTCCTGGGCGAGCTGAGCAGGGCCTACCGGCACCTCCTCGCCGGTACGGTGGTCGATCTGCCACCGCTACCGGTGCAGTACGGCGACTTCGCGGCTTGGGAACGGTCCCGCGCCAACGAGGCCGCGATCGAGCGCTGGGTCGACCGGCTACGTGGCGCCTCCTACGGGCTCGACCTGCTCGCCGACCCGCCCGACGGCGCACCGCCGGCGCCGGCCGCCGTCCGGCGCGCCACTGTGCCACCGGCGCAGCTGGACCGGCTGCGCCACATCGCCCGCGCGGCCGGCGGCACGCTGTTCACCGTCCTGCTGAGCGCGTTCGGGGCGGCGCTGCACCGGGCCGGCGGGCAAGAGGACATCGTCGTCGGTACCCCGGCCGCCGGCCGCCCCCGGGTGCAGCTCGAACCGGTCATCGGCCCGTTCGTGGCGATGCTGCCGCTGCGCCTCGACCTGTCCGGCCGGTCGACGTTCACCGCGCTCACCCGCCGTACCCACGAGGTCGTAAGCCAGGCCCTCGACGACCGCGACGTGCCGGTCGAGCGGCTCGTCGACCGGCTCCGTCCACAACGGACACTGCACGACAACCCGCTGTTCTCGGCGGCGTTCGTGTTCCAGAACACCCCCCGCGCCGAGGTCGACCTGCCCGGCCTCGTGGTGTCCGCGGCGCCGTCCACGCCGGTGATGCCGAAGTTCGCGCTGGCCGTCAACGCCACCGAGGCCGACGGCGGGCTCGACCTCGAGCTCGAGTACGACGACCGGCGCCTGCCGGCGCGGTCGGCCGGGCAGGTGCTCGACCTGTTCCTGGCGATGCTGGCCGGAGCAGCGGAGGATCCCGACCGGCCGTGGCCGACGCTGATCCCGGCGCCGACACTGGTTCGGGAAACGGCCGTTGATGACGCTGCGACCACCGTGCACGCGCTCGTCAACGCCGTCGCCGCACGCCAGCCCGACGCCGTCGCCGTCAGCCAGCACGGCCGGCAGCTCAGCTACGGCACGCTGGCGGCCCGCGCCCGACGGCTCGCGGCCGCGCTGCGCGCCCGCGGTGTCAGCGCCGAGGACCTGGTCGCGCTGTGCGTCGAGCCCTCGCCGGACCTGGTGATCGGCGCGCTCGCCATCCTGACCGCCGGGGCCGGGTACCTGCCGATCGACGTGGCCGACCCGCCAGCCCGCCGGGCCCAGCTGTGCGCCGACGCCGGCGTGCGTGTCGTGGTCACCCGCCGTGGTCTCGTCGACGGTGCGATCCCCGAGGTGTACGTCGACGAGCCGGCCACCTGGACGGTCGACACGCCGCAGCGGCCGGCCCCCGTCGGCCCGGGCAACGTCGCGTACGCCATCTACACCTCGGGCAGTACCGGCCGGCCCAAGGGCGTGCAGGTGCCGCACGCAGCGATCACCCGGCTGCTCGGTGCGGCCCGCGAGGCGGTGCCGCTGCTCGCCGGCGCGCGGGCGTCGGCCCTGACCCACTCGCCCGCGTTCGACGTGTCGGTGTTCGAGATGTGGTCGCCGCTGACCGCCGGGCACCGGCTCGTCATGCCGCGCGCCCGGCTCGGCCGGACCCCCGACGAGCTGTGGCGGTACCTCGGCGAGGAACGGGTCGAGGTGGTGTGCCAGACGCCGAGCGGCTTCGCGCAGCTGGCGCCGGTGGCCCTTCGCTCGGGCCGGTTCGGCGCCCTGCGCGCCGTCTGGCTGGCCGGCGAGGCGTGCGACGTGTCCCGCTTCCGCGCCTGGCTCGAGGCCGGCGGGCCGCAGCTGTTCAATGTGTACGGCATCACCGAGACGACCGTCTACACGACACTGCGGCCGCTGGACGCGATCGACGCCCGCGACACGGTCAGCCCGCTCGGCCGCGCGCTCCCCGGCCAGTCGGTGACGGTGGTCGGCCCGCACGGCGACCCGGTCGCCCCGGGCGCCCGGGGCGAGCTGTACATCGGCGGCTCCGGCGTCGCCCGCGGCTACGCCGGCCGGCCCGGGTTGACCGCCGACCGGTTCCCGCCCGACCCGACCGCCAGTCGGCCGGGTGCGCGGCGGTACCGCTCCGGCGACCTCGTCCGGCTCCTGCCCGACGGGGACCTCGCCTACATCGGGCGCATCGACAACCAGATCAAGCTGCGCGGGTACCGGGTCGAGCCGGGCGAGGTCGAGGCCGTCCTGATGACCGTCCCGGGCGTCCGCGAAGCGGTGGTCGTCGCCAACCACCAGAAGCTGATCGGCTACGTGGCCGTGAGTGATCCGGCGCTCGACGAGAGCACGCTGCGCGACGCCGTCGCCGGCCGGCTGCCCCGGTTCATGGTCCCGGCCCGGATCGTGCTGCTCGACACGCTGCCGGTGACCCGCAACGGCAAGGTCGACCGGGCGGCGCTCGCCGCCCGGACGATCCAGGCGTCAGCGGTCGCCGCCGACGAGCGTCCGCGAACCGCGACCGAGCGGACCCTGACCGCGATCCTCGCCGAGCTCATCCACCTCGACGAGGCGGCGATCGGGCTGCGCGACAGCCTGTTCGATCTCGGCGGTGACTCGCTCACGGTGACCCAGCTGCACGCGCGCATCGTCGAGACGTTCCTGGTCGACCCGCCAGTGCGGCGCATCTACCAGGCCCTCGACGTCGCGTCCCTGGCCGCGGCCGTCGACGGGCTGCGCGAGGAGCGCGAGCGGGCGGCGATCGAGGCCGCGCTCGACGAGATCGAAGCCTCGGGAGCCGAGCTGTGAACAGCATCGTCGAGCGGGCGCGGCAGCACGCGGCGCACACCCCCGACCGGCCAGCCTATGTCTTCCTGGACAACGGCCTGGCCGAAGTGGACCGGTGTGACTTCGCCACGCTCGACATCCGGGCCCGCGCCATCGCGGCCGCCCTGCAGGATCGCGGACTCGCCGGTGAACGGGTCCTGGTGGCCTACCCGTCCGGGTTGGCGTACGTGCAGGCGTTCCTCGGCTGCCTCTACGCCGGGGCGGTGGCGGTGCCGTGCGACTCGCCGCGGGTCGAGTCCAGCCGGCGGCGCCTGGAGTCGATCGTGCAGACGTGCAAGCCGGCCGCGATCCTGACCGATGCCTCCGATGGCACTTCCGACGGCGCTTCTGACTTCTTGGACGTCGCCGGGATTCCGGACAGTGCGGCCGACGGCTGGCAAGCCTTCACGCCCGAGCCGGGTCGGCTGGCCTTCCTGCAGTACACGTCGGGCTCGACGCGGGAGCCGCGCGGGGTCATGGTGACCCACGCCAACATCATGGCCAACGAGGCGCTCATCGCCGACGCGTGCCGCCACGACGCGAACTCGACATTCGTCGGCTGGCAGCCGCTGTTCCACGACATGGGACTCGTCGCGAACATCATGCAGCCGCTGTACCTGGGCTCGCTGTCGGTGCTGATGTCGCCGATGGCGTTCCTGCAGCAGCCGCTGCGGTGGCTGCAGGCGGTGTCCAGCTACGGCGCGCATACCAGCGGCGGGCCCAATTTCGCGTACGACATGTGCAGCGATCGCGTGGCCGAGGCCGCCGGTGCCGGGCTGGATCTCAGCAGCTGGCGGATCGCGTTCAACTCGGCCGAGCCGGTCCGCGCGGCCACGCTGCGCCGCTTCACCGACGCCTTCGGGCCATACGGGTTCTCGCCCGACGCGCAGTTCCCCTGCTATGGGCTCGCCGAGGCCACCCTGCTGGTCACCAAGCCGGCCCGCAGCGGCCCGCCGACCGTGCTCGAGGTCGCGCCGGACGCGCTGCGCGAAGGCCGGCTCGTCCCGTCGGCGGACGGCGGCACGCCGCTGGTGAGCAGCGGCGTTCCCGGGCTGGGCGGCGCCGTCCGGATTGTCGACCCGCAGACCGGACAGGTGTGCCCGGACGGCGCGGTCGGCGAGATCTGCGTGTCCGGGCCGATCGTCACCGGCGGCTACTGGGAGCGGCCCGAGGAGACGGCCACGACGTTCGGCGCCGGGCAGCTGCGTACCGGCGACCTCGGCGCGCTGGCCGGCGGCGAGCTCTACGTGACCGGCCGGCTCAAGGACATGCTCGTGATCCACGGGCAGAACCACTACCCGCAGGACATCGAGCGGGCCGCCGAGGACGAGTATGACGGGTTGCGACCGGGCTGCACGGCCGCGTTCCCGGTGGACGTGAACGGCGTCGAGCGGCTCGTGCTGTGCTGCGAACTGCGCTCGTACCGGGACCGGCCGCCGGCCGCGGAGCTCGGCGCACGCATCGCCCGGCGACTGCTGCGCGAGACCGGGGTCGAGCTGCACGCATTGGTCGTCCTGCGCCGGGGCGGCGTGCCGAAGACGACCAGCGGCAAGCTTCGCCGGCAGGCATGCCGATCCGCGTACCTGGCCGGATCGCTGCCGGTGGTCGAGTCGGCCACGCTGAACACGGCGACGCTCGTCGACGCGATTCTCGCGGTGGTGCACGAGCGGCTCGACGGCGGCCCGCTCAACCCGGAGCTGCCCCTTGTTCAACTGGGTGTCAACTCGCTGGTCGCCCTGGAACTGCAGCACGCGATCCAGCGCCGGTATGGGGTCGAGCTGGGCGCGGCCGCGGTGCTCGGCGGGGCCAGCGCCATCGAGATAGCCGAACTGGTCCTGGCTCAGGAGCCCAGTGCTCCAGCGGTACACGTTGATGAAAACGACGACGGCTGGCTGCCGCTCACCGCTCGCCAGCGGGCCCTCTACTTCGAGCAGCAGCTTGACCCCGGCTCGGCCGCCTACCATCTCGCCCGCGTGGTCCCGTTCGACGACGTCTCGGTCGACGCCCTCGAGGGCGCGCTGCAAAGCGTGGTGCGCCGGCACCCGGCCCTGCGGACGCGCTTCGCCGTTCGCGACGGCGAGCCGATGTGCCTTGAGATGCAAGACGGCCCGGCGATCCGGCGCGTCGTTGAGTCGTCGCTGGAAGCGGAGTCCGAGCGGCCCTTCGACCTCGACGGCTTCCTGTTCCGGCCGGTTGTTGTCGCTCAGGACGGTGGCGTGCTGCTGCTTCTGGTCGCGCACCATCTCATCGCCGACTTCTGGTCGCTTGCCGTACTCCTGCGGGACCTCGACGCGGAGCTGGCCGGGAATCCACCGGATGGCGTGGCCCCCGGTCAGCGCCGGCTCTTGGCCGCCGAACGCCGCTACACGGCGTCGCCCAGCTTTGACCGCGACCGCGCGTACTGGCAGGGAGAGCTGGCCGGCGCCCCCGACCGGCTGGCGCTGCCGTTCGACTTTTCGCCGCCGCTGCGCCGATCATTCGCCGGGGCCACGGCCGGCCTGCGGGTGCCGGCCGACCTGACCGCTCGCCTGCGCGAACTCGCCGCGGACCGGGGCTGCACGCTCTTCACCGTGCTGCTGGCGGCCTACCAGGCGCTGCTGCACCGGGTCACCGGCCAGGACGACCTGCTCGTCGGCACGCTGCTGGCCGGCCGCAACGACCCGGAGCTGGCCGACGCGGTCGGCTACCTCGTCGACGTGGTCCCGCTGCGTTCGCGCTGCCCCGCGGGCACGCCGTTCGCGCGGCTGCTCGGCGCCGCGACCGGCACGGTACTTCGGGCCGCCGAGCACGGCCGGTACCCGTTCGCCCAGCTCGTCGCGGACGTCGAACCGGAGCGCAGCCCGTCGCGGCCGCCGCTGGTCCAGAGCCTGTTCGTCATGCATCGCGAGTACGGCCGGTCGCAGCCGGGACTGCGCGAGCTGGCGCTCGACGGCCGCCTGACCGGCAACTGGTCCCAGCTGGACCTGTCGTTGAGCGTCGCCGAGATCGGGGACGAGATCGGCGGTGGGTGGGAGTTTCGCACGGACCTGTTCGAGCCGGCCACGGTCGAGGCGCTGAACCATGCCTACGGCCGGCTGCTCGCGGCGATCGCCGACCGGCCGGCCACGCCGGTCGACCGGCTGGACCTCGTCGACCCGGTGAAACGGGCCGACATCCGGGCTCGTTCGATCGGCCCGGTGCGCGGCGGCACCGGCTCCGCGCTGCATCAGCTTGTCCGGGAGGCGGCCGCCGCCCAGCCCGACGCGGTCGCGGTCGTCGAGCCGGGTCGTGGCCATCTCACGTACGGCGCGCTCGACCGGGCGGCCGCTCGCGTCGCCGCCGGGCTGCGGGCCCGCGGGGCCACACCCGAGGAGCCGGTCGCGCTGCTGATGGAGCGCGGCCTCGACCTGATCATTGCGTACCTTGGCGGGCTGTACGCCGGATGCACGGTACTGCCGATCGAGCCGGCCGATCCCGACCAGCGCCTCGCCACCATCCTGCACGACAGCGGCGCCCGGATCGTGATCACCCAGGATCGACTCCGGCAACGGGCCGTGCGGCTGCCGGCGCCGGCCACGACGGTCGCTGAGCTGTCCGTCGCCGGGCCGGGCGGGGTGGCCGACGTGCACCCGGCCCAGGCCGCGTACCTGCTGTACACGTCGGGCTCGACCGGTGAGCCCAAGGGCGTCCTCGTCCCGCACGCCGCGATCGTCAACCGAATCCGCTGGATGCAGGACGAGTACCGGCTCGAGCCCGGCGAGCGGGTCCTGCACAAGACGCCGCTCACCTTCGACGTCTCGCTGTGGGAGCTGTTCTGGCCGCTGAGCAGTGGCGGCTGCCTCGTGCTCGGCGCGCCCGGCGAGCATCGCGACCCGCGGCGCATCCTCGACGTGGTGACCCGCGAGCGGGTGAGCACCGCGCACTTCGTGCCGACGATGCTCGCGCCGTTCGTCGCCGAGGCGGCCCGCAGCGGCGAGCGCACCCAGCTGCGGCGGGTCGTCTGCAGCGGCGAGGTCCTGCCGCCGGCGGTGGCCGACCTGACGCGCGCGGTGCTCGGCGCGGACGTGCACAACCTGTACGGCCCGACGGAAGCCGCCGTCGACGTCACCGCCTGGCCGTGCCCGCCGCACTCCGCGGGGCCCGTGCCGATCGGCCGGCCCATCGCCAACGTGGTCTGCCGCGTGCTCGACGAGTGGGGCGGCGAGGTGCCGTTCCGGCTTCCCGGCGAGCTCAACCTGGCGGGTGCCTGTCTGGCCCGCGGGTACCTCGGCCGGCCCGCGCAGACCGCGGAGCGCTTCGTACCGGCCGGCGCCGGTCGCCGGTACCGCACCGGCGACCTGGCCCGGCTGCGGGAGGACGGCGTCCTGGAGTTCCTCGGCCGCGCCGACGGCCAGGTGAAGGTCGGCGGCAATCGGGTCGAGCTCGGCGAGATCGTCGAGACTCTGCGCCGGCAGCCGGACGTGGTGGACGCGGCGGCCGCCGTGCACGAGTCGGCGATCGTCGCGTACGTCGTCGTCGATGATGCCGCGACCGTTCCGCTGCTGCGGGATCGGCTGGCCGAGTTGCTGCCGGGCGCCATGGTGCCGTCGCGCATCCTGCCACTGGACCGTCTGCCGCTGACCGCGAGCGGCAAGCTCGACCGGCGGGCTCTGCCGGTACCCCCGCCGGAAGACGCCGCCGGTGAGGACGCGGACACGCCCACCGAGCGCCGCCTGGCCGAGCTGTGGCGCACGCACCTTCGGCTCGCGCGGGTCGGCGTAGAGCACGACTTCTTCGCGCTCGGCGGCGACTCGATCACGGCGCTGCGGGTAGTGGGCGCCGCCCGCGACGCCGGCCTGCCGGTCACGGTCTCCGATCTCCTGCACTGCCGCACGATCCGGGCGCTCGCGGCCCGGGTCGACGCGACCGCTGAAGACCCGGCCGGTTCGGACACGTTGCCGGCGTTTGCGCTGTGCCCGGCGGCCAGTGGACGACCAGGGCTCGACGACGCGTACCCGATTTCGATGGCCCAGCGCTCGCTGCTGTTTCAGCGCAGCGTCAACCCCGGCTACGAGATCTACCTGACGAGCGTCGCGGTGCGCGGCCGGCTCGACCGGGCCGCGCTCACCGCCGCCGTGCAGGCCGCGGTGCGCCGGCACCCGTACCTGCGCTCGACGTTCGACCTCACCACCTACGCCGAGCCCATGCAGCTGGTCCACGGCCATCTGCCGGCCGCGCTGGAGGTCGTCGACCTGCGCGAGTTGCCGCCGGCGGAGCGCGAGCCGGCCATGAGCCGGTGGCTGGCGGCCGAGCGGATCCGCCCGTTCGACACCGCGGCCGGCCCGATCGTCCGCTTCACCGCGCACGACGGCGACGACATGTTCCGGCTGACCGTGAGCAGCTTCGGTCTCGACGGCTGGTGCGACGCGACGCTGCTCACCGAGCTGTTGACCGAGTACGCCGGCGAAGCACCACAAGCACCTCGCGTCGAGTACCGCGCCTTCATCGCGCTGGAACGGGCCGCCATCGCGTCGGCCGCCGACCACGCGTTCTGGCAGGCCGAGCTGGCCGGCGCGCAAGCCACCTCGGTTCCGCGGTGGCCGCTCACCGCCTCGGATGAGCGCCGCCACTTCGTCGAGGTGCCGCCGGGGCTCGTGGAGGTCGCGGCCCAGCTCGGCGCCGGGCTGAAGCACGTGCTGCTCGCCGCCCACCTGCACGTCCTGAGCGAGCTGGCCGGCCGGCGCGACATCGTCACCGGCCTGCAGGTCAACGGCCGGCCCGAGAGCGTCGACGGCGATCGGGTGATCGGCATGTTCAACAACATCGTCCCGCTGCGATCCACAGTGGGCGGCGGCACCTGGGCCGACCTGGTCGAGCAGGCCGCCGGCCACGAGGCGCGGCTCGGCCCGCACCGCCGGTTCCCACTCGTCGAGGCGCAGCGCCGGTTCGGTGCCGCCGACCTGTTCGACACGCTGTTCGTGTTCACGCACTTCCACGCATACCGGGCGCTCACCGAGGCCACCGGCCTGCAGGTGTACGGGCTGCACGCGCCCGACCAGACCTACCTGCCGTTGACCGCCCACGCCAACGTCGACGCGTGGTCCGGACAGATACGGCTGCTGCTGGAGTTCGATCCGCGGCAGTTCGGCCGGGATCAGGTCGCCGAGATCGGCAGGCGGTATACGGCGGCGCTGACCGCGATCGTCGCGGCGCCGGACGCGGCCGTGACCGCCGAGCCACCGGGTGACCGGCTCGACGAACTGTTGCGCCGCCTCGACGCCATTTCGGACGAGGAAGCGCAGGAGCTGGTCAGGGAGAGGAAGCGGTGACGGTGGACGACCGGCTGGCGGGCTTGTCCGCGGCGAAGCGCGAACTGCTCGATCGCTGGCTCAGCGACGAGCCTGAAGAGCGGGACGTGACGGCGCCCTACACCCCGCCGCGCACCGACGTCGAACGGACGCTCGTCGACATCTTCCAGCAGGAGCTGGGCGCCGAGCGCGTCGGCATCGACGACGACTACTTCGAGCTGGGCGGCGACTCGATCCACGCGATCGTCATCGTGGGCCGGGCCCAGCGGGCCGAGCTCGCACTCGACGCCGGCGACCTCTTCGCCCACCGGACCATCCGGGCCCTGGCTTCGCAGACCGCTCTCGTGGAGGTCACGCCTGGCGAGCCTGGGACGGCCAGCGACAGCTTCGCCCTCACGCCGCTCCAGCAGGGCATGCTCTATCACGCGGTCGGCGGCAGTACGCCCGGCGCCTACCTGGTGCAGCTGCGCTGCGATCTCGTCGGCCCGCTGCGCCCGGACCTGTTCGAGGCCGCGTGGCAGGCGGTCTTCGCCGCGAATCCGACCCTGCGCACGGTCGTCGACTACGACTCCGGCCAGGAGCCCCGCCAGCGGTTCGTGCCCGGCCTGCGCATGCCGTTCGAGGTGGCGAACGGCGATGGCTCGTTCGCCGAGCTGCTCGAGGCCGACCGGCAGCGCGGGTTCGACCTGCGGCGCGGGCCGCTCATGCGGTTCACGCTCGTCCCTGCCGGGCCCGACCGGCACCGGTGCGTCTGGACGTACCATCATCTGCTCTTCGACGGCTGGTCACAGCAGCTCGTGCTGCGCGACGTCCTGGACTGCTACACGCGCCTGCTGGCGGGGGATCCGGCCCAGCCGCCCCACCGGCCGCCGTTCACCGACTACCTGCGCTGGCTGGCCGCCCAGCCCGGCACCGATGTCGCGTTCTGGCAGCGGACCCTGGGCGGCCCGCGCGAGGCGACCCGGGTGGCCGGTCCGGGCTGCGTCGACGGCCAGATCGTCACCGCCGCGCGGCCGGAGGTGGCCCTGCCGCTGGGCGACGACGTCTCGGCCGCCCTGCCGGCGTTCGCGCGCAGGCACGGCATCACCGTCGGCTCGGTCGTCCACGCCGGCTGGGCGACGCTGCTGTCCATCCACTGCCGACTCGACGACGTCACGTTCGGGTCGACGGTCTCCGGCCGCCCGGCCGACCTGCCCGGCGCCACCGAGTCGATCGGCATGTTCGTCAACACGCTCCCGGTCCGGGTGCCCTGCTCGGCCGACGCGGTCGTGCTGGACTG
>Ga0207661_10000498_pt1 | contig 25279 bp, 30 predicted proteins | sample KBSC713LmetaG_FD_184337 | JGI IMG/M metagenome (GOLD analysis project Ga0207661, IMG submission 184337) | Corn rhizosphere microbial communities from Kellogg Biological Station, Michigan, USA - KBS C7.1-3L metaG (SPAdes) (version 2) | ecosystem: Host-associated > Plants > Roots > Rhizosphere ...
GAACGACCCGATCCCGCGTGAGCTTTTTCCTGAACAAATTTCGTAAGCTCGGATTGATCAGCTACAACGGAAAGATCGAGGTGCATCGTTCTTTGTTGAACGCAGTCTTATATGAAAAACCTGAGCTAGAGAGAGACGAAAGGCCGAGGGGATAGCGCAGGGCTTACTTCCGGTCGCACTCTTCCGCTGACATTGAGCTACTCCTCAGCGACCCGGTGCCCGCCCAATCCTTCAGCTTGGCGTTGTCGCCACCGTTTGCATAGCGCTTGAATGCGAAACCGCGTCCTTGTGAGCGCTCACCTGCATTGGGTCGTAGTTGCTGGCAAAATCCTCTGACTTGGCATCGCGCAGCTTATCGAGCTTTTTCTGGGAGCTGTCGTCAAGCGACGTGGAGATCGCAGGTGTCATTTCCGGCGGTACCATTTACTTCAGTTCAGTGCTCGTCTTGGAGTGCTCAGTGATCATTTGTTCAGCGAATTGCTTTTCGTCGGCGTTGCCTTTTTCTGTGCGATCTTTGCGGCTTGAATTTCGAGCATATCTCTGGTTGCCGCTTCCTTGATGAAATCGTCTGTCTTCGGCCCAATTCCAAGGGCGGAATTCACGCCGGTCTTCTCGCCCACAGATTGCGCGAATGCTGCGGTAGTAAAGGCGCTGGCAAGGGCGAGAGCGACAATCATCGTCTTCGTTGGCGCCTCCATCGGGTTTGATGCTGAAGACGACGATTTGCCGAAGGTTCCTAACGTGGAAACCAGCGCCGTGCTTGAAGCGGCGCTCAAAGGTCCAAACGGATACACCGCTGCGCACCGACGATAGGAACGCCCGACTTCTCAGCTCGTTGGTCTTCGTACAAAAGCGAGGAGAGCAATCATGGATTGGAACAGGGTCGAAGGAAACTGGAAGCAGGTAAAAGGCAAGGTGAAGGAGCAATGGGGCAAGCTGACTGACGACGATCTCGATGTGATCGCTGGCAAGCAAGACCAGCTCGAAGGGCGCCTGCAGCAACGCTACGGCTACGCCAAGGACCAGGTTCAGAAGGAAGTCAACGACTGGTACGGTCGCCAGAAGTGGTAGGACGTAGGAGCCAATTGAGGGCTCGGTGACCGCGAGCCCTCAATTGTTTCTCGCGTCTGTCGCCAGCCTTAAGTTCGCGGAGGCTCCCCGAGATGGCCAAGGCAGCCGATCAGCTGCGCGGCGCGTTCGAAAAGCATCATGACGAGACGGAAGACCATATCGAGAGGCCGGAGCAGATTTTCGAACTGCTCGGCAAGCCGTCCTTAAGCGACCACGAACGCGACGAAAGTGGCGGTACGACATTCATCAACGAACGTGCGACGAATTAACTCGGTGGGGTCGTGTGCAGCATTATCCTGCACTTGGAACGTAACACTGCGCAGCCTATTGACTCTTCGCGAATGACCTTTGTGTCAACCACCCATCGTTGGAGTATTAGATTGAACAACCGCAAACCGGCAAAGGCGTCAAAGCATGCCCGCAGCCCGAAAACAGCCGCTAAGGCCCAACGGGCCGCTCAGGCTGTTGTCAGAAGCCCAAGAAATAGCCGTCTGCGCCCCGTTGCGGCAGGCTCAGCTGAATCGACTCGCGAGCGCCATAACGATGCAAACCAGGAGGCTGGCCTTGTTGAGAATCCGGCGATAGCCTTACAAGAAGACTACAAACAGCCGATGACGGATAGCGATCCGGAGAAGTCACTTTTTTTTTCTTCAGCCACGGCAAACGTCCAAGCTTATCAAGCAAAGCTGCTGGAAATAACCCAAGCCAATATGCAATTTTCTTTTGAATTCGCCCGGAGGCTTGCGGCAATTAGGTCGCCCGTTGAATATCTCAGTGTCATTGCAGGCTTCACAAGCAAGCGAATCGACATGTTCCGGAAGTATTCGAAAGAAATGGCTGAACTGAGTACCTGGCGGTGAACAGCCTAGGACCAAGGCCGATACACACTTTGACCAGTTCTTCGGGCAGCAGTGATACGGGGTATTCTGGAGAAGCGCGGGCTACCAATGCTATCCACGAGGTGAGTAATGTTCAGGACCGAAAGTCCCGTCCTGGCTCTGCATTCGGAACCCTCGCCACATTGGTGGCAGCGGTCTTGATTGCCTACGTGTTCCCGACCCATGAAGAAGAGAAGGCGGGAAGCGCTCGCGCGCCGGCGCCTGAACCGCGTCGCGACAGCAGGGACGCCTCCGCAACCCGGGCGCTGGAGCCGGCCCGAGGCCGACTCGCCACCGTCCCTTCCGAGATTCCGGCCCGTGGATGGAAAGACATCTTCCTGCGGGTCTATCATAATATCTCGGATCATCGCGTGGTTGCGCTTGCAGCAGGCATGACGTTCTACAGCCTCCTGGCGATATTTCCGGCGCTCGCCGCGCTTGTCGCGATTTACGGACTGTTCTCAGATCCGGCAACCATCACGGCACACTTTGATCAACTCGCAGGTTTTCTGCCGGCCGGCGCTATCGATGTTGCGCGTGACCAGCTCACGCGCGTTGCATCGAAGGGCAATCAGACACTTGGTCTTACGTTCGTGATCGGCCTCGGAGTTTCGCTATGGAGTACTAATGCGGCCATGAAGTCACTGTTTGATACGCTGAACATCGTTTATGGAGAAAAGGAAAGGCGAGGTCTGATCAAACTGAACGCCGTTTCCCTGACATTCACAGTAGCAGGAGTGGCATTCATTCTCATCGCCATCAGCGCTGTAGTTGTCCTGCCGGTCGCACTCAAATATCTCGGGCTTTCCGACTTTACCGATCGGCTATTGCAAGTAGTCAGGTGGTCAGCCCTGCTCGCGGCGCTCACCCTAGGCCTGGCGCTCATCTACCGCTATGGCCCGAGCCGGGAGGCGCCCCGCTGGCGCTGGATAACATGGGGCAGTGCGGCGGCCGCAGTGCTCTGGCTCGCCGCATCCGCTCTATTCTCCTGGTATGCGGCTAGTTTCGGCAACTTCAACGAGACTTATGGCTCACTCGGCGCCGTGATCGGTTTCATGACTTGGCTCTGGATTTCCGCCATTGTCATCTTGCTCGGAGCTGAGTTGGACGCTGAAATGGAGCACCAGACCGCGCGCGACACGACGACGGGCCATTCGAAAGCCCTGGGTGCTCGAGGTGCGCGCATGGCGGATACAATTGGAACCGCCCAAAGCTGAACGGGTGCAGAGCTTCCTTCAAGGCGATCCACGTCTTGGTCCCGCAGGTAGCGACTTCATCTTGGCCATCTTGGAACGATCAAGCGGTCCAGGCTCTGGGACCGTCGCTACGATTGTCGGCTTGCTCATCGTTTTGAACGCGGCCTCCGGTGTTTCCGGCGAAGTGCATACGGCGCTGAACGCACGTTAAAGGCCAAGCCGAGCGACGAGCCGATTTTTTTTAAATCGGACCGGCACGGCCAGCCTAGACCTCGTCGCAGCACTGGGCTTTTTGCTCCTGGTGTCGTTGGCTGCCAGCGCCGGACCATCCGCCTGGGGCAAGTTTTTCAGGGACTGTTCGGCGGCAATCCTGTTGGCGGTCCTCAACACCGTCGTGTCCTTTGGCCATCTTCACACTACTGTTCACAGCGATCTACACGGCGATACGGCGATACCCAGGCCCGGCCTCGTACTGGGCGCATTTGTCACAGCCGTTCTGTTCAAGGTCGGAAAGTCGTGCATCGGAATCTACCTCGGTCGCGCGGCGCCCAGTTCTCCCTATGCGGCCGGCGCGCTAATCGCTTTGACGTTCTGGACCTATTATTCCGCGCAAATCTTCCTCTTCGGCGCCGAACTTACAAAACCGTCGCTGACGAGCGCGCGCCCGCCGACCGCCAAGCCGCCGAGGAACGATACTCCAAAGCATGAGTTCGTTCTTAACAAGACCCGATAGGACTGTGATGACCATGGCGCGATCCGTTGAGGAATTGAGACGAGAGTCCGAGCGGAGCCGCGCGCAGCTTGCGGCGACCGTCGATCGGCTGAGGGAGCAGATCACCGATACCGCAGAAGACCTCCGCTACAAGGTCTCGCCGGAGGGCATCAAGTCGGAGGTGTCCGACTTCGTCAGCCGCAAAACCCAGGGCTGGCTTGACGCGGTCAAGCAACAAGCCATGGAAAACCCAATGCAGGCGATCGCCGCCGGCACCGCCGTCGCGGTGCCCGCGCTGCGGCTGGCGCGGGGCTTTCCGCTTCCCCTCCTGATGATCGGCGTCGGCCTTGCCCTGAGTTCGAAGACCGTGCGCGCCCGCGCCGCAGAGGCGGCCGCTCCAGCGATCGAAAAGGCTAGGGAATTGGCAGGCGAGGCCGGGGAGCGCGCTCGATCGCTGGGCGAGGATGTGACGGATGCCGCGTCCGCGACCAGGCGCCGCGCCGCCGACATCGCTGGTGAAGCGCAAGCCAGGGCGGTCGGAATTGCCGGCGAGCTGAAGGGCCGGGGGGGTGAGGTCACCGATAAGGTGAAGGCCAGCATTGATGCCGCCTCGGAAACGGCGAAAGACACGATCGCGCGCGCCCGTTCAAGCGCCCGCGAGACGGCAACCGCGGCGCCCGAAGCCGCCCGTAAGGTGATCGGAGACAATGCCGCGCTGATCGGAGGCCTGGGAGTTGCGCTCGGAGCGATCATCGCGGCCTCCCTTCCCGATAGCAAGGCGGAATCCACCGTGATCGGCAAGGCGAGCGACGGCATGAAGCGAGCGGCAGGCAAAGCAGCGCAGTCCGGCTTCGAGACCGCCAAGGACGCGGTGTTGTCGGCAGCCGACGCCGCCGCGAAGAGCGTCACCGATGCGGATCTCGGCAAGCACGCCAGCCGCATGACTCACGATGCGTCTGACAGACTGATGGAAGCAGCCGACGACGTTATGACCGCGGCATTCAAACCCACGCGAAACTCGAAAGAGAATCCGTCATGAGCGATTTTGATACCAATACCCAAAACAAAGCTTCTTCTCAGAACCAGCGTTCGAGTTCGTCTCAGAACCTGAAGGACCAGGTGGCCGACGCCGGAGCCGACGTGAAGCAACGCGCGGGCGATGCTCTGAGAGCGTCCACGGATGTCGCGCGCGATAAATTCAAGGAGGCGGCCGATGCTGCCAGGGACGTAGCGTCGGGAGCAGCCGATCGCCTTCAGGACAACGCCCGCGAACAACAGCGCTCCGGAGCGGATTTCATAGGCCGCTTTGCCGGCGACATCCGGAACGCCGCCCGTTCTTTCGAAAGCGACGCGCCGTTTGCCGCTCGCGGCATCAATTCCGCTGCCGAATATGTCGAAGAGGCCGCCGAGAAGATACGCAACGGAACCTTCCGCGATCTCATCGATGGCACAACCGCTTTTGCAAAGCGACAGCCGACGGCTTTCCTCGGATTCTCGGTGCTCGCCGGGTTCGCGGCCGTTCGCTTTCTCAAGGCGTCGGGAAAACAGACGTCGTCCTCACAAGGCAGTTCGTTCTCACAAGGCGAGGATAGGTCATGACCACCCAGTCCGATCTTCGGTCCATCTCGATCCTTCTGGGTGACGCTCTTTCGCAATTCTCCAAGCTCTTTCAGAACGAGGTCGATCTTGCCAAGGCCGAACTCGGCGACAAGGCTCGGCAGGTTGGCGGTGCGATGGGCTTCATAGCGGCCGGCGCCATCCTGGTGATTCCGGCGCTCGTAATGGCTCTGTTTGCGCTTTCGGCGGCCCTGATTGCGGCCGGATGGTCGCAGCCGATTTCCTACCTTGCTTCGGCGATCGTCGCCGCGGTGCTTGCCGGCGTGCTGTTTGCGGTGGGCATGAACCGGATGGACACGCGCCGCTTGGCGCCGCGTGAAACGATGCGTCAGCTCGAAAAGGACAAGGACATCGTGAAGGAAATGGTGCGATGAACGGCACACGAACCAGTTTTCTTGAAAATCTGAGGGATTCCATCCGCGAAAATCCTTTCGCCGCAGCCCTTGTCGGAGGGGGCGCGCTGTGGTTGCTGATGGGCAATGACAGGCTGAAGCGCGCGGCAAGTTCGGTAGGTGAGGCGACGGCGCCCCTTGCCGATATCGGGACGCAGTATGCGCGATCCGTCAAACCCAAATTTGAACCTAAGTTCGAACGCAGTCCGCCGACCGCCCCGGAAATGGAGAACGGCTCCTCGCAACGCGTCGGCGAGACCCTGCGCGATAACGCGAGCGCAACGTCTGATGTCGTTACCGGTGCGGCAGATTCGGTGAAGGATCGGGTCGAGGAAGGCGTCACCTACGCGCGCGAAGGTCTCGATAGGTTGCGAGGCGCACTGCCCCAGAGAGAGACGCTTGCACAAGCACAATCGTCGTTTTCGGATCTGCTCGAACGACAACCGCTTGTGCTTGGCGCCATTGGCCTGGCGATCGGTGCCGCCGTCGCGGGCGCGTTCAGTGCGTCAGATATCGAAAACGAATGGGTCGGCGATATCAGCGACAGCTTCAAAGCGGACTTGAGCGATCGCTCAGCGGCGGTGTCGCAAAGCGTGCGCGAAGCTTCCGATACGCTGAGAGCCGAGCTCGGTGACATCGGAACCGAATCCCTGGAGCGCCTGCAAGAGACCGGCCGGAATGCTATGGATGCGGCCCGCAAGGCGAATACCACCTAGAGGCCGTTTCAAATTCAACGGGTGTAGGATCAACGCAAGAAGACGCCACGCGTTTGAGAAGCGGAGCGGGGCGGAAGACGCTTCCTACTTGGGAGGGAAATATGAGCCGAGGAATGCCATCTCTAACTGCGCTACTCGGACTACTCACCATCGCAGGATATCAGAACCGCGACAAGTTGGCGGAAATGCTCAGCGGACTGGGGTCGGCCAAGCGAACCGGTGAACAAGAACAGCCCGGATCGGATGGTCTTCTCGGTAATTTGACGGGCGCGATTGGCGGCGCCGGCGTGGGCGGTCTTCTGAACAGCGGGCTGGGAGAACTTCTCGATCGTTTCAAGCAGAACGGTCAAGGTGAGGCCGCCGAGTCATGGATCAACAACGGTCCAAACCAGCAAGTCTCGCCGCCGCAACTCAAGCAGGCAATTGGGCAAGACGTCTTGGTTGCCCTGGAGCAGCAGACCGGACTTTCGCAGGAAGAAATACTTGCGAGGCTTTCGCGTGAGCTTCCGGCCGCTGTCGACAAATATACGCCCGGCGGCCGCCTGCCGGATCGCGAAGGGTAACGTTCTTAAGTCAGGAGCAGAACATGGGCGTCATTTGGACGATAATTATCGGCTTTGTCGCGGGCGTCATTGCCAAGTTTATCATGCCCGGTGAGAACGAGCCTTCCGGTTTCATTCTCACGACTATCCTGGGCATCGTGGGCGCTTTCGTCGCCACCTATCTTGGGCAGGCGCTCGGATGGTACCGACCAGGGGAGGGCGCCGGTCTCGTCGGCGCAGTCGTCGGCGCCATCATCGTGCTGCTCATTTACGGATTCGTCGCGGGCAGGCGACGGACTGTTTAACCAAGTATCGATCGTGTCACCAAGCTTCGCAGGTGATTTGTGATCGCGGCGTCGTTTAAAACCCGCACTTCTGAAGAGCTCATAGCTCTGCTTAGTGCAGTGGCAATCGCGGTCCTCGCGTTCATCATTATCACGACACTGTATTTTGGCCGCGAGATTTTCGTACCTATTTCATTGGCGATACTGCTCAGTTTCGTGCTGGCTCCGCTGGTCGCAAGCCTCGAGCGTATTCGCGTGCCGCGCGGAATAGCCGTAGTCGGAGTTGTCATCTTCGCCTTCGCAGTTATTTTTGCGATGGGTAGCCTGTTGGCGGCTCAGCTTACGCAACTAGCTGGCGATCTCCCACGATATCAATCTACCATCACCGAGAAGATTCAATCCTTTCGCGAAACCACCGCGGGCCGCGGGACCCTGGAGCGGGCATCCGGAATGCTGAAGGATCTCAGCAAGGAGTTAGACAAGTCGAAAGAAGCCGCATCAAGTCCGATTACCCCGAAGACGCCTGCGCCACTCACGCCAGTTCCGGTTGAAGTCCGCCAGCCGGATCCAGGAGCCCTGCAGAGCTTACAAGCCTTGATTTCACCACTGCTTCATCCACTTGCCACAACGGGCATCATCATCATTTTCGTTATATTCATTCTGCTTCAACGCGAGGATTTGCGTAACCGGCTTATCCGTCTGGCTGGCTCGCACGATCTCCAGCGCACCACAGCTGCGCTTGATGACGCCGCCGCTCGCCTCAGCCGACTTTTTCTGATCCAGCTGATGCTGAACGGAGCATTCGGCGTGGCGATTGGGATCGGTCTATGGCTAATCGGTATTCCGAGTGCCATTCTGTGGGGCATATTGGCGGCAGTGCTCCGCTTCGTGCCCTACGTTGGAGCGGTTATCGCGGCCGCTTTCCCACTTGCTCTCACCGTCGCTGTTGATCCCGGCTGGTCGATGCTGCTTTGGACGCTGGCGCTATTCCTGGTCGTGGAACCTGTGGTTGGCCATGTTATAGAACCGATGGTCTATGGTCACAGCACCGGGCTTTCGCCGGTGGCTGTGGTGGCCTCGGCGACGTTTTGGACCGCACTTTGGGGACCCATCGGGCTCGTCCTCGCCACCCCTCTTACAGTGTGCCTCGTCGTTCTAGGACGCCATGTTGAACGGCTCGAATTCCTTGATGTCATGTTTGGCGATCGACCTGCCCTTTCTCCTCCGGAAATTTTCTATCAGCGAATGCTTGTGGGGGATCCCACGGAGGCTTCGGAAAAGGCCGAGGAGTTTCTGAAACAGCGATCCTTGGCATGCTATTATGACGAGGTTGCGTTGAGAGGTTTGCAACTTGCTCAAACCGATACCGGGCGCGGCGTACTCAACCAAGAGCGCCTCACCAAAATTCGCGACGCAGTCAGCGAATTCACCAGCAATCTAGCGGATCAAGACGACCGCCCGACCGGGAAGGTCAACTCGACCCCCGATGCGGAGGCTTCCTCCGCACTAGAAAGCGTCACTGATGACCAGGTCCGTGAAGATCTTCCTGTTTTGAAGAAAGAAGACCTCCCGCCCAATTGGCAAGGCGATAACCCCGTATTGTGCCTTGCCGGGAGGAGTCTCATTGACGAAGCGGCGGCGATTATGCTCGGCCAACTGGCAACGGCACATGGCCTAACCGCGCGGGTTGAAGGTCCTGAGGCGCTCTCGACCACGAACGTCTTTCGGCTCGAGACCGCCGGAGTCATGGTTGTTTGTCTCATATATTTGGATATTAGCGCGCCCGCCCATATGCGTTACTCGGTTCGACGTTTGCGGCGAAAAATGCCCCGAGCGACGATCATCCTGGGAGGTTGGGACAAGGACATCGACGCCCAAACCCTGGAGGGCTTGCGAGAAAGCGCGAAGGCCGATTTAGCTGCTGCGAGCTTGGGGGACGCGCTTCAGCTTTGCATTGAGACAGCAAGCCAAGCGACGGCCTCCGACGATTTCTCAAAGCTTGAAGGTTCTTCTGCCTCGACCGCGGCTTGACCCGTTCGCATCAGGCCGCTCGGCGTTTGCAAGTTCGATCAGTGGCGAGCAACATCGGGCAAACCGGCTGATCATCTGCCGCCACGGTATAGAGAAGGCCGCAACTCACAATCGAATGAGACGCGTAATGTTTGAGCGCGGGCGTAAGCCGCTTCAGAGGGAGATGATTTACCGTTGCGTCCCCGGAACGAAAGTCACACCGCGTTATTGTTCCCCAAAATAATGGAGGAACGTCATGATTTCCAAATTTCTTGCAATAGCATTCCTGGCTATCGCCTCGATGACCGGCGCGGCGGCGGCGCAAACAGCTACAAACCAAGCGGCTTCGACAGCCAGTGCTGCCACGCACAAGGAGGGTGAATGGCGCGCGTCCAAGCTCGCCGGCGTCGATGTGTACAATGGAGCAAACGAGAAGATCGGCAACATCCACGACGTGATTTTGGATAGGTCAGGCAAAGTGGCCAATGTCATTCTGGGTGTGGGCGGCGTTCTCGGCCTGGGCGAGCACTACGTGGCGGTCGCCTTCGATAAGCTGCAGTGGGTTGACCAACCGGTGACCTCGACAACTGCGTCAACAACGTCCGCACCGGCGAACGCGCCTGCAACTACTTCCGCTCCAGACAGCACCACGCGAACCACGACCGGTACCGCAACTACCACCACGACAACCACCACAAGCAGCGCCAGTACGCGTTGGTATCCCGATCACGTGGTGTATAACGCCACCAAGGATGAATTGAAGGCCATGCCGGAGTTTAAGTACTAACTCTCGACATACGGCATTTTTGGACCGGAAGTGGCACTTCGACCCTGGCAAGGGGGCGGCCGGCGCCTTGCGGAGTCCTTCGACACGGCGCTCGAAATCCTCGGGGTTCCCGAAAAGCAGGACGCGGCGGCGATCGATCGACAAGCCGGGATGTATCGTGAGTTGCCTGCCTCCAAGTCGTTCGGTAGCCCGTCGATTGACTGAGGCGGCCATAGCAGGATGCCAGCGGACCTAAGCAGTGTCTGATTGAGGATTTCGCGCGAGTCGCTGCTCGATCGGGAATCGCTTGCCCGAACTCGCCGAGTGAAAAGCATGCATCGGCGAGAAATTGGAGTGCGATTTCGGATAGTGCGGGTCGAGCTGCCATATAGGCATCGAGGGTGTGAAGTGGCCCCCTGCGTCGCCGGAGAATATCTGAACGTGGGCCATCGCGCGCAGCCCATACGAGGAGTGGGCGAGAGGGCGAGCCAGACGCTGATTGAAGCATTCGATCTATGCCGTTTGAGGACGCGTCCCAAAGAAAAAGCCGCGGACTGGTCCGCGGCCTTTTTCATGGGATATTTCGTCATCTCTCAGTAGCGGTCGGTCCCGATTCCGACGCTTACGCCGGGCGCGCTGAAGCCGATACCGCCACGGTCCTCATAGCCGCGGTCCTCATAGCCGCGCCGCTCGATGTAACGCTCGCGAGGCGCATATCCGTAGGCATCGCGCCCGTCGCGGATGATAACACGGCGTTCACTACGTTCGCGCCAGCAACGACCGCCTTCATTGCAGACCATGCGAACGTTTTGAATGTCGCTCTGCGGTGCAACTGATACATTGGCGGAAAGCGGGGCAGCTGAAACAGCGGTCACAAGAAGCGTACTTGCCGCGGCTGCCAGAGTAATTGCGAGAGCTTTCATAGCATTTCTCCAAAAGTGATTGTGTCAGTGAGCCAATCGGCTCGCGACAGAATGGTTCCAGGAGCCCAGCTGTGAATATTGTCAAACCAGGATGCAAACCGGGGAGCAAAGCCTAGGATCAATCCTGGCATGGCAAATCGCGCGCTTTGCCATCTGCGCCTGCAAGAAAACGATGGGACTGCCAAAGTGATCCTGGTGCCCGCAGCCGAGCACAAGTGCGTCTATCGCTTTAGAAGGGCTTCCGGGTTTGAACCGAAATCAACCGGGATATTACGCATCTCATTGCCGCGTGCGACTCGACCTGCATCGTGAGGCCAAATTCGCTAACCAGCGTTAGGTGCGGCGGCTTGTCGCCGCAATAAACCAGACGGCTCAAGGACGCCCGCTATAAGCGAAGGTTCACCGCTGTCCTGCGATAAAGTTCATCCCCGGCGGGCCGGCTCATTTGTGAGTCGGCCCTGGCGTTTTGCTGTCTATGCGTCTTCGGCGCTCTGTTCGATAGCTTCGGGCATCTTGGCAACCGACATCAGGGTGCGCGCTACCTGATTCAACAGCTGGTCGGCGTTTTCTTCCTCCGCCAGAGACTTCGCAAGCAGCGACACGATGGCGCTGTGGCGCAATTGCTGCGCGAGGTTCTTCGCGGTCGTGTAGCCGGAGATCTCGTAGTGTTCTACGCGCTGTGCCGCGCCAATCAGCGCGAGATCCGCGAGGGCGTCTTCTTTCTCTGCTCCTTCTGCCATGACTTCCTGGCCTTCCTCGATGAGACCCATCATGCCTTTGCAAGGCTTGGCGCGGGCGGCTTCGCCGAGGAGTGAAAAGCACTGGTTCAGCCGCTCGATCTGGGCTTCGGTTTCAAGAAGATGTTCCTCGAAGCACTCGCGCAGGCGGCCGAACCGCGCTGCCTTGGCCATTTTGGGTAGGGCCTTGGTCAGCTGCTTCTCTGCGTGCAGGATATCCCTCAGTTCGTCGAGCAGCAGCTCATTGATTCCGTCCAGGGTCGTCGGCGGCGAACTCTCCGTTTTAATTGCTGTGTCCGGATCTGTATCGGTTGCCGACAGGGCCGGGGAGGCCATGAATTCCCAGTCCCCGCCCTCATTCCAGGGCCCCCTTGTATCGATCTCGCCTTCATCGCCCTCTCCAGTGGAATCGTTGAAGAACTGGTTCACAAGGCCAGGCGTGGGCGCAATCTTGCCAATCAAGAACGCTGGCTTTTTCATGCTCTCGAGTGCGGCCGCAAACGCCTTCATGTGCGTAATCTCGCGAGTCATGAGGAACTGGAGCGCATCCTTACTGCCCGCATCATCGCAGAAATTGATCAGCCTCTCGTAAACAATCTTCGCCCGGGCTTCGGCTGCGATATTACTGCGCAGGTCGACGTCCAGCTCGCCCGTAATCTTCAGGTAGTCGGCCGTCCAGGGATTGCCCTGCGAGTTGAAGAGATTCACTCCGCCGCCCCCGGCGATGGCGATGAGGGGATCGGTTTCCGCCTTATCGCGATCGAATTTCATCGGTTTGAGGTGGAGGCGGGCAAGACAGCCGACGACTTCGAGATGACTGAGTTCCTCGGTGCCGATGTCCATCAGAAGGTCCTTGCGGTCGGGGTCTTCGCAATTCAGGCCCTGAATGGAGTACTGCATCGCGGCCGCCAGCTCGCCGTTGGCACCGCCGAACTGCTCAAGCAGCATGTTGCCGAAACGCGGATCCGGTTCGTCGACGCGAACGGTGTACATGAGTTTTTTAACGTGATGATACATGATACCTCTAGAAGTTGAATTTTGTGGGGATGCTGATCACCAATCCCGCCGCACCGCGTATGTTCCTAACTGCAGCCGGTCACGCTCCTAATCGGGATGGCTTCGCGTCCTCCAGGGAGCGAGGAGGCGGGATATTTCGTCTGCAATCGCGAAGCAGCCCGCTCCGCGGAGCGCGTCGATGGAAAAGCCGCCCGTCAGCACTCCCGCCGCGGCGGTGCCTGCTCCGGAAGCCGCCTCGGCGTCGTAAGGCGAGTCTCCGATCATCACCGCCTCGGAGGCGGTAAGGCCCAGCTTCCTCAGCGCCACACTCACAATGCGGGGATCAGGCTTGCCGTGTTCGACATCGTCACCGCACGCCATTGCCTCGATAAAGTCATCGATGTTCAGGAGAGACAAGTAGTGCTTCAGCTCGGGGCCTTTGCAGTCGGTCGCAAGAGCGACCCTACCGCCGCGCAGCGTGAGCGTCTCAAAAACCTCGCGCACGCCGCCGAAAGCTTTCACGCTGTGAAGGTATTTTGTTTCGTAGATCTTTGCACGGGCTTGGAGGATCTGCTTTCGCTGGGTTCTCTCAAGGTCCGGAGCGATAATCTGAAGGGTCTGGTCCCCGTCGAGGCCCGAGTACAGTTGCAGGGTTGCATACGGAATCTCGAAGCCGGCTTGCTCAAGCGCTTCCTGAAGGCTGCGGAGGTTCTGCGGCACGCTGTCAACAAGGGTGCCCTCAACATCGAAAACATAGCCCGAGAACATATCGACCTCGCCGGACGTAAGAACACATCATCCGATTACATCGCGCGAGAATGGAACAGGTTCCTGACGCTGCCCTCGACACCGTTAAGTAAGGGGGAGGGGATGTTGGTGTCCCCGTTGACCGCCGCGGCTCTACGGGTGGAACCCCAGGAGCTTCCTGCCGTTGGCTTAGGGAGAGAACTAGGGATCATGGGTGCTGACAAACACGCAAAGGATAAGGATCGCGGCGCAGCGAAGTTTTTCGGCGAGCTCGCGAACCGGACAGCCCAAGCCGCGGGACGCGCGTCGACCTTTATGCTAGCCGCCGCCGTGGTGATCGTATGGGCAGTAACGGGTCCGCTCTTTGGCTTTTCCGATACGTGGCAGTTGGTGATAAACACCGGCACCACGATCGTGACGTTCCTTATGGTCTTCCTAATCCAGAATTCCCAGAACCGCGGCGGCTCCGCCATCCAGGTCAAGCTCGACGAACTGATCCGCGTCGGCTCGGCGCGAAATTCGCTCGTGGGCATCGAGCATCTGACGGATGAGGAGCTCGAGGACTTACGCAAGAAATGCGAGGCCCGCGCCAAAACCGAAAAAGCCAGCGTGAATAGCCCCCACGGACAATAACGAATGGGCAAGCCTGCCATAGGCCCAGCGCTGGCTTTGAAGATGAGCCGGCAAGATTAGCATTTGGCCTTCGAACCCTGTCGCCGCCCGACTGCCCATGTTACCTCGGCGGCGTGGTGGCGATCCAGGAGGAATCCATACGCGCAGCTTGCTCAGCGCCGGCGACAGTAGGGAACGCCGCGGATCCCGACTCCTTCGTTGCTCAGGTGCTTGGGAACGGCATATACGAACTTGGGATGCGGAGTGATTTCCGGGTGAACGCGTTTCCGGTCGCCAAGGCTTCTACGTGAGAGAGCGCTCCACGTCGCCGGGAGCGAAATAACCGTTGCGGTAACGCGCAGCCATCCCACCCGACCGGCGCTCTAATGTCTGCTGTCACCAAAGCTGGAGCCTCGCTTATGCATCATAGTCTGATCCCTGGCAGTGCTGCTATCGCCATACTGGCTACGCTCATTGCCGAGGGTACAACACACCCTGCGGACGCTGCATCACTGACAGAGGTGCGGCAGAATGGTATCCTACGCCTCTGCGCCAACCCATCCGCACTCCCTTATTCGAACCTCACCGATAGAGGCGGCCTTCCCGGGTTCGAAGTCGAACTCGCGGAAGTGTTGGCGCACGAGATGGGATTGCAGCTCGGTGTGATCTGGGTTCGAAACACCGGTGATATTAAGAACTCAGATTGCGATGTCTTGATGGGCGTTGTCGCCCCCACCGCAAGCTACGATCGGGAGGGACTTACCGGACCGCTGACAACCCCTCTACCCCTTCGCTTTTCGAGGCCTTACGCAGACAGTGGTGTTGTCCTCGTTATTTCATCTCGATCTTCAGTTGGTCGGCTTGAGGATTTGCAAGGTCAGAAGATTGGCGTCATGGTTGGAACCGTCGAGCACGAGTGGCTGGTCAAAAACGGCTTCCGCGTTTCGGTCTTCGCCTCTCAAGAAGACATAATTGCCGCGATCGAGGCAGCCGAAATCGAAATCGGCGCCACGAACCCCGTGATTGTCGGCTGGTACCGGCACGAACACCCCAGCACGGCAGTAAGGATACCTGATGGATACGAGCCAGAACCGGCACTGCACTGGAGTGTTTCAGTCGGGCTTCGCCGAGCGGACGATGCGCTGCTTGCAGCCGTGGATGCTGCGGTGGCACGAGTGGTCGAGCAGTGGATACCAGCGCAGATCTACGCGAAGTATGGTATTACCTATCGCCCCCCTTCCGGTGCAAGTCTCCAGTAGGATCCGAAGCCTGGCGTGACTGACACTACGGGCCGGTCTGGCGAAGACCGTTGATTGGGCTAGCCTAGACCAGAAGAAGCGAGAATTTGAAATTGTCTGCTTGTCGCGGCAGACCAGACGGTACCGGCTGATCCTTCAAACGACCCTCTTGGCCAGAGCTAAAGACGTTCGAATGCCCAACTCGTCTGCGGCCCTGTTAAGGACGCGCCTCGACCAGCCCTTTTGGCACTTAGGTAATCTCTGATGATGCGTGGATGATGCGATTGGCGCGGCGGGCGTGCCCTCTCGTCATCCCAATGTCCTGACAGGAACTTACAGGCATCGGAAAAAGTTGGCCGATTGGGCTCGATCTTGGGAGCGAGACGCGCCTTGTTTGTCTGCATCGGCGTTCGCCGAAACTTGTGTTGCCTCTCGTTATGGCTATAGCGGCGGCCGAACTGCGTCGGGCGAGCGGATGGACCCAAACGCGATGACCGCGGCGCATCGGATTAGGCCATTCGGTTCTCACGTCACAGTCACCTCGCACTCAAATGGCCGAAGCGTCACGGTCCGGATAAATGACCGCGGTCCGTTCGTGAAGGGACGCTGCATAGATTTTCGCTGCGTTGAGCTAGGGGGCTGAATCCCCGCTGGTAGTCACATCCGAGGAGCAACAACATGAGCCGACACATCGCCGATCAAGTTTCTTCCAAAATAGACTGGAGTGCCTTCACGACCATTGGCAACATCATGCCGCCCCGCGATCCTGATGAAGAGGACGAAGATGAAGAGGACCAAGACGACGAAGAAGACAACCGCGCCGATGAGCCCGCGGTCGTGCGGGAACCGGACAAAGACTAAGGCAGTGCGATCGTGGATGTCGGGTATTGGGCCCGGAGCGGAAACGCGGGGAACCAAGATGGATTGCCGAGGCTTTCGGGGCGGCGGCCTGAGCTAAGCCAGCCCAGAGGTGGAAGTTCAATGCAGTCGTTCCTATGCATCTTTGGATTGGCTCTTGCGTGGCTAATCATCCGAGCAGGCCCATAGCCGAGGATTCGCTTGGTTCTTTGCGCACTCTAGACCTCTCGGCACTTGTTCTGGACGACACGTAGTCGCGACCTACTACGTCGCAGGGTGACGCACTGCGAGTGGTCAGAGATTTGATCCCGGAGGGTATACGGCCGCCCATCGCACGCTCCCTTTTGGATCACGGGTAACGGTGACAAATCCTCAGAACGGAAATTCCGTTACTGTAGTGATTAATGACCGTGGCCCATTTACGCGTGGGGTTGCACTCGACCTATCTCGTGGTGCTGCTCATGCGATCGGCATGCGCGGAACGCAATGGGTGTGCATGCTCTGAGAGCGAGTACCTTTCACTGAAAGAAGCGAGCGGCTGCTTGTTGCGAGGCCAGCGACAGTAGCTATGTCGTTTCCCGCTTCGGTGCGGAAGTTGCGCGAGCATAGGTAGCATCGGCATGATGTCGAGCCTCGTCATCGGCACGGTCGCGGGCTCGGCCTCGCATCTCCCGCTCGCGCTCCTTGTGGCGCACGGCGGGGATGGCGGCAAGGCGTTCTGGACCTTTGCGCTGGCGGTCGGCGTCGAGGGCTTTGCTTACGCCTTCGCGTCGATCGTGCTCATCACTTACATGTCGACGCTCGCGTCAGTGGAGCATGCGGCGAGCCAGTTCGGCCTGCTGACTTCGCTCTGCGCCTTTCCGGGTAGCATTCTGGCTGGGTTCTCGGGCTTCGTGATCGAGCATACCGGCTTCGTCTGGTTCTTCATCTGGACCTCGCTCATCGGCATTCCGGTCGCGCTGCTGGCGGTCTTTGTATGGTGCCGCGTCGGGATATCGGACGAGGCGCCGATCCAGGTCGGGGGACGGCATTAGAGCGTTTTCGAGCGAAGTGGATACAAGCCGCGATGCGATCGGGGCCGTAACTGGCGTGCGTCTTTGCTAGCGTCCGCTGCTGGCGCTTTTGAGACATGACGACCGAAGCGCAGAATGTCTGTTCATCGGGGCAGAGCGGAAGCCGTCGGCCCGGGGTCTGAACGACGCGATTGGGACATTTTGCGCTACTGATAGAAGATCTTCTGGGACCCAAGAACGGGAAGGCGCAGTGAACCAGAAACAGCACAAACACCTCTGCGCGATGTGCCAATGCGGTAAGGTGCGGTTCGAGGCAGTCGGCTCGCCGATTCTGACCGGCTCCTGCTATTGCACGAGTTGCCAAGAAGCCGGACGTCAGTTCGAACAGCTGGCTTCTGCGCCGCCCGTGCTCGATCCCGACAGTGGAACAGGCTTGATCCTATATCGAAAGGATCGAGTGCAATGCGTGATGGGGCAGCAGTATCTTGAAGAGCATCGGCTCAAGCACGGCTTCAGGGCGATGTCGCGCTAATGGTGGCAGGCACTAGATTGCCCTTGTGGTCCGCCCGCCCAAACCTATTTAACCTGTAGCTGATCTGCGCGGGATGCCCCCGTTCGTCGCGCAGTGGCCGGGCGGCCCCGGTCCGCTAGCCCCAGCCCCAGGTCGGGGCCGCTTTCGATCAAGCTGTTCGTCCCTTATTGCGATGCCATTTGCGATAGCGCCGTCGGCACCCGGCAATTCGAAAGGCTCACGTCATGAGTAAACGCGAAAATGACGCCAACAAAATATTCCGTCCATCGGATAGCCCGCTGACCGAATACGAGAAGGAGCAAATCGCGCTCCGTAAAAACTTGGAGCGACTGAAGGCCGAACGATTAGCGAGAGAGGCTGCTAATTCGAAAAACGTCTGATCGGTCGGCTCGCCGCGCCGATGCAACGGAGAGAGCGATGAGGAATGCTGCTCCTGTTGAGGAAAAGTGTCAGGCCTGCAACGGCACGGGACATCAGGCCGTGAAACAACCGTCCCAACCCAACCGCAGGATATATCCGCCGCCTTGCAAGGAATGCGGCGGGAAGGGATGGATCACGAAGAGCTAGGTTCTATGCGGCCGTTGAGAGCGGTTGTGGCCCGCGTCAACGAAGTGATCGAATAGAATCGCGCCACTTCTGCTCATGGCAACATGCTGCCGCAATCTCCCTATGTCCGTTGTTGAAGGATGAACGGACCTGGTCGAAGACGCGTCCAAGTGACGCCGGGTCCGATTTGTCCCGCGGGGCCCCGTCGGCCGGGTCCCTGGCGGCCGCTCGAGCCGTTGGGGGCCCCTCTGTCCTGAGGAACACATCGGGCTTAGGAACTAGGGCGACGGCAGGGAAGGCGCGCGCCCTGTCCGATCGGTCGTTTTTGAGGATGCCGGGCAGTCAGCCGTTTGCGCTAGACTACTCGCCTCCACCTTAGGTTACGCGGAGAAGGTTCGATCCCAGTTTCTCTCCCTCCGCCAAAAATCCATCTCAGCTATTGATATAATGTGGGTAAAAAGACAGAGAATTGCTGCGCCCTACCCTGCGCCCTACCCATTTACGGCACTTGACCAGCAGACGCGGCCTGCCGGCCATCGATAATCCGAAGTAGATGGCTCGCGATAATCAACATCTCCGCCGCCTCCTTTGGGTCTGACAGATCCACATTCCTGTGACTTCGCGGGTTCTTAAATACGCTGACGGCGCCAGCCATGAATTGCTGCATCCCTTGTCGGTCTCCCGCGGGATCAGAGGATCGAGTGAGCGGGCCACTTTCCGCATTGAATGCTCTGGTCACCATGGCCATGCCGTGTGCGTCGGCAGCGTAACCAGCTACATCACGCACCTTGCCTTCAATCAACTTGAAGGCTTCGAACACTGCGGCGTCATACTTGCCGATTTTGAATATTTCGACTGACGCCTTCCGAATATCCGGGTGGAGCAGAAAATCGGGAAGCAGCCTCTCCAATGCAAAGCGCTCGATATCGGTGGCCGGATCGAAATTGAGCCCAGCGCGGCTAAGGATGTACCATGCGCCGACCGCCTGGCTCAGATCGCGGACAGCCAACAACATGATCTCTGCCCATTGCATGCCCTCTGAAATTCGTTGTGCCAACCATGGCGGCGAGCCTTGATTTCCGTACCAGTGATTTATGCTGCCTTGGAAATTATGCGGAGAAAAGCGGCTGCCATCTGTTTGCATATGCAAAACGAGAGCAACGCCAGTCTGCTCCGGCGTTGCTATGTTCAATTCCTCTATGGAGGGGAATGATTGTTTGAATGGCTTCGGCAACGATCATCCTCCAGGCTGCCTTCGGCGTTGCCAGTTACTCACTCACTTGACGGGCGTGGGATTAATTTTTGACATAAGCTCGGCGATCCTCTTTGAGCCATTCGCCTTGATCGCTTTCCGGAGTTCTTTCAGATCTTCCTGGTCGCCGTTTGCGCGCAAATTGCGATCCAGGCGCAGGAGGTCGCGCTGCTGCCGTTTCGGTTGGCACACTCGAGGCTCTTTTCCCTTTTTCTTCATCTGCTGGATTCTTAGCCTTAGCTCGCGATGGCCTCGTGGCTTCTCTCCTGCGGTTGCGCTCTTCTCGCCACAGTCCCCACATCATCATTCCACGATGCAATTCACTTTCACCGGCTCGCTGTTGGGTATCCTGTCCGACTAGTCCTGACTCAGCTACTTGGAGTGCGCCACGATGGATAACATGAAGAGCCCATAACCGATCGACCTCCGCATGGTCCCGCAGGACATTTCGAGATTCTCCGCTGATACCTTCCTGGCTCTGCCGATCCTCCTTCTGCTCATATTCGTCGTAAAGAGCCAATTCGGTCTGGATCAGATCAGATGATGGATAATGGTCATGCGCATCGCGGTACTTCGACGCCGCTTTGAGAACGTTGTTCATCTGAATTAGCAGTTCGTAAGGTTTCCCAGCTCCTCGGACGATGCGGAGCACGTTTGCTGCGCAGTCACGTAAGGCCCAGGAGAACTCCGATTGCGCCCATTCAAGCTCTTGTTGCGACTCTCGCTCTTGCTCCTGCCGCTCGCGCTCTTCTTTATCTGGGCCGCCACCATCGATGACCTTGAAGGACATCGGCTCCTCCTGCCTCACATCAGCAGACAGACTGCCTTTCGGCCGGTATATTGCCAAGGTAAAAGTGGGCTCCCCGTGGCTTGCTGGGGCCCAACGATGCGGTACTACCTGTTTTTCACGGCTATCAGCCTGTTTGCGATCATCGCGCCGGCCATCGCCGCCCTCGATCCCTTAAGCGGATCGATGTATTGGGGTCAGGCATCGGGAGACATTGGCCAGTGGCAGAGGATCGATTTCCGCTCTGCGCCCCCTCCCTTGCGCAAAGCATCCCAAATTAAGGTCTCCATCAAGACAAACGGCCCCTCTATGCAGGGCCTAATCCGGATCCCTGGCGGAATAGCGTCGAACTTTGACACGGGAAAAGGCGTTACGGTGGTCGACCTGATCAATGTTGGCGATGACACAACAGGCTATGCAGAGATTGTTGCGCTCGAGGTGCTGTTCACTCGGTCGATGCCCGGTCAGTCGTTCACGGTCGATTATGTGGACGGAATACGATAGAAGTCGATAGGCTCGGCGCTGCGACAACGGACGGAGGTCCAATGCCTGCTTACCTGGTGCGCATAATCGAGACCCGTGACCTCGTTGGCATATTTGTGGCCGACGACGAGGGCGATGTGCAGCTGGCTGTCGACGAATGCACCGATGTCCCAGATTGCGAGTACATCGAACTCCCGAACGGTGGCGTAATGTGGGAAACCCCTGCCGTGCCGGTTCCGCTTGTCACTGCAGATAAGCGTAATGACGAGGATGCCGAGATTGCTCAGCTACCGTGGGCCAGGGCGTCGTTAACGGAGCGGTGGTGGAATTTCGTTCACGGTTTCGAAGATGTCGAATGGACGCCATTCTATCCTGACGCGCCTCGTCGAGACGACCCGGACACGCCGCCAAGCCAAGGCCATGTGGTACCGTTCAGGAAGCGCATTCGACGCTGATTAGCATAGGCGCTCACCGGCCTGCGACGTAAGGCTGGAGGCGCCGGCCAAATTCAGTCGGGAGGCTCGCCATGTGGACTCAACCAGCCTGTGAGGCCCTGACTAGTGGCCGGGTCCTCGAGCTACGCTATGACGGATACTTACGCTCGGTCGAAGTCCACGCCGTTGGTTATACAGAGGAGAGAAATGCCGTCATGCGCGTTTGGCAAATGGGTGGAGGAAGCGTCAGCAACGAGCCCGTCGGTTGGAAGCTCTTGCGATTGGACGAGGCAAGCGGTGCCTACGTTACCAACACTGTCTCCGCCGCTCCCCGGATCGGTTATCGCAGAGATGATCGGGCCATGGCTCGCATCATCTGCCAACTTTGGACCACCGCAATCGCACTCGCCACGGGGCAAGGCCGGCTCGTTATATATTGCGCAGTCAGAATAGTGGTTCATTAGGTCAATCCAATTCTCTTTCAAACCATCCATAAAGCGCCTCCGCAATTGCCTCCCGGTCATCACGCATTTCGGCTTTTAAAAGCTTTAGTTTAATCAACGCGTCGATCTCCGTTTCGCGTAACTCAATCGTCGCGCAGCGCATGCCGTTTTTCTTTCGCTCGCGGTGTAGTTTCATTCGCTCAGCAGCGGGAGAACGCGTCACAGCAGGCACTGCCGGCGCAACGGATTGAGGCTGCCCACTAGCAGCGAGCGTTCCAAAAGATTGAATTTGGGGAATTGCCGAGGTTTTCATTTGCTTTCGCAGTTCTTACCGCGCGGCACCCAACCGCGAGAGGGTAGAACCGCCGGCAAATTGCTGCGGCAGTGTTGTGAGTATCGCATGAAATCGATTTAGGAGCAATTGAAGAAGTCGGCTTCGCTTTGGTTGAATTGCGAAGCACGCTGGGCAATTATTGAACCTTCAAAACGGACTATCCTTCAATGTCCATTTCTCTCCGCTCCTATCTATTTGGTCCCGACGGCCTGCAGCGGATCCCTCAGCGAGTGATAAGCGGACTCTGTCGCGGCCGCGATGCAATGCCGCAATATGCCGGCACGAAACAGAAGACGGCGACGGCAATATATGAGTTGGAAAACGGTAAACCCTCTCGCATCCTCAGCGTTGAAGGGTCGTATCTCGATTTCGACAAAGCCGGAAAGGTTCAGGCATCTTTGGCGCGCGGCGCGTTCGAAGCCATGCAGACATATTACGATTTGGAACAATCGAAGGCCGCCCAGCCGTCAAAAGTTTTCGACATAACTCCGAAGCTCAATCGCGAAAAATGGCAAAGAGAAAACCGCTGGACGCCATGTCAAGCGGAACTTGATCTCATAGCTGACGACGTTTTCGAGCGCAAAACAGCGACATCCTTGAAGTTTGCAAGGGGCAAGGCACAAAAGCCACCGCCCTTAACTTACGAGGCCAAAGAGGCAATCCGAGAAATTCGATCCCAGCTTTATTTAATCGCTTCAAAATTTGAAGGACTGAGTGAGCAAGCGCTCAAAGGTTTGTCGTTCGCTGCGCGTAACGAGCTTAGCGATGATTTGGAGCAATTATGGCAAGGCGTCGCAGATGCCGCCGATCGTCGCCGCGAAATCCTGGCTCGATACCGAACTGGCTAGGGCGTGTGGTACGCATCCATCGATATTGTTCAATGGGACCCACTGAGGAAATCCGGCCAGAGCAATAGCTATGTGCACGAGCGTTGCGATTCAAAGAAGGAAGCTGAAATCGCTGCGCGGAGACTGCTTGCCGAGAATGCCAAGTATTTCAGCGCGGAGACCACGATTGAAGCCTCGGTCGTTTGCGATTTGGAATGGAATGATGAAGATGGCAATTAACACCTTAGCGGAGACCTATTGCTGGCATTACTCTCTGTGCTATCTAGCCTCCTCGTTTCGAGGAGCACAAAGTGGCCAAAGCCAAAAAGAAGAAGCACCCACGCAGGCTATACACTGCAGCTGAAGTCAAATTGCTGAAGCAACACTCAAAGGCACGCACGCCTGTTGCAAAGATCGTGAAGCAAATGAAGCGGAGCGAGGGGTCGTTACGGCAAAAGGCACTGACCCTTGGGATTGGCTTGGGGCATCTGCAACGGTGAAGACACCTTCCCGAGTGCATTTCGAAATGCACTCGGATCGCTTGGAAGCAAAAGGACCGGGTAACTTCGGTCCTTTCACTTTATCGACCTTGAACGTACGCGGGCTACCGGCCGGGCCATGCCTCAGAGGTGACCCAGGTGACGCTATGGCGCGCGAATATGTCGGATTGTTTGGTGTCGATCTTGAGGCTCTTGAGGACGCGTTGGGCGCGGTCAGCCAGCTTGCTCTCGTCAAAGAATGGAGATTTGTGACGAGTGTCGCAGCAGCGCAGGTTCACTGCGTCATCCTCCTCGATATATTGCAGCGCGTAGTCGCGATTGCCGTACAGTTTCAAACTGAGCGTTTGGAGCTCTTTCATGAGGAAGGATTGGTAGCGGTAGAGCAGCCCCGCGCGTGTAAGCTTGCGGCCGTGCCTCGGCGCACCAGGCTTTTTGACAGGGCCTAAAAGTTTGATGGCATCGGCTAGTTCCGTTGCCAAGCGTCGGATGTCGTCAACGTCCAGCGCTTCTTCTATGCTGTTGTTCCTCTCCGAACACCGCTTCCAGCTTCAAGGCAACGTGGCCCGCAATCTGTGTCTTCGCCGAAAGGATAGCTCCGGACCTCTCGAAACTGCCCCGACCATGATTTAGCGTTGCCCCTCATGGTCGGGGCTGCGCGAGATGAATCCTGAGCAACGTCCCAAGGGGAAAAAGGACCCCGGAGCGAATGGCACGCCGCCGCGCACCTCCGTGTTCAAGCGCGCGCGTGAGCGGCGCGCGGGCACACCGGCCTTGAGGCCTCGCTCACGACGCCGCCTAACCAGCAAACACAGACGAGCGCCGTTTGCCGGCGGGGCCTGCAGCGTCGAACACGAAGGTCATTCGGATCGATGGCGTCGAAGCTTTCTTAGCGACGCGAGCGCTGGAGACGTGTTCGGTTCAAAGAGAGAGCCGACCGGGACTGCTCGGAACTCGTCCTCGAGTTTCAATGTTAGGATCTGATGCTTTATTGCCAGGGTTGAGGGTAGCTTGATCTTCTGGCCGAAACGATGAGACTTCATAGCTGGCTCGCTGCCTATGCCGCCGCGGACAGGCTCTCTGCCGGGGCTCGCTCCCTACATGTGGAGACGATGCGAGCATTCTCCTAATTCTTTTTGGTTAGACGTTGGGACACGATGCGGGGGACATTGAAACGTGCGTGCCGTCCCGCTGCTTCGCGTGGTTCCCGTAAACGGGTACGGCTCGCCAGATTTTTTTCGTCGACCGCGACCCCCTCGACCTCGACCCCTCGACCCGCCCCGCCGGCGGCTCCCAGCGTCATTAGCTGATAGTAGCCATCATCCACGCGAGGGTCAGCGCCACGCCGATCACTCCGATAACCCCCATCAACATCATCATCCGCTCAAAGCTCATCCGGGATGACTGTTGCCAGCGGCGTTCGTTCCAATGGCCGGCGCCCCCACTGGTGGCCCCAGTCTCGGGAACTAGGGGGGCGCGCGTAAGAGTCCCCTGGCGCGTGAGCAGGATCCGAAGTCGGCCTACGCGTGTGGATCGGCGCCGAACATTGACCCCACACATGCGAAGTCAATCAAGCACTTGGGACGCCGATCGGCATCCGGACCCCACGCCGATTAACAGGGATGCGCGCGGAGAAGTCCATCGAAACACACGATCTTCGCATTTCGTACAGCGAGTCCGAGCCGACCGAAGCTCCGGTCGTTCTGTTGCTGCAGGGCTGGCTCGATGGCACATCGACCTAGTAGTTCATCACGGTGATTTTGACTCTTTGGCGGTGGCTGGATAGGCGCGGCCAAGTTTGGCGCGGGCTTTGTCTGTTGTGAACATCCATTTGAT
>Ga0207661_10000499_pt1 | contig 25254 bp, 28 predicted proteins | sample KBSC713LmetaG_FD_184337 | JGI IMG/M metagenome (GOLD analysis project Ga0207661, IMG submission 184337) | Corn rhizosphere microbial communities from Kellogg Biological Station, Michigan, USA - KBS C7.1-3L metaG (SPAdes) (version 2) | ecosystem: Host-associated > Plants > Roots > Rhizosphere ...
GTGGTGTCGGCGATGACGATGCCATCGGCCAGGACGCGAATGCGCTTCGGATTTGCGGTGATGGTGATGGGATGGTCGGGACCGGGAAGTTTCATGGCGCCTATCCTCTGTTCTGCTTGCCGTGATCACACGCTCGAGCGATCCGGCCGATTTTTTAATGAACCTCCTGCCCAATATAGTGCCACAATAGGTGACCTTCAAAGCGGTCGGCGCTAGATTTGGGTGTCACGGCCGGGTGAGCCGGCCGCGATTCGGGGCCGCCGGGGACGAAGCAAGAGCAACAGGAGACCGACTGGGATGCCGATGGATGCCCACGATATCGAATCGATGATCAAGGCAGCGATCCCCGACGCTCAAGTAACGATCCGAGACCTCGCCGGCGATGGCGACCATTATGCGGCGACCGTGATCGCAGAATCCTTCCGCGGCAAGTCGCGCGTTCAGCAGCACCAGATCGTCTATCAGTCGCTGCGCGGGCAGATGGGCGGCGTGCTGCATGCGTTGGCGCTGCAGACCGGCGTGCCCGAGGGCTAGGCGCGCCGTCGATGGCGGAGAACCCGCGCGGGGCGATGTTTCGTCCCTCCGACAGGCAGAGCCGCGTCACCAACGCCGAGCTGTTCTTCGATCTCGTCTTCGTCTATGCGGTCACGCAACTCTCGCATCTGCAGCTTGCCCGCTTCACTGTGCTCGGCACGGTCCAGGTTACGCTGCTGTTTCTGGCGGTGTGGTGGGCGTGGGTCTACACCACCTGGGTTACCAACTGGCTCGATCCCGAGCGGACGCCGGTCCGGATCCTGCTCTTCCTGCTGATGCTGGGCGGCCTCGTGCTGTCGACCTCGATCCCGAGCGCGTTCGAGGGACGCGGGCTGTGGTTTGCGGGCGCCTACGCGGCGATGCAGGTCGGCCGCACCTTGTTCTGGCTGATCGCGACGCCGCCGCAGCGGACGGCGGTCCGTCACAACGCGATCCGCATCCTGGCCTGGTTGTGTGGCTCGGCCATATTCTGGATTCTGGGCGGCTTTGCCGAGGGACAAGCGCGCCTGTGGCTGTGGATCGTGGCGCTCTCGATCGAATATGTCGCGCCGGCGGCGCGGTTCTGGACGCCGGGACTGGGCTTCTCCTCCATCGAAGCCTGGGCCGTCGAAGGCGGTCACATGGCCGAGCGCTGCGCCGGCTTCATCATCATAGCGCTCGGCGAAGCCATCGTCGTCAACGGCGCGACGTTTGCCGATCTGACCTGGACCGTCGAGAACGTCGGCGCCTTCCTCGCAGCTTTTGTCGGCAGCATCGCCATGTGGTGGATCTATTTCCATAAGGGCGCCGAAGCGGGCTCGGCGATGATCTCGAGGTCGGCCGAGTCCGGACGCGTCGCGCGGATTGCCTACACCTATCTGCACATGCCGATTGTCGGTGGTATCATCCTCACCGCCGTGGCGGACGAGCTGGTCCTGAAGCATCCGATCGGCCATTCCGACCTGAAGACGGTCGTGAGCACCGTTGGCGGTCCCTTGCTGTTTCTGGTCGGCACCATTCTGTTCAAGCACGTGATCCGCAATTTTCTGCAGCTCTCCCATGGCGTCGGCATCATCGCGCTCGCCGCGCTGGCGTATTTTGGAAGCGACCTGTCGCCGCTGCTGCTGTCGATATTGACGAGCGCCATTCTCGTGATCGTTGCGATGTGGGAATCGATGTCGCTGCGGTCTAAGCCTGAGTAGGTGCTGCGGCAGCCGCGACCGCGGGCTCCGGCGCGCTGGCACGCCCCTCAAAAGTCTGCGCGATCTTGCCATCGACGATATGCAGGCGCCGGTCGGCGCGGGCGGCAAGCGCCGGATCGTGGGTCACGACCACCACGGTGCGGCCACTGTCGGCGATCTCCCGCAGGATCGAAAACACCTGCTCGGTGGAAGTCGTATCAAGCGCGCCGGTCGGTTCGTCCGCGACAATGATCTCCGGGCGGTTGGACAACGCGCGTGCGATCGCGACGCGCTGACGCTGGCCGCCGGATAGCTGGTTCGGCCGCCTGTGGGCGTGGTCCTCGAGCCCGAGGGAAGCGAGCAGCTCGAGCCCGCGCGCGTGCATCTCCTTCTCGCCCATCCTTCCGGCCGCCCGCATCGGCAGCAGCACGTTCTCGAGCGAGGTGAATTCGGGCAACAGGAAATGAAACTGGAAGACAAATCCGCATTTGGTGAGCCGTACATTGGCGCGGTCGTCTTCCGACAGTTTTGAGGTCGGCTGGCCGCAGATGATCACCTCGCCGGCGCTCGGCGCATCGAGCAGGCCGAGCAGATAGAGCAGCGACGATTTGCCCGAGCCGGATGGGCCGGTGATGGCCAGAAACTCGCCCTTGTTGACCGAGAGATCGATGCCGTTGACCAGCGTGTGCGAGACCGCTCCCTCGATCCGCCGCACCAGACCAACCGCCTGCAATGCCACGTCGCTCATGAGGCGCCCCGGATGATTTCGACTGGATGAACCCGCGTCGCCTTGCGCGCCGGGAAGAAGGCCGCACCCGTGCAGCAGAGCAGGGAGATGCCGCCGGCGATGATGTATTGCAATGGCGAGTAATAGATCGAGATCGGGACGGTGGTGCCGGTCAGCGTGTTGTAGATCGTGATCTTCGACCAGCCGTAGCAAAGCGCGTAGCCGATGATCCAGCCGACGAGCATCCCGACCACGCCGATGATCGCGGCCTCGATGATGAAGATCCGTCTGACCGAGACCTCGCGCATGCCGAGCGATTTCATGATCGCGATGTCCTGGCGCTTCTCGTTGGTGATGGTGGAAATGATGTTGTAGGTGGCGAATGAGGAGGTCAGCAGCATCGCGCCCATCACCGTCAGCACGATGAAGTCGCGCACCGCGAAGCTCGACAACAGGTCGGAATTGGCTTCCTGCCACGACACCGACTTGTAGCCGGTCTGCGCCTCGACGCGTCTTGCAATGACGTCGGCGCTGACAGGATCGTTCAGCCGCAAGCGCAGCTCGTTGATGATGCCGCTCTGTCCCATCATCACCTGGGCGGTGCTGATCAGGGCATAGATTTGTCCCTCGTCGACCCGCTTCAGCCCGGAGCGGAAGATGCCGACAATGGCGGCGCTCACCTGGGTGCCCTGGCCGCCGATCAGGCTGACGGTGTCGCCGGTCTTGACCGCGAGCTTTTCGGCCAATGCCTGGCCGATGATGATCCCATTGGGTGCGCGCAGGAGATCGCTGATCTGGCCCTCCCGCATCTGCGAGGGGAGTTTCGAGACCTTGACCTCCTGCCGGGGATCAATACCAACGAGCGTGATGCCGATGCGGCCGCCATGATCGACGATCGCGGTGGTCTTCACTGACGGGGCGACATCGCCGGGGATCCAGGAGCGCAGCGAGGCCATCACCGATTCCGGATATTTGATGCCGGGACGGCTGTTGATATTGGCGACGTTCGACATCTGCACGGCGCCATATTCCTGGTCCGCCGGCTGGACCGGCGCCGTGCGGCGCTCGTCCTGCACGGTCACATGCGGCATGGTGTCGACGAGCTGGCGCAGGAAATCGATCTGCGAGCCCTGCATCAGGCCCGCCATCATGATGGTGAAGCCGACGCCCATGGCAACACCGGCCATGCCGACCAGCGTTTGCCGCACGCGGGTCGTGACATGGGTCCAGGCGATGTTGAGGATGAGATTTGCGGCCATTTCCGTTCCGCCCGCTCAGCGTTTGGCGCCGGGCCTTGAAACATCAAGTCTTGAAACGTTGCGCCGCGCGTCGTTCACGACCGAGTCGATGTGGGCGGAGATCGCCGACGAGATCACGGCGTTGTCGGGATCGCTGTTGGCAAGCGTCGGAGCAGAGGGCGCCGGCGCGGAGGATGGCGCGGAATTATCCTGCGGCTGGTCCGGCGTCGCGCTCGGCCCGGCATCCTGCGGCTCGGCATTCTTGTTGCGCTCGGTCTTGACCAGCGTGCCGTCGGCAAGATCGGGGCGGGCGGGGGAGAGCACGGCCATTCCCCGCGACACGTCGCTGATGATCTCGACATTGCGGCTGCCGCGGACGCCGACCTTGACCCGCACACGCTCGACGCTGCCGTTGTTGACGACCTGCACGAAGTCGCCGGCGACCGCCTCAGTGGGAACGACGATGGCCTGCGGCTTCTCGCGGAAGATGATGTTGGCCTCGACGGACATGCCGATCCGAAGCGGCGTGTCATTGGGCAGCAAGAGATAGATGCGGAAGGTTTTTCGGGTCGGGTCGCCCTTCGGCGTGATCTGCGAGACGCTGGCGCGGAGCGCCACGCCCGGAAACGCCTCGCTGCGCAGGAATGCTTTTTGTCCGACGGAGATACGGTTGATCTCTTCCTCGTTGACCTCGGCGACCACCTGCATCGGCAAGGGCGGGCCGACCCAGAACAGCACGTCGGTGGGTCCGGCAATCTCGCCGACCTCGCCGTCGCGCCGCAGCACCATGCCATCAAGCGGCGCGCGCAGCACGAGTTGGTCGATCCGCACCTGCTGCGCCGAGATCCGGGACTTGTATTCCTCGGCCTGGGTCCAGCGCTGCTCATATTCCTTCTGCGCTGCGTCGCTCTTGGTCCGGTCCTTCTCGGCGCGCTCGAGATCGCGCTGCGCCTGCTGGTACGAGAGCTGCAGCTCGTTGAGCGCGTTGCGCTCCTCGGCGTCGTCCTGGCGGCCGAGCACCTGTCCGGCCTTCACCGTCTGCCCCTCGCAGGAGCAAAGATCGACCAGCCGCCGCCGCTGCAGCGGCACGACCTTGGCCCAGCGCGCGGGCTCGACGGTCCCGGTGCCGTAGATCGCCTCGGAGACGGGGGCGACGGTCGCGAGGCTGACCGTGACCGTCTGTGTGTTGAAGTAGTTGGTATAGCCGTAATATCCGCCGCCGGCGGCTATCGCGAGGATCGCAAATCCCAGAATGCGCAGCATGGTTGCAATCCCCTTTTTCTAGAAGCCGAATCTTTTGCGCAGTCCCGACGGCACCTGGTCGAGGAAGCTGTCGACGTCGCTCTTCTTGATGCCCTTGGTGATATCCGCCGACGCCTCATTGCTCGTGGATTTGACCGGCGGCTGCGGGCTCGCAATCGCGGGCGCAGGAGCAGGCGCAAGAACAGGTGCAGGTACAGGAGCAGCGGGAGCGGCGGTGGCGACCGGCGGCGGCGCCGGCCGAACCGGCGGCACTACGGCCTGGGTCGGCCTGGAGCTCACGACCGGGCGCCAGCGTCCGGCAAGGGACTTGGCGACATTGATCTCCTCGGGCGTCATCCGGGTCTCGAGCACGCTCATCAGCTGCTGCGAGCCGTTGCGAAATTCCTCGACCCGGGAGGCGCCGCCGACGAGATAGGCCCACTTATAGGCCTTGACGTTGTCCTTCTGGACGCCGCGGCCGACCGCATAGAGGCCAGAGAGGATCAGCATGGCATGTGAATGGCCCTGGTCGGCGGCGCGCGAAAACCAGCGGAATGCTTCCTCGTCGGAGCGCGGCACGCCGATACCTGCCGAATACAGTGCGCCGATATAGAATTGCGCCTCGTCGTCGCCGGACTGCGCCGCCCGCAGATAGCGGCTCGCCATGTCCTGATCGAAGGCTCCATCCGCCCGCGCGGCCGGCGCATGTGCCAGGAGCAAGGCAGCGCAAAAGATCGCCAGAATCGCCCGCTTCATTGGAAATCTCTAAGTGTCCCGACGCGTGAAGGAATTTCCGCGTCCATCGCCGGCTTGTCGGCCTCGCAAATGGGTCGGCCAGAGCTCTCCGGAGGTTCAGGCTCCAGGCAACAGCGGTGCACCCTGGGTGCCGCAACGTGATCCATCGCACGCGCGGTGATTTATTCCCGGGCTCCAGGCTGATTGCGGCGGAAAATGTTCAGTGGCGATCAAGAAACGTCAGCAATCGGTCACGATGGCTGACTCACTCTGCGACCAGTGCGTGTACCGAGAACATTCCTTTCGGATCGGTCCAGGATTCGCGCACCTGCCAGCCGGAACCCCGCGCCAGCGCCGCAAAACGCTCGATCGAGTATTTGTAGCTGTTCTCGGTATGAATGCTCTCGCCAGGGCGGAAGGAGAAGCTCGTGCCCAGCATGCGCACGGTTTGCGGCTTCTTGCTGATCAGGTGCATCTCGATGCGATGCCGCTCGCGATTGTAGATCGCGCGATGGACGAAGGCGGAGACGTCGAAATTGCCGCCGAGCTCGCGGTTGATGCGCACCAGCACGTTGAGATTGAAACGCGCCGTGACGCCGGCGGCGTCATTGTAGGCGTCGTAGAGCACGCGCTCGTCCTTTTCGAGATCGGCGCCGATGATCATCTGCGCGCCCCGGCCCAGAATATCGTGGGCGCTGCGCAGGAAGCGGCTGGCCTCATGCGGCTCGAAATTGCCGATTGTAGAACCCGGGAAGAAGCCGACCTTCGGCATGCTGCCGATGGCGTCCGGCAGCGCGAACGGCGCGGTGAAATCGGCCGCGACCGGATAGACGGCAAGCCCGGGAAAGTCGTGGCGCAACGTCTCGGCCTGCGCCTTGATGAAGTCGCCGGAAATATCGACCGGCACATAGGCGGCAAACGCGCATTTCTCCAGGAGCAACCGGACCTTGGTGGTCGAGCCCGCGCCGAACTCGATCAGCGCCGCGCCCTTCGGGATTATCGCCGCGATCTCGCTGCCGCGGTCGCGCAGGATACCAAGCTCGGTGCGGGTCGGATAATATTCCGGCAGCCGCGTGATCGACTCGAACAGCTCCGAGCCGGTCTGGTCGTAGAAATATTTCGGCGACAGCCGCTTCGGATGCTGCGACAGGTCGCCGACCGCGTCGCGGGCGAAGGCGCTCGTCTGCTCATCGGGAAGATGCGCGTCGGCCAAAGCGGGAGCGTGCACATTCATGATACTCTCCTGAACGCGCCTACCAACGCGCTTTTGATCCGTTGTGTGAGCGCGGCCCGGTCTCCACGGTCCGGACGCGCGCCTTGGGAAAAGTCAGGCGTAGTCGGCTAGCCGTAATCCCGTGAATTGCCAGCGGTGGTGTGGATAGAAGAAGTTGCGATAGGTGATACGGCTGTGGCCTTGCGGCGTTGCAAGCGAGGAGCCGCGCAACACCAGCTGGTTGACCATGAACTTGCCGTTATATTCGCCAAGCGCGCCCTCGATGGCGCGATAGCCGGGATAGGGCGCGTACGCGCTGCGGGTCCATTGCCAGACGATGCCGAAGGCGTCGTTGAGCTGGCCGGCGCGCGCGGCGACTTCCCATTCCATCTCGGTCGGAAGATGTTTTCCCGCCCAGCGGGCGAAAGCGTCCGCCTCGTAATAGCTGACATGGCAGACCGGTGCCGCCGGATCAACGGGCTTGAGCCCGCCGAGCGTCATGATGTGCCAGGCGCCATCGACCTCGCGCCAATGGCCGGGCGCCTGCCAGCCTTCATTGGTGACCGTGGCAAAACCGTCCATCAGCCAGAGCGTGGCTGTTGCATAGCCGCCATCCTTCATGAAGGCGAGCCATTCGGCATTGGTGACGAGATTGCGGTTGAGCTTGACCGGGTCGACGAGGGCGCGATGCGCCGGCTTCTCATTGTCGAAATGAAAGCTGTCGTCGGCGTGGCCTACGGTGTGGATGCCTTCGTTGAGCGTGATCCATTCTTCGCCACCGCGGCTCGAGGCGGGGAAATGCCATTCGGCGTCATACGCCGGCGGGATCGGATTCTGCGCAAAGGCATGCAGGATGTCGGTCCACATCAATTCCTGGTGTTGCTGCTCGTGATTGAGGCCGACTTCGACCAGCGGGGCGAGCTTCCTGAGCGTGACCTCGTCGGCGGTCTGGAAGAAATCGACCACGGCGGCATCGACATGGCGGCGATAGGCCGCCACGTCCTCGACACCGGGGCGGGTCAACAGGCCGCGCGCGTGGCGCGCGTGGCGAGGACCGGCGCTGACATAATAGGAGTTGAACAGGAAGGCGTAGTCGGGATGGAAGGGCCGATAGCCTTCGCAATGCTCGCCAAGCAGGAATTGCTCGAAGAACCAGGTGGTATGGGCGCGATGCCACTTTGCGGGACTCGCGTCGGGCATCGATTGCACGACCTGATCCTCGGCTGAGAGCGGCGCGGCGCGCCGCTCGGTCTCGCCGCGAACGGAAAGATAGGCTTCCACCAAATTCTGGGCGAGGGTGCCGGAATCGGAGAAGAGCGACGGATAAGGGGCTGAAAACGTGGCCGCAGCAGATGCTGGTTTCGTCACTGGCGTCTCCGGTTGCGGGGGCAGAACGTTGGGTTGGCCAACTGGTTCCAAACAGGCAACCCGACCTACATAGGGGCTCCCTTTCGGGAAAAAAGCCTCCCGAGGGCATGATATTAGTGGCATCAGCCAATACGTCGGCCCGGGGAAGCGTTGGCCCTGGGCATGGCTTGCCGGCTGCCGGCGGCGCATATCAAATCCACGCCATTTTGCTTTGGATGGCCAACGGTTTGCGCTACATATAGAGTGAGTGTCGGGTTAGATGGGCAGGCAAGGGGCCGACCCAGCAAGGCAAGCCGGGCAGGGCTTGCCGCAAAAGGAAGCAAAGATGAGCATCGAACAATTCATCGCCAACGAAGTGAAGTCGAACGACGTCGTGCTGTTCATGAAGGGCACGCCGCAATTTCCCCAATGCGGTTTTTCCGGTCAGGTGGTGCAGATCCTCGACCACATCGGCGTCGGCTATAAGGGCCTGAACGTTCTGGAGTCCGCCGAGCTGCGCAACGGCATCAAGGAATATTCGAACTGGCCGACCATTCCCCAGCTCTACGTCAAGGGCGAGTTCGTCGGCGGCTGCGACATCGTCCGCGAGATGTTCCAGGCCGGTGAATTGCAGCAGCTGTTTGCCGACAAGGGCATCGCGGTCGACGCGGCAGTCTGATCTTGACGGCCCGCCAGATCGGCTCGGCGCGGCTGGAAGTCATCGTTGCTGACATCACCACATTGAGCGTTGACGCCATCGTCAACGCGGCGAACACGTCGCTCCTGGGCGGCGGCGGTGTCGACGGCGCGATTCATCGCGCGGCTGGCACGGAGCTGCTCGCCGAATGCCGCACGCTCGGCGGCTGCGAGACGGGCGGCGCCAAGATCACGAAAGGATATCGCCTGCCGGCGAGGTACGTGATCCACGCGGTCGGACCGGTCTGGAACGGCGGCGCCCGCGGCGAGGATGAGTTGCTCGCGTCCTGTTACGCCCGCGCGATCGAGCTGTGTCAGGCCAGCAATCTGGCCTCGATTGCATTTCCGGCCATTTCCACCGGCGTCTATCGCTTTCCCCCGGACCGTGCCGCCGATATCGCGGTCAGGACGACCGTGAGCGCATTATCGTCGGCGCCCGCGCTCTCGCGGGTGATATTCTGCTGCTTCTCGCAAGATAGCGGCAAGCTTCATGAACAGGCGCTGGCGCGGCTTTAGCAGGCCTTGTGCCCTTCCCGTGTCCGGCTAAACTCCCGCCGCGAACAAATCCGGGGAGGGGAAATGACGCAATTTTATGGGTTGCGGTCGCTGGCTTGCGGCATGTTGCTGGCGGCGGCGATCACATTGCCGGCTCGCGCGGAAGGCACCTTCGAGATTCCCGCGGGCGCGCATTTCAATCCGCAGAAGCTCGCGCGCGTCGGCGACTATCTGCGCGAGCAGGTCGCGAACGGCAAGATCCCCGGCGCCATTCTCCTGATCCAGCAGCACGGCAAGCCGGTCTATCACGAACTCATTGGTGTGCGCGATGTCGCGACCAAGGAGCCGATGAGCGACGACACCCTCTTCCGCCTGTTCTCGATGGTCAAGTCGATCACGAGCTTTGTGGCGATGCAGCTGATCGACGAGGGCAAGCTCTCGCTGAACGATCCCGTCTCGAAATACATCCCCTCTTTTGCCCATGTGAAGGTCGGTGTCGAGAAGCAGGGCGAAGACGGCAAGAAGGTGCTCGAGCTGGTGGCGCCGACCCGGCCGTTGACCGTGTACGACCTCATGACCCACACATCGGGCATCGCCTATGGCTTCTATGGCGACAGCCTGGTGCGCAAGGCCTACGTCGCCGCCGATATCTATGGCGGCGACCCCGATAACGCCGAGTTCGCCGAGCGCATCGCCAAGCTGCCATTGGAAAATCAGCCGGGAACGCTCTGGGACTACGGCCATTCGACCGACATCCTCGGCCGCGTCATGGAAGTCGCCAGCGGCAAGTCGCTGCTTGCGATCGAAAAGGAGAAGCTGCTCGATCCGCTCGGCATGAAGGACACGGTGTTCTACGTCACGGACGCAGCGAAGAAGCACCTGATCGCCAAGCCGATGCCCAATGATAGCGACTTCCGCGTCGGCTTCGTGGGCTATGCCGACGTTCCCATGAAGTGGGAATCCGGCGGCGGCGGCATGGTCTCGACCATGGCGGATTTCGCCCGCTTCGCGCAGATGGTCCTCGACGGCGGCAAGTTCGGCGGCAAGCAATATCTGAGCGACAAGGCCTTCAAGGACATGACGATCGATCACGTCGGGCCGGGCGCGGGCATCGGGCGCGACTATCTGTATTTTCCGGGCGACGGCTTCGGATTTGGGCTTGGCTTTGGCGTGCGCACCGATCCCGGCAATGCCATGCCGTCGCCGGCCGGCGATCTCGGCGAATTGAAATGGGATGGCGCCGGCGGCTGCTATTTCGTGATCGATCCCAAGCAGGACATGTTCTTCGTGCTGCTGCAGCAGACGCCGTCGGAGCGCCAGAAGATTCAGCCGATGGTGAAGAAGCTGATCTATGAGGCGATGGAGAACTGACGCGCCGGCGTCATGATGCAGACACCGTCGCAGCGCGGACGGATTCAGGTGGAGGCGAAGAAGCTGATCTACGAGGCGTTGGAGCGGTAGCATGCACGTTGATTTCCGAATGCTGGGCACGTCAACGGCGATCTTCCTCATTGCGCTCTTGTTCGCGGGCAACGTGCGCGCCGACAGCGAATTTGTGCAGCCGCAGGCGGTCTTCGAGAAAGCGATACGAAATACCTCGACAAACAAGTACATCGTCTACGTCACTGCCGTCGACGATAATACAGGCGAGAGGACAAGCGGATGTGTAGAAGCAGCTTTGCTGCGCACCGCGATTCTCTGGGAAAACGATCTCGGTTCAGGCCCCTCTTCGCTCAAGAGGGCAATTCAGATCGCGCTGGACAACCCATCACACGTATTTCATTTTTCAAAGCGGGCGGCGATTCACAATGTTCCGCTAGACGAGATCGCGCAGCAGCAGAAATTTCGAGACGCGTGCGTTCTGGTCAAGCAGGGAAGATCCGTATTTCTCGCCGATCTGACTGCCGAAGTTCTGGTTGACCCCTAGGCGCGGGTACTGGCCGCTTATGCCGCCCTCACGATCTCCCGCACGTGACCGACCATCTCCTCGATCATCGGCGCCGTCACATCGAGATGGGTGCAGGCGCGGATGCGGCCGTCCATCATCGCGAGCATCACGCCGCGCTTGGCGAGAGCCGCCACCATCTTGTCGCCGGGCACGCCCGCGCCGTCGGGCTTGAAGAACACCAGGTTGGTCTCGGGCTCCTGCACCTCGATGCCGGCGATCTGCGACAGGCCACGCGCGAGCGCCCGGGCATTGGCGTGATCCTCGGCGAGCCGGTCGACATGATGATCGAGCGCGTAGATACAGGCCGCCGCGCAGATGCCGGACTGTCGCATCGAGCCGCCGAGCCGCTGCTTCCAGCGCCAGACCTCGTCGATGAAGGCGCGGCTTCCCGCGATCGCGCCGCCGATCGGCGCGCCGAGACCCTTGGAGAAATCGATCCAGGCGGAATCCCAGCCCGCGGCCCAGTCGCGCGCGGAAATGCCGGTCGCTACCGACGCATTCATCAGCCGCGCACCGTCCATATGGGTCGCCATTCCCGCCGACTTCGCGATTGAGACGACCTCATCAAGCGCCTCCTTCTTCCAGATCGTGCCACCACCGATATTGGCGGTCTGCTCGACGCTAACCAGCACCTGCGGTGCCTGGTAGCGGGTGCGCGGATGCAGCACCTTGCGTAGCGTCTCCGGCGAAAACTGGCCGTCGTCGCCCCGGAGCGGCGTGATCTGGAAACCGCCGAGGGCCGCGTGCGCGCCGCCTTCTCGGGCGATGATGTGCGCGCTCTCGTGCGCCAGGATTTCATCGCCCGGCCGGCAATGCACCAGCGTTGCCGTTACATTGCACATCGTGCCCGAGGGCATGAACACCGCGGCTTCCTTGCCGAGCAGGTCGGCCACGCGCTCGCAGAGCAGGTTCACGGTCGGATCGTCGCCGACCTGCTCGTCGCCCACCTCCGCGCGCGCCATCGCCTCCCGCATCGCCGGCGTCGGCTTGGTCTGGGTGTCCGACAACAGATTGATGCGCATCGGCGGCGCCTTGGGATCGCGCGGGGGAGGGGTGTAGTGCATTGGGCTGCCTCACTCAGGGATCGAGAGGACGACGGGCTGCGTGACGAAACCTCATGATAATGATTTCGGTCGAGGTCACGCGATAATCCATCAGATAGGGGTAGGGGTGCGCGAGGAGGCGACGAACATTCGGACGAGAGGTCGTGCGCCCGGCGTGCGGATATTCTTCCAGCAGGGCAACGAGAGCCACGAGGCGATCACGGATCTGAGCAACTCCTTGAGGCGATCGTTCCTCAACGTAAGTCAGGGCTCGATCAATTTGAGTGAGGGCGCGGCGTGTATAGCGGACGTTCACCGGCCATGCTTCGCCCACATAGCGCGGACTTCCTCTGGTGTAGCGAGTTCGCCGCGCTCGATCTCAGCTTCCGCCTCGGTGAGGTCAGCTTCCTCCTCCGGCGTCAATTGGATCGGCGGCTGATCGACGCCCGCAAGCTGCAGCATAACTCGCGCCAGCTCATCCTGCCGGGCGTCCGGCAGGGCGGCCACTGTGCTGAAAGCTTCATCGAGAAGACGGGTCATAGCCGCAGCATAGCAACAAAAAGGCCCCGGCAAAACCGGGGCCTCTGAAAATCGGGGCTCGCAGGACCGATCAGCGCGAATAGAATTCGACGATGAGGTGCGGCTCCATCTGCACCGCGAACGGCACGTCGGAGAGGCCGGGAACGCGGGAGAATGTCGCGGTCATCTTGGAATGATCGACATCGAGATAATCGGGCACGTCGCGCTCGGGGAGCTGGGTTGCTTCCAGCACATGCGTGAGCTGCTTGGATGCTTCCTTGACCTCGATGGTGTCGCCGACCTTGAGCCGGTAGCTGCTGATGTTGACCTTGCGGCCGTTCACCTTGACGTGGCCGTGGTTGATGAACTGGCGCGCGGCGAACATGGTGGAGACGAACTTGGCGCGGAATATCACGGTATCGAGACGGCGCTCGAGCAGGCCGATCAGGTTCTCGCCGGTGTCGCCCTTGAGGCGGCTCGCCTCGACATAGATGCCGTGGAACTGGCCCTCGGAGATGTTGGCGTAATAACCCTTCAACTTCTGCTTGGCGCGCAGCTGCACCCCGAAGTCGGAGAGCTTGCCCTTGCGGCGCTGGCCGTGCTGGCCGGGGCCGTATTCGCGGCGGTTGACGGGGCTCTTGGGGCGGCCCCAGATATTCTGGCCCATACGGCGATCGATCTTGTACTTCGCCTCACTGCGCTTGGTCATCGCGTCCTCTTCGGGGTTAGACAGGTTTTGAGGAAACGCGCCCTCCTGTGCGGCCGGGATTCCCCCGGGGCGCCGACAGGTCCAGCCCCCAAAGCATGAAGGGATGGACCACGGGTCGCGAAACGCATCGCGGGCCGAAGACGGCCCGCGAGCAGGGCGGTTCTTAAGGGAAAAACCGCCGCTTTGTCAATGACAAAGGGCTTATTTTTCAGGCGCCGGCGTAGCCAGCGGCTTGGTCTTGTCCACAATGTAAATACCAAGCACCTTCAATGGCTTGTCGCCGGAAACCTTGGCGTCATGGATGGCGCCGGCCGGGATTTGATAGGGATCATTGGCCTTCAAGTGCCGCGCAGTTGTCGGCGCTAGCGCTTGATCCCCCGAAACGCGTCGGCAATGCCGCGCTGGAATAGCGACCAGTCGAAGCCTAGCGCGAGCGCCAGATAGCCGCGGTCGATCATCGCGTTGGCCTGCTCGGCGGTGCGCGCCACGCCACCGATCGGCACGCCGCTTTTCAAAATGGCTTCCTCGGCGCGCTTCATCAGCGCCTGCACCTCGGGATCGTCGATCTGGCCGCGCTTGTTGATAGAGGTCGCGAGATCGCCAGGGCCGATCACCGCGACATCGATGCCAGGGGTGGCCATGATCTCGTCGATGCGATTGACGGCGTCCGCATGCTCGATGGTGATCATGCAGATCATGTCCTCATCGGCCGCCGCCATGTAGTCGGGCATCGACACACCCCAGCGGAAGGGAGCGTGGAAAGGGCCCCAGAAACGGTCGCCCTTCGGGGGATAGCGCAGGCTGCCCACGGCCTTTTCGGCGTCTGAGCGGCTGCAGATCATCGGAAAGTTGATGCCGAGCGCGCCGATGTCCATCGGCGCTTTCGCAAGCCACGGCTCGTTGGCGGCGACGCGCGCCAGCGGCACGCAGGGCGTGCCTGCCGTGGCCGTGATCATCGCATGCGCGGAGGTGAGATCGATCGGGCCGTGCTCGAGATCGACAATGATCCAGTCGAGCCCGGAACGGGCCATGATCTGCACGGTCGGAATGCTCGGAATGGTGGCGATGGCGCCAAAGGTCGGTCGCCCCTCGCGCCATTCCTTGCGCAGGCGGTTGAGAGGCGTCGGTGCGGCTGAGTTCACTTGAGGGCTCCGTCGATTGCGGAGATGGAAACCTAGCAGCGCGGTGTGATGCCGGAAAGGATCAGGCCAAAGCGCGGCCGCCAAAAAACGGCATCAGTGTGCGGCTCGGCGTGTGCGGCTTGTTCGAGGTGAAGAACATCGCCGCGCCGGCATGATCGGCCTCGCCGTCGCGCGGGCCGAGCAAATCCGAAACTCTCCGAGCAATCGCCGGCGCGGGATCGATCCAGTCGACGGGCCAGAGCGCGAGCTTCTTGAAGCGATCCAGCAACAGCGGATAATGCGTGCAGGCGAGCACGATCGTATCGGTGCGCGAGGTAGCGTGTTCGCCCACGAAGCATGGCGCAAGCTCGGCCAGGATATCGCGGTCGCTCACCTCATCGCCATTCAGCGCGCTTTCGGCGAGCGAGGCGAGCCTGGGCGAGCCGACCAGCGTGACCTCGCAGCCTTGCGCAAAATCGCGGATCAGCCCTTTCGTATATTCGCGCTGCACCGTGCCCTTGGTGCCGAGCACGGAAACCCGCCTTGTCTTTGATTGCGCGCAGGCCGGCTTGATCGCGGGAACCGTGCCGACAAAGGGAATTTTATAGGCGCTGCGCAGATAGGACATCACGAGCGTGGAGGCGGTGTTGCAGGCGATCACGACGAGATCCGGGGCATGACGATCGATCAGCTCGCCGATCAGCGGTACCACGCGCGCGATGATCTCGGCTTCGCTGTGATGGCCGTAGGGAAAGAAGGCGTCGTCCGCGACATATACGTAGCGCGCCTCGGGCCGCGCGACGACGATCTCTCGCAGTACGGTCAACCCGCCAAGACCGGAGTCGAACACGAGAATCGTCGGAGATTGGGGCACGGTGCGATCCTACCCGATCCGGGGTTAGCAATCAGTTTGATTTCGGCCTGTCACAAACATGCGCAATGTGGCGATTTTGGAATGATTCAAGTCGCTTCACAGCAGCCGGACCGCTACAGAACGCCTAGCAAATCAGGGACTTATCGGGACATGTTGAGAAACACCCCCAAGAGCTGGGGCAGCCTCTCCAGATGGTTTCACTGGATCCTGGGCTTGGCGATCATCGGCATGATCGGCTTTGGCTGGTGGATGAATCATTTCTCCCCGCGCGCCGATCGCTTCTTCTACCGCTCGATCCATGCCGATATCGGCTATCTGGTGCTGCTGTTGACCGTGATCCGGCTGATCTGGCGTTCCATCAATCCGACACCGGCGCTGCCGGATGACACGCCGCCCTGGCAGCGCTGGGTGGCGCGCGCAAGTCACGCCTTGCTTTATCTCGTCACCATCCTGGTGGCGATGCTAGGCTGGGCGATGTCGGGCGCCCGCCCGCCAGACAAGAATTACGCGAGCTTCTTCGGCTGGTTCGACGTGCCGCAATTCACCTCGCCCGATAGGGTCGCGGCCGGCGCCTATGAGGACCGCCATATCCTCTTTGCCTATGTGCTGCTGGCGCTCGTCGTGCTGCATGTCGCAGCCGCCGCCTGGCATCATTTCGTCAGGCGAGATCGCGTGACGATGCGGATGGTCAGAAGTGAAGCTGGTTGAGGCGCTTTAGAGCTTATCCACGAAAACCGCGGCCTTTTGTCTCTTCTTGACTGCGTGATCGCGCGCCTATGGGTTCGCTCGCATTCGTCAGCACCGAAAAGAGCAACCCATGTCGATCTTGCGTTTCGTTTCCACGACCTCTCTTGTCATGACCATCGCGTTTGCGCCGTTTGTATTTGCAGGCCTCGCGCAGGCGGAGAACAGCGTCGAGATACAACTCAGCTACCAGGACAAGAAATTCGATCCCGCCGAGATCAGCGCGCCCGCCAACACGCCGATCGTGACCAAATTCCGCAACCTCGATACGGATGCGATGGAGCTCGAGAGCGACGCGCTGCACATCGAGAAGGTGGTCGCCGCCGGCAAGGACGCCACCATCAAGCTCAAGGCCCAGAAGCCCGGCCGCTACGAGTTCTTCGATGAATACAACGAGAACACAGCGCGCGGCGCGCTGGTGGTGAAATAGCTCACCCCGTGGGCATCGACTTCTCGACCAGCCGCACCCAGTACGATGCACCATGGCCGAGAACGTTGTCGTTGAAGCGATAGGCCGGGTGATGGCAATCGTTGCCGTCGCCCATCCCCAGGAAGACGAACGCACCGGGGCGCGCCTCCAGCATGAAGGCAAAGTCCTCGCCACCCATCAGCGGCGCGGCCTGGTCGTTCACGCGGTCGGCGCCGACCACGTCGCGGGCCACGTCGGCCGCCACCGCCGCCTCTCGCGCGTGATTCATCGTCACGGGATACATGCGCGTATATTTCGTTTCCGCCGATCCGCCATAGGCGCGGGCAATGCTGTCGGCGACCTCGCCGATCCGGCGCTCGACGAGATCGCGTACGGTGGGGTCGAGCGTGCGCACGGTCCCTTTCAACTCCGCGATCTCGGGGATGATGTTGAAGGCGGTTCCGGCATGAAACATGGTGATCGAGATCACCGCGGATTTCAGCGGGTCGACATTGCGCGCCACGATCGACTGCAGCGCATTGACGATCTGCGATCCGATCAGGACGCTGTCGACCGCCTTGTGGGGACCCGCTCCGCCGTGGCCGCCCTTGCCGACGACCTTGATCTCGATCGAGTCCGCTGACGCAAGCATCGCGCCGGGATTGGTGGCGAAGTGGCCCTCGGGGATGCCGGGCATGTTGTGCAGGCCGTAGACCTCCTGGATTTTCCAGCGGGTCATGAGCCCATCGTCGACCATGGCCTTGCCGCCGGCGCCACCTTCCTCGGCCGGCTGGAAGATCATCACAGCCGTGCCATCGAAATTGCGCGTTTCGGCAAGATATTTCGCCGCGCCAAGCAGCATGGCGGTGTGGCCGTCATGGCCGCAGGCATGCATGAGGCCGGGCGTCTTGGATGCGTAGGGAACGCCCGACGTCTCCTCGATCGGTAGCGCGTCCATGTCGGCGCGCAGTCCGATGGTCTTGCCGGAGGTGTTCTTGCGGCCGCGGATCACGCCGACGACGCCGGTGCGCCCAATGCCCGTTACGACCTCGTCGCATCCGAATTCGCGCAGCTTGTCGGCAACGATGCCGGCGGTGCGATGCACTTCGTACAATAGCTCCGGATGCTCATGGAAATCGTGCCGCCAGGCGGCCATGTCATCTGCGAGAGCGGCAACGCGATTAACGATAGGCATGTTTCAATTGGTCCCTGGAACGAAGCAAATTCAAAAAAGCAGTCGAGCGCGATATCACGCCTCGCCGAACACGCGCTTGAAGATGGTGTCGACGTGCTTGAGATGATAGCCAAGGTCGAACTGCTCGTCGATCTCGGCGTCGCTCAGATACTTCTTCACGCCGGGATCCTTCTTGAGCAGCGCCTGGAAGTCGCCTTCGCCGCGCCAGACCGGCATCGCGTTGCGCTGCACGAGCTTGTAGGAATCCTCGCGGCTCGCGCCCTTTTGCGTCAGCGCGATCAGGAGCCGCTGCGAATGGATCAGCCCACCAAGCCGGTCGAGGTTTTTCTGCATGTTGGCGGGGTAGATCAGCAGCTTGTCGATCAAGCCCGCGAGGCGTTTAAGCGCAAAGTCGAGCGTTACGGTGGCGTCGGGCCCGATCATGCGTTCGGCGGAGGAGTGCGAGATATCGCGCTCATGCCAGAGCGCGACGTTCTCCAGCGCCGGCGTCACATAGGCCCGCACCATGCGCGACAGCCCGGTTAGATTTTCCGAAAGCACGGGATTGCGCTTGTGCGGCATCGCCGAAGAGCCCTTCTGGCCTTCGGAGAAGAATTCTTCCGCCTCCAGCACCTCGGTGCGCTGCAGATGCCGGATTTCGATCGCGAGCCGCTCCACCGAGGACGCAACAACGCCGAGGGTGGCAAAATACATCGCGTGCCGATCGCGCGGGATGACCTGGGTGGAGATCGGCTCGACGGTTAGGCCCATGGCTTTCGCGACGTGCTCTTCCACGCGCGGATCGATTTGCGCGAAAGTGCCAACCGCGCCCGAAATCGCGCAAGTCGCAATCTCCTTGCGCGCGAGTTTCAGCCGTTCGCGGGCACGGGTGAACTCCGCATAGGCATAGGCGAGTTTGAGCCCGAAGGTGACGGGCTCGGCATGGATGCCATGGGAGCGGCCGACCGTGGGTGTCATCTTGTGCTCGAAGGCGCGCTTCTTCAGCGCCGCCAGCACGCGATCGATGTCCTCGATCAGGATATCGGCCGCGCGCGCGAGCTGGACGTTCAGGCAAGTGTCGAGCACGTCGGAGGAGGTCATGCCCTGGTGCACGAAGCGCGCGTCGGGGCCGACGATCTCGGCCAGATGGGTCAGGAAGGCGATGACGTCGTGCTTGGTTTCGCGCTCGATCTCGTCGATCCGGGCCACGTCGAAGGTGGCATTCTTGCCCTTGGCCCAGATGGTCTTGGCGGCTTCCTTCGGGATCACGCCGAGTTCGGCCAACGCATCCGCCGCATGCGCCTCGATCTCGAACCAGATCTTGAAGCGCGTCTGCGCTTCCCAGATCGCGGCCATTTCGGGGCGGGTATAGCGGGGAATCATCGAGAGCTCCGAAGAAGTGGGGCGGTCCGGCACTGCCGGCTCCAGCCGGATGTTTTTTACGCCGCGCTTTAACAGATCGCCGTTCGCGAGGCCACCCGAAAGGGTTCCCGTGGGTGGAAAACACCGGACGTGCCGACAAAATTTCGGCCCTCTTGGCGGCATATCTGTTTGGACGGAGGCCGGCCTCTCCGCCTAAACTGATAGTTGTTGGCTTGCCCTCGCGATCTCCAGAGAACGCCGTCCTTTATCGGGAACGGAGGCGAGATGAGTACGATAAGCCGCGCGGAGATGACGCTGTCCGGGCCGGATAGTCCGGAACGCGGGCCCTTGCTGCTCTGGATGATCTTTACAGGGCTCTCGGTCTTTGCCGGCGTGCTGCTCTGGCGCTACGGCTTCATCCGCCTGATGGTCGCCTCCGATCGCACCTATATCTCGAGCCTGATCGCCGTTCTCTATCTCGTCACTTGCGTGCATTGTTTCTGGCGGACCCGGGCGATCGCGCGCGAGGCCGAGGTCGGACGCCGCTGTCGCGCCATCCTGTCGGCCCCTGGGGGCGAGGAGGCGCTCGGTGCCGATGCGCGTGGGCTGCCGACCGGCCTCGTGACGGATCACATCAAGAGCCTCGTGACCAAGGCCGAAGCGCAGGGGGCAGGGCGCATCGACCAGACGCTGCTGTTGCGATCCTTGGCCGATCGCCTGCGCGGCTCCAACGGCTTCGGCGCCTTCGCATCCGACACGCTTATAAAGCTCGGCCTGCTCGGCACGATCATCGGCTTCATCATCATGCTGGCGCCGATTGCCGGCCTGGACGCGGCCGACAAGGTGGCGATGAAATCCTCGATGGGGCTGATGAGCGATGGCATGGCGGTTGCCATGTACACCACGCTCGCGGGCCTGGTCGGCTCGATTCTGATCCGGATTCAATACTACATGCTCGATGCCGCGACGCAGCGCGTATTCTCCGATGCCGTGATGCTGACTGAGACGCGTGTCACGCCCGTCCTGGAGCGGCATCATGATGGATGACTTCAGCCTCTATCCGCGCGAGGAGCCGTTCGATCCGTTCAGCGTGATGCTGTTCAAGGCGCTGCAGGTCATTGCTTTCCTCTTCTTCATCGCGCTGCTTGCGATTTCTCCGGACTCCAAGGAGGGCAAGGTCGACTCCAAGGCCGAGTTCATCATCACGATGGACTGGCCCGACAATCATCCTGATGATCTCGATCTCTTCGTGCAGGATCCGATCGGCAACATTGCCTGGTATCGCCATCGCGAGGCGGGATTCCTCACGCTCGATCGCGACGATCGCGGCGGCGCCAACGATTTCATCCTGGTCAATGGCCGAAAGCTGCCGTCGCCGATCCGCGAGGAGATCGTGACCGTGCGGGGTGTCGTCGCGGGGGAATATACCGTCAACGTCTCGCACTTCTCGGCGACCACCGGCCAGCCGGTAGCGGCGACCGTGAAGGTCCAGAAGCTCAATCCGACGGCCCAGGTCGTCTTCGACGACAAGGTGGTGGTCGATCACGCCGGCGACGAGAAGACGGCGGTGCGCTTCAAGGTCGACGCCGGCGGGAAGGTCATCGACGTGTTTCAACGACCAAAATCCCTGCTGGAGACATTCCGCAATGTCCGACGCAATGGCGCGGACATCGATCCGAACACCCGCGTGCGGATGTTGCGGCCATGAGCAGCCTGCAGTCGGTCATTGTCGTGCTGTCGGTCAGTTACGCGCTGATCGGCGCCTTGCTGCTGCTCGTCCTGGTCTATGCCCGTCTGCCCTGGTCGGTGAAGGCCGCTGCCGTCGTCATCACAAGCGTATTTTACATCGTCAGCTTCATCGGCGCCCGTGGACTGCTCGGCTGGGCGAGCGAGGACAGGTTGCCTGCCCGTTTCAAGCTGCTGCATGCGCGGATCATCGATCCGCACACCGTCGAGGGCGATCCCGGGTCCGTCTATCTCTGGGTCGAGGCGCTTGACGACGACAACCGGCCGAGCGGCGTCCCCCGGGCCTATCGTCTTCCCTACAGCGATACGCTTGCCGAGAAGACGCACACGGCCGAGAACCAGATCGCCGCCGGACATCCACAAGGCGGCCGCGCCGCCGACTTCGGCACCGGCGAGGGCGGGCTGATCGATGCCGCGCGAGAATATATCCTTCCCAAGACCGTCCTGCAGACGTCTGGGGGTGACCCTTCGACCGGAGAGTTCAAGGCGTCGGCGCGGGCAGGCGACGGCGTGTCCTTCACGCCGCTGTTGCCGCCACGGATGCCGCCCAAGGACGAGCAGTAGGTCGTTCCACCGGCTCGCTATGTGCTGTCGCTCAGGAGAAGGCGCCGGACCCGCGCGCCGTCGCCGGCCGAGAGCGGCCAGCGCTAGACCGCCTCGCCCCGCGCCAGTGCCGCTGCGTTGCGGATAGCGGAGATGTTCTTCTTGTAGCTCTCCATCGTGCCGCCTTTGAATACGGCAGAGCCTGCCACAAACGCATTGGCGCCGGCGGCGGCAAGCTGGCCCGAGTTTTCCGCACCGACGCCGCCATCGACCTCGATGTCGATCGGCCGGCCCGCGGTCATCGCGCGCAGATCGGATATCTTGCCGAGCGCCGCGGGGATGAAAGCCTGGCCGCCAAAACCGGGATTGACCGACATGATCAGCACCAGATCGATCATGTCGATCACATATTCGATCGCCGAGACCGGCGTGCCCGGATTGAGCGAGACGCCGGCTTTCTTGCCGAGCGCCTTGATCGCCTGCAGCGAGCGATGCAGATGCGGTCCCGCCTCGGCATGCACCGTGATGTGGTCGCAGCCCGCTTTCGCAAACGCCTCGAGATAGGGATCGCAGGGCGAGATCATCAGATGCGCGTCGAAGATCTTCTTCGTGTGCGGACGCAGCGCCTTGATGACGTCGGGGCCATAAGAGATGTTCGGCACGAAGTGTCCGTCCATCACGTCGAGATGGATCCAGTCGGCGCCGGCAGCGTCCACCGCGCGGACCTCGTCGCCGAGCTTTGAAAAATCCGAGGCCAGGATCGACGGCGCGATGACGAGGGGACGTGGGGTAAGGGACATGGTGCTGTTCCGGCGGCGAGAAAAGCCCGCCTAACACGCGGACGCCGCGCGAGCAATCCGCCGGCCCCCTGCAGATTGCGCGGCTTATCTGCCGCGTTTGGTCCGCTTCGGTTCCGCAGCCTTGGCGCGCGATTTCTTCGGCTTCGTGGTGGGCCGCGAAGCCGCCGCTGTCAGCCCGCGCTCGATCCATTTCTTCAGGCTCAACTCGGTGCGATAGCCCTCCGGCGCAACACGGATGAAGCCGGTCATCCGCCGCCCGCCGATATCGGCGGGGGCGGCATGGTCCTCGTCGAGCAGGCTCTCGCGCGTCTTTGGGTCGACGCGCACCAGCAGTCCGCCCTTGCCGCTTGCGGAACAGAACATCCCGCTCTCGGTCATGAACATGAGGCCGCCCATCATCTTGCGTTCGACGACGCCGCGCCGTCCGGCCATCAGCTTGCGAATCCGCTCGGCCAGCTTGTCGTCGTAAGCCATGGACGCGATCTTTCCCAAGGTAACGGCCGATCATCGCTTGCGGCGAAGAAAGATCAATATCGGGCGGGAACGGTGGGCGGAAAATTCTGCCGCCGCGGCAGATGTTGCCGGGGTCGGCCAGCCGGTGAGGATACAGAAAATCCCTCATTTTATTGGGCTTTTCATCATGGCACGGGCCTTGCTCAGCTTTGCTGCGAGTGGTGTGGGCCGCTGGCTGCGGCATAAGTCTGGAGTAATGCCATGATGTTTGCGCTCGGCGCCGTCTCCTCGATCTGGGACAGCCTGCAATCGCTGACCCCGTCCAATTCATCCTCTTCGACGAGCTCCGCGGGCCAGGGCCAGGCCGCTAGCAATCCGTTCGATCTTTCCGCCGGCGCGCAAAACTCGGGCACGGCGACGACCGGGCTCTCCGGGCCAGGCAGCGCCTGGTCGCAGATCTCGCCGCAAACCATGAGCGCGCTGATCGATGCGCAGAGCCAATCGGGCACCACCAATACCGCGCCGACCAACCCGTCCGACGCGCTGCAGGATCTGTTCTCGCAGATCGACGGCAATGGCGACGGCTCGATCAGCAAGAGTGAGTTCGAGAGCGCGCTCGGCGCCGGCGGCACCAATGTCGCGGCCGCCGATGACGTCTTCGGCAAGCTCGATAGCAATGGCGACAGCTCGGTCAGTCTCGACGAAATGAAGAATGCGCTGCAGGGCGCGGGCGGGCATCACGGCGGCCACCATCACATGCATGCCGGCGGATCGGGCGAGGCAAGCAATGCCGACGGCAGCACCGACCCGAACGCCGATCCGCTGCTGCAGGCACTTGCCGGCGCTTCCTCGACCTCGGTGACCAACAGCGACGGTTCGACCACGACCTCCATCACCTATGCCGACGGCTCCAAGGTCTCGCTGACGACGCCGGCGGCCTCCGCGAACTCGTCGGCATCGAGCTCGGCGACCTCGTCCTACAATTACATCGAACAGATGATCCAGCGCGAGGCACAGGCGCTTTCGGCGTCCGTTGCTTCCTCGCTCTCGGTAAGCGCGTGAAGTAGCTGGCACTAGCTAGCCAAACCGATCCTTCCAGGCCGGCAACGCGCCGGGGAAGGGCAGCGCGGTCGCCATGAAGACGGCGCGGGCGATTGCGCGCGTCAGCACATTGGCCGCGAGCGCGCCGAGCTCGGCCAGGCCAAGTACGGGATCGATGGCCTTCTTGCCGGTCGCGGCTGCAAACACCGTGTCGCCGTCATGCGGCGTATGCACGGGATAGATGGCACGCGCCATCCCGGTCTGCGCGATCATCGCAAGCCGTCTCGCCTGCGCCTTGGTCAGGATTGCATCGGTGGCGATCACGGCGATGGTCGTATTCTCGACCGGCGTCGCGGCAGCTCCGCCTTTCAGCCGCAAGGCCAGCATATCCGGCGTGAATGATGCGGGCAGGCCGCGTCCGCCATATTCGCCGCCGACTTCGAACGGCGCGGCCCAGAACCATGGCCCGTCGCCGACGGTCACGCTGCCGACGGCATTGACCGCCACGATTGCGCCGACCGTGGCGCCGCCAGAGGTCTGCGCCGAAGCCGAGCCGAGCCCGCCCTTGAAATTCGCCGTCGTGGCGCCCGTGCCGGCGCCGACGCTGCCGAGCGCGAAATTATCTTTTGCCGCGGCTGCCGCGGCATAGCCGAGATCGCGATAGGGCGGAAAGCGCCCCCAACTCTTGTCGCCGCCGTTGAGGAGATCGAAGCAGATCGCGCCGGGCACGATCGGGATCACGGCGTTGCGGATCTTGAGGCCGCGGCCACGTTCGGCGAGCCAGGCCTGCACGCCGCCGGCGGCATCGAGTCCCAGCGCCGAGCCGCCGGAGAGCGCAAAGCCGTCGACCGTCTCGACCGTGCTCTCGGGCCTGAGCAGCGCCTCCTCGCGGGTGCCGGGCGCGCCGCCACGCACGTCCATCGCCGCGACCGCGGGTTGATCGAACACGATCGCGGTGACGCCGGAAGCCAGCCGCGCGTCATCGGCGTGGCCGACCTTGACGCCGGGAATATCGGTGATGAGGTTTTTCAAAACAATTCTTCCGTTTCCGAACAGTCATGCCGGATATACCGTGACCTCGTACTCGAATGTCAAATCCAATTCGATGTCGTCGCCCGGCTCGCCGCCTTCGCCAAAGCTTCGGCGCGCCCTCGAGTTTGCAGGCCGCGTCGAAGCCTTGGCGTAGACGGGACCGGGCGACCCAGTATTCCAGAGACGTTGGTGCTTGAGCCGAGGGGTCGCGGCGTACTGGATTCCCCGCGCAAGGCGGGGCATGACAGCGGAGAGAACATGAATGATCATTCCCGCGGCACGAAATGCCCGAGTTGTGCATCGTCGTTGGCCCTCGAAAGATAGACAAGGGCGCAGGGAATGCCGGGTG
>Ga0207661_10000501_pt1 | contig 25244 bp, 16 predicted proteins | sample KBSC713LmetaG_FD_184337 | JGI IMG/M metagenome (GOLD analysis project Ga0207661, IMG submission 184337) | Corn rhizosphere microbial communities from Kellogg Biological Station, Michigan, USA - KBS C7.1-3L metaG (SPAdes) (version 2) | ecosystem: Host-associated > Plants > Roots > Rhizosphere ...
CCGGATCAAACAGGGACGCTCGCGCGCTAATGTCGCGGCCGAAGCGCGGGTCGTCGCGGCGCAACAAGACCAATTGAAGTCCGGACGTCGCACGGCCGTTTTCGTGACCGACGGCTCGCTCCTCGACAAGCCAGGCAATGGTGTCGTCGTTACCGGAATCGTCGCGCTGGTGTTCGCCGGCCTCGCGTGTCTCGCACTCGTCGCTTGCGCGAACGTCGTGTCCATTCTGCTCGCCGTCGCGCACACCCGTCGCTCAGAAATGGCGCTCCGCATGGCGCTCGGCGCCGGCGCACGCCGGCTCGGCGGGATGCTCGCGACAGAGGCGCTCGTGCTGGCGACGCTCGCCGGTATCGTCGCGGCCTGGATCACGTTCAAGGTTCCGAGACTCCTTCTCGAGTGGATTCTCAATCGCGAGACCACGTATTCGCTGGCGCCCGACTGGCACGTATTCGCGTTTCTGTCGGCAACGACACTCTGCGCCGCGTTGATCGCGGCGAACGCGCCGATTCGCGCGATCCTCGCACTCGATCTCAACTCCATCCTTCGTGGCGCGTCATCGGAGAGCGGTGTGTCGCGAGGCGGCAACCGATTGGTCGGTGCACAGATCGGCGGCGCCGCGGCATTGCTCGTCGCGACGATCGCGCTGACTCGTTTGCCGGCACGGATCGCGTCCGCTCCGCCGCATTTCGAGACGAAGCGCGTGAGTGCGATGAACGTCCGCGCGCCAAGGCCAGCAAACGGATGGCAATCGCTGTACGCGGACATCGGCCGGACACTCGCAGCAGTTCCCGGCGTGGCGAGGGTCGCTTTCGCCACGGCGATTCCGGTCGGCGACGAATCGATCGGAAGCATCGCCGTCACAACGGCGAGGAATGCTCGACGCACATTGCCGAGCATCGACGTTTCTCCCGAGTACTTCGATGTGCTGGGAGTTCGCATCGAGCGTGGACGGTCGTTCGCGACGAGTGATGTCGGTTGCACCGCATCGGTTTGCCCAGTCGTCGTTTCGCGCGAAACCGCTCGCGAGCTTTGGGGAAGCGCTGATCCGCTCGGACAACGACTTACGATCGACCGATCACACGCGTTCGAAGTTGTCGGCGTTGCGACAGACGCGGCGAGCGACATCGCGAATCAATCACAATCGCTCATGCTGTATCAGGCGTGGCGGCCCGATGAGCCGTTCAATCAGCCGTTCATTCGTGTCGATCGTGATGCGGACGCCGTTGCACGCGCCGCGGCAACGGCCCTCATTCAGCGATTCCCGGGACTCATCGCCGCACCAAAGACCCTCGACGCTGAGCTTTCACTCGTGACCGACGCGTTTCAACGTGTCGGCGGCATCGTTGGAGGTGTCGCGATGATCACAGCGCTCCTCGCAATCGTCGGCGTCTATGGCGTCATCGCGCTCGCCGCGAAACGTCGACTGAAGGAGATGGGAATTCGCATCGCGCTCGGCGCCAAACGAGCGGATATCTATCGCGCGATGATCGCTCCGAATGCGCGCCCCGTCGCGATCGGCCTCGTCGTCGGCGCAACACTGTCGACCCTTCTCGCCGTCGGCTCCGATCGCCTTCTCGCGTCGATCTTCCCGGTGCGGATCTTCGATCCACTCGCGTTTGTTGTCGCGGCGATCGCGCTCGCGGCCGCCGCGACACTCGCGATGTTCGTTCCGGCACGGCGAGCGACCGGTGTCGATCCCTCGCGAATACTCCACCAGGACTAGCGAAAAAAGCCGCTACCGAACAAACACCGATAGCTCTACTATATATAGGTGCCGGACCCGATCCGAATCCTATTTCTGGCCGATTCCCACCTCGGCCTCGACCTCCCGCTCCGGCCTCGGGTCGGACGGCGCCGGCGCGGATTCGATTTTCTCGCGAACTACAGAACGGCGCTCGCGCCCGCGATGATCGGCGATGTTGACCTTGTCGTCCACGGCGGCGACGTCTTCAATCGCTCGGCTCCTCACGCGAGCGTCGCGCACCAGGCATACGAGCCGCTCGTCCGCGTCGCGAATCAAGGGATCCCGGTGTTCATCGTCCCGGGTAATCACGAGCGTTCGCGTCTTCCTCACGCTCGACTGCTCGCGCACCGGAACATTCACGTCTTCGATGTTCCGCGCACGGTCGTCGTCGAGATTCGAGGAGTACGCGTCGCACTGTCGGGCTTCCCGTATGAGCGCGACGACGTCCGCACCAAGTTCGCGGATCTGGTCGAGCAAACGCGATGGCACGACTGCCGCGACGCGCGGCGACTGCTCTGCATTCATCACTGTGTCGAGGGTGCGACCGTCGGACCCGGAGACTACACCTTCACGACGGCGTCCGACGTCATCCGCGCCAGCGACATCTCACAGAACTTCTCGGCGGTTCTATCCGGGCACATCCACCGACATCAGGTGCTCGCGCTCGACGCTCCAATCCTATATCCCGGTTCGATCGAACGGACATCGTTCGCCGAAATCGATGAGCCGAAAGGGTTCATGATGTTAGAGCTCGACGCGGACGCCGGCGCCCTCCAATGGGATTTTCAACGACTTCCCGCGCGGCCAATGCAGCGGCACGAGCTCGACGCGAGTCGGCTCGACGCTGCGGCTCTCGAACGGTCGATTCTCGGGATCATTGCCGACGCTCCTGCCGACGCGGTGATCTCGGTGCGCGTTTCGGGCGATCTCACCGACGCGCACTGGCGGGTCATTTCGCCGGCATATCTCCGGCCGCGCGTTCCGGCGACGATGAACTTCGACGTCACGCCGGCCAGCGGGTTCGTCCGACGAACGCCGGTCGACCGGAAACGGCCCGAGCCGAGCATTCAGCACGCACTTTTCGGCGATTGATGTCGATTCCGCGAACCCTCGTTCGACGTTCTCGTGACAGCGCGAGGGGACAGCGATCCCTCGCTTAGCTCCGGGATGACCTTTGAGAGGCCAATTATGAGAAAGCTGATCGTTTCCGAATTCATCACGCTCGATGGCGTCATCCAGGCGCCAGGCGGAAAAGACGAAGACCGCGACGGCGGATTCGAGCACGGTGGTTGGACTTGGCCGTTCTGGCACGACGACATCGGGGCCAATTTCGGCGCGATGATGCAAGACACCGACGCATTTCTGCTCGGGCGTAAAACCTACGAGACGCACGCCGCCGCGTTCGAGCCGATGCCAGCCGGCGATCCATTCGGCGACATGATGAACGCACCGAAGAAATACGTCGTTTCGAAAACCATCAAGAATCCGCAGTGGCGCGACACGACTGTCATCAGCGGCGACGTCGTCGGTGCAGTGCGAGAGCTGAAGGCGCAGCCCGGAAAGAACATCATGACGGACGGCAGCAGTCGGCTCGTGCACATGCTCATCGACAACGATCTCGTCGACGAGCTGCACCTTCTGCTCTACCCGATCACGCTCGGTGGCGGAAAGAAATTGTTGCCCGAGGGCAAGCACGCGACCTTCGTGCTGAAGTCAGCGAAGGCGTATCCGAGCGGTGTCGTTGGACTGCACTACGAGCGAAAAGCCGACTGACCGGACACGACTCGCCTCTGGCGCTTCACCAGAAGGCCCGAGCGGCCGGATGAATGTCTCGCACGAGCACGGCGGTTCCGGCGTGCTCGGCGAGCAGCTCGAAGTCGTCAAACTCGAACCCCGGACCGACTGTGCAGCCGACGAGGGTATACGGGCCAAGCGACCGCGCCGCCTGCCACCGCCCGGCGGGGACGACATGGACAGGCGCAACATCGAATGTCGAGAGGTCGCGGCATTCCGCGTCGAGCTCCATCACCTCGAGTGGGCCGCCTTCGTAAAGATGCCACACCTCGTCGGACCGGACGCGGTGCCAGCGGCTGTACGTGTCATCGGTCAGGAGGAAGTAGATCGTCGTCAGCGCTGATCGCTCGCCGCGCTGATCCGCCGGCACAACGACCTCTGGCGATCGAAACACCTCGCGATAGTACCCGCCTTCGGGATGCGGCTTCAGCTGGAGCGTCTCGATCAGTTCAGCGGCGCGGGGATGCATGAGTAAACACTAAAGGTTTTGTCGCGAGATGCGCGGCGGTCGATGTCGCTGCCAAATTTGGCGACCGCACGGACCCGAACGGCAATGATCGCCTCCGCTCGGCATCGCCGGACGGCATCCCTGGGGGCGTCAGAAACCCCTGCAGGCCCTTCGCGTAGATTGACTGTCCTTTTTCGCCCGCCGAGATTCGAGTCATGGTCCTTCAGACGCCTACCCCTCCCGCTATCCCGGTTGCCCCGACCGCTCCGGTCGAGGCGCCCGTCGCCCAGGGGCCCACGACCCTCTCCGGGCTCGAGGCGCAGGCTGCTCAGCTCCGGGTTCAGCTCGCGGGGCTCGACGCGCAGTGGGGCGGTCTCAAAAGTCAGCTCGACCAGATGCTCAGAAACAACCCGGCCCGGCCGGGAGTGCAGCAAACGTGGGCCGACGTCGCTGTGCAAAGAGCTCAGGTTCAGGGTGACCTCGCCCGCGTCGAGGCTCAGATCGCCCAAATGGGTGGTCTCCCGGGAGTTCCGACCGTACCGCCGCGGAATCCCCGCGTGCCGCGATTCGGAAACAGCGGATTCCCGATCGGTGCCGACGTTTTCATGGCCATGCTCGTCCCGATTTCCATGGCGTGGGCGCGGCGAATCGGCCGGAGCAATCCGAGACCGGTGGGACTCAGCCGGGAGGCGACCGAGCGGCTCGAACGGATGGAGCAAGCGATCGACGCGGTCGCGATCGAAGTCGAGCGAATATCAGAGGGGCAACGCTTCGTCACGAAGATTCTCGCCGAGCGACCGCGCAAATCGGACCCTCAAAAACCGGCCGAGCAGAGTTCGTCGCCGGCACCGCAGGTTCGTGCGCTAGGAGCAGGCCCCGCCGAGATGCTCGAGATCCCGGAACGGGAAGCGACGCCCGAACAAGTTCGACACCGAAGTCAGTAGATGTGAAGCTTCTCCAAGAGCGCAAAGGGATCGTCGATGCACTCGAACAGATCCTTGTTGTGCTTGATCATCTTGCTCCGCATGTAGACGCGCAGCCACTGTTTGTAGGTATATAGCTCGTAGTGGTTGAGCATGTCGGGCAGCGGAATGTCGTGCCGCGCGAGCAACCCCGCGAGGAACATCGCGCACTCGAAGCCGAGTGAGATCGACTGAAAGTACGGGGAGCCGATCGCTGAATCGCCGACGAGAAACACCGGCGAACGCGAGAACGGGTGCTCCGTCGCCCCGCTCACAAGCCAGTGGCGATTCGTCGCATTGCGAGCACGATAGAGGTTGAGCGGAATCCGCACGACTTCGAGATCGCCGATGATCTCTCCGTGGGTCTCCTGCTTGATCTTGTCGATGAAATGATCCATCGACTGCGCGACGTCGGGAAAGTTCGCCCGAAGCCACTGGCCGTCGAACGTCGGCGGCATCGCTTCGTACTCTTCCGCCGTGATGTTGACGATGCCGGTGACGTGGCTGACCTGGCCGTCGTAGCACGTGCGTCCGACGGCGGGAATGAACTTGTACGACGGGTTTTCAGCGTTCTTGTGATACTTGCAGAATTCGTTGCAGTCGTAGGCCTGACTATAGAGAAACGTGATGACGATCGCGTACTCGAGACGAATGCTGACCGTGTTGGCTCTCGATTCGATCGCCTCGTCGCCCGGCATGAGGTAATCGCGCAAGAGAGACTTCGATCCGGAGCAGTCGATCATCGTGTCGCCCGGCTCGAGCATCGCGATCGCATCCTCGGCCGAGACGAGCGCGTTGACGCGTTCGACGTTCTTCGATTCGCGCGCGTCGATCAAATCACTCAGTGAACGCTCGATCTCGTTCAACGGAACGAAACCGCGCGCCCACTCGTGCAGAAGGCTCGAGAGGTCGTCGGGAATCGACTGGCGGAATGCGAGGCCGACTTCGAGCTCGGGAGGATCGAACACCGCTTCGATGTTCTCGCCATCGATGTAGTCGACGCAGTAGCTGCTGATGGAATCGGCGACGAGATAGTGCGCCAACTGCACCATTCGCGTGCGCGTGTATTCGCGCCGCTTCTCATAGAGTCGGACTGGCCGGCCCGTCGATTGAAGCAACGCGGTCAACAGCAGGCCAACCGGCCCCGCACCGACAACGTGAACCCGGCCCGAAGACCGCGAAATCTCGAGTGACATGATGCTGCTCGGCGAAACAGTTCTGAGAGTCGTCGATGAATAGTCACCAGGGCGTCAATCCGGTCAATACCGAGCCGCGCAAAACAGCAAAGGAAATGAGCTGCGACGTCTCATGAGAGCACTGCAGTAGACCGACGCAGCTTCGGTGAATCTCCGGCTCCATCCTTTCCAAAACGCTAACCACGCGTGCGAAGCGTCACCGGCTCGACGTGTCGTCGATCGTATGGCGCCGCGTCGCAAAGTGCGATCGTATTGTCGAATCGAACCCGAGAGAGAATTCTTATGCAGCCCCGTTTCTCGTCAGTCGCTGTTCTCGCCGCCGGTGTCCTCATCGTCGGCTGCACGTCACCCAAGGAGCGCGCCCGCGCTGACAGCGCGCAGGCCCTCGCGACGCAAGAAGGACTTCTCGTTCAGCAACTGACCGCGCAACGCGACTCGGTATCGCGCGTGCTCGGCGACGCCGATGATTTCATCGGTAAGATCGACAACTCGGTTTCGCGCGTGAAAGGTCTCGGGGCGAAGAGCAGCCCAAAAGACGGCGAAGGCGGCCTCCAGGACCAGGTGAAGCGTCGCAAGGAGATGCTCAGCCGAGTCGAAGCGCTCGTCGCTCGAGCGCAGGAAACCGCGAAGCAGGTGGCAGCGCTCAAGGATCGCGAGCGACTTCTCCTCGCCGAGAACGGCGTGCTCAAAGACTCGTTGTCCGCGGACGCGAAGCGACTGGAGGCCGACGCGAAACAGATCGCGGAGCTGCAGGGGACGATCGACCAGCAAGCACACTCGATCGCCGAGCTACAGGCAAAGCTCGACGACTTCGACAAACAGCTCGCCGCCGAGCGAACCTCGGCGGCAAAGGCGTATTACGTCGTCGGTACGGAGGATGAGCTGATTCGCAAAGGCGTCATCGCGAAGGAGGGCGGCACGAATCTCATCTTCAAGCGAGTCGGCAGGACGCTCGTTCCCGCGCGTGAGTTGAACACCGAAGCATTCACATCGATCGACACGCGAGTCGTCCACGAGATCGGTCTGCCGGACACGACGAAAAAATATCAGATCGTGTCGCGGCAGAGCCTCGATGACGTCAAAGTCGGCGAGCGCGATGGAGCGAAGTTCCGCGGACCGTTAGAGATTCCTGATTCCGACAAGTTCTGGGCGGCGTCGCGCTACCTGATCATCGTCCAGCGCTAGCCGTGAGGCGGCTCAGTAATACGAATAGAGGGAAAGGACCTGGAAGGTCTTTCCAGCGTCGTCACCTGACGTAAACGTCGCCGCTCCGTTCTTCGAGAGCGGGCGGCGCCCGTCGTCATAGGTATAGCTGTACGTCGCGGTGTAACTCAGAAAGTCGCTCGTGAATGTCTCCTTCGCCGGATTGCCCTTTTGCAGGACGACGTTCGGTAGCAGCACGAGGTGGTCGAAGAAGTCGTTGTGGATCAGACCGAAGCCGTCGACGTTGATTCCGGCGTCGTACTGCTCGAAGCGATCGATGCTCGTCGATTCAGGCTGGCGATCTTCGACCGCCGGACGATGATCGGTGATCTGCTCGAGATTCCCGTCGGCGTAATACGAGAACGACATCTCCTTCTCGAGCGCGAACGCTGCGCCGAGCTTACGGCGCCGCTGCAATCCGACGAGCTGATTCCCTTTGTACGAGAGCGTCACGAACTCGAACAATGCGCCCGTGCCGTCGAGATACTTCACGCTGTCGACCCGACCCGCCGTGTCGTACAGGTACTCGAGCTTGTCGGGGCTGAGTCCCGTGTCGACGAGCTCCGTGATTCGATCGCCGGCGTAGTGGACGTCGTAGCGCGCCATGCCCGCCGCGAACGACGCAACGCTGATCCGTCCTTGCGTGTCATACTCGAAGTGGTAGTACGGCGAGGGAAGGCTCGGGATCTGGATCTCGCGTAAGAAGACGGCGGGCCCCTGCGGCGCCGGAGGATCCGGGATTACTGGAGCGGTCGTTCCGCCGTCCGTGCTGCATGCGACGATGCCGGCGGCGAGAATAGAGCCAAACAAGTGGTGCGAACGCATTGCAGTCTTGCTCAGAGTGTGAAAACCCCTCAGTCGAGGGCGTGAGCCGGATAAAGGACCGAAGCGGTTCAGTGGTTCCCGTTGGGAAACGCGGAATCGGTGAAACGCGGGACATCGGCTCCGAGTAGTGTCCCGTCCATTCGGCCCCCTGATCCCCTGCTTTCAGAGGAATCCCACGGATGCGTGACCTCAAGCTGGCCGTTCGAACGCTCGCGCGGACCCCGTTCGTCACAGCGATTGCCGTGTTATCCCTCGGACTCGGCATCGGCGCGAACTCGGCGATCTATTCGATGTTCTATCGAATTGTCCGTCAGGAATTGTCGGTGGCCGGGGCGGACCGGTTGGTGAACTTCAGCGCGCCCGGTCCGAAGGACGGAAGCACGTGGTGTGGCCAGGCCGGCCCCTGCGAGGATGTCTTCAGCTACCCGATGCTTCGCGATCTGCAGAAGGCGAAGATGCCGGCGTTCGCGGCAATCGTTGGACATCACGAGTTCGGTGCGAACGTCAGCTACGAGCGGGCGGCGTTTTCGCGCGACGGGCTGATGGTTTCCGGCAACTACTTCCCGACGCTGTTGGTCCGTCCCGCGATGGGTCGATTGCTCTCGCCAGCCGACGACGATCCGTCGGCCGCACCAACCGTCGTGCTCTCGCACTGGTTCTGGGAAGCGAGCCTCGGCGCCGATCCATCGGTGATCGGCAAGACGTTCACGGTGAACGGAAAGTCGACGACGATCGTCGGGATCGCGCCGGACGACTTCAACGGCACGACCTACGGTTCACGCCCGGCGTTCTACACGGCGCTGGCGATGGGACCGCTGCTCGGCACGCAGAGCGACCGTCGCATCGACGATCGCCGCTCGTATTGGATTTATCTGTTCGGCCGTCTCGCGTCCGGCGCGACGATCGAGCAAGCGCGCGCACAGGTCAACGGCGTCTACTCGCCGATTCTCCGCGAGGTCGAAGCGCCATTGCAGCGAAACATGCGCGACTCGGTGCTAGCACGATTCAAGGCGAAGCAAGTCGTGATCACGGAGGGGGCACGCGGTCAGAGCGACATGGCGAGCGACGTCCGCGGCCCGCTCTTCCTGCTGTTCGCGATCACAGGGCTCGTCCTGCTCATCGCCTGCGCGAACATTGCGAATTTGCTCATGGCGCGCGCGACGAATCGTGAGATGGAAATGGCGGTGCGTCTCTCGCTCGGAGCGACGCGACGACAGCTCATGACACAGCTGCTTACCGAAACGCTCTTGCTGGCGTTTCTCGGCGGCGTCGCGAGCCTCGCGTTTGCATCGTGGACGCTGCAGGGCGTTTCGGCTCTCCTTCCTTCGCGCATGCAGGGAGAGCTCATGCTCGGCATGAACTGGGCTGCCGTGATTTTCGCCGCTGTTCTGTCGATGACGACCGGCATCGCGTTTGGACTCTTCCCTGCGCTCCACAGCACGCGCCCGGATCTCGTCACCGCGCTGCGAAACAACTCGGGCAAACTCGCGGGCGGCCGCACGGCGCGACGGTTCCGTACGTCACTCGCGACAGGGCAGATCGCGCTTGCGATGGCGCTGCTGATGAGCGCGGGACTCTTCGTGAAGAGTCTTTGGCAACTGAAGCGAGCCGACCTCGGGGTTCGCGTCGAGAATCTCGTGACGTTCTCGGTGACGCCTGAGCGAAGCGGCTACGATTCCGCCAGAACCCGCGCGCTCTACAACCGAATGGAAGAAGAGCTGAGAAAGCTGCCCGGAGCTTCCGCGGTCACATCGGCGATGGTGCCGCTGATCGCGCGGAATAACTGGACGCAGACGGTGAAGGTCGAGGGATTCAAGGTGGACGAGAGCAGCCCGAGATCCGGCGCGAGCTTCAATGGCGTCGGCTCCGGACACTTCCATGCGATCGGTGTTCCGCTGCTCGCGGGACGCGATTTCACGGATGCCGACGACGGGTTGGGTCCGAAAGTCGCGATCGTCAACGAAACGTTCGCTCGCCGCTTTGGACTCGGAACGAATCCCGTTGGAAAGCGAATGGCGATCGGCTCGTCCGACACGTCGGCACTCGACATCGAGATCGTCGGGCTCGTGCGCGACATGAAGTACTCGACGGTAAAGAAAGACGTCCCGCCGGTGTTCTTCCTGCCTCATCGCCAGCAACGGCGCGCCGGCTCGATGTCGTTCTATGTGCGAACTGCCTCTGAGCCGACTGCAATGCTGCGATCGATGGCCTCTGTCGTTCAGCAACTCGATCCGATGCTTCCGGTCGAAGAGTTGCGAACGATGCCCGAACAGATCCGGATGAACACGTCGGAGGATCAGATGATCACGACGCTCGCCGCGGCGTTCGCGCTGCTCGCCACGCTGCTCGCGTCGATCGGTCTCTACGGAGTGCTCGCGTACTCCGTCGCGCAGCGGACGCGCGAGATCGGCGTCCGAATGGCGCTCGGTGCGAACGCGGGCGACGTGCGTCTCCTCGTGCTCGGACAGGTTGGGCGAATGGTACTGATCGGCGGCGTGATCGGCCTCGCCGGCGCGGTCACGCTCGGGAAGGTCGCTCAGTCAATGTTGTATCAAATGAGCGGCTCGGATCCGATCGTGATGACGTCATCGGTGTTGTTCCTCACGCTCGTCGCGCTGGCCGCGGGCTACGTGCCGGCGCTCAGAGCGTCACGCGTCGATCCGATGCAGGCGTTGCGATACGAGTAGTCTCAGAACGGCTGCGCATTCGCGGGCCAGACAATCCCTTCCGTCGATACGTCACCTGCAAGCGCACGGCGGTAGACCGAAATTCCGCCGTTTTCTCGTTTATGAGAGACGCCCGCTCTCCTCCGATTTTCGGCCATCCCACCCAGCAGGATCGTGCCGCAATCTCTTGTTTATCGTGGAATTCGACGCGCAGGAATCGCCTGCGCATTTGGTCTGTCAGCCGTCGCATGCAACCAGGACGCTGGACAGGAGCCCCATCTCCGCCGCGAATTGTCGTGGTGTCAGGGAACAACCAGGAAGTGCGTGACGGAGCTCGACTCGTCGAGCCGATGGCAGTTCGCGTCGCGAGCATCTACTTCGTTCCGTCGATCATCGGCGGCGTCATGATCACGGCGACCGCGGAGGAAGCGACTTCCAAGTCCGTAGACCTGTTCGCTCGCAATCGTCCGCGGTTCGAGCTCGTGTTCGGACCGGTCTTCGACTGTACGCCGTTCAACGATCCGAGCCAATTCTCACTCAATCATTCGGCGCAAATGATCTCCGAGGTGAATGCTCCGGTGACGATGTCGTATTTGCCCGACTTGGACCCATCGTGCACGGCTCGCGTGAAGTCCACCGTCGTTCCCGACGGAGGCCAACCGTTCGACAGCGGAATCGTGCGTCCGGGCGATCCGTTCGTTTTCACGCCGCGAGTCGCCGGGACATGGGAGCTCACCGACGTGATCAATGGGGGAACGGGGAAACTGATTGTGCGTTGAGCGCGATCAGTCAGTAGCTACGCCGGTCATTCGGCTGGAGGGTACCGATCGCTATCCTTATCGGACCCACTCCACCCACCCGACCGATGCACTGGCTTTCAGATCCGAATGCCTGGATAGGATTGCTGACGCTCAGTGGTCTCGAGATCGTCCTCGGGATCGACAACGTCATCTTCATCTCCATCCTCAGCGGCAAGCTTCCCGGCGACGATCAAGCAAAAGCGCGTCGCCTCGGACTCGCCGGTGCGTTCGTCACGCGCGTGCTGCTGCTGCTCAGCATCGCGTGGATCGTCAAGCTCACGAAACCCCTCTTTAGTCTTTTCTCACACGGCGTTTCGGGACGCGATCTGATTCTCATCGTCGGCGGCCTGTTTCTCATCGGGAAGGCGACGTTCGAGATTCACGGAAAGCTCGAGGGCGAAGAACACGGCGCCGGATCGGCCGGTAAAGTGGCGAGGTCGCTCGCCAGCGTCGTCGCGCAGATCATGGTCGTCGATATCGTATTCTCGCTCGACTCGGTGATCACCGCCGTCGGCATGGTCGACGATGTTTCGCTGATGATCACCGCGAATGTCGTCGCACTGTGCGTCATGCTGCCGGCGTCGGGAAAGATCAGCGCGTTCGTCGACAAGCATCCAACCGTGAAGATGCTCGCGCTGTCATTCCTCGTGCTCATCGGCACGAACCTCCTGGCCGAGGGCTTTGGCGTCCACGTCTCGAAGGGCTACACGTATTTCGCGATGGGCTTCTCAGTCGCGGTCGAGATGCTCAACCTTCGTCTGCGAAAGAACGCTCAGAAAGCCGTCCACCTTCGAGAACGAGACTATCAACAGATCGCCGATGGCTGATCGCCGGCACCGGATAGATGTCGATATCTGCGAGGAGCCTCTCGCGGAGCTCGGCGGCTATGCGACCATCACGATCGCGTTCGAGGTCACACGCGTTTTCGACGTGAGCGGTGAGGCCGGAAGCTGGACGCTCACGGAACGTGAGGTCGAGCAACCTTATATCAAGGACTACGACGCGGTCGAGGCGGAGCGGCCGACGTCGTGGGCTCGAAGGTTCGACATCTCGCACTGGGTAATGCTCGTCGCGCGACACGAGGACCAGCCGATCGGCGTCGCCGTGATCGCGATGCAGACGCCGGGCGTCGACATGCTCGATGGACGAGAGGACGTCGCCGCGTTGTGGGACATTCGCGTCGCGCCGGCGCATCGAGGCCGACATGTCGGCACGGCATTGTTCGATGCGGTGGAGCAGTCGGCGATCTCGCGAGGAATTCGATTCCTCAGAGTGGAGACGCAGAACAACAACGTCGCGGCGTGCCGATTGTACCAGCGCTGTGGCTGCACGCTCGAGACGGTCGAGCGCAATGCTTATTCGGAGTTTCCCGACGAGGTCAAGCTCGTCTGGGCGAAAACTCTGGGCGACGCGTGACGCGCAACCGCTAGCCGAACTAGCCCTTCCCTCCCGCCTGCAGTTTCGTCAGCCGGCGTTTTGCATCTGCAACCGCGGGCTGCAGCTCCGGATCGGCGTTCTTCCAGAGCTCGACGAATTTAGAAAGGTGTGAAATCGCCTTTTCGCGATCACCCTTGGCGTCATACAGCTCGCCGAGGCGCTTCTCGACACCGGCGAGCGCGTCGACGTCGGTGTCCATTCTTTCGAAGACCGGCGTCTGCGTGTAAGCCTCGAAGTGCGCGATGGCCGAATCGGGCTGATTGGCGAGATCGAACGCGCGGCCGAGGTTGAAATGAATTCGGAGCGGCTCGCCGGAACTCGGGCGACCGTCGGCTTCGATATCGCCACGGCGGAATTCAGCGATGGCATCGGTGTAACGCCGCTCGGCCAGCGCGATCTCGCCCAGAGCCTGGTGCATCATCGGCTGGCGACGTTGCACGTACGACGTGTCCTTCAATGCAGTGAAGTCGGCGAGGATGGCGCGGGCTCGATCCGGCCGGCCGGCCACGGAGTAAACGCGAGCGAGCAGTCCGTACGGTCGGTCCGCTTGCGCCAAACTGGCCAGAGGATGCGCCGCCAACGCGGCATCGAGACGCGAGACTGCCCGCGCGCCCTGGTTTCGAAACCAGGCGTCGAGCACAGCGAGGTTCGCCGAATCAGTGACCGCGGGATTCGAGTTGCCTAGCTCGGCCGACTCCGACATCATCTGCTGATACCGGCGTTCCGAATCGCGAAGCCGGCCGCGGATGGCGAGCAGCTCCGCCATCCCGAACGACGCCGAGGCGCGCGTCTCGAGGTTCTTCGTCGTTCGGTGAATGCTGTCGAGAATTTGGTCGGTCCGATCGTACTCGGCATTCACGTACGGAATAGCTATCACGTGGTACGCGTGGGCAGCGCTGGTCGGAAGGCGTTTTGCTTCCAGCTGCATCATCGAGTCGGTCGCCGCTCGCTTGCCCTCGTTGATCAGGACGTTGATCAGATTGGGAAGCGGAATGTTGTTCTCCGGATTCACCCGCATCGACAGGCGATAGAGCGACTCGGCCTTCGCGTATTCACGCATCGAGGTGTACGCGACGCCCATGTTGTTCGCGGCGTACGCGGTGTCGCCGCGATCGATCAGCGCTTGATATGCGGCGATGGCGCGAGGGCGGTCGCGGCCGGCGCCCCGCTGGAAGTAGTAGCCTTCCGCGAGATAGCGCTCGTTCTCCGAGAGCCGGGCGCGAAGCTGGTATGCCTTCGTCGTCGCGGATTCGGCCGCGGACGCTGGATAGAACGAATTGTTCAGCGCCGTGCCGAGCTTGCGCCACGCGGTCGCGAACCCGGTGTCGATGGTGACGGCGCGGCGAAGCAGCGGGATCGCCTTCGGCATGTCGTGCTCGATGTCGAATGCGCGCGCGCCTTCGCTGTACGCCTTGAGCGCCTCGTAGGACGATGTCGTGACCTGCTCGAGCGGTGGACTCGCCTGAACGCTTTTCAGCGACTCACCAATCTTTCCGCGAAGCTTTCGCGTGAGCTCATCCACGGCGCTGACGAGCGTGCTCGGTCCATCGACGGTCGTTTGAAACGCGGCAAGCACGGCGCCCGAATCGGCCGAGACGAGTTTCAGCGCGATGACGAAGCCGTTGCCGAGCCCCGTCACGTCACCGGTGACGATCGCTTTCGCGCCTTCGCGCAGCGCAACCTGTCGCGCGAGCGGGAGATCCAAACGAGACGTTGGCGAAACCTGCATTCGTTGCAACGCCTGCGCGACGCTGGCTTGGCTGAACAGCTTCAGCGACTTCGACTCGGCGAGATTCGCGCGGACGCCCTCGGCGACGACGCTTCCGACGCTCGAGTCGGTACGGCTGACACCGAAGTCGGAGACGAGAACGAGGTCGCGTTGGTTCAGCTTTCCCGCGGCGAACAGCGAACCGACTGGCCCGATGCCGAACGCGCGCATCATCATGAACCCGACGATCAATGCCGCGAACGCACCGAGTGCCCCGAGGCCGCCGCGAGTCGTTCGCTTCCATGAGAGATGCGGGCTCGCCTTGAGCGCGATGGTCGCCATCGTTCCCTGCGGAGCTTTGCCGCCGCCGGGTGTCAGCGCGGGCGTCGAGAGCAGTGCACGGCGGGTCACTGATTGCACGTAGCCGGTGAACAGAATCACCGGCAGCCCCAGCGCCATCACGATGAGCGAGCCCGGAAGCACCCACGTCGGAAGACCGATCGTGACCGTCGCGGCCTTCGCGATTGCCGCTACGGCAATGACGGACACCGCATACAGAACGAGCGCTCGGCGAAACGCGGCTGGACCGTGCAACAACACTGGCGGCAGCGACTGCATTCCGCTTCCACTCGTGACGCTATTCAACTCCGCGACGATCTCCGAGGCACTCTGCGGTCGTGCATTCGGGTCCTTCGCGAGACATCGCATGACGAGATCGCTCAGCGCGGCCGGCGCGTCGGGACGAAGCTCGGCGATCATCGGTGGCGCTTCGCCCATGTGTGCGCCGAGGACCCTCGCGGGGGTGCGTCCGTGGAACGGCGTCTTTCCGGAGAGCAGCTCGAACGCCATGCAACCGAGCGCGTAGATGTCGACCCGGTGATCGACGTTCGGATCGCCCGCGGCTTGCTCTGGCGCCATGTACGCCGGCGTTCCGATCGACGTGCCGAGCTGCGTCAGCGTCTCTCGTTCCCCGGCGCGCACGCGCGAATCACTCAGCGCTTTCGCGATGCCGAAGTCGGTGACGACTGCCGTCCCGCCCGAGAGCAAGACGTTGTCAGGCTTGATGTCGCGATGGACGATGCCGCGCTCGTGAGCATACTGAAGGGCACGTGCGACGTCGCCGAGGATGCGGACGATATCGGAGATAGAGAGCGGCGGCTGTTTCGAGAGGCGGTGCCGAAGCGACTCGCCTTCGACGAACGGCATCGTGTAGTACGGAAGGCCGTCGGTGTCGCCGGTCGCGAGAACGGGGACGATATTCGCCTGCTGGAGCGACGCCGCGGTTCTGATCTCGCGCTCGAAACGCTCCGCGCTGATTCCGGCGGCAAGTTCCGGCGACAGAACTTTGACGACGACCTTGCGTCCCAGACGCGTTTCGTCGGCCACAAAGACGCGGGACATTCCCCCGCCGCCGAGCTCACGCTCGAGTGTGTAGGCTCCACTCAGCGTCGACTGGAGCTGTAACTGAAGGTCGTCCACGCGCGAAAATGTATGGCCGAGCTTGGGATGAAGCGAGTATACGGTTGCCGGCCGTCCCCGCGACCCACAATTTGAGTCGCCCGGCTCGCGATCATCGCGGTCCGCACAACTCCAAAAACAAGACTCCATGAAGCGGCTCGTCCTCACTCTGGCGACAGTCGTCGCATTCGTCCCACTCGGCGCGCAGCAACCGACTCGCACGGTCACGACAGCCGATTATGACAGGGCGGTGCGGATGCTCGCCCCCGCGGTCGGCGGCCTCGTTACCGGCGGCAACGTCACCGCGACCTGGCTATCCGACGGCCGCATGTGGTATCGGACGGGCGCCGGCAACGCCGAGTTCATCCTCGTCGATCCAGGGAAGAAGTCGCGGGTCGTGTGCGATGCGGCGCGATCGAATTGTCCGGGTGTTCCGTCGACGGCGGACGCCGACGCGTCCGGACGCGGCGGACGCGGCGGGGGTCGAGGCGGGCGAGGCGGTGGTGGTGGACGCGGCGGCGCGGCCGGCAATGCCGTGATGTCTCCGGATGGGACGAAGGCCGCGTTCATTCGCGACTGGAATCTCTGGGTTCGCGACGTCGCGAGCGGTCAGGAGCGCCAGCTCACGAAGGACGGCGAAAAGGATTTTGGCTACGCGACGGACAACGCCGGCTGGGCGAGCAGCGATCGCGCGATTCTTCTCTGGTCGCCGGACTCGAAAAAGATCGCGACGCAGCAGCAGGACGAGCGCAAAGTCGGCGACATGTTTTTGGTGGAGACAAAGGTCGGGCACCCGACGCTCAAGGCGTGGAAATATCCGCTGCCCGGCGACTCGGTCGTGGCAATGCTGCATCGCGTCATCATCGACGTCGCATCTGGGAGCGTCGTTCGCCTTCAGCTCGCGCCCGAGTACCATCGCGCGACGACCGGCGACAACATCTCGATGAACGATTACAACTGGAGCCCGGACGGCTCGAAGTTGGCGCTCGTATCGACCGGCCGCGATCACAAGAACGCGATTTTGCGCGTCGCCGACGCGGCGACTGGCGCAGTGCGCACGGTCTTCGAAGAAAAAGTCGAGACGCAGTACGAGTCGCGTACGGGCTGGCGCGTGCTGTGGCCAACGAACGAAGTCATCTGGTACTCGCAGCGCGACGACTGGGGCCAGCTCTACCTCTACGACCTCAACACGGGACAGCTCAAGCGAAAGATCACGAGCGGCGCGGGTCCGGTGACGCAGATCGCGCGCGTCGATGAGAAAACTCGTACGATCTGGTATGCGGCGAACGGGCGCGAGGCGGGGCAGGATCCGTACTTCTCGCACTTCTACCGCATTGGCCTCGACGGCGGCGCACAGGTCGCGTTGACGCCCGACGACGGCACGCACGAGATGCAGCTGTCGCCGGACGGCAAGTATCTGGTCGACACCTACTCGAAGCCCGACGTCGCGCCCGTGGTGACGCTGCGCGACGCTGACGGCAAGCTCGTGATGCCACTCGAGAAGGCGGACATTTCGCGGCTCGTCGCCTCGGGTTGGAAGCCGCCGATCCCGATCAAGGTGAAGGCCGCGGACGGCCAGACGGATCTCTATGGGATGATGTTCGTGCCGACGAACCTCGACCCCAACAAGAAGTATCCGATCATCAACAACGCGTATCCGGGCCCGCAGAGCGGCAGCGTCGGTGCGCGATCGTTCACGGCGGCGCGCGGCGACAAGCAGGCGCTCGCTGAACTGGGATTTGTAGTCGTCTCAATAGACGGACGCGGCACCCCAGGCCGTTCGAAGTCGTTCCACGACTACTACTATGGCAAGATGGGGCGCGACAACACTGTGCCGGATCAGGTGGCGGCGATGAAGGATCTCGCGAAACGATATCCGTACATCGACATCGACAAGGCCGCGATGTGGGGCCACTCCGGCGGCGGCTTCATCACGGCGGACGCGATGTTCCGCTTCCCCGATTTCTTCAAGGTCGGCATCGCCGAGTCGGGAAATCACGACCAGCGTCAATATGAGGACGATTGGGGTGAACGATATCAGGGGCTGCTCGTTCGCAATGCGGACGGGACCGACAGCTACGACATCGAAGCCAACCAATCGCAGGCGAAGAATCTCAAGGGCCACTTGCTGCTCGCGCACGGCACGATGGACAACAACGTGCCGCCGTACAACACGCTGCTCGTCGCCGACGCTCTCATCAAAGCGAACAAGGATTTCGATTTGCTCATGCTGCCAAATCAGCCGCACGGATATGGCAACATGTCGAACTACATGATGCGGCGGCGGTGGGACTACTTCGTGAGATATCTCCTCGGAGCGGAGCCGCCGAAAGAATACGAGATCAAGAGTGCGACGCCGACGGTACCGTAGCCCGAGTCGAATTCACGGTCGCGGCTTCTCCACCGGCGTCAATCGCGCGAGTCGCTTGCGTGCGTCAGCGACTCGCGGCTGCAAATCCGCGTCGGCGTTCTTCCAAAGCTCGATGAAGGCGCGGTAGTGTTGCACCGCCTTGTCCGTGTTCCCCATCGACTCGTACAACTGTCCGAGACGCTCGTGGACCGCCGGAAGGCGCACTGGGTCCATGTCGGCGTCGATCTTCAACCAATACGGCGTCGAGAGATATCGCTCGAACATCACGACGGCGGAGTCGGATTTTCCCGCGGCGTCGAACGCCCGAGCGAGATTGAACGGAAGACAGGCGCCGCACTCATCGGCGGGCAGCCCGTCGTAGCTGATGTCTCCGCGGCGAAACTCCACCAACGCATCCTGCGGTTTGCGTTCGGCCAGACCGATCTCGCCGAGCGCCGTATGCAGCTCCGCCTCCTGCGCGCGACGGAGCGACGTGTCGGTCATTTCCGTTCGATAGCGCGCGATCATTGCACGTGCCTTCGTCGCATTGCCGCCGCGCGCGAGGACGACGGCCGAAAACAGATACGGTCGATCGACCATCGGCAGATCGTGGAACGGAACCGCGGCAATCACGGCATCGAGACGCGAATCGAGCGCTGGAGATGGTCCGCGCACCATCTCGTCGAGCCAGACCTCATAAAGGGAATCGTCCGGCAATGGTGCGCCGAAGCGACTTGCCGCCATCTCCCTGCGTTTTTGCTCGGCGGCCGCCAGGTGTCCGTCGCGAAGCAACATGGATCGCTGGATGTGCTGGCCGAAGGTATGACGAATCCCCTCGCCTTTGCGGGCCAAACTATCGGCGAGTGATCGGACCAATGAGTCCTCACCTCGCGCGTAGTAGATGTGCGTCCGTTCATATGAGCCGTACCACGGTGAAATCGGCTCGATGCGCGCCGCCATCGCCGCCGCCTCGCCAACCTTGCCTTGATCGAGCAGCATCTCAGTGGCGTTCCCGAAACCCGTCGCGCTTCCCGGGTTCGTTTTCGCGCCCAAGACATTCAGCGACTCGGCGCGCGCGTAGTCGCGACGCGTTCGAAGCATCTCAGCGAGGTTGACCGGAACTGCTCCGCTGTCACCGCGTTGGAGAAGACTCTCGTACGCACTGATCGCTTTCGCCCGATCGCGTCCCGGTCCGAGCGCGTAGAACCGCGCGATCACCCCGTCTCGCTCGATGACTGGAAGCCGATCGCGATAACGATACGCCTGCGTCAACGCGGAGTCGATCGCCGAGCGCGTTCCGCCGTAGTTCGACAATAACGCGCCCAATCCACTCCATGCCGACGCGAAGGTCGAGTCGATCGCGAGTGCCTCGCGGGTGAGCGCGATCGATCGGTTGTCGCCGAGCAAATTCGCTCGCACGCTTTCGCTGTATTTCCGCAGCGCATCGAGTGAGCTCGTGGTTGCCTGAGAGAGCGGCGGCGTCGCGTTGACTGACCTCAATGACTCGCCCGCTTTCGCGCGCAGCGAACGCGAGAGCTTGTCAGCGGCATCGATCAAGCCGCGCGGCCCATCTCCCGATTCGCGGAACGATGCGAGCTCTACTCCAGAATCGGCGCGCACCAGCCGAATCGACACGATGTACCCGCCGGGTACGCCGGTCACGTCGCCGTCGACGATGGCCTTGAAGCCTTCGCGTTGCGCGATCGCACGAGCGATGGAAGAATCGACGCGCGTCGTCGGCGGGATCGTCATGCGCTTGAGCGCACTCACAATCACGCTCCCCGGTACGAGCGTGAAGGCGGACGAACCTGCCAGTCCTGCGCGAACGGCATCACTGACGACGCGGCCGAGCGTCGTATCGACGTTCGTCGTTCTGAAATCCGTGAGAAGAATCTGATCTCGGCGGCTCAATCGTCCTGACGCGGCCAGCGATCCGAACGGACCAACGCCGAGGGCTCGAGTGATCATGAAGGCCGCGACCATCGCGACGAAAACGCCGAACGCGTAGATGCCGCCGCGCGCGGTTCGATACCAACTCACGTGCGGCGCAGCTCTCAGGGCGATCGTCGCGATCGTGCCGCGAGCGGGTTCCGCTCGCGTTCCGCCCGGCGTGAACGTCGGCGTCGCCGTCGTCGCGCGCCGCGTCACTCGCTGCACGTATCCTGTCCAGAGCACGACGGGAAGGCCGAGCGCCATGACGACGAGCGCACCGGGAAAGACCCAATCCGGCAGACCGATTGCGACAGTGGCCCCTTTCGCGGCGATCGCCACGAGGGCGAATGCCGCCACATAGATCGCGAGCGCTTTGCGAAACACACCGGGTCCGCCGAGCAACACCGGTGGCATCGCGGGAAGGTCGCTCGCGCTCGTCATCGTCTCGAGCAGGCGGACGATGTCGCCGGCAGTCTGCGGCCGTGCGTCGGGATCTTTTTCGAGGCACCGCATGACGAGATCGGCGAGCGACCCCGGCGCGTCGGCGCGGAGCTCGACGATGGGTCGCGGTGCCTCCGCGAGGTGCGCGGCGAGCATGCGCTGCGCGGTTCGACCGGCGAACACCGGTTGCCCGGCGAGCAACTCATACACCATCGCACCGAGCGCGTAGATGTCGGCGCGATGATCGATGTTCGAGTCGCCGGCTGCTTGCTCCGGCGCCATGTACGCGGGCGTCCCGATCGACGTGCCGATCTGCGTGAGCGTCGCCGCGCCGGATTGAGTGCGCGCGGCGGTGATCGCTTTGGCAATTCCGAAATCTGTGACGACGGCGGTGCCGCCCGACAGCAGGACGTTGTCGGGCTTGATGTCGCGGTGAACCACGCCGCGTTGATGCGCGTACGCCAGCGCTTTCGACACGTCCTTCATCACGGTGACGACTTCGGTGATCGCGAGAGGGCCGCCGGCGAGATGCGCGCGCAGGGATTCGCCCTCGACGAACGGCATCGTGTAGAACGGCAGCCCGTCGGTGTCACCCGCCGTCAGCACGGGAACGATGTTCGCCTGCTGCAGCGCGGCGACGATGCGGATTTCGCGCTCGAAGCGCTCGGCGCTCAATCCCTCAGCGAGCTCCGGCGACAGCACTTTGACGACGACCTTGCGTCCGAGCCGCACTTCGTCCGCGACGAAGACGCGCGACATCCCGCCGCCGCCGAGCTCGCGTTCGAGGGTGTATGCTCCAATCAGCGTCGCTTGGAGCCGCGCTCGTAGGTCGGTCACGCGCGAGAATCTACGATCGCGCGCGGGGCGAGGCGAGATCCTGCTTGGCACGAGCGAGGCGGTGAACGAGTTTCCAGAGGATTCCACCGGAGATCGCCGTATGCGCTCGTTTGCCGCGCCCATCGCGCTCGCGCTCGTTGCGTCGAGTGCGTTCGCTCAGAACCCGAAGCCTGCCGACACCGAAGTGTGGACCCCGGTTCCCCCCGTGATCACGCCGGGAAAGACGAACGCCGATCCGCCGTCCGACGCCGTCGTGCTGTTCGACGGCAAGAATCTCGACGATTGGGTGTCCCTGAAAGACGGATCGCCGGCGAAGTGGGTGGTCGCGAATGGCGTCGTCACCGTCGACAAGAAGTCGGGCGACATCATGACGAAACGCTCATTCACGAACTACCAACTGCACATCGAATGGCGCGTTCCCGAGAACGTCACCGGAACCGATCAGGCGCGGGGCAACAGCGGCGTCTACCTCGCGTGGACGAACGGCGACGGGTACGAGCTCCAGGTGCTCGACTCGTACAACAACAAGACCTACGTCAACGGACAGGCGGGGTCGATCTACAAGCAGTACGCACCGCTCGCGAATGCGATGCGTCCTCCCGGCCAGTGGCAGACGTACGACGTGGTTTGGACGGCGCCGACGTTCAAGCCCGACGGCTCGCTGGCAACGCCGGCCTACGTCACGGCGTTTCACAACGGCGTGCTGGTTCAGAATCACGTCGAACTGAAGGGGGTCACGAAGTACATCGGACAGCCCGTCTACAAGGCACACGGTGCCGCGCCAATTCTCTTGCAGGCGCACGGCGATCCGAGCCCGCCGGTCAGCTTTCGGAACATCTGGGTGCGCGAACTGTCGAAGTAGTTCAGTGATCTAACCTGGGTGGGTTTCCCCTTCGTCGAGCGAGCGATGACCGACTTTCTCCAGGACATTCGATACGCGTTTCGCACCTACAGGCGAACGGCCGGCCTGACGTCGGTGATCGTCGCGTCGCTCGCGATCGGAATTGGCGCGAACACCGCCGTGTTCAGCGTCGTGAACGCGCTTCTGCTCAAACCGCTTCCCTATCCGGAGCCGGATCGACTCGCAGTGCTCTGGCTTCGATCGCCGGGCATCAACATTCCACAGGACTGGCCGTCGCCGGGGCAGTACGTCGACCTCAAGAACGAGAACCGATCATTCTCGGAGCTCTCGATCTCTCAAGGGAGAAGCGGAACGCTCATCGGCCGCGGCGGCGAAGCGCCGTTTCCCGACCCGCAGCGACTGGAGGTGCTTTTCACGTCGTCGAGCCTGTTTCACATCCTCGGCGCGAAAGCAATGCTCGGCCGGCTCATTCTTCCGGACGAAGACACTCCGGGCAAAGCGCCAGTCGCGGTTTTGAGCAACAGGTTCTGGAAGCGCGTGCTCAACAGCGATCCGAACATCGTCGGCAAGACAATTGTCATCAACGGATTCTCGAGCCCGAAAGATCCGAACAATCAATACGAGGTCGTCGGAGTGCTCGGCCCGGAGTTCGTGCTGAACGGCGAGATCATGCCGACTGTGACGGGCACGCAACAGATGGACGTGTTTCTGCCGCTGCCATTCGGCGCCGACGCAGTGAATCGCCGAGGCGATGAGAACTACAACATCATGGCGCGGCTGAAGCCGGGGGTGTCGATGGCGCAAGCACACGCCGACGTCGCCGCCGTCGCCGGGCGCATTCGCGACAAGGACAAGCGGGACAAAACTTTCACGATCGACGCCGTTCCGCTCGTGGAGTCCGTTGTAGGCAACGTGCGTCTTGCCGTGCTCGTCGTCATGGGTTCGGTGACGCTCGTCTTGCTCATCGCCTGCGCGAACGTCGCGAATCTGTTGCTCACGCGCGCAACCGCGCGGCATAAAGAAGTCGCCGTCCGCGTCGCGCTCGGCGCTCGCTGGCAGCGACTGGTCCGGCAGCTTCTCACGGAGACAGCGCTCCTCGGCGTGATGGGCGGAGCGGCGGGGTTGATCGTCGCTGCACTCGCGCTGCACGCGATTCGCGTGATCAATCCAGGAAACATTCCGCGCCTGGACGCGATCAGTCTGGACGGAAGAGTTCTCGCATTCACCCTCGCGGTGTCGATCGTTACCGGTCTGCTCTTCGGACTCGCGCCGGCGTTGCGCGCCGCGCGCGTCGACATCAACTCGACGCTCAAGGCAGGCGGGAGAAATACGCAAGGCGACGGCGGATTCGGAAGCTCGCGGCGACGGCTGCGCGGTCTACTCGTCGCGGGCGAGGTCGCGATCTCGATCATGCTGCTCGTCGGCGCCGGGCTGCTCATTCGCAGCTTCGTTCGGTTGCAGCAAGTTTCGCCGGGGTTCGATCCCAACGGCGTCATCTCGATGCGCCTCGGCTCGACGGCGCGACAGTTCGAGAATCGCGACGCTGCGCTCGCGTACTACTCGAACTTCGGCGAGCAGCTGTCGAGCGTTCCGGGCGTGAAAGAGCGCGGCGCGGTGTCCGCACTTCCCTTCACGTCGTCGGTTGGATGGGGCGGTATCAGCGTCGAGGGCTGGGTGCCCGAACCAGGACAGGAGTTGCAGGTCGATCAGCGGGGCGCGACGAGCAGATACTTCAGCACGATGGGCATTCCGCTCATCGCAGGACGCGTATTCAACGACGCCGATCTCGCGCAGGATGCCGCTCCAGTCATCATCATCGACAACAAGTTTGCGCGGCGGTTCTGGCCCAAGGGCGACGCGATCGGCAAACATCTCTGGAACGATCCGGCGAAAAAAGCGACGATCGTCGGAGTGGTCGGTACGGTGAAGCAGTACGGCCTCGACGTCGATGGACGAATCGTCGTGTATCGACCGTCAGCGAACGCGGGATATCAGGTCGCGCGAACGACCGGCGATCCTGGCGTCGTCGCTCGAGCGATGGTGAAGAAGATTCACGAGATGGATCCGACGCTCACCGTCTTCGACGTTCAGACGATGGCCGATCGCATGAGCGCGTCGATGGCGCGCCAGCGGTTCGCAACGACGATGCTCGGCGTGTTCGCGGCATTCGCGCTGATTCTCGCGATCGTCGGTGTGTACGGCGTGATGTCGCATCTCGTCGCGCAAGGTTCGCACGACATCGGCGTCCGCATGGCGCTCGGCGCGGACCGCGGTGGAATTCTCTTGATGGTGCTGCGTCAGGGAATGGAAATGGCGATCATCGGTGTCGTTGCCGGGCTGCTCGGCGCCGCGCTGCTGACGCGCGTCATGGCAAGCCTGTTGTTCGGCGTGAGCACGACCGATGTGACGACGTTCGCGATCGTGCCGTTGCTGCTCATCGCAACCGCGACGCTGGCGATCTACATCCCGGCGCTGCGTGCGACGCGCGTCGATCCAACGGTCGCCTTGCGAGAGGAATAGCAACTCGATCACGATCGTTCGCATCCATGAGGATTCTGTAATGCACCGATTCACCATTGGT
>Ga0207661_10000503_pt1 | contig 25240 bp, 24 predicted proteins | sample KBSC713LmetaG_FD_184337 | JGI IMG/M metagenome (GOLD analysis project Ga0207661, IMG submission 184337) | Corn rhizosphere microbial communities from Kellogg Biological Station, Michigan, USA - KBS C7.1-3L metaG (SPAdes) (version 2) | ecosystem: Host-associated > Plants > Roots > Rhizosphere ...
GGGTACGAGAGCTGGAGGGCCATTCCCGCGACGAGCGCGACGGGGACGACGAGCACGCCGAGCAGGCGTGCGAGGACGCCGATCCCGCCCGCGAGGGCGAACGCGAGCGGCAGGAAGCCCGCGAGACGCCGGGACTGGGACAGCGAGACGGCGTCGGAGAACGGCGTGAAGATCCACGGGACGAGACAGACGACAAGCACCGCGAGCGCCCCGCCGACGACGTAGGCCGCCCACCGGCGACGCGCGGCGAGGCCGGCGAGTGGGACGAGCAGGAGCCCCGCGACTGCGACGGCCCCCGTGCGGCCGAAGAGCTCCGGGACGACCGAAAACCGGTCGGGGCTCCCCGCGAGCTGCCCCGCGTACTGCGCGAACGCACGCGTCCGCTCGGCCGGGTCCGGATCGACCGACGCGGTGTCGTTCACCACGGGCAGCAGCCACGCGAAGAACGCCGCCGCCGGGACGACGAGCGCGCCGAGCGCGAGCAGCCCCGAGCGGCCGTCGCGACGCCGCCACAGCCAGCGGACGGCCAGGAACCCGGCGAAGGGGATCCAGAGGAACAGCGCGTACGTCGGGTGCACCGCCGCCAGGACGAGCGAGGCTGCCGCGGCGGAGGCGAGGAGCGGCCGCGTCGGCGTGCGCGTCGCCTCGACTGCGAGCGCGAGCGCCGCCGGGAGGAGCAGCTGGCGCGACGCGGTCGCGGGCAGCGCGAGCGCGGTGAACGCCCCGCCGTGCGCCGGCGCCATCGCGACGAGCGCGACGCCGGCGGCAGCAGAGGCCGCAGCGGGGACGACCCGGCGGAACAGGGCCCAGCCCGCCTCGTACGCGACCACGGCGGCGAGCGGCGCGAGCACCGTCGGGCCGTGCAGGACGACGTCGACCGGATCGGCGCCAGAGACCTTCGCGACGAGCGCGAGAAAGCCGTGCCACAGCGGGAACGCGTATCCGGGATGGAGCCCGCCGTCGGGAAACTCGTCGAGCGCGTGCAGCGAGAGGTCGTCGAAGGCGAGGAGCTTCTGCACGCGCGCGAGGTGGAAGAAGCCGTCGCCGCCGACGTTCCCCGCGACGTGCCAGAGGAGGAGGCCGAGCACCGCACCGGCCGCGAGGATCCAGCCCCGGCCCGGGACGCCGACTCCCCCGCCGCGCCGTGCGAACGGGAGCGCGGCCAGCCCCGCGACGACGAGCAGCACGAGCGTCAGGTCGAGCGAGGCGGAGACCAGGAACGTCACGGCGAGCGCCGCGAACACGAGCGCGAGCGACCACGCGAGCGTCGCCGACAGGCGGCGGACGCCCAGCGCTCTCGCGACGAGCGCTCCGGGCGCGAGCACGACGGCGGCGCCGAAGACGAGCTGGACGAGCAGGAGCATCAGGCGATCAGCGACTCGGCGTCGCCGGAGCCGAGCCAGGCGGCGACCTCGCGGTAGAGCCGCCCGCGGTCGCCGCCGTGGAGCCGTCCGCGCACGAGGAGGGAGGCGCGGAGCAGCCGCCGCGCGCGCTCGGCCTCGCCGGGCCGCCCGTGGAGCGAGAGGTAGCGGAGATGCCCGCTGACGTTCTCGCGGAACAGCCGCCCGCCGTGCGACGCGCCGCCGACATGCACGCAACGGGCCTCTGGCGTGAACACGACCGACCAGCCACGATCGGCCGCGCGCCGCATCCAGTCGACCTCCTCGCTGAACACGAAGTAGCGCTCGTCGAACGGCCCGACCTCGTCGTACGCCGCCCGTCGGACGAGCAGGCAGGCGCCCATCACCCACTCCACCTCGCGCTCGCTCTCGTGGTCGAAGCCCGCGCCGTAGAACGCGTTGAACGCGCGCGACCGCGGCGCGAGCTTGCGGAGGTAGAGGTACTCGGTGGCGAGGCGCCAGAGGGTCGGATAGCCGCGCACCGACCGCTGGAGCGTCGTATCGGTGTTGAGGAGCCGCGGCCCGATCACCGCCGCCTGTGGATGGCGGTCGGCCGCGGCGACGAGCGCCTCGAGCGCGTCCTCGACGAGCCATGCGTCCGCGTTGAGGAGGAGGACGTGCTCCGCGCCGGTCGCCTCGATCCCGGTGTTCCAGCCGGCCGAGAGCCCGTTGTTCTCGCTCTCGATCACGCGCACCGCGGGAAACCGCTCGCGGACGAGGCCGACGGTGCCGTCGCCCGAGCCGTTGTCGACGACGACCGTGTCGACGCCGACGACGCTCTCCAGGCATTGCTCGATCCAGGGCAGCGCGTCGTACGTGACGACCACGCACGCGGCGCGCGCGTCGGCGTCAGCCATGCTCGAGCCGGGGCCGCGAGCGGCCGCCCCTGAGGTTCTCCCAGAGGAGGATCGCCGCCCCCGGGAGCGCGAGCGCAGCGGAGACGAGGAAGAACAGGAACCCCGCGGCGAACGCCTGGTCGGCGGGCACGCCGACGCTCCCGAGGAAGCTGACGAAGAACGCCTCGCGCACGGCGAAGCCGTTGATCGTGAACGGGACGAGCAGCACGAGGAAGAACAGCGGCCCCATCACGTAGTAGATCCGCGGCCCGAGGTCGATCCCGACCGCCTCGCCGGCCGCCCAGATCGCGAGCACGCGCACCGCCTGGATCGCCGTCGTGAACACGAACACGACGACGAGCAGGCGGACGTGGCCGCGGAAGTGATGGACGCCCGCATAGAACGCGCGCATCGGGCGCTCGACCCGTAGCTTCCGCAGGAGCGGACGCGTCCGGACGAGCAGCGGCCTGGCCGAGCGCGCGAAGAACAGGAACATCAGCACGAACGTCCCCAGCACGAACAGCCCTTCGAGCCAGAGGTACGCCCCGACGTCGTACGTGCCGAGGGCGAGGACGAAGCCGACGGCGCCGAGGAGCACCGTCCCTGCGCCTCCGAGACCCCGCTCGAGCAGGACGATCGCGGTGACGTCGGCCGTCCGCCCGCCATGCCGTCGCGAGGTCTCGTAGACGCGCATCGCGTCGCCGCCGACCGACGTCGGGAGGATCTGACCGGCCGTGTAGGCGACGAAGTACGCCCGCGTGAGCCACCAGAACCGGTCCGGCATCTGCTGGGCCTCCATCAGCCACTGCCAGCGAAGCGCCATCGGCAGCGCGGTGCCGATCATGATCACGACGGCCAGCGCGAACCACCAGAGATCGGCGTCGACGAGGATGTCGATCGTCTGGTGGATGTCGATCTTCCAGACGAGGTACCCGAGCGCGAGCCCCGTGAAGAGGAGCGTCAATGCGATGCGCACGGAGCGCTTCTTCATGCCGTGAACGACGCATGGACGCGGCGGACGGCCTCGATCGCGTCCAGGACGTCCTCGTCCGAGTGCGCCGGCGAGAGCGGGAGCGAGAGCACCTCTTCGCCCGCCAGCTCGGCGACCGGCAGCGGCGGCTGGGAGGGGTAGCGCTCGCGGAACCAGGTGAGCGTGTGCACCGGCAGGAAGTGGATGCTCGTCGAGATCAGCTCGTCCGCCAACGCTCGCTGGTACTCGTCGCGCGTCGCGCCGGCATGCTCGGCGTCGATCCGCACGACGTAGAGGTGCAGCGCATGCGTGTCGCGCGGGTCGCGGGCGAGCGGCGCGATGCCGTCCAGGTCGGCGAGCCCCTCGTCGTAGAGCGCGACCTCCCGCGCGCGAATCGCCCCATGGAGGTCGAGCTTGTCGAGCTGCACGAGCGCGATCGCGGCGAGGACGTCGGAGAGGTTCGCCTTGAAGCCGGGCCTGCGCTGGTCGTAGCGCGAGCCGTCGCCCCGGCGCGTCAGGCGCATGTCGCGGATCGCCTCGGCGACGTCGTCGCGCGGCGTCGCGACGAGCCCGCCCTCGGCGGCGGCAAGGTTCTTCGTCGCGTACAGCGAGAAGCAGGTCGCGTCGGAGAGGGCGCCGAGCTTGCGGCCGCGGTAGCGGCTCTCGAGCGCATGAGCGGCGTCCTCGACGACCGGAAGCCCGAGCGCGTGGATCGGGTCGAGGTCGCACGGCTGCCCGGCGAGGTGCACGGGGAGGATCGCCTTCGTCCGCCCGGTGACGAGCGCGGGCAGCAGAGACGCGTCGATGTTCAGGGTGTCCGGTCTGACGTCGCAGAAGACCGGCGTCGCGCCGGTGTGCTCGATCACGTTCGCGGTCGCGGGCCACGTGATCGGCGACGTGATCACCTCGTCGCCCGGGCCGACGCCGAGCGCGAGGAGCGCCAGGTGCATCGCGCTCGTCCCGGAGCTCACTGCGAGCACGTGCGGCGCCTCGAGGTAGACGGCGAGACGCTCCTCGAGGAGGGCCGCGCGGGGGCCGGTCGTCAGCCAGCCGGAGCGCAGCGTCTCGGCGACGGCGGCGACCTCCTCGTCGCCGATCGCGGGTGGCTGGAAGCCAAGCCTGGTCTCACGGCGCGTCCGCATCGACCCGGAAGCGTACGGCGTCCGCCGCACGGCGAGCCCGCTCGAGCGCCTCGGCGCTGTTCGCGCCCGTGGCGAGGACCGCGCCGGCGCGGTGGGCGCCGCGTCGGAGCTGGCCGAACACGTGTCCCGGCCGGCGGTAGAGCCGCACCCAGCGCACTCCGTCCACGGCCTCCGCTTCCTCGAGGCCGTCGACGTCGACGAGCCGGCCGACGGGCGGCACGAGGAACGCGATCGCCGCCCCACCCGTGCGCGCGGCAGCGGCTTGTAACAGTCTGCAACTTGCCCGGCCGAGCGCCGCGTCGATCGCGAGGCGGTTCAGGTCGACGCCGGTCGCAGCCTCGCAGAGCTCCGCATCGTGCCCGCCGCCGAGCCGAGCGGCCACCTCCATTACGACCGGCCCGCCGCCGCCGAGACGGACCTGCGTGTAGGAGGGCCCTTCGCGGATCCCGATCGCGTCGACCGCGGCGCGTGCCGTCTCGACGACGTCGCGGGTCTCGTGCGCGGACGGCCAGACGTGGGCAAGGGCGACACCGAACGCCGGCGGCTCCGCGGTCAGCCGGTCCGTGACGGTCAGCGGCACGAAGCGGCCCTCCTGCGAGAAGCCGTTGACCGTCAGCTCGGGGCCGTCGACGAGCTCCTCCACCAGGATCGTCCCCGAGCGCGACTCCGCCCGGGCCGCCGCGAGCGCGGGCTCGAGCTCCTCCGGCGATCGTACGAGCGCGAGGCCGCGCTGGCCCTGGCGGTCGGGCGCCTTCACGACGCACGGCACCGGAACGGTGGCCGTGCGCGGGTCGAGCGCCCGCGCGTGCGGGACGCCCGCGGGGGCGAAGGCTTCCCGCTGGCGGGCTTTCGACGTCGCGAGCGTGCCCGTTCGAGGCTCGATCGGATGGTGCAGGCCGATCCGAGCGGCGACGCGGGCCGCGATCCCGACCGGCCAGTCCGCCCCGGGCGAGACGATCCCGTCGACGCGCCGGGCGCGGGCGAGCCGGTCGATCCCCTCCTCGTCCTCGGAGGAGAGCACCGCCCGCTCGTCGGCGAGGGGAAAGCCAGGTGCGCTCGGGTCGCGGTCGACCGCGATCACGTCGAGGTCGCCGCGCGCCCGCGCTGCCTCGAGCAGGCCGAGCTGGGCGGGTCCCGCGCCTAGGACGAGGAGACGCGGTCGCGCCCCAGGATCCCTCGCCACCAGGCCTCGTTGTCGCGGTACCAGGCGATCGTGCGCTCGAGACCGTCGCTGAAGGACGTCGAGGCGCGCCAGCCGGTGAGGCGCGCGAGCTTGTCGGTGGAGCCGATGTGCCGGTCGACCTGTCCGGGCCGCTCGTCGACGTGGACGACGTCGACCGTCGGGTCGCCCACGGCCTCGAGCACCAACTGCGCGATGTCGACGACCGAGATGTCGATGCCGGTCGCGACGTTGACGACGTCGCCTGCGACGCTCTCGAGCGGCGCAGCGATGATCGCCTCGATCGCCGAGGCCGTGTCGTCGACGTACAGCCAGTCGCGGCTCGCGTGCCCGTCGCCGTGCACGGTGAGCGCCTCGCCGCTGAGCGCCTGCGTGATGAAGCGCGGGACGACCTTCTCCGGGTGCTGCCTCGGCCCGTAGTTGTTGAACGGGCGCACGACGACGACCGGGAGGTCGTACGTGACCCAGTAGCTGTACGCGAGCCTGTCGGCCCCGGCCTTCGTCGCCGCGTACGGGCTGCGCGGCTCGAGCGGGTGCCGCTCGTCCATCGGCGCGTACTCCGCCGTCCCGTACACCTCGCTGGACGAGACGAGCAGGAAGCGCTCGACGGGACGGGCTCGGATCGCGTCGAGCAGGATCTGCGTCCCCTCGACGTTCGTCGTCACGAACTCCGACGCGCCATCCCGGATCGACTTCTCGACGTGGGACTCGGCCGCGGCGTTCACGATCACGTCGACCCCACCGACGACCTCGTCGACGAGCCCCGCGTCGCGAATGTCGCCGTGGACGAACTCGAGCCGCGGGTGGCTCATCACGTCGGCGAGGTTCTCGATGCTCGCCGCGTACGTGAGGGCGTCGAGCGAGATCACCTCGTGCGCCGTGTGCTCGAGAAGGTGCCGGATGAGGTTCGACGGGATGAACCCGGCGCCGCCGGTGACGAGGACCCGCGTGCCCACGCTCACAGCTCTCGATCGACGACGTAGAGGGGCCGATGCTCAACCACGCGCTGGATTCTGCCGAGATGCTCGCCGACGAGGGCGAGGATGAAGCCCTGCACGCCGAGGACCGCGACGACGAGCCCTCCGAGCAGCAACGGGCCCGGGAAGTCGTCGTTCGAGATCCAGTAGACGAGGCCGTAGATCCCGAGCACCGCGGAGGCGAGCGTGCAGAGGGTGCCGAGCACGACGCCCGCGGTCTGGATCGGCTGCGGCCAGAATCCTGCGAGAACGTGCAGCGCGAGCCGCGTGAGGCGGAGCGGCGAGTAGCGCGAGTCGCCCTGGCGCGCCGCATGGCCGACGTCCACCTCGATCACCGACGCGCCCCCGGAGAGGACGAGCGCCTTCGTGAACTTCTGCCGGCCGATCGAGCCGAGCATCGGCTCCACGACCTCACGCCGGTACGCGTTGAAGGCGCAGCCGAAGTCCGAGATCGCGACGCCCGTGAAACGGCGCAGCATCCCGTTGATCAGACGCGACGGAAGCGTCCGACCCCACGAGTCGTGCCGCGCGCCGCGACGCCCGCTCGCGACGTCGTAGCCCGCGTCGACCGCCTCCACGAGCCGCGGGACGTCCTCCGGGAGGTTCTGCAGGTCGCCGTCCATCGTCACGACGATCTCGCCACGAGCACGCGAGAGCCCCGCGTGCATCGCAGGGTGCTGCCCGGCGTTCCGCTTGAGGCGGACGGCCCGGATGTGCGGGTCGTCGGCGTGGAGGCGCTCGAGGATCGCGAACGACCCGTCGGTCGAGCCGTCGTCGACGTAGAGCACCTCGTACGACCGGTCGACGGCCTCGAGCGCGGCCGTCAGCCGCCGGTGGAGCTCCTCGAGCGTCCCGGCCTCGTCGAAGAGGGTCACGACAATGGAGAGGGACGGCCCCCGCGCCGGGTCGAGATCGTCCTCGGTCGCACTCAGGGTCTCCTGCCGGGACATGGCCGCCCTGGAGCGTACGTGAGGGCGGCCCCGGGGGCCGGAGCCGCCCTCCACCGCTCTACGCGGCCTCCTCCAGCGCCGGGGTCAGATCGACGACAGCGCCGGCGGTACGCAGACGACGCGGCATCGCGAAGGCCGCGATCGCGCCGAGCGCGACGACGCCGGCTCCGACGAGCACCGCGGTCGAGGTCCCGTCCGTGAACGCCGCGCCGGACTGGTACCCACCGACGTGCGCGAACACCGCGGCGAGCACCGCGACGCCGAACACGCCGCCGAGCTCGCGGATCGTGTTGTTGGCGCCCGACGCCTGGCCTTCTTCCTTCGGCCCTACCGCCGAGAGCACGACGTTGGCCACCGGGGCGAAGAAGAGCGCCATGCCGACGCCCGCGACGACGAACGGCGCGACGAGCTCCGAGTACGGGACGGTCGGCGACGTGACAAGCCCGATCCAGGCGAGCGCGATCGCCTGCAGGGACAGGCCGGTGCCGATGATCAACCGCGGGCTGATCCGGTCGGACAGCGCGCCCGCGACGGGTGCGATGAACATCGGAGCGAGCGTCCACGGGAGGATCCGCAGCCCCGCCTGGAACGGCGAGTAGCCCTGCACGGTCTGGAAGAACTGAGCGAGCAGGAAGATCGAGCCGAACATCCCGAAGAACATCAGGAACGACGAGGTGTTCGCGAGCGCGAACGCCCTGCTTCGGAAGAAGCGCATCGGCAGCATCGGCGCCTCCGCGCGGAGCTCCCAGAGGATGAAGCCGGCGACGAGGATCGCGCCCGCGGCGAGCGAGCCGACGATCTCGGGGCTCGCCCAGCCCTGCCCGTTGCCGCGCACGAGCGCCCAGACGATCCCGAAGAGGCCGGCGCTCACGAGCGCGAGGCCGGGGAGGTCGAAGCGGCCGCCGGGACCGTGGCTCTCCTCGAGGCGGCGGAGGGCGAGCGGGACGAGCACGAGGCCGATCGGGACGTTGAGCCAGAAGATCCACTGCCACGCGATCCCCTGGACGACGGCGCCGCCGACGAGCGGGCCGAACGCGATCGCGAGCCCGCCGACGCCGCCCCAGGCGCCGAGCGCGAGCCCGCGCTTCTCCGGCGGGACGGCGGCGCTGAGCAGCGTGAGGGTGAGCGGCATCACGATCGCGCCGCCAACGCCCTGTACGGCGCGCGCGACGTTGAGCGCCTCGATGCTCGGGGCGATGGCGGCCGCCACGGAGCCGAGGGTGAAGATCGCGAGGCCGATCGAGAACATGCGGCGCCGGCCGAATCGGTCACCGAGCGCCGCTCCTGTGAGGAGCAGCACGGCGAACGTCAGGGTGTACGCGTTGACCGTCCACTCGAGCTGCTCGAGCGACGCGCCGAGATCGACGCGGATCACCGGGATCGCGGTCGTGACGACGAGGTTGTCGAGCGAGACCATGAACAACGCGAGCGACGTGATCGCGAACGTCCAGAGGGTCGAGGTGCGCTGTGTCATGGCGGTACCTTCCTTGCTTCGTGATCAGTCACTCAGATAACAGGACAAATGAAAAGCGCCTCAGCTCCGTCGGCCACCGACGACGAGCGGGTGTGTGGGATCGAGCGAGCCTTCGAGCAGGCGCGTCGCCCAGGGCTCGCGCGACCCGAAGAGGTCCATCGCCGCGATGACGTTCAGGAGCATCCCCTTCGCGAACCACTGGGCCACGGCCTGCGGCTCGAGCCCCGAGACGGTCTCCACGAACAGGTGCAGCGAGCCGAAGCCAGAGCGGACCGCCTCCCGGACATCGAGGTCGTCGCACGCCGCATACGCCTGGAGCTGGGCGAGCAGCCGCGTGCGGTCGCCCGTGACCATCGCCCCGTACGCCTGGCCCATCGCCTCGAGCGCCTCCTCCCCACGACGGTCGCCGGCGGCGGCGCGGAAGAGCTCGAGCGTGTCGGCCATGCAGCGATCGACCGTCGCGAGGAAGAGCTTCTGCTTCGTCCCGAAGAGGCGGAAGAGGTACGGCTGCGAGATGCCGGCGGTGCGTGCGATGTCCTCGGTCGAGGTTCCGTGCAACCCGCCGCGGGCGAATGCGATCAGCGCGGCGGCGAGCACGGCCTCGCGGCGCTCTTCCGCGGTCTGTCGTGTTGACGTGGCCATAAGTAAGTGATAACTCACAAGTAACCCGCTTGTCAAGTCGAGAGCATGTGTCCGACTGAGTCGGACACGAAGCACACGGCGGGCATCGAGCCCGCCGTGTGCTTGTCTTTCTCTCCGTGGACGTCCACACGCCGCGCACGCTCGACGAGGCGCTCCGGCTCAAGGCCGAGCTGCCCGACGCCCGGTTCGTCCAGGGCGGCACGGACGTGCTCGTCGAGCTCAACTTCGGCCGGTCGCGGCCGGACGCTCTGGTCAACCTCGCCGAGCTCGCGGAGCTCAAGGGCTGGTCGCGCGAGAACGGCGAGCTCCGTCTCGGCGCGGGCCTGACGTACACCGAGGCGATGCGCCCGGAGCTTGCGGGGCGCTTCCCGGCGCTCGCCGAGGCGTCGCGCACCGTGGGCTCGCCGCAGATCCGGAACCGCGGCACGATCGGCGGAAACCTCGGCACCGCGTCACCTGCAGGAGATGCGCTCCCTCCGCTCCTCGTCGAGCGTACCCGGGTCGAGATCGCGAGCCTCCGGGGCGTGCGGACGCTCCCGCTCGAGGAGTTCCTGCTCGGCGTCAAGCGGAACGCGCTCGAGCCGGATGAGCTCGTGACCTCCGTGCGGGTGCGCCCGAGCAGCGGCGCGCAGACGTTCATGAAGGTCGGTCCCCGCAACGCGATGGTGATCGCGATCTGCTCGCTCGCCGTCGTCGTCGACCCGGAGGCCGCCGAGGTACGGGCCTCGTTCGGCTCGGCGGCGACGACCGCGAAGGGCGTCACGGTCCCGCTGGCGGACGCAGCATCCCTCCCGGAGCGCGTTGCCGAGGCCGCGAGCCCCATCGACGACGTCCGCGCCACGGCCGCCTACCGCCGCCACGCGCTTCGTGTGCTCGCCGGCCGCGCGGTCGAGAGGTGCTTGCGCTTGTGAAAGCACCCGACGCAACAAAGCACGGGCCGTGGTTAATCGTGTCAGGGGCTCCGTGAGGATCTCGCTGACGGTCAACGGCGAGCGGCGCGAGGCAGACCTCTGGGGCGGCGAGAGCCTCCTTGCCATGCTGCGCGACGCGCTCGAGCTGCCGGGCTCGAAGAACGCGTGCGAGCAGGGCGAGTGCGGCTCGTGCTCTGTCCTGCTCGACGGCGAGCTCGTCTGCTCCTGTCTCGTGCTCGCGGCCCAGGCCGACGGCCACGCGGTCGTCACGGTCGAGGGTCTCGCCCACGGTGACGAGCTCCATCCGGTCCAGCAGGCGTTCGTCGACGCGGGCGCGGTGCAGTGCGGGTTCTGCACGCCCGGCCTCGTCGTCGCCGTCACCGACCTCCTCGCGCGAACGCCCGATCCCGGCGACGACGAGATCCGCGAGGCGCTTTCCGGGAACCTGTGCCGCTGTACGGGCTACGCGAAGATCTTCGACGCCGTCCAGCTGGCGGCGGAGCGGCGATGAGCGTCACCGCGCCACGCACGGCGCCGCGCGTGGGGAAGGTCGGGGCGCGCCTGCTGCGCGACGACGCGGTGCCGAAGGTGAAGGGGGCGTTCGACTTCTCGAGCGACCTGTCCGCGCCGGGGATGCTCTGGGGCGACACGCTGCGGAGCCCGCATGCGCACGCGCGGATCGTGTCCATCGACGTCTCCAAAGCGCTCTTGCTCTCCGGGGTGCACGCCGTGCTGACACACGCGGACGTCCCCGGGCGCAAGACGTACGGGCTCGAGTTCCCCGACCAGCCCGTGCTCGCGATCGACCGGGTGCGCTACGTCGGCGAGCCGGTCGCCGTGGTCGCGGCCGATCACCCAGAGCAGGCGCGACAGGCGCTGAACGCGATCGAAGTCGAGTACGAGGCGCTCGAGCCGGTCGTCGACATGGAGCGCGCGCTCGAGCAGGAGCCGCTCCACCCGGATCGCCCGACGATGGGGCACGGTTACCTGGAGGACCCGCGTCCGAACGTCGTCCGCCACCTCGTGATCCGGCACGGCGACCCGGACACCCAGGGCGAGGTCGTCGTGCTCGGCGAGTACGAGGTCGGGATCCAGGACCAGGCGTTCCTCGGGCCCGAGTCGGGCCTCGCCGTGCCCGACGGGGAGGGCGGCGTCGACATCCACGTCGCAACGCAGTGGCTGCACGTCGACCGCGACCAGGTTGCCCCCTGCCTCGATCTGCGGCCGGAGCAGGTCCGCGTCCACCTCGCCGGCGTCGGCGGGGCGTTCGGCGGCCGGGAGGATCTGTCGATGCAGATCCACGGCGCGTTGCTCGCGCTGCACACGAGCCGCCCCGTGAAGATGAGCTACGACCGCGAGGAGTCGTTCACGGGCCACGTGCACCGCCATCCGGCGCGCATGTGGTGCGAGCACCGCGCGACGGGGGAAGGACGGATCACCTGCGTGCGCATGCGGATCCTCCTCGACGGCGGCGCGTATGCGTCGAGCTCGACGGCCGTCGCGTCGAACGCCGCGTCGTTCGCACTCGGCCCGTACCGCGTCGACAACGCGCTGATCGATGCGACGGCGGTCTACACCAACAATCCGCCGTGCGGCGCCATGCGGGGCTTCGGCGCGGTGCAGACCTGCTTCGCGGCCGAGGCGCAGATCGACCGGCTCGCGACCGAGCTCGGGATCGACCCCGTGGAGCTACGGCTCCTGAACGCGCTCGAGCCCGGCGACGTGCTCCCCACCGGCCAGCCGATCACCGGCTCCCTGCCGACGCGCGAGGTGATCAGGCGAGCCGCCGCCCTTCCGATCCCCGGAGAGGAGGGGCTCCCCCGTGACCCGCTGCGGCTGCCCGGCGGGGCCGGGAACACCACACACGGCGAGGGCGTCCGGCGCGGCGTCGGCTTCGCGCTCGGCTTCAAGAACATCTGCTACTCGGAGGGGTTCGACGACTTCTGCACCGCCCGCGTGGTGCTCCGCGCGGACGGGAGCGCGATCGTGCACTCGGCCGCGGCGGAGGTCGGGCAGGGCGTGACCGGCGTGATCCTGCAGGTTGCGCGCACCGAGCTGGACACGGACGACGTGTCGCTCGCGCCCTCGGCGACCGCCTCGGTCGGCTCGGCCGGCTCGGCGTCCGCCTCGCGGATGACGTGGATGGCGGCCGGCGCCGTGCGCGACGCGTGCAGGGCGGCGCTCGAGGAGCGTGTGCGGCAGGGGGGCGCCGAGGTCGACGTCGAGCGCGTCTACCGTCACCCGCGGACGACCCCGCTCGACCCCGAGACGGGCCAGATCACCGGTGAGCGCGCACACGTCGCGCTCGCGGTCGCGGCGATGCGCGTCGTCGTGGAGGTCGACGTCGAGCTCGGGCTGACGCGGGTCGTGTGGATCGGCACCGCGCAGGATGTGGGCCGCGCCGTCAACCCCCTCGCGGTCGAGGGTCAGATCGAGGGCGGGACCGCGCAGGGACTCGGCCTCGCCCTCATGGAGGAGCTCGTCACGCGCGACGGGGCGATCCTCAACGCGAGCTTCACCGACTACCTCATCCCGACCGCGCTCGACATGCCCCCCGTCGACATCGAGCTCGTCGAGGAGCCCGAGCCGGACGCGCCGTACGGCGCCAAGGGCGTCGGCGAGCCGCCGACCGTCGTCTCGACCGCCGCGATCCTCTCGGCGCTCCGCGACGCCACCGGCCGCCCCCTCACGCGGGTCCCCGTCCGCCCGGACGATATCTGCCTCTAGGCATCGGTGCCGCGTCGGGCTCGGCAAACGGTGTCAGACACCGAATTTCGTCAAGGGCGGACGGCGTGCCGAATGTGCGCCAATCGATCCACACCGAGACGCCGTGCGGCGCGACGCCGCGATCAGGCGTAGCGGAGGAGCGCGGTCGCGACGCGGTCGACCTCGTCCTCGGTCATCGTCCCGGCGAGCGGCAGGGCGAGCGCCCGCGTGAACGCGGAGTCGGCGCCCGGGAACGAGCCGCGGTCGCGGTATGCGGCGAGCGTGTTCACCGCGTACGTCCCGATCTGCGCCTCGATCCCGTCGGCGCGAAGGCCCTCGAGCGCCTCGTCGCGGCGGTCGAGCGTGATCACGTACGCCTGCCACCCGTGCCGGTCGCCCTCGCTCGCCGCCGGCACGCCGACCGCGTGCGCGAGCCGCTCCTCGTACCACCGGGCGACCCGCTCGCGCGCAGCGAGCAGGGACTCGAGGCGCTCGACCTGCGGGACGCCGAGCGCGCAGAGCACGTCAGCGAGCCGGTAGTTCAGCCCCGGCGACGGGATGTCCGTCGGGACGGCGTCGGCGATCCCGTGGTGCCGCAGCCGCCGGACCGACGCGGCGAGCTCCGCCTCGTCCGTCGTCACCGCGCCGCCCTCGCCGGTCGTGACGATCTTCCTCGGGTGAAAGGACAGGCACGCCATCAGCCCGAGCGCCCCGCACGGCGTCCCACGGTACGACGCGCCGAGCGCACCCGCGGCGTCCTCGAGGAGCGCGACGTCCTGCGGCACGGCCGTCTGCAGCTCCTCCCACTCGACCGGCCGCCCGAAGAGATGCACCGCCAGCACGGCGCGCGTGCGCGGCGTGACGGCCTCCGCGACGAGCTCGGGGCGAACGAGGAATGTCTCGGGATCGACGTCGACGAGCACCGCACGGCCGCCGCACAGCTCGACCGCGTTCGCGGTGGCCGGGAACGTGTACGCGGGCACGATCACCTCATCCCCCTCGCCGACGCCGAGGACAAGCATCGCGAGATGGAGCGCGGCCGTGCCGGACGAGACCGCGACGGCGTCGGCCGTCCCGACCGCGTCGGCAAGGACGCGCTCGAACCGCTCGACCCACGGCCCCATCGTCAGCTGCCCGCTCTCGAGCACCTCGGCGACGGCAGCGAGCTCCTCCGCGCCCACGTCCGGGCGCGCGAGCCTGATCACCTCGCGCGTCACGCCGCCGCGCCGAGCCGCGCGCGGTACCAGGCGATCGTCCGCTCGAGGCCCTGGTCGAGCTCCACCTCGGCGTCGAAGCCGAGGAGCGTCCGCGCCTTCGCGACGTTGGGGATGCGAAGCTCGACGTCGATGTACTTGAGCGGGACGAAACGGAGCTCGCCCGGGCAGCCGGTGAGACGCTTGATCCGGGTCGCGAGGTCGTGGATCGTCACCGCCGACCGCGGGTTGCCGACGTTGAAGCTCTCCCCGACGGCGGCCGGGTGCTCGAGGGCGAGGAGCACGGCCTCGACCATGTCGTCGACGTAGCACCACGCGCGGATCTGCGAGCCGTCGCCGCGAATCTCGAGATCCTCGCCGGCGAGCGCCGCCTCGATGAACGCGCGGATCGCACCGCCACCGATCTGGCCGGGGCCGTAGATGTTGAACGGGCGCACCGAGACGGACGGCAGCCCCAGCTCGCCGTGATAGGCGTGCGCCATGTGCTCGCCGGCGAGCTTCGAGACCGCATACGTCCAGCGGGCCTCACCGACCGAGCCGATCGTCGTGACGTGCGCCTCCTGGACGTTGAAGGCGTACTGGCCGAAGACCTCGCTCGTCGAGAACTCCACGATCCGCTCGACGGTGTCCTTCGTCGCGAGCGCCGCCTCGAGCGCGTTGTACGTGCCGATCACGTTCACGCGCATCGTCCGCACCGGGCTCGAGAGCACCGTGTCGACGCCTGCGATCCCGGCGGCGTGCACGAGGTGGGTGCAGCCGGCGACGAGCTCTGTCAGGCGTTCGGGGTCGAGGACGTCGCCCTGCGCGAAGTGGAAGTTCGGATGCGCCGCGAGCTCGGTCCCCGAGAGGGCGTCGCGGTGGAGGTTGTCGACCGCGATCACCTCGTTCTCGTCGACCAGCTTTCGCGCGAGCGTCGTCCCGATGAACCCGGCGCCGCCGGTGATCACGATCCGCTTGCCCTGGAGCGCCACGCCGGGATCGTAGTCGAGTGCCTGTCACGCGATCCCGAGCGATCAGACGCTGTTGCAGCCGTCAGCCGCAGACCGGCTTCCTCCGGGCATGTACTCCCTGGACATGCCCGAGCGGTCGCATGTCCTGGGCCACCGACCTCCTCCCCACATCTCGAGCGTAACGCCGAACCTCGGACGCGTGTGTGACCCGATCGTGTCGGGTTCGTCGCGTGCCACGGCAGCTGGCTCGGGCGGCCTCGGGGTGGACGGGACGGTCGTCTAGCATCGCCCCGTGCTCCAGTCGTCCTCCTCCGTTCCGGACGATAGTTGTAGCCCGGCACTCGCCTGCACGCGCGGGCGGCCGACACCGTGAGCTGCCCGTTCTCGCTCGACCACTACCGGGAGATCCTGCGGGCCGGGCGCGTCGGCGGCTACCGCTTCGCGACGTTCGATCGCCCGCCGCGGCGCGGAGACCTCCTCGTACGACACGACGTCGACCTCTCGCTCGAGGCGGCGCTCGAGATGGCGGAGCTCGAGGCGGAGGAGGGCGCCACGACGACCTACCTCCTGATGACCCGCTCGGTCTTCTACAACCTCTCCTCGCACGAGGGCGAGAACGCGGTCGAACGGCTCCGCGGGCTCGGCCACGCGGTCGGCCTCCATGCCGTCCATCCGCACGTGGAGCTCGACGATCGGTTCGACCGCGTCGTCGCATGGCACAACCCGGATCCCGAATACATGTCCACGCCGATCGACGGAGCGGTGAACCCGATGGAGGCTCCGTACTTCGAACCGGCGACGTATCGCTCGGACTCGAACCACCGCTGGCGCTCGGGATGTCCGCACGAAGAGCTCCGCGCCGGCGTGTTTCCATGGCTCCAGGTCCTCGTCCACCCGGAGATCTGGGTGTACCCGGGCTCGACGATGGCGGAGACGATGCAGGCGATGCTCGACGCCCAGCGTTCCCGCCGCTTCGCGGCTCTCGCCGACGACAGGATCGACCTCACGTGAGCGAGGTCCCGCGCGTCGGCGGAGACGTCAACGTCGGCACGAACGTCGTCGTCCGAGTCGGTGACGGGGAGGAGCGCCGGCCCGGCTGGCGCGAGATTTGGGACGCCGGCGGCGGCGGCGAGCTACGCGCGCGCATCGGTTGGTTTGAGGCCGAACGCGCGAAGCTGCTTGCATTCCTCCGTTGAGCCTCCGGCCGGTCACGGTGCTCGTCTCCGCCTCGGGCGCGCCCGGGACCGCGGCGCTGCTGCGCGCGCTCCGCGAGAACGGCGAACGCGACATGAGGCTCGTCGGCACCGACCTCTCGGAGCGCTCCGTCGGACGGCACCTCTGCGACTCCTTCCACCTGGTCCCGGCGGGCACGGACCCCGACTTCGCGGACGCGATGCTCGACGTCGTCGCGCGGGAGGAGGTCGACGTCGTCTTGCCCCAGTCTTCCTTCGACCTGCAGGGCCTCGCCGACCAGCGCGAGCGGTTCGACGTCCCGGTGCTCGTCTCGCCGCCCGACGCGATCGTCCGCTCGAACGACAAGGCGGAGTCGTACGCGCTGCTCCACCGCCTCGGCGTCCCAGCGCCGGCGTTCAGGCGCGTGCGCGGCGCGGCCGAGGTCGACGCGGCGGCGCGAGAGCTCGGCTACCCCGACCAGCCGGTCTGCTTCAAGCCCGTCTTCTCGTCGGGCTCGCGGGGGTTCCGGGTGCTCGACCCCACGGTCGACCGGGCCCGTCAGCTGCTCTATGAGCGTCCCGGCTCGGTCGCCATGCGACTCGAGGAAGCCGTCGAGCTCCTGCCCGACGATGGCGGGCCCGACCTCCTCGTGATGGAGCTGGCGACCGGCGACGAGCGCACGATCGACGGCATCGCCGACGGGCGGCGGGTCGTGCTGGGGCACCCGAAGACCCGCGAGGCGATCAGGGCGGGACTCGCCATGTACTTCGTCACGCTGGAAGACCCGGCGCTGATGGCGATCGCCGACCGGATCGTCGCGGAGCTCGGGATCGAGTGGTTCTTCAACATCCAGCTCGTCGGCGAGCACGTGATCGAGATCAACCCCCGCATCTCGACCATCGTCGGCCAGGAGGACCTGAACCTCCGCTATCTCGGGGTCAAGCGCGCGCTCGGCGAGATCTCCGACGAGGAGCTGACAGCGCTTCAGGCGAACGTCCGCCCGGGCCGCAAGGCGCTGCGCTACTTCGATCAGGTTGAGTGGAACTGAGGCCTCCCGCGGCCTGGCCGAATCCCTCCGTGCGCCGCACTCACCCGCTCCGCGTCGTCCACTGCCCGGTCAACACTGCAGGCGTGCCGTGGACGAACGTCCAGGCGCTTCGCCGGCGCGGGATCGACGCCTCGCTCGTCGTGTTCAACCGCTACGCGCTCCACCCCGAGGCCGACCGCTCGCTCGACCTCGGCACGGGCTTTCTCAGGCGGCAGGCCGAGCAGTGGCGCGCGCTCGCGTCGCTCCTGCCACGCGTCGACGTCTTCCACTTCATGTTCGGGCTCACCCTCGTCCCGCAGTCGGTGCAGTACCCGATCCTCCGGGCGTTCCGGAAGAAGTCCGTGATGCACTACCTCGGCTCGGACATCCGCGGGAAGACACCCGAGCAGCTCGAGGCGGGCAAGAAAGCGGGCGCGGAGATCGTCGGCAGCTGGGACGCCACCCGCTGGGTCCCGGAGGCGACGGTGGTCCCGCCCGGGATCGACCTGACGACGATCACGCCGGCTCCCCCGCAGGATCGGAAACGCCCCGTCGTCGTCCATGCCCCTTCGTCACGTCGGCGGAAGGGCACGGAGCACGTGGTCGCCGCCTGCGAGGCGCTCGACGTCGACCTGCGGATCGTCGAAGGGCTCCGTCACGACGAGGCGTTCGCCCACTATCGGGAGGCGGACATCGTGATCGACCAGCTCAACGCGGGCTGGTACGGCGTCCTCGCGATCGAGTGCCTCGCGCTCGGCAAGCCCGTCCTCACGTACCTGTTCGACGACGCCCGAGCGTGGACCGAGAACGCCTTCGGAACCGAAGTGCCGCTGGTCAACGTGACGGCCGAGACGCTGCAGGAACGGCTCGGCGCCCTCGTCGACGCCGGTCCGGGAGAGTGGCGGCGTGTCGGCGACGCATCCCGCGCCTACGTCGAGCAGGTCCACGACATCGAGCGGGTGGTGGACTCGCTCGTCGAGCTGTACGAGCGGCTCGAGCGGTGAGCGAGACGACCCCCAGCGGCCTGGGCGGCCAGCTCGGGCGGCTCGGACGCCACTCGCTGATCTACGGCATCGGCGGGCTCGTCTCGCGGATCGTCGCCGTCCTCCTTCTGCCCGTCTACACGCACTACCTCACCCCGGCGGACTACGGGAAGATCGAGACGCTGCTCGCCCTCACGACGGTGCTCGGGATCATCCTCCGCGCCGGCATCTCGAGCGCGTTCTTCCGCTTCTACTTCGACGCCCAAGACCCGGTCGCCCGCCGCACCGTCCTGCGGACGTCGTTCTGGTTCACGATGGGCGCGGGCACTCTCGGCCTCCTGCTGCTCCTCGCCTTCGCGGCGCCCCTGTCTGACTTCCTCTTCGGGACGTCGAGCGCGGCGAACCTCGTCCGCGCCGCAGGCGTCGCGCTCTGGGCGGGCGTCAACTACGAGCAGCTGACGTCACTCTTCCGGGTCGAGGAGCGCTCCGTCGCGTTCGTCTGCGCGAGCCTGGCGAACGTCTTCATCACGATCGGCCTGACGCTGGTCCTCGTCGTCTCGCTGGACAAGGGCGCGCTCGGCGTCATCGTCGGGAACTTCAGCGGGACCCTGATCGTCTACGTCGCGCTGCTCGGGTTCCGCCGCGAGCAGCTCGGGCTCCAGTTCGATCGCGGCCTCCTGCGCGAGATGAACCGCTTCGGGATCCCGCTCGTCCCGACGGCGCTCTTCCTCTGGGTGACGAACTTCAGCGACCGCTTCTTCCTCGTGAAGCTGTCCGACGTGTCCGAGGCGGGTCTCTACTCGGTCGGCGTCCGGGTCGCGTCGGCGATGGTGCTGCTCCTCACCGCGTTCCGGATGGCCTGGCCGGCGTTCGCGTACTCGATCCGCGACGAGGACGAGGCGAAGCGGACGTACGCCTACGTGCTCACGTACCTCACCGTCGTCACGGCTTGGGTGGCGCTGGGCCTGACGCTGTTCGCCCCGTGGCTCGTCGACCTGCTCGCCGCGCCGAGGTTCGCGCAGTCCTACGAGGTCGTCGGCCCGCTCGCCTTCGCGGCGGTCGCGTTCGCCGCCTACATCGTCGTCGCGATCGGCGTCGGGCGCGTCCGCCGCACGCAGTTCAACTGGGTCGTCACCGGCGCGGCGGCGATCGTCAACGTCGCGCTGAACCTCGCATTGATCCCGCCCTACGGGATGGTGGGCGCCGCGATCGCGACCGTCGCCGCCTACGTGACCATGGCCGTCGGCATGGCCTGGTGGTCGCAGCGCATCTACCCCGTGCCGTACCAGTGGCGCCGGGTCGTCACCGCGGCCGCGGCGGCGGTAGGGCTCGCGGTGCTCGGGAAAGCCATCGACGTCGGCTTCGGCGGCGCGCTCGCGCTCTGCGTCGCCTACCCGCTCGCGCTGGCCCTGCTCGGCTTCACGAGCGCCGAGGAACGACGTCGCCTCGGGCGGCTCGTGACGCGCTAGACCGGTCGCTCAGCTAAAGGAGGGTCTGCTCGAGCAAGAACACGTTCAGGCAGACGATCACCGCCGCGATCATCGCCGTCACGATGGTCGTCGCCCGACGGTTGACGAGACCGCCCATCAGCTCCCGGTCGCGGCAGAACCAGAGGAGCGGGATCAAGGCGAACGGGATCCCGAACGAGAGCGCGACCTGGCTCAGGACGAGCGCGCGAGAGGCGTCGACTCCCGCGGCGATGATGATCAGCGCCGGTGCCATCGTGATCGCCCGGCGGAGGAACAGCGGGATACGGCGACGGATGAAGCCCTGCATCACGACCTGGCCGGCGAGCGTGCCGACGCTCGAGGACGACAGCCCCGAGGCGAGCAACGCGATCCCGAACAGGAGATTCGCGTGGTGGCCCAGCTGCGCCTCCAGCTGGTCGGCGACCTGGGCGAGGTCGTCGCCCACGTGAGTGAGCCCCTGCTCGTGGAAGACCGCGGCGGCGATGATCAGCATGCTCATGTTGACGATCCCCGCGATCCCCATCGCGATCACGACGTCGACGAGCTCGAAGTGGAAGATGCGGCGCTTCTCCTCGTCCGTCACGCCGACGACCCGATGCTGCGTGAGCGCCGAGTGCAGGTAGATGACGTGCGGCATCACCGTTGCGCCGAGGATCCCGACCGCGAGGAGGACGCTCTCCGACCCCTCGAAGCCCGGGACGAACCCTTTGGCGACGTCGATCCGGTTCGGGTCGGCCAGGAACACCTGGGCGGCGAACGCCACGACGATGACCCCGATGAACACGGCGATCACCACCTCGAGGCGGCGAAAGCCGCGCGACTGGAGCCCGAGGATTGCGAAGGCCGCGGCGCTCGTGATCAGCGCCGCCGGGAAGAGCGGGATGCCGAAGAGGATGTTCAGGCCGATCGCCGCACCGATGAACTCGGCGAGGTCGGTCGCCATCGCGATGATCTCGGCCTGGACCCACAGGAGGAACGTGACCGTGCGCGGGAACCGCTCGCGGCAGACCTCCGGCAGGTTCATCCCCGTGGCGATCCCGAGCTTCGCGCTCAGGGACTGGATCACCATCCCCATCAGGTTCGCCATGAGGATCACCCAGAGCAGCAGGTAGCCGAACTTGGCCCCGCCGGCCATGTTCGTCGCGAAGTTGCCCGGGTCGACGTACGCGACCGCGGCGACGAACGCCGGTCCGAGGAACGGCAGGAGCCCCCGTGTCCCGCCCCGCCTGCCCGCGAGCGACTCGTGCGCCGCCTCGAGGACGCGCGCCTCGCCCGGCAGGACGTCGTCCAGCGGATGGACGGGCGCCTCGCGATCGTGCGACGCCCGCTGCTGCGTGTCGGACCGGTCGGGAAGCTGAGCGGGATCCACTAGCGCGTCGCCGCGCACCGGAATGTGCGTCCTGTGAGTTTAGGCACAGCTAAACCCTAGCGGAGCGCTTTAGGCAGGTCTAAATCTCATGAACGAGTACGCGTTGTGGTTTAGCGGGGGCCGAGCGGGGCATAGCGAGATGGACGCCGCCGGACAGGAGGGAAGGAGAGCCCGGATGATCTGTGAGGTCTGCGGGAACGACTACGACAAGCCGCTCGAGATCGCCTACCTCGGCGGGACGTACGTCTTCGACAGCTTCGAGTGCGCGATCCATGCCCTCGCACCGGTGTGCGGTCACTGCGGCTGTCGGGTGGTGGGGCATGGCATGGAGGCGGACGGGTCGGTGTTCTGCTGTGCCCACTGCGCCGAGACCGCCGGCGTCGAGGGCGTCGCCGACAGGGCCTGACCGTGGCTGCGTCGGAGAACCTTCTCGTCGTCGTGCTCGACGAGCACCCCGATCCACACGCCGTTCGTGACGCGGTCGAGGGACACGATCGGGCACACGTGCGTCTCGTCGCTCCCGCGCACGTCGGACCGCTCCACTGGTACACGACGGACGAGGACGACGACCGCGCCGCGGCGGAGACGCATGCTCAGGTCGAGGGAGCCGCGGCCTCGCGGGCTCCTGGCGTCGTCGACGTCGACGCGTCGGGCGGCGAGGCCGACCCGGTGCTCGCCGTCCAGGACGCCCTGAGCGAGTTCGACGCGGACCGGATCGTCGTGGTCGGCAAGGAGGACGAGGCACTCGACGCCTCGCTCCGTCGGTTCTCGCTCCCCGTCGAGAGACTCGCCGCGCCCGTCTCTGGCGGCGCCCCGAACGAGCTCGGCCGGGCGATCATGAGCGGCCGGAGCGAGGCGACGCCCTACGCCGTGTTCGGGGGCGCGATGTTCGTGCTGGCCACCGTCGTCGCCCTCCTGTTACTCCTTGCTGCGCTGATCCTCTGGATCTGAGCTACCGCCACCACGCGGGTGGACGACGTCCCAGCCGTCGGGCAGCGCCGGCGCCGCCCGCCACGCCCACCGGGACTGTCGACGGCTTCCCGGGGGCGACCGGAGTGCGAGGACGCCGGCGCGGGGAAATCACCGTCCGCAGCGCCCAGGCCGGAGGCCGAAGAATCGCAGAGTGCCGCGGCAGAGGCCCAGGGCGGCACGCTCCCGCACGGCGGGCCGCGCAAGCTCGCGGTCTTCCGTCGGGTTCGTCATGAACCCGAGCTCGACGAGGATGACGGGCACATCGGCCCAGTTGAAGCCGGTGTAGTCGGAGCGCTCCTGGATCCCGCGGTCAGGGAACCCGAGCGCCCGGACGAGCTCCGTCTGGACGAGCCGCGCCGCGCGGTGGCTCGCCGCGTAGACGTCATCCGTCCAGCCGCGCCGCAGCGACGGTGTGAGGGTGTGCGTGCCGCGCGCGCCGCTCGAGGCCGAGCCGTCGGCGTGGACGCGGAGGAAGAGTCCGGCGTGCGCCCGGTTCGCGATCCGCGCGCGGGCGATGTTGCCCATGCTCTTGCCCGCGGTCTGCGTCCGCGTCAGCACGACGCGGATGCCTGCCCGGCGCAGCAGCTCGCGCAGCCGGAGCGAGACCGCGAGGGTCAGGTCCGGCTCCGCGATCCCGGTCACGACCCCGTGAGTGCCGCCGCCGTCGAGGATCTTCCGGGTCGCCGAGCCCGGCCCGATCGGCTCGGTGCGAAGGTTCGCCAGCCTGTCGTGGCCGGGGTCGACGACGACCACCGGCGCGGCTGTGTGCGCGGCCCCCGAGCCGACGAGCGCCACAGAGGCGACGGCGACGGCGCCCAGCGCTAGTTGCAACTTGCAACTTGCGCTGGGGGAGCGGGCGACGCTCACTGGGGCGGGATGCGGGAGCGCATCCAGACGAAGGTGAGGAGCGCGCCGGGGACGAAGAGGCACGCCGCCACCGCGATGAAGACCTTCGCCACGCTCGAATCCAGGTCGACGGCGAGCCCGGCGACCATGCACAAACCCGCGAGGATGCAGAGCCCCGCGCCGATCGCGCCGATCCGCATCGCATCAGGCTAGATGAGTGATTCCAACTGGGCGTGACGTGCGGGGGCCACAGACCAAGCCGGGCGGCCCGCTGATCCGGCGCCGCGTCTGAGGCGTCATTCGGTTCGCGCCTATTTGGAATCAGTCATCTAGACGCCGGGGGGGTGGTGGTGGTCAGGCGACGATGCGGTAGACCTGGAAGACCTCGGCGTAGTCGCGGTTCACGTTGGTCCCGTGTACGCGCGCGAGGTTCCAGATGTACTCCTCGTCGGCGTAGCGCCGATGCTGTTGCGACGCGTAGCGCTGCACCGCCGCGACCTTGCGCTCCACATGGCGCCGCTCGAGCGAAACGTACGCGCCGTACGAGAAGTCGAAGTTGTTCCAGGGGATCTCGTACCCGAGCACCGTCGTGCGCTTGAAGGCCCGGAGGCCCTCCTGCGCGATCGTCTGGTGGTCCTGGTGGACGTCGTGGTGCGACGGCTGGAAGACGACATCGGGCCGCCACTCGTCCCACAGCGCGACGAGGAGCTCGAGGAGCTCCTGGCGCCGCGATGGGAAGGTCCGCACGTCGAAGTCGTGCACGGTGAGATTCGCCTCCGGGATGCCGAGCTCCGCCGTCGCCTCCCGCACCTCGCGGGCGAGCGTGTCGGGCGCGAACCCGGGCGGAAGCGAGCGCGTCGCGATCGAGAACGCGACGTAGCGCACCTCGCAGCCCGCCTCGACGAGCCGCGCCGTGGTGCCGCCGCAGCCGAACTCGCCGTCGTCGGTGTGAGGCGCGAGCACGAGCGCGCGTTCGAAGCCTGCGAGCACGGCGCGAGTCTAGAGAGTTGTGGAAGCCGGCTCGGGAACCGGCGGCGCGGGCGGCGGAGCCGTCGTGGACTGCTGCGACGGAGGCTTCTTCGGCACGCGGGAGCTCAGGCCGACGAGACCGAGGAGCGCCCAGGTCATCGGGTCCTCGAAGAACGCGGCGTAGAACAGGCTATGCACGGCGATCGCGAGCAGCACGATCCCCGTGGCGAGCGCGACCCGAGACGTGAAGCCCTTGCCGAGGCCGAGGAGCGTCGCGAGGAAGGCCGCTACGACCAGCCAGACGAGCAGCGCGAGGCCGACGATCCCTCCCTCTGCGGCGACGGTCACCGGCGTCGTGTGCGACGCGACGCGCTTCGGGTCCTTGCCGGTGATCCCGCGACGGTGCGCGTACTCGCGCGAGAACCCGCCTACGCCCACGCCGATCACGGGATGGTCGAGCGCGATCCGGATCCCCTGACCGACGAGGTTCGCGCGCCCCGAGGTCACACGGTTGACACCCGAGCGCGATTTGCCGACGAGGTCGTCACGCAGCTGCGGCACGGCGAACAGCACCACGCACGTGACGAGACCGAGGGCGATGAGCGCGACCAGCGCGCGACGCCCCCAGACGACGGAGGCCGCGGCGACGATCCCCGCGGAGAGCGCCACGAAGCTCGACTGCGAGAACGAGATGAGGAGACCGAGCCACGTGGCGACGACCACCGCGTACAGCCCTGCGACCCGCCAGCCGCGCACGCCGCCGAGGAGGATCCCGGCGAGCGACGCGAGCACCGCCACCGTGAGGTAGCGGCCGTAGACCGACGGGTCCCAGAACACCGAGTTCACCCGAAAGAACGGCGCATACGCGTTGAAGACCTTGACGCTCGGGTTCCAGAAGACGTCGCGGGTGAACCACTGGTAGCCGCCGACGAGCGCGTAGAGGAGCGCGGTCGCGACGAGCCCGCCCCAGAGCCACGTCAGCCAGCGGCCCCGCCAGGGCAGACGCGCGAACCCGATCGCGACGAGCCCGAACGGGAGCACGAAGGCGGCGAGGAAGATCGCGCCGCGCCGGACGTCGCC
>Ga0207661_10000504_pt1 | contig 25223 bp, 26 predicted proteins | sample KBSC713LmetaG_FD_184337 | JGI IMG/M metagenome (GOLD analysis project Ga0207661, IMG submission 184337) | Corn rhizosphere microbial communities from Kellogg Biological Station, Michigan, USA - KBS C7.1-3L metaG (SPAdes) (version 2) | ecosystem: Host-associated > Plants > Roots > Rhizosphere ...
GGGAGCGTGAGCTTGGGCCCGAGCGTCAGTTGCCCGTCGACCTGCGCCTTCGTCCCCGCGGCGTCGACGACGGTGATCGGGCCTTGCGCCGTCACGGAGACCGACCCGACCCCGTCCGCGACGAGCACCCGGAGCTTTGGCGGGACGGCGACCGGCGCGGCGCCGAGCGTCGTCCCCGGGTAGTAGTGGGCGAGAATCGCGCGGTAGTCGCGTCCGGCCCTGGCCTGGCCGAACGCCCCCCACTGGCTCATCCCGACGCCGTGCCCCCAGCCTCCGCCGGCGAGGACGAACGCCGTCGGCGACGGCGGGGCCGCAGTCGCCTGTCCTGCGGCCGCGATGCTCGCGACCGCGGCGACGACGGTGAGAGCGAGCCGACGCATGACCTCTCCCCGGGCGGCGGGCGCTACGCCCGGAGCCGATCCGCGTACTGCTCCTCGTAGAAGCGGCGGTACTCGCCCGACTTGATCGGCTCCCACCACACCCGGTGCTCGCGATACCAGGTGACCGTCTCCGGTAGCCCCGCCTCGCCGAACGAGTGCTCAGGTCCCCAGCCGAGCGCCCGCAGCTTCGCGTCGTCGAGCGCGTAGCGGCGATCGTGTCCCGCGCGATCCTCGACATGGCGGACGAGCGCAGGATCGGCGCCCGTGAGCTCGAGGATGCGGTGCGTGACCTCGAGGTTCACGTGCTCCTCCCCGCCGACGTTGTAGACCTCCCCCGGCGACCCCTCGCGGAGGACGAGGTCGACCGCCGAGCAGTGATCCTCGGCGTGCAGCCATTCGCGGACCTGCTGCCCGTCGCCGTAGATTGGGAGCGGCTCGCCGTCGAGCGCATTCGTGACGAACAGGGGCACGAGCTTCTCCGGATACTGGTTCGGCCCGAACGTGTTGGCGCCGCGCGTGATCGACGCGTTGACGCCGTACGTGCGGACGTAGGCGAGCACCTGCAGGTCGCCGCCGGCCTTCGCGGCGCTGTATGGACTGGACGGCCGCAGCGGGTCCGTCTCGGCGGCACGGCCACCCGCTTCGAGGTCGCCGTAGACCTCGTCCGTCGACACCTGGACGAATCGCGCGTCGTTCGCGCGCGCCCAGTCGAGCAGGGTCATCGTGCCGAGGACGTCCGTCGAGACGAACTCCTTCGGGCCGAGAATCGACCGGTCGACGTGCGTCTCCGCGGCGAAGTTGACGATTGCGTCACAGCCGAGCGCAGCTCGCCCGACGGCATCCGGGTCGGCGATGTCACCCACGACGAGCTCCACGCCGACGCCGTCGAGATTCGCCGGGTTCCCGGCGTAGGTCAGCTTGTCGAGGACGACCACGTCGTCACCGCCCGCGACCAGCCGCTTCACGAAATGCGAGCCGATGAAGCCGGCGCCGCCGGTGACGAGCACGCGCATCCGCGGAAGGGTAGTCGACGTCGGGGAGCCCCTGGTTCCACCGTGTGGGCGTCAGAGGAGGTTGGCGAGGCAGGCGCGGAGGCCGTCGCGCCAGTGCGGAAGCGTCGGCGCGCCCTTCTCGCTCCGGAGCACGGAATAGGCCGGCCTCGGCGCCTTGGCGGCGAGCTCCGCGGTCGTGATGCGCCGTACGCGACAGTCGAGCCCGGCGTCCGCGAACACCGCCTCCGCGAGCTCCGCCCACGTGCAGTCGCCGTCGGCGGCGAGATGCCACACGCCGAACGGCTCGCCGCGCGCGAGCAGCTCGTGCGTGGCCTCCGCGAGATGCCCGGCGTAGGTCGGGCACCCCCGCTGGTCGGCGACGACCGCGACCTCGTCGTGCTCCGCGCCGAGGCGGAGCATCGTCCGCACGAAGTTGTGCCCGGTCTCGGAGAAGAGCCACGACGAGCGGACGACCCAGGCACGGTCGCCGGCCGCCGCCTCACCGTGGAGCTTCGTCCGCCCGTAGGCCGACAGCGGGCTCGGCGAGTCCGACTCGACGTACGGAGCCGCCTTCGTCCCGTCGAAGACGTAGTCCGACGAGTACGCGACGAGCGGCGCCCCCAGCGCGGCAGCGTGCGCCGTTCCGCCGACGTTTGCGGCGGCCGCCGCCTGCGGATCGTCCTCGGCGCCGTCCACGTTCGTCCATGCGGCGGCGTGGAGCACGAGGTCGGGCACCCAGGGGAGCGCGGGCGGCTCGTCGCAGACGTCCCAGCCGCGCCGGTCGAGGGCGAGGACCTCGTCGGCGGCGAACACGCGGGCGAGGGCGGTCCCGAGCTGGCCCCCGGCACCGGTGATCAGGGTCCGGCGTCGCGCTCTGAGAGAGTCGGTGTCGTGGTGCTCCACAGGTGTGCGACCCGAGGGTCGTCCCACGCGATCCCGTGCTCGTCAGGGTCGGCGGGGTCGTACTCCTCGGTCACGTGGTAGCAGAACAGGACGTCCGTCAGCGCCTCGAAACCGTGCGCGTGCCGGCCGGGAACGTAGACGGCGACAGGGTTCTCGTCCCCGATGTCCTCCGTGAACGCCTCGCCGGTCTCGCGGTCGAAGACGACCACCCGGGCCGTGCCTGAAAGGCAGGCGAAGAGGTCGTCTTGGCCGCGCTCGTGGAAGTGCAGCCCCCGGATCACGCCTGCGCGCGAGAAGCTGAGGTTCGTCTGCACCATCCGGCGCGGGAGCGCGCTGTCGCGGCGCAGCTCGCAGAACCAGCCGCGCTCGTCCTCGAGTCGCCGCAGCGGGATGCGAAGCACGCCATCGACGCTCACCGGTTGGCTCCGGTCTCCTCGACGCGCCGGCCGATCTCCGCGAGGTGCTGCCAGTGCTTTCCCGCGTCCTCCCACCAGCCCTCGACCTCGACCACGTCGAGGCGACCCTCGACGGCGTAGTGCCGGTTGACGTCGGTGATCTCGAGCTCGCCTCGACTGGACGGCTCCAGCGCCTCGATCACGTCGAAGACGTCGGGTGGGAAGCAGTAGAGCCCGACCACGGCATGCCGCGTCGGCGGCTCGGCGTAGCGCGTGTCGACGACGCCGGCCTTCTCGACGATGTCCGTGACGTGTCCATCGCCGTCGTAGACGACGACGCCGAAGTTCTCGGGGTCGGGCACCTCTTTGACGAAGATCTGCGCCCGCCCCGAGCGCGTGGCCCAGTCCGCGATCGCCTTGGACTGCGCACGCTCGAAGACGTTGTCGCCCAGCACGACGACCAGGCTCTCGCCCTGGACGAAGTCGCGCGCCATGCCGACCACCTGGGCGATCCCGCCGGGCTGCGTCTGCACCTTGTAGGTGAGGTCGAGAGAGATGAGCGGGCTGTCCGTCCCGCGCGCGGCGAGGTGACCGTCGCCGAGCAGGTCGATCATCTGCCCGGCGTGCCCCTTGCCGGTGACGACGAGCACGCTCTCGACACCCGCCCGCTCGAGCAGCTGGAGCGGGTAGTAGATCATCGGCCAGCTGCCGACCGGCAGCAGGTGCTTGTTCGCGACCCGGGTCAGCTCCCCGAGCCGGGTCGCCTCTCCGCCCGCGCAGACGAGTCCCTTCATGACGCGCGATCGTACTCGCGTCGCCTCCGAGCGGTGTCAGCGCGCGGCGCGACGGGCGCGCGCCTCGGCCTTCCGGCGACGGACACGCGGCACGGCGCGAACCGCCGCGACCCAGACGTACGCGATCGCCGCGAGCGCCGCGACCGCCGCGAGCGCCATCCGCTTGAGGCTCTTCACGGCTCGAAGCCTAGAGAGTTGCAACGCCGGGTAATACTTCCCTGACCCTCCCGAGACGAAAGGACGGCCGCGATGGCGAAGAAGCAAGCGGCGAAGATGGCCGACACGTTCGAGACGATCAAGCCCTATCTCGAGCGTGCCCTGAAGGACGACGAGTTCCGACAGGACCTGAAGGACGCCCTGTCCGCAGCCCGGGAGCTCTACGGGCCGCTGACGAAGAGCAACGGCGTGGCCGCGGGCGCGAAGACGCTCGCGACCGACAAGAAGGCGCAGGAGCACCTGCGCCGCGCGCTCGACGACCTCTCGAGCGCCGCCAACACGTTGCAGGGCTCGAAGAAGAAGAGCCACAAGGGCCGCAAGATGCTGATCCTGGCCGGCGTCATCGCCGGTGCGCTCTACAACCCGTGGACCGGCCCGCAGACCCGCGAGAAGCTCATGGACGTGATCGCCGGCAACGACGACCTCGAGCCGCTCGAGACGTATGCCGCCCCCGACGTGCCCGTGAACGGCGGGCCGGCGGACGCGGTCGAGGACGCTTCGGTCAGCGCGGGTAAGGGCGCGAAGGCCGCGAAGAGCTAGTGCCCGTCCAGTGATGCGGCCACGTCCCTGGCGTGCGAGGAGCAAGCCAGGCTAGGACGGAGGGAGTCCCGATACCGGAACGTATCGGGGCTCCCGAGGACAACGCCTGGCGCCACTCGTCGCACGCCAGGGACCTGGAGGGCATTGCTGGGCGGGCACTGCCTACGGCGTGCCGTTGGAGCGGGCCTCGCGACCGGCGAGCGCCCGCTTCAATGCCCCGGGGACGAGCCCGCTGCTCGTCGAGATGTCGTTGGCCTGCAGCAGCACCGCGCCGGCGCGCGCGAGCGCGACGGGGGTCCCACCCGCCGTGGGGACGTAGCGGCGGCCGGACGCGAACGAGACGTCGTCTGCGCGACGCCAGGCGACCAGGAACGGGTACGGCGCCACGACCCCGTCGTAGCCGAGGTGGATCAGGTCGACGGGGTGGATCTCGAAGTGGAGGTGCGAGACACCCCCGTCCGCGTCGCCGGACGACCCGACGAACCCGACCACGTCACCCGCCTTCACCGTTTTGCCGTTGACGGCGAGCGGCGAGTACGCGCTCAAGTGGGCGTAGTAGAACTCGTTGCCGGCGGTGTCGCGGAGCCATAGCCGCCACCCGCCGATGTCGTTCCAGCCGACCGAGAACAGCGTCCCGTCGGCGACGGCGAGGATCGGCGTGCCGACCGGTGCTACGAGGTCCTCGCCGTGGTGCCACTTGCCGGCGACGTCGCCGCGGTACGCGCCGAACGTGTCGCCGAACGCCGCGGGCCCGAAGAGCGGGAACACGTAGCCGCCCTGGCTGAGGCGCGCCGTCACCTCGGGCGCGGGTTGGACGAGCTCCGGCGGCGCGCCGGGAATCGAGCGGCCAGGCTCGCGTGGAGCGGAGGGCGCCGGACGCGCAGGGACTGCGGGTGCGACAGCTGGACGGCCGGAGACGCCGGCGCCGAGCCCGGCCGGTTTCGAGGGCCCGGTCGGCGTCGGAGTCGCGGGTGTCGTCGGGGCGGGAACGGCGAGCGCGTTCGCGGTCGCGACGCCGACCACGAGCTCGGAGCCGGCCGGTAGCCCATTGTGGTCGGCGATCAGGCGCACCCTCAGGCCCGTGACCGAGCTCGCGGCCGAGCGCGGCCTGACCGCGGACGTCGAGGTCGTCCCGCCGAGCGCCTCGAGCGTGCCCCAGTCGGCGAGCGGCATCTGGAGGTTCGCGGTGGCGGCGACCGGTTGGCCCAGCACGACGAGGCCCGTGATCTCCGCAGAGCCGACGTCGCCCGACGCGCCCGCGCTCCCGGCGGCGGCGCTCGCGCGGATCGAGACCGACTCCGCGGTGATTTCGCCGCCGAGCACCGAGACGGCGAGCGCGCGAACGCTGCCTTCGGCCGACGAGGACGTCCCCGACTGGGCGGTTACGCTCGCCGTCGAGGCGCCGATGCGCAACGCCGAGCCGTCCTCCGGGTACGAGAACGGGCCACCGGCGCTCGCCGTGGGGGGCGCCTCCAGCTGGCTCGTCGCGCTGGCCGGGACGCCCGGCAACGTGACCGAGGCGACGAGGGCGGTCGCTCCCGTCGCCGTGGCCGCGGGGTCCGATGGCGCGGCACCCGCCACCCCGGCGACGATCACACCGAGCGCGAGAGCGAGCACGAGCGATGCGCGGGCGCTCGTCACGACACGTCAGGGTACCGTCGCGGCTCCCGCCTGGCCGAGAGGGCGAGCCGCGCGGCCACGACGACGAGCAGCACGCCGAAGGCGCGTCGGATGACGTCCTCGTCGAGGCGTGTCGCGATCTGCACCCCGAGCTCGGCGCCGACGACCGAGACGGCGCCGATCACGAGCGCGGCGCGGTGGCGGAGATTGCCGTACGCCCGCTGGCGGAGCGCGCCGGTCGCCGCGGTCGGGACGACCGCGAGGAGCGAGGTCGCGGCGGCCTCGACCTGACCCAGCCCGAGCAGCAGGAGCGTCGGGACGAAGAGGATGCCCCCACCGACGCCGAACACGCCCGAGAGGACGCCGGCCACGAGGCCGAGGCAGATCGCCGCGGGGATCGCCCAGCCGCTCACAGGATCAGGCGGACGCCGATCACGGCCACGAACGCCGAGAAGGCGAGCGTCAGCGCGCGCCCCGAGAGCCGCTGCTGAAGCTGCGTGCCGACGAGCGCGCCGGCGACGGCGGGGATGCCGATGAGGAGCGCGTAGCCGACGCGGACGTCGCCGCGGAAGGCGTAGAGCAGCGCCCCGGCCGTCGCGGTGACGAGGATCGCACCAAGCGACGTCGCCGCCGCGGCGTGGGTCGGCAGCCCCACGAACGAGATGAGGAGCGGGACAACGACGATCCCGCCGCCGACGCCGAACACCGTGGAGAAGACGCCTGCGACGAGACCGATGAGCGCGAGGCGCGCGACCACCTAGTGCACCGTCCAGCGATGCTGCCTCGTTCCTGGTACGCGAGGAGCAAGCCGGACTAAGACGCAGGGAGCCGTGGAAACTATGTGGGGGACAGACCTGAGTCTGTCACCGGCGCCTCTTTCTTCAGGTATCGGGGCCACCGAGGACGGCGTATGGCGCCGCTCAGCGCGTACCAGGGACCTGGATGGCGTTGCTGGACGGCGCACTGGGTCGGGGTTCGTGGCGCGATCGCCGTATCCTAGGTCGCCGATGCCCGGCGAGCTCCTCGAACGGCTCGCGGCGGAGCCGCGGTTCGCGGCGATCCTCCTCGACGTCGACGGCACGCTCGCCCCCATCGTCGAGCGGCCAGAAGCCGCACGTGTCCCCGAGGAGACCCGGCAGGAGCTCGCGCGACTGGTCTCCCGCTACGCGCTCGTCGCATGCGTGAGCGGCCGGGCCGGCAGCGACGTGGAGCGCCTCGTCGATGTCCCCGGCGTCGCCGTGGTCGGCGAGCACGGCCTGGAGCTCGCGCCGGAGGCGGCCGAGTGGGGCGATCGCGTCGCGGCGTTCGCGGCGGGCGTCGACTGGCCCGCGGAACGGAAGCCGCTCAGCGTCTCGTTCCACTTCCGGCGGGCGGAGGACGAGGCTGCGGCTCGCGCCTACCTCTCTCGGGTGGAGGAGGAGGCGCGTGCCGAGGGCCTCGTCCCGCGCTGGGGGCGAATGGTGCTCGAGGTGCGCCCGCCGGTCGAGGCGCACAAGGGCACGGCCGTTGCGGCGCTCGTGCGGCGCGCGGGCGTCTCGCGCGCGCTCTACGCCGGCGACGACACGACGGATCTCGACGCCTTCGGTGGCCTCGACGGGCTCGAGCTCGGCGTGCGGGTCGCCGTCGACTCCCCGGAGGCACCGCCGGCCCTGCTCGCGGCGGCCGACGTTCGGGTCGAGGGCACCGACGGGATGCTCGCCCTGCTGCGCGAGCTCTAGGAACGTGGGGCATCGAGCCTTCCGGTTCGGGGCTCACCCGGATGTGCACCCTCGCTCGGGAACCGACCTCCGCTCATCGGGCAAGGCGGGGTGATGGCTCACTCGTTCGAGAAGACGTTCGAATCGGAGTTCGCGCCGCTTCACCGCTACCTGCGACGCAGGGTCGGCGAGTCAACCGCCGACGAGCTTGCGGCGCAGACGTTCGCTACCGCCTACGCGAGCTGGGACCGCCTCGACCCGACCCGCCCGGTTCGACCTTGGCTGTACGGGATCGCGGCGAATCTCCTCCGCCACCACTGGCGCTCCGAGCGGCGAATGCTCCGTGCATATGCCCGAACCGGCGTCGATCCTGTCGTGGCCGACGATGACGCGACCCTCGAGAGGCTCGACGCCGAGGCTCGACGCCGCGTGCTCGCCGCTGCGCTCGCGGAGTTGCGTCCGCACGACCGGGAGATCTTGTTGCTGCATGCCTGGGCGGAGCTGAGCGACAGCGAGATCGCTGCCGCCCTGTCCTTGCCCACGGGGACGGTGAAATCGCGCCTGCACCGCACGCGCGAACGAGTTCGGAACCACCTCGACCGGCATGGGCAAGTAGCGGTGAGAACGTCGAGCTGCCCAGCGGAGGACTCGCGATGACCGACAGCACGCCAAGGCTCCTCAGGGACTTCCGCGCCGAAGTCGCAGAGCCCGGCGAGGAGACCGCCCGGCGCATCTACGCGCTCGTCACGGCTCCGACCACGGGGAAGCAGCGAGAGGTGGACGGGCGCTGGTACATGCGCCGTTCGCGGCTCGCGCTGGCCCTTGCGGTCGTCGCGCTTCTCGCGGTTCCGACGGCGGTCGCTTTCGGCGGAAAGATCGTCGACCTCTTCCGGGGCACTCCGGCCCCCGCGGAGATCTCGACCAACTTCGCGGGCTTCAACCGAATGGCCGACAAGCTGGCCGACTTTTCGACCCGGCAGGGGTTCGCATTGACGATGCCGCACGCCGACGTGAGCAAGGCCCACGGCGTGATCGAGATCGAGACGCCCGACGGTCCTCAGGACCTATGGGCAGCGCCGAGCGACCAGGGCGGCAACTGCTACTTCATCGACTGGGTCGACGACCCGTCGAGCGCGACTGGGAAGCTCGGCATCGGTGGCTGCGACCCGTCGCCGGCGCCGGTCTCGAAGATCAACTGGGGGCAAGTGTGGTTCCGGCCGCACCCTGATCTCGTCACCGTCTGGGGAAGTGTCTTCGTCGACGCAGCGACCGTGAAGGTCGTGCTCGAAAGCGGGTCGGTCCTGACCCTGCCGATTGTCGAGCGTCTGTTTCTCGGCTCGCTTGCCAAGGGCGAGAAAGTGGTGAAGGTGACCGCCCTGGATACCAGCGGAAAGGCAGTCGCGAGGTGGACGAAGCCGCGCTAGGCACGAGGCGACCTTCGTCGTCGCAAGAAGTGCTCACGGGCGTCGCTTCGCGACCTCTCGCCAGGAGCGCGTGTTGAGGACCTGCTCCTTCGTCAGCCACGCACGACGGGCCTGGGCGACCCCGAGCTCCCGGTAGCCGAGCGCCGCGACCGAGTGCGCGTCGGTGGTGATCGGGACGAGGACGCCGGCCTCACCCGCGAGCCGCGCGTGTACGTCGCGCATGTCGAGACGGTCGGGCTGGCTGTTGATCTCGAGCGCGGTACCCGTCTCCACCGCCCGCCCGATCACACGCTCCACGTCGACGTCCGCGCCCGCCCGCTTGTTGAGCTTCCGCCCGGTGAGGTGGCCGATGCTGTCGACGTGAGGGTTGTCGATCGCTGCGAGGATCCGCTCGGTCGGGCTCCGGTCGAAGGCCGTGTGGAGCGACGCGACGACCCAGTCGAGCGCTGCGAGCGTCTCGTCGGCGACGTCGATCGTGCCGTCCGAGCGGATGTTCGCCTCGACGCCCTTGAGCACGCGGAAGGGCTTCACGCGCTCGTTGATCTCGTCGATCTCCCGCCACTGGGCCTCCATGCGCGCCTCGCGAAGGTAGTGCGAGTGGTCGGTCAGCGCCAGATACCGGTAGCCGGAAGCCTTCGCGGCGCGCGCCATCTCCTCGATCGACGCGCGACCGTCCGAGGACCACGTCGAATGGCAGTGCAGCTCCCCCCTGAGATCGGAGACGTCGACGAGCCTCGGTAGCTCGCCCTCGCGCGCGGCCGCCAGCTCGCCTCCGTTCTCCCGGAGCTCGGGTGGGATCCAGGAGTAGCCGAGGAAGCGATAGAGCTCCTCCTCGGTACGGAAGCGATGCACCTCGCCGTCCTCGACCACCGTGACGCCGTACTCGGAGATCGAGAGCCCTCGCCGCTGGGCATCCTCGCGGAGCGCCACGTTGTGGTCCTTCGAGCCCGTGAAGTGCTGGAGGAGGCTGCCATAGTCCTCGGGCGGAACGACACGAAGATCGAGGCGAAGGCCCTGCTTCGTGACCACGGTCGCCTTCGTGTCGCCCTGCGCGGCGATCTCGAGCACCCACGGCAGCGTCACGAAGTGGCCGATCAGCGCGGCGGGGTCGGTGGCCGTCGCGATCACGTCGAGGTCGCGGAACGTCTCGCGACCCCGACGCACGCTCCCTGCGCCCGAGACCTCGACCGCGGCCGGATGCTCGCGGAGCGCGGCCACCACCTCGCGGACGACCGGAAGGCCGACGCCGAGCAGGCCACGGCGCTCGGGCTCCGCGCCGAATCCCTTGTCGAGGGCGGCGATGATCTTGTCCTCGCTCTTCGCCCCGAGACCCTGCAGCGTCCGCACCCGCTGCTGCTCGGCCGCCTTGCGCAGCTCGTCCAGGGTCGTCACGTCGAGCTCGCGCCAGATCCGGGCCGCGGTCTTGGGGCCGAGCCCCGGCAGGCGGAGGAACTGCGTGACCTCGCCCGGCACCTCGGCCCGCCGCTTCTCGAGCGCTGCCATGTGGCCGGTCTCCGTCAGCTCCACGATCTTCGCCTCGATCGTCCCTCCGATCCCGGGCAGCTCCTTCGCCCGACCGGCGAGAGCAAGCTCCGCGATCGATGCTGCCGTCTCGCGCACCCGCGTTGCCGCACGGCGGTAAGCAAGGATGCGAAAGCCTTGCTCGCCGAGGACCTCCGAGACGTCCGCGAGCTCGTCGAGCGCGTCTGCGACGTCGCTGTTGCGCGGGAGGGGCGGCATCCGCCGATTCTAGGTTTGTCCGCCAGGTGGGATTCCGCAGAAGCGGAATCCCACGGCTCGATCCCCGCCTGCGGCGGGACACACCCCTGAAGGCGTCGGCTGCGCCGCCCGCAAACACCTCTCGGTCCCTCTCCTGCCGCCCGTCACAGGTCTGTCGGTTCGTCCGCCAGGTGGGATTCCGCAGAAGCGGAACCCCACGGCTCGATCTCCGCCAGCGAGGCACACCCCTGAAGGCGGCCGCTTCGCGGCCGCAATTGCCTCCTACCGCTCGTCACACCACTGGCCGTCGCGTCCAGCGGGCAGACTCCGGGGCGTGGCGGTGAGGGCTGTCGTCTGCGTGCCGACCTACGACGAGCGCGAGAACGTCGAGCCGCTCGTGCGTGCCCTCGGCGACGTCCTCGACGTCTCGCGCGACCGGGTGCTCGTGATCGACGACGGTTCGCCGGACGGCACGGGCGAGATCGTCGACCGGCTCGCCGGGGAGCTTCCCTGGCTCGACGTCCTCCATCGCCCGCGCAAGGACGGCATCGGGCGGGCGTACCTGGCCGGGTTCGACCTCGTGCTGGAGACGACCGACGCGCAGCTCGTGCTCGAGATGGACTGCGACTTCTCGCACGACCCCGCGGACGTCCCCCGGTTGATCGCGGCGTGCGAGAACGGCGTCGACCTCGTGCTCGGGTCGCGCTGGGTCGACGGGGGCGGCACGGCGAACTGGGGCCTGCTGCGACGCGTGATCTCGCGAGCCGGCTCGCTGTACGCCCGGGTCGTCCTCGGTGTCTCGGTGCGAGACCTGACGGGCGGCTTCAAATGCTTTCGACGCGTCGTGCTGGAGACGATCGACCGCGACGCGATCGCAGCGCGCGGGTATGGCTTCCAGATCGAGGGGACGTACCGCGCCCTCCGCGCGGGGTTTCGCGTGGTCGAGGTGCCGATCACCTTCGTCGACCGCCGGGTCGGGGAGTCGAAGATGAGCGGGGCAATCGTCCTCGAGGCGATGCGCCAGGTCCCGGTCCTCCGCTGGAAGGCGCTCCGGGGGCGCCTGTGATCGAGACCACCGACGCGACCTTCGACCGGGACGTGCTGCAGGCGGCGGTGCCCGTGGTCGTCGAGTTCACGGCGCCGTGGTGCAAGCCGTGCCGCGCGATCGAGTCCTGGCTCGAGTCGCTGGAGGAGCGGCACGAGGGCCGTCTACTCGTCGCGCGGCTCGACATCGATGCGAACCTCGGCGTGCCCGGTCGGTACGGCGTGCTGTCGCTGCCGACCGTGATGGTGTTCTCGGACGGCGAGCCGGGCGAGGCGATCCACGGTGCGCAGCCCCGCCGCCGCTACGACGAGGCGGCCGAGCGGGCGCTGGCCGGCGCCGCGTCCTGAGCGAGCCCGCAGCCTGGGACGTCCTCCTCGACGCGCCGGAGGTCGCCTACCGCGGGACGGTTCCGGGACGCACGGGCCGGGCCGAGCCGCTCCCCTCCGCTCTGCACCCGGACGTCCTCGCGGCGCTCGCGGCCGGCGGCGTCGACGCGCTCTACGTCCACCAGGCGGAGACGTGGGAGGCGGTGGAGCGTGGCGAGAACGTCGTCGTGACGACGGGAACCGCCTCGGGAAAGTCCCTCGCGTTCTCGCTGCCCGTGCTCGACGCGATCGCGCGTGAGCCGACTGCGCGCGCGATCTTCCTCTACCCGACGAAGGCCCTCGCGCAGGATCAGGCACGCTGGCTCGCCCGGCTCGGCCTCCGCGCCCTGCGGCCCGCGATCTACGACGGCGACACGCCCGTAGGGCAGCGGGCCCATGTCCGGCGCACGGCGAACGCGATCCTGACGAACCCGGACATGCTCCACGTCGGCGTCCTCCCTCACCACGAGCGCTGGGGCGACGTCCTTCACAACCTCCGCGTCGTCGTCGTCGACGAGGCGCACGTGTACCGCGGCGTGTTCGGCTCGCACGTCGGGAACGTCCTCCGGCGACTCAGACGGCTGGCGGCCGCGTACGGCGCCGAGCCCGTCTTCGTCCTCGCGACCGCGACCATCGCGAACGCGGGCGAGCTCGCCTCCGCGCTGACCGGACTCGATGTCCGGGTCATCGCGACCGACACGTCACCGCGTGCCGACCGCGAGGTCGTCCTCTGGAACCCGGAGCTCATCGACGCAGAGCTCGGCACGCGGGCGAGCCCGCTCGGCGACGCGAGCAAGCTCCTGGCCGGGCTCGCCGGCCGGGGGCTCCGGGTGATCTGCTTCACGAAGAGCCGCAAGGCGGCCGAGCTGGTCCACCGGTTCGCGAGCGACCGGCTCGACCCCGAGACCGCGCGGCGCCTGGCCCCGTACCGCGCGGGATACACGCCCGAGCAGCGCCGCGACATCGAACGCCGGCTCGTCGAGGGGGAGCTGCTCGGCGTGACGGCGACCGACGCGCTCGAGCTCGGCATCGACATCGGCTCGCTCGACTGCGCGATCTCCGTCGGCTTCCCGGGCACCGTCGCCTCGCTGAGGCAGCAGTGGGGACGCGCGGGCCGGCGCACGCGCGGGCTCGCGGTGCTCGTCGCGAGCGAGGACGCGCTCGACCAGTTCTTCGTCGACGACCCACCGGCCCTCCTCGAGCGGAACGCGGAGGCGGCGCTGATCGACCACGCCACGCCGAGGATCCTCGACGGGCACGTGCTCGCAGCGGCCTACGAGGGCCCGCTCACGGCGGCCGACGCCGAGATCCTCGGACCGGAGGCGCTCGAGCGGGCGGCGCTCTTGCCCGAGCTGAAGGAGACGCCGGCCGGATACGTGTGGCGGGGACGGGACACGCCCGCCGCCCGCATCTCGCTCCGCTCGGGAGACCCGACCGCCTTCGTGATCGTCGACGAGGAGACAGGCTCGGTGCTCGGTACCGCCGAGCAGGAGCGCGCCTACTCGACGGTGCACGAGGGGGCCGTCTACCTCCACCTCGGCGATCAGTACGCGGTGACGGCGCTCGATCTCGAGACGCGCGCCGCCCTCGTGCGGCCGGTGTCCGTGGACTGGTACACCCAGGCCCGCAAGGAGACGGCGACGGAGATCGCCGAGTCGCTTCGCGCGCGTCATGTAGCCGGCGTCCAGCTCCACCACGGCCGGATCGTCGTCTCGGAGCAGGTGATCGGGTTCCAGCGCAAGGCGATCGCCGACGGGAGCGTGATCGACACGATGCCGCTCGACCTGCCGGAGACGACGTTCGAGACCGAAGGCGTCTGGTTCTGTCCGGCGGAAGGGCTGCTGGAAGGCATCGACACCATGCCGACGCTCGTCTCGGCGCTGCACGCGGCCGAGCACTCGCTCATCTCGCTCCTCCCGCTCTATGCGATGTGCGACCGGTGGGACATCGGCGGCCTCTCGACCAACGCCCACGAGCAGACGGGCCTGCCGACGATCTTCGTCTACGAGGGCCATGCGGGCGGCGTCGGGATCACGGAGCGCGGGTTTGCCTGCTTCGAGGAGTGGGCCGCCGACACCGCCCGGCTGCTGGAGCGCTGCCCGTGCCGCGCGGGCTGCCCCTCCTGCGTCCAGAGCCCCAAGTGTGGCAACCTGAACGAGTTCCTCGACAAGGCCGCCGCCCTGACCCTGCTCACGCGGATGACCACGTAGCGGGCCCACCGGAGACGCGGTCACGGCGTCGGCACAGTGTCGCCACAGACACGTGCGTCGTCTCGTGCGATGGTGTCCCCAGGGGGGTCTCGTTCCCCCCTTGGAGGGCGCTGGACCGGACTACCGGGCGAGCCGCCCGAGCGCGAGTTCGACCGCCTCAGCGGGCGTCGCCGCACGGGGCACGCCCGGAAGCTCCGGCCCGCCCTCGAGCACGACGACCGGCCTGCCGAGCCGCATCGCGAACGCGATCTCCGCGATCGTCCCCCAGCTGCCGCCGACCGCGATCACCGCGTCGCCGGAGGCCGCGACGGCGAGGTTGCGCGCGTGCCCGATTCCCGTCACGACGACGTGGTCGGCCCATTCGGTCGCGCCCTCGTGCGACTCCCCCGGAAGGATCGCGATCGTCGTGCCGCCCGCCTCCCGGGCGCCTTGCAACGCCCATGCCATCACCTCGTCGAGGCCTCCCGTCACGACGACGCAGCCCCGTTCCGCGAGGAGGCGCCCGACCTCGAGCGCATCCGTCTCGTGCGCGCTTCCGCTGCCGATCACGGAAACCTGCGGACGCCGATCTCGCATGGGAGAAGGTAAGCGCCGGGACCGGACGGGTCGGTCCCGGCGCGGCCGTCTACGCGTCTGCGTAGCGGGAGACGCCGTCCCACCCGGCAGGGAACGCCAGGGTGGACGACAACGACCTGGCCGCGTCGCGCGGCGCGTGCGTCTCCTCCGAGTGACCCGTCCGTCGTCGGAGTCGCAGGTGCGTGGTGCCCCTCCACAGAGTCATCGCGATCTAGTACGTCGGCGCCGGCCGACCGGTTTGCAGCAGCATGTGGAGGGTGGAGCGACGGCAGGCGCGTGGCGGCACCCTGGTCGTGGGCGGTGGGTTCGCCGGCGCGTATGTCGCCCGTCTGCTCGGCAAGCGGGGCGCGACGATCGTGAACCCGGACAACTTCATGCTGTACACGCCGCTCCTGCCGGAAGCTGCCGCCGCGACGCTCGAGCCACGTCACGTCGTCGTCCCGCTGCGCCAGATGTGCAAGCACGCCGAGCTTCTGCTCGGGCGGGCGGTGAGCCGCGACGGCGCGTCACGCACCGTCGTCGCCGAGACGCTCGGTGGCACGTTCGAGATCGAGTACGAGCGGCTCGTCGTCGCCCTCGGCGCGGTTCCGCGGACGTTCCCGATCCCGGGGCTCGCAGAGCACGGCCGGGGCTTCAAGGACGTCGCCGACGCGATCGCGCTCCGCAACCGGCTGCTCCGCCAGCTCGAGTCCGCCGCCGCCCGTCTGAACACGGCCGAGGCCGAGCGCGACCTCGGGTTCGTCTTCGTCGGAGCCGGCTACGCAGGGGTCGAGGCGCTCGCGGAGCTGCACGACCTCTCACGAGACGCCGTCCGCCGGTGGTATCCGACGCTCCGCGGCGTCCGCCAACGATGGGTGCTCGTCGACCTGGCGCCGCGGATCCTCTCCGAGATCCCGCGCAAGCTCGGCGAGTACACGCACCAGTACCTCGAGCGCCAGGGCGTCGAGATCCGCGTGGGGACGACGCTCGAGTCGTTCGACGAGCAGGACGCGGTGCTCTCCGACGGCACGGTCGTGCCGGCGCGGACGCTCGTCTGGTCGGCGGGCGTGCGGCCGAGCCCCGACCTTGCGCTGCTCGATCTCCCGCTGGACGACAAGGGCCGCGTCGTGGTCGGGCCGACCCTCCAGGTCGAGGGGGCAAGCGACGTGTGGGCGCTCGGCGACGGCGCGGCGGTACCGAATACCCGCACGCCCGGCGCCGTCGATCCGCCGACCTGCCAGCACGCGCTCCGGCAGGCACGGAGGCTCGCAAAGAACCTCACCGGTCCCCCGAAGCCGTACGGCTACCGCATGCTCGGCCAGGTCGCGACGCTCGGCCGCTACAAGGGCATCGCGGAGCTTCCGGGGCTCCGCCTCCGCGGGTTCCTCGGCTGGTTCGTCGCGCGCACGTACCACCTCTACGCGCTGCCGACGTTCCGCCGGAAGGTGCGCGTCGTCGCGGACTGGACCGTCTCGCTGTTCTTCCGCCGCGACGTCGTCGAGTTGTCTGCGATCAGCCATCCGCACCGGCTCGACCCGTGACGGACGTCTCCGCGCTCTACGCCCTCCGCCTGCGGACGCCACGCCTCGTGCTGCGGCTCGGTGACCGTCAGGAGCTCGAGGCCCTCGCCCGCGTCGCCGCTGCCGGGATCCATCCGCCCGACGAGATGCCCTTCGCCGTCGCGTGGACCGACGCAAGCTCCGAGCCGGGGTTCGTCGACGGCTTCGTCGCCTTCCACGAAGAGGCGCTCGCGACCTGGGCGCCCGAGCGCTGGATGCTGAACCTGATCGCGTTCGCCGACGGCGAGCCCGTCGGCACGCAGGGCGTCGGGGCGACAGGCTTCGCGGCAGAGCGCATCGTCGAGACCGGGTCCTGGCTCGGTGTCTCGAGTCAGGGTCGCGGACTCGGCACCGAGATGCGCGCGGCGGTCCTCGAGCTCGCCTTCGGTGCGCTCGGCGCGGTCGCAGCCCGTTCCGGTTGGAGCGAGGGCGGCGCAGGCCAGTCCGCGCGCGTATCGGCACGGCTCGGCTACCGCGAGACCGGGACGCACGTCCTGCGACCGCGGGACGAGCCCTTCGTGCACCACGACCTTCTCCTCGAGCGTGCCCGCTGGCGCTCTCCCGTCGCCGTGGAGATCGAGGGCGCCGGGTCATGTCTCCCTCTGTTCGGCACGAAGGCCTGACCCTCGTCCGCCGGGTCAGCGCAGGCGACGGAGCGCCGCGCCCAGGAACTGGCCACCGTCGAGCACCCGGGCGAAGAGGTCGCCGTCGCGGCCAACCCGCTCGAGCACGACGTCCATCGTGAACGCCGCCGGGTCGAGGCCCTTCTCCACCTCGTCCCAGCGGAGCGGCGTCGACACCGGTGCGCCTGCACGCGGACGCACCGAGTAAACCGACGCAGTCGTCTTGCCGGGACCGTTCTGGTTCGCGTCGACGAGCACGCCCTTGCGCTTCGCCTTCGTCCACTCGGTCGTGACCAGGCCGGGATGCGCCCGCGCCAGGGCGCCCGCGACGATTCCGGCGAACTCGCGCACCTTCGCGAAGTCATGACGGCGTGCGATGGGGACGAGGACGTGGATCCCCCGCGATCCGCTCGTCTTCGGCACCGACTCGAGGTCGAGCGCGTCGAGCGCCTGGCGGACGAGCTTCGCGACCTCGATCACCTCGCCGAAGCTCGAGCCCTCGGACGGGTCGAGGTCGAACATCACCCAGTCGGGCCGCTCCGGCCGATCCGCGCGGGAGGCCCAGGCGTGCATGTCGATGCAGCCCATGTTCACCGCCCAGAGCAGCGCGAGCTCGTCGTCGAGCAACGCGTAGTCGATCACCTTCTTCTCGCCCTCTCGCGTCGAGGCCGGAAACGGCGCCCGATCGATCCACTCGGGCATGTGCGACGGCGCCTGCTTCTGGAAGAAGCTCTTCCCCTCCCAGCCGTCGGGATAGCGCTTCATCGTGAACGGCCGCTGCCGCAGGTGCGGGACGAGCGCCCCGGCGACGTCCCGGTAGTACGCGAGGAGGTCGCCCTTGGTGATTCCCTCCTCGGGCCAGAACGGCTTGTCGAGGTTGGACAGCTTGAGCACGCGGCGTCCGCGGCGCAGCACCGGGTCGATCGGAGGTCGCTCCACGGGGACATCGTCGCGGACGCCGAGGTAGACCGGCGCACGGAGACGGTCCTCTCGGGTCTTCTCCGCGAACGTGACCTCCGCCGCGAGCACGGGCTCGACCCAGGTCACGTCCTTCGCGCGGACGCGCTGCATGCGTGGCGTCTCGACCAGCGGCGAGGTCGCACGCTCGTGCGGCCGGAGCAGCGCTCGAAGCCGATCGACCTCGTCGTCTCCGAGCCCCGACCCGACGTTCCCCGCCCAGTAGAGGCCGTCCGCCTCGCGGCGCGCGAGCACGAGAGCGCCGAGCTTCGCCCGCTTCCCTTCGCCCCGGGTGTAGCCGACGATCGGGAAGTCCTCCTGCGCCCGGAGCTTGAGCTTCTGCCACTCGAGCGTGCGCCGGCCCGACCGGTACGGCAGATCGGCCCGCTTCGCGACGACGCCCTCGAGCCCCTGCTCGCGCGCGGCCTGGAGGAGCGCGTCGCCGTCCTCGAACGCCGGGGACAGCCGGATGCCCCGGACCGTCGGGTCGAGGACCTCCTCGAGCAGCTCTCGCCTTTCACGCAGCGGCCGATCGCGCACCGGCTCGCCGTCGAGCTCGAGCAGGTCGAACGCCAGGAGGACGAGTGGGCCCGAGCCGCTCTGCAGCGCCTCGAAGCGCGCCGTGCCGTCCTCGTCGAGGGCGCACACCTCGCCGTCGAGCACCGCCGACGGCGTTCGCACCGCCTTCGACACGTTCCGCGCGACCTCCCGGAACCGCTCGGTCAGGTCCTTGCCGTTCCGGCTCGTGAGCCGCGCCTCGCCGCCCTCGACGGTCACGATCGCGCGGTAGCCGTCCCACTTGGGCTCGAAGAGCCACTCGGGACCCCGGGGTAGTCGGTCCGTGAGCGACGCGAGCTGGGGCCTGATCGGCTGCCCATCGGCCGGCGGCGCCTCCTTGCGGAGCAGCAGCCAGTTCTGCTCCTTGCCGTCGAGGTGCGCCGGCACGAGCGTCCAGACGCCCTGCGCTCGCTCCCCGTCGAGCCTGAACGTGAGGCCGCCGTCGCGCTTCTCCTCGAGGAGCTCGTACGTCCCGCGGTCCCAGATCTCGACGGTGCCGGCGCCGTACTGACCCTTCGGGATCTCGCCCTCGAACGAGCCGTAGTCGAGCGGGTGATCTTCGACATGCACCGCGAGATGCCGCTCGCCTGCGCGAAATGGCAGGCCCTTGGGCACGGCCCAGCTCGCGAGCGCCCCGTCGCGCTCGAGCCGCAGGTCGTAGTGGAGGCGGCGCGCATCGTGCCGCTGGATCACGAAGACCGGCTTCGCGGCGCGCCTTCGGCCCCCGAACGGCTCCGGAGTTCGCGACGGATCACGCTTGCGGCGGTAGCCCTCCAGGCTCGGCATCGCTTCATGATCCCCGTTCGGCCGCCGCACGAACGTCGGTTCCGCTCACCGTCCCTTAACACGATCTGCGCCAATCAGGCGAAATCCCTGCAAAGCACGGAACTTGGGGCCGGGGATAAGCCTGTGGACAGTGTGGAGAGCCGCTCAGACGTGCGCGAGGACGCCCATCGAGCGGAACTTTGCGCGGCGACTCCGCCGCAGCTCGTCCGAGGGCGTTTCCACCAGCTCGTCGAGGTGCGCCACGAGCGCTTCGCGGAGCAGGGCCGCTGCTCCGTCGTGGTCGAGCTGGGCACCACCCTCGGGCTCGGGGACGATTCCGTCGATCACCCGAAGCTCGAGGCAATGGGCCGCGTCCGGCTTGAACGCCGACGCGGCCTTCGGCGCCTGGGCGGCGTCGCGCCAGAGGATCGATGCGCAGCCCTCCGGCGAGATGACCGAGTAGATCGCGTTCTCCTGCATCAGCACCCGGTCGGCGACCGCGATCGCGACCGCGCCGCCGGAGCCGCCCTCGCCGATCACGACCGCCACTGTCGGGATCGAGAGGCGCAGCATCAACGCCTGCGAGCGGGCGATCGCGCCGCCCTGGCCGTGCTGCTCGGCGAGGATCCCGGGATACGCGCCCGGAGTGTCGACGAGCGTGACGAGCGGGAACCCGTGCCGGTCGGCCAGCTGCATCGTGCGCATCGCCTTGCGGTAGCCCTCCGGGTACGCCATGCCGAAGTTCCGGGCGGCCCGCTCCTTGATGTCGCGCCCCTTCTGGTGCCCGACGAGCGCGATCGTGCGCCCGTCGAGCGAGCCGAGCCCTGCGACGATCGCGTGGTCGTCCATCCGGCCGCGGTCGCCGTGGAGCTCGAACCAGTCGTCGAGGATCCGCTCGACGTAGTCCAGCGTGTAGGGGCGCTTGTCGTGGCGCGCTAGCTCGACCGAGCGCCAGATCTCCTCGTCCGTCGTGTCCTCGCGCAGCCGCTCGAGCTGGCGCTGGAGGCGCTCGAGCTCCGCCGACAGCTTCGTGCCGCGGAGCAGCTTGACGCCGGACAGCTGGGCGAGCCGGTCGCGCAGCCCGAGCTCGGCTTCCTGGCTCACGCTCTCGCCTCGAAGAGCCGGAGCAGGCGCGCCAGCGTCGGTCGCAGCTCGGCGCGCGGGACGACGCCGTCGACGTGGCCAAACCGGAGATTGGACTCGGCGAGGCCGAAGTCGTCGGGGAGCTTCTCGCGCGTCGTCTGGGCCACCACCCGCGGGCCTGCGAACGACGTCAACGCTCCGGGCTCGGCGAGGATCACGTCGCCGAGGCTCGCGAAGCTGGCGGTCACGCCCCCCGTCGTCGGGTGCGCGAGCACCGAGAACAGCGCGCCGCCCGTCTCGTGGAGCTCCTCGACCGCGGCAACGGTCTTGGGCAGCTGCATGAGCGCGAGGATTCCTTCCTGCATCCGTGCGCCGCCCGAGGCGGAGACGGAGACGACGATGCCCCGCTCCTCGGCCGCGCGCTCGCAGGCACGGGCGAAGCGCTCGCCGACGACGCTGCCCATCGAGCCGCCCATGAACGAGAAGTCCATCGCGGCGATCCGGCAGGCATGCCCGTCGATCGCGGCTCGTCCTGTGAGGATCGCGTCGCCCATGCCCGTCCCGAGCTCGGCCTCCGCGAGACGCTCGGTGTACGGCTTCAGGTCGAAGAACTCGAGCGGATCCGCCGAGCGGAGGTCGCCGTCCTCTTCGTCGAACGACCCCGCATCGGCCAGTTGTCCCACACGGTCGTGCGCGCGGACCGGGAAGTGGTGGCCGCACTGCGGGCACACGCGGAGGTGCTCCGCGAGCTCGTCGTCCCGGTAATGGGACCCGCAGGCCGGGCACGTGTTCGGATGCCCGGTGCCGTCGCGGCGCTCGGGATCTGCGTGCTTGTGCTCGATCGAGACGTCGATCTGCCGGGACGACATCGACGGCATCTTAGAACCTGGCGGCTCAGAGGCCGGCGGCGGCGACGTAGGAGGCGACGTGCCTCGGTTCCGCTCCCGCTCCCAGACCCGTGATCCCGAGCCCGGCGACCCGCACGCGGGCGGCGACGTCGCGGAGCAGGGCCTCGACGTCGGCCGCGGCCGGCCCGCCCGGGACGGGCATGAAGCTCGGCGTGGTCCCGGGCTCGAGCACGTCGACGTCGAGCGCGACATACGCGGCCTGGACACCGTCCAGCGCGCGGCCGCGGTCGTCGTCGATCCCCTGTGCAGCGACGTAGTCGACCTCCGGCGGGTCGAGGTCGCGGGCGCCGACGAGCGCCACGTCGGCGGCGCGCACGCTGCCCTCGTCGATCGCCAGCCGGAGGGGCATGCCCCAGAGGTTTCCGCTCGGCGACGTCTCGGGCGTGTTCAGGTCGCCGTGTGCGTCGAGCCAGATCACGGCGAGTCGCCCGTGGCGCGCGGCGAGGCCGCGGATCGTGCCGACGTGCGCGCAGCAGCAGCCCCCGACGACGAGCGGCCGTGCCGGAATGCCGGTCGCCAGAGCCGCGCTCTGCGCGTCGAGCGAGTCCTCGGCCACGACGAGCGCCTCGGGGTACGGCAGCCCCATCGCGGCGGCTTCGGCCATCGACTCGCCTCCTGCGCCCCACGCGCGCGGGACGCGGACGAGACCCGCGGCGTAGGTCGCGCCGCAGCTGTGGCACTCGTAGCCGTCGTCGAGCGCGACGGCGGTCAGCGTCCGGCAGCTCGGACAGCGGGCTCGAAGGGCGCTCACCCGGCAATTGTCGCGGACCGCGCCTCGTTTCCTTCGTTTCCCGGCATCGGCGCGCGAAGCTCCTTCTCCCACACGTCGGCCTGCCACAGAACGTGCATCCCCGCCCGCTCGTAGAGCCGGGTCGCGCCGGTCGGGTTCTCGACGTCGACCCCGAGCGCGACGGTCGGCTCGCCCCTCGAGCGGAACCGGCGGAACGACTCGCGCAGCAGTGCGAGCCCGAGCCCGCGGCGGCGCCATCCTTCGCGGACCCCGAGCGTCCCGATCCAGCCCCAGTCGCCGTTGCGCTTCGCGTAGTTGAGCGAGAACGCGACGACCTCGTCGCCGGCCCAGACGACAGGGACGAGCGAGGGATCGACCTTCGGCACGACCAGGCCGCGCTCGCGCCACGCCTCGTAGGACTGCGGGACGTGACCCCACTCGTGCGCAAACGCCTCCTCGAGGGCGGCATGAAGCGCGCGGCCATCGCGCTCGACGTCGAAGGGCCGCAGCTCGACTCCGTCCGGCCATTCCGGCGCGGGAGGCTCGGTCGTCACATCGGTGACCATTCGGAAGAAGCTCCGGACGCGCACGAAACCCCGGCTGCGGAAGAGATCGGGCGCGAGCTCGTCGCCGACGAGATGAGCGGCGTCCACGACGATGCGCTCCTCGTCGGGCCATTCGTCCTCGCGTTCGCGGGCTCGTGCCTCGAGCAGCGCGAGCAGCCGCGTCCCGACCCCGCGTCCCGTCTGCTCGGGATGGACGTACGCGTCGCCGATGAAGCGCCCGCCCTTGCGGTCGAGCAGCTGCGCCACCCCGGCGAGCCGCCCATCCACCTCGACGAGCCAGGCGTCGTGGTCGAGGTCGATCCGCTCCCAGTCCTCGCGCAAGTCGCCCTCGGTCCAGTCGGACGTGCCCCAGATCGCCTCGTCGGAGGCCTGGAGCAGCGCGAGCGCGTCGAGGAGGCGATCGGGCGTGGGCCGACTGACGAGCATGCCGCGCACGCTAGGCGGCCCCCGACCACGGAAAGGTGCGGCCGTCCGTACTGTGGCCGGATGCTCGTTCGCCCGCTCGCCCGGTCCGATTGGCCGGACGTCGCGCGGATCTACGGCGGTGGGCTCGCGTCGGGCGTGGCGACGTTCGAGACACGGGTGCCTTCCTGGGAGACCTGGGACACGACACACCTCCCGGCGCCGAGGCTCGTGGCCGAGCGGGACGGCGCGGTCGTCGGCTGGGTCGCCGTCTCGCGTGTCTCACGCCGACCGGCGTACAGCGGTGTCGTCGAGCACTCCGTCTACGTCGACGACCGCGCTCGGCGGAGCGGTGTCGGAAGAGCGCTCCTCGACGCGCTCGCCGCCGAGGCGCCACGGCACGGCATCTGGACGATCCAGACCTCGATCATCGACGCGAACGAGCCGAGCCTGCGACTGCACGAGGCGGCGGGGTATCGCGTGGTCGGTCGGCGTGAGCGCATCGCACAGCTCGACGGCGCGTGGCGTGACACGCTCCTCCTGGAGCTGCGCCTGCCCGACGGAAGCGAGTGACAGACGCGGTAGCGAGCTCAGTCGCCGTGCCAGCGGCGGAAGACGACCACGGCGTTGTGCCCGCCGAAGCCGAACGAGTTCGAGACGCCGATCTCGACCTGCGCCTCGCGGGCTTCGTTGGGGATGTAGTCGAGGTCGCACTCGGGATCCGCGACCTGCTGGTTGATCGTCGGCGGCAGGATCCCGCGCTCGAGCGCGAGGATCGTGAACGAAGCCTCGACCGCGCCGGCCGCGCCGAGGCAGTGACCCGTCGCCCCCTTCGTCGACGAGATCGGCGTGCGGTACGCCTTCTCCTCGCCCAGCGCGAGCTTGATCACGCGGGTCTCGGCGCTGTCGCCGACAGGCGTCGAGGTGCCGTGCGCATTGACGTAGCCGACCTCCTCGGGCGAGATCCCGGCGTCGGCGAACGCCATCGCAAGCGCGCGCGCAGGGCTCTCGCCGGTCGGATCCGGGTCGGAGACGTGCGTTGCATCGGAGGAGAGGCCATACCCGAGCAGCTCTGCATAGACCTTCGCGCCGCGCGCCCGGGCGTGCTCGAGATCCTCGAGGACGACCATCGCGGCGGCCTCGCCCATCACGAAGCCGTCACGCTCGGCATCGAAGGGACGGGACGCGGCCTTGGGATCGTCGTTGCGGCGCGAGATCGCTCGCATCGCGCCGAATCCCGCGATCCCGACCCGCGAGACGGGCGCCTCGGTGCCGCCGCAGATCATCACGTCGGCCCGGCCGAGGCGAATCGCGTCGAGGCCGTCGCCGATCGCCATGTTGGACGCGGCGCACGCCGTGCACTCGGAGAGCAGCGGGCCCTTCGTGCCCAGCTCCATCGAGACCCAGCCGGCGGCGAGGTTCGGGATGATCTGGACGATCGAGAACGGATTGACGCGGTCGGGGCCCCGCTCGTCGAGCACCTGGATGCACGCCTCGAACGACTTGAGCCCGCCGATCCCGGTCGCAACGGCCGCGCCGACCCGATCGGGCTCGCTCGCGATCTCGATGCCCGAGTCGGTCTCCGCCTGCCGCGCCGCCGCGAGCGCCAGGTGCGTGAAGCGGTCCATCCGGCGCGAGGCCTTGTAGTCGATGTAGTCGGTGATCTCGAGGTCCTTGACCTCGCAGGCGAAGTCCACGGGGAAGCCCGTCGTGTCGAACTGCGTGATCGGACCGGCGCCCGACTCCCCCGCGACCAGCGCCGACCAGGAGTCCTCGACGGTCGTTCCGAGGGGGCTGACCATGCCGAGGCCCGTCACCACGACGCGCCGCCGACCGTCCGGCCCCGCTCCGTTCTCGCCCATGCCGGCCACGCTACATCCCGAGCCCACCGTCGACGAGGAGCACGGCCCCCGTCACGAAGCGCGCCTCGTCGGCGCAGAGGAACCGCACCGCGCCGGCGACGTCCTCGGGGTCGCCGAGCCGTCCGAGCGGGGTCGCGTCGAGCATCGTCTTCGTCGCCTCCTCCGGGAGGACGTCCGTGAGGCGCGTGCGAACGTAGCCCGGTGCGACCACGTTCGCCCGCACGTTCCGGCTCCCGAGCTCGCGGGCGAGCGACTTCGTGAACCCGATGATCCCCGCCTTCGACGCCGCGTAGTTCGTCTGCCCCCAGTTGCCGTGCACTCCGACGATCGACGAGACGTTCACGATCGCGCCGGC
>Ga0207661_10000507_pt1 | contig 25146 bp, 25 predicted proteins | sample KBSC713LmetaG_FD_184337 | JGI IMG/M metagenome (GOLD analysis project Ga0207661, IMG submission 184337) | Corn rhizosphere microbial communities from Kellogg Biological Station, Michigan, USA - KBS C7.1-3L metaG (SPAdes) (version 2) | ecosystem: Host-associated > Plants > Roots > Rhizosphere ...
CGTCAGCGTGGTGATGCCGAGCGCGCCGATCGCGACCCCGACGATCGCGGTCAGCAGGTTCATCCCGGCGGCCACGAGCGAGCCGTAGGTGATCGCCAGCACGATGAGCGCGGCGATCACGCCGATCGCCTCGGCCGGCCCGCCGACGTCGGACCTGGCCTTCAAGGCGGTGCCGCTGACCTCGGCGGTCAGCCCGGTCGCGCGCGCGTCGGCCACGGCAGCCAGCAGTGCGCTCCGCTCGGCGTCGGTGACGTCGGGCTGCCGGACGGCGTAGGTGACGGTGCTGTACGCGGCCCGCTGGTCGCGCGAGACGGCCGGGGCATCGGGGTCCAGCGGGTTGCTCGCGTTGGCCACCCCGGGCAGCTGCTGCAGTCGGGCGACCACCTGCGCGACCTTGCCGGCGTTGCCGGGGTCGGTGATCGACCCGTCGGCCGGCGCCTGGAGCACGACCTGGGCGGTCGCCCCGTTGGCCGTCTTGCCGAACCGCTGGCCGATCACGTCCAGCGCGGTCGTGGACTCCTGGCCCGGGATGCTGAACGTGTTGACCGTCTTGCCGGACAGCAACACGGCGCCGGCGCCGGCGGCGAGTAGCACGACGATCCAGACGAGCGTGACGGCGAGCCGGTGGCGGGCCGCGCCGAGCCCCAGCCGGTGCAGGAAGGTGGCCATGCGAGAACGTCCTTTCAATGCCCCAGTGCGTCGGTGCTGAGCGCGACAAGATGCCCGCGCACCTCGTCGGACGTGTGATCGTGGAAGGCGAGGCGGGCGACGCAGAGCGCGCCGAGCGCGCCGGCCACGCGCAGGCGGCGCGGGAAGTCGGACTCGGCCCCGACGGCGAAGGCTTCGAGCACGGCGCCGGCGATGCGGCCGAGCGGCCCGGCGGCATCGACCGTTTCCAGGGAGCTGAAGATGCCGAGGATCAGCGCGACGAAGCCGGGCCGGCGGACCGCGAAGTCGGCGAAGGCGACGATGGCCGCGCGGTCGCGGTCCGGGCCCGGGCGATGGCCGAGGACGCTCGCGGTGACCGTGCGGATGTCCTCGACGCAGCGCTGCAGGACGGCCTCCTGGAGGGCCTCCTTGGTGGGGAAGCGGTGCAGGAGGCCGGTCTTGGAGTAGCCGACTGCGTCGGCGATGCGCTGCACGGACGTTTCTTTGAACCCGTGCCGGGCAAAGAGGGTGGCGGCGACGTCGAGGATCTCGTCGTCGATCTGCTCGCGGGTGGGGCGGGGCACGCCGACCAGTCTAGACCCTTTGGGACCAGACTGGTCCGCAACCGACCGGAATGGTCCCTCAGCTGCGCACTTCGGCCCGGCCGTAGCGGACCGTGCTCGTGCAGTGACAGCGTGCAGGCCTCGCGAGCCAACCCGCCTCCGCAGCGGGCGACCGGCTTCTCGCCAAAGACCGGCTTCCCGGCGATGCGGCGGCGAGGATCAGCGCCGGATGGGCGTCGGTCGCGGCGGCGACGACCACACCGTCCACTTGGGACAGAGGTTTCTCGACCGAGCCCGCGGCGGTGACGCCGAGCCGGTCCACGACTGCGCCGACCGCGGCCGGTCACCACCGAGGTGTCCACAGTGGACAGGCCAGCCGGGGGTCGAGGCGGGGAAGGCGCCGACGATATCCGGTTGCGGCCCGGCTGGACCCGTGCTGAACTGCGCAGAACGAAGCTGACCGGAGGAGACGTCAGATGCGCGCTGCGTGCATGTCCATCCAGACGATCACTGTCGCCTCCGCAAAGGACATGACGCTTCGTGCGAATGCTCAACCTCGGGATCCTGGCGCATGTTGACGCCGGCAAGACCAGCCTGACCGAGCGGCTCCTGCAGGCCGCCGGGGTCATCGACGAAATCGGCAGCGTCGACGCCGGCAGCACACAGACCGACACGCTCGCGCTCGAGCGCCGGCGCGGCATCACCATCAAGGCCGCCGTCGCCTCGTTCCCGATCGATGACGTCACCGTCAACCTGATCGACACGCCCGGCCACCCCGACTTCATCGCCGAGGTCGAGCGCAGCCTCGGCGTGCTCGACGGCGCCGTGCTGGTCGTCTCGGCCGTCGAGGGCGTGCAGGCCCAGACCCGTGTCCTCATGCGGGCGCTGCGCCGGCTGCGGATCCCGACGCTGATCTTCGTCAACAAGATGGACCGGGCGGGAGCCGACTACCCGCGTGTCCTCGAGGAGATCACGGCGAAGCTGGCCCCGGCCGTCGACAAGCAGTTGGAACGGCTCGCCGAGTACGACGACACCGCCCTCGCGGCGTTCGTCGATGACCGGCCGATCGACCTCGACGCGGCCCTGGCCCGGGTCACCGCCGCCGGCACCGCACACCCGGTGTTCCGCGGCTCGGCCATCACCGGTGACGGGGTCGCGGAGCTCGTCAAAGGCATCCGCGACCTGCTGCCGAGCCCGGCGGGCGAGGGGCCGATGGCCGGCACGGTGTTCAAGGTCGAGCGGGGCCCGGCCGGCGAGAAGATCGCATACGTGCGGATGTTCGCCGGTACGCTCGCCGTCCGCGATCGGCTGCCGGCCGGCAAGGTCACCGCGATCAGCGTCGCCGGCCGGCCGGTGCCGTCCGTCCACGCTGGACAGATCGGCAAACTGTGGGGGCTCGCCGGAATCCGGATCGGCGATCAATTGGGCACATCGCATCGAAGTACCAATGAAATGAGCTTTGCGCCGCCTTCGCTGTCGACGGTGGTCATCCCGGAGCGAGCTGGCGATCGGGGCGCGTTGCGGGCCGCGCTCGACCAGCTCGCCGAGCAGGACCCGCTGATCAACGTGCGGCACGACGAGGCGCGGCAGGAGATCTCCGTGTCGCTCTACGGCGAGGTGCAGAAGGAGGTCATCCAGGCGACGCTGCACGACGAACACGGCATCGACGTGCGGTTCCGGCAGACCACCACGATCTGCGTCGAGCGGCCGGTCGGCACCGGGCAGGCAGTCGAGTTCATGAGTGACGCGCCGTTCCTCGCCACGGTGGGCCTGCGGATCGAGCCGGGGCCGGTCGGCTCGGGCGTCACGTACGAGGTCGGGGTGGAGCTCGGCTCGATGCCGTATGCGTTCATGAAGGCGGTCGAGGAGACGGTCCACGAGACGCTGCGGGAGGGGCTGCACGGCTGGGAGGTCATCGACTGTTCGGTGACGCTCACGCACAGTGGCTACGCGGCGCGGCAGAGCCACGCCCACGCCGTGTTCGACAAGAGCATGTCCAGCACGGCCGGCGACTTTCGCAACCTGACCCCGCTGGTGCTCATGGCGGCGCTGCGGGAGGCCGGCACGACCGTGTTCGAGCCGATGCACCGCTTCCACCTCGACCTGCCGCCGGGGACGGCCACCGACCTGCTGGCGGTCCTCGCTCGCTGGCGCGCGATACCGCTCGCCGCCGGGGACTCGACGCTCGAGGGGATCATTCCCGCTTCCAACGTGTACTCGCTGCAGCAGGTCCTCCCGGCCCGCACCCGGGGAGAAGGGGTCCTGGAGTCGGCGTTCGACCACTACGCGCCGGTTCGCGGGCCGGTGCCGCAGCGGGAGCGGCTGGACAACAATCCGCTGAACCGGAAGGAGTACCTGCTGCGGGTGCAGCGCCGCGTGCCGACCTCGTAGGGTGGGCGCCATGCGGCTGGTGCTGTTCGTGTTCGCCCTGGTCGCCGGGGTCGGTCTGGCGGTGGCGTCGCTGGTCGCCGACCTGCCGGTGGCGACGCTGATCTTCGGTCTGCTCATCGCGGTGGTCGGGGTGGCCGGTCTGGTGCTGCGGCGGCGGGCGGCCGTCCCGGCGGTTTCACCGTCGCCGCCTCGTGAGGCGCCGGCCGCTGCGAAGCCGGCGGGGGACCGCGAGGCGGCGGCCGCGCCGGCCGTTGCGGAACCCGCGCCGGGCCGCGAGGCGGCGGTCGCGCCGGCCGTTGCGGAACCCGCGCCGGGCCGGGCGGCAGCGGCCGCCCTGGATCGGGGGGCGGCCCTCGAAGCGGCCGACGACCTGGACGGGGCCATCGCCGCCTACCGGGAGGCGGCCGAGGCCGACGACCCGCGCGTGGCCCCGGTCGGGCACTTGCGCATCGGCACCGTGCTGGCCCGCCGCGCCGAGCTGCCGGCCGCCGAGGAGCAGGCCCGCCAGGCGCTCAGTTACCCGGCCGGCCAGCACACCGTCGCCGCGACGATCCTGCTGGCCAGCGTCGCCATGCGGGCCGGGAAGACCGATGTGGCCAAGACCGCCGTCGCCCGGCTGGCCGCGGCCGACGACCCGCAGCAGGCCGCGGCCGGGCGGGCCTACCGGGCGATGTTCGCGATCGCCGACGGTGACGTGTCGGCCGACAACCTGGCCACGCTCAAGGCCGCGTCGAACTCGGGGGACCAGCTGACCGGTTCCTTCCTCGAGCTGATCCAGCAGGCTACTGACGCCAGCTCAAGGCCGCGACCAGAGCCTGGAACTGGGGAAGGCTGACCGCCCGGTCAACCGAAAGCTCGTAGACCAGGTCGCCGACCTCCCAGCGCAGCTCCGGACCCGCATAGAGGGTGCCGGTGCGCCGGCCCAGCGGTATTGACCCGAGCGGTACGCCGCCCCGGACACGCGTTTGTGCGGTCACCCGGAGGTTCGGCCCGCCCGGCCGGGTCAAGGTGACCGCCGCGGTCCCGGGCGCCGCGGCATCAGCTGCCTCGACGTAGCCGCCGCCGGAAGGCAGTTCGCTGTCCCGGAACACCAGACGGGCCCGCCCGTCGGACCCGTCGATCACGATGCGGTTGCCCAGGCCCGATGCGAGGCGGACGGTGACCGCGGCGCACTGGTGCCGGGCCAGCCGGAGGGTGATCACGACCGAGCGGGCGTCGGCCTTGCTGGTCGCCTCGAGGCAGGTACCGACGGCGATGAGCGTCAGGATCATCCCGCTGCGGTCGACGCGCGCGTACTGCCAGGCGACGGTCTCGCTCTTCCGGCCGGCCAGGGGCACCCCGATCCCCACGCCGACGGTCAGGGCGACCGCGGTGAGCAGGGCGAACCGCACCCGGCGGCGCCGGCGGATCCGGCCGCGCAACTGCTTGAGGGGGGCGATCTGCAGGTCGGCCGGCAACGGCGGCAGGGCGGCCTCGAGGAGGTCGGTGGGCTCCATCAGCACACCTCCTCGACCAGCGCGCCGCGCAGCGCCGGGTCGGCCCGCAGGGTGCTGAGGGCCCGCGCCGTGTACGACTTCACGGTGCCGATGCTCAGTCCAAGGGCCTGCGCGGTGGCCGCCTCGGTCAGGTCGGCGTGGAAGCGCAGGACCAGGACGGCCCGCTGGCGGCGGGGGAGCCGGGCCAGGGCGGCGGCGACGGTCTCCCGCAGCGCGATCTCGCTCGGCTCGTCGGCCTTGACCAGGAACTCGGGCAGCCGCTCGGTCGGGACCTCGCCGCGCCAGCGCCGGCGGCCCCAGGTGAGGTAGGTGTTGGCCAGCGCCGCCCGGATGTACGCGTCCGGGGCCTGGTCACGAAGGCGCGGCCACTTCCCGTACACCTTGGAAAGGACCGTTTGCAGCAGGTCTTCGGCGCTGTGCCAGTTGCCCGTCAGCAACCAGGCCGAGCGCAGCAGGCGGGGCCAGGCGGCCGCCACGTAAGCCTCGAAGTCGTCCACTATCGACCTGAACGACCCCCGTGCGCGAAAAGGTTGCCGCCCGTACGCTCGATAGATGGGACTGTTTGCCCGGCACCCGCACCGAGCACTCGTGAAGCAGGCCTATCAGGCGTTCGAGGCGGAGGACTGGGCACGGGCCGCTGACCTGCTCGAAGAGGCGGCGCTTGCCGACCCCGACAGCCCGGACGGGGCCGCCCTCTGGTTCGACGCCGCGCTCGCCCACAAGTTCCGCCGCGACTGGCCGCGGGCCTACGCCCTTGGCAAGGAGGCGGCCGCCCGGGTGACGCGCGGGCAGGAGGAGCCGGCGTTCTGGAACCTCGGCATCGCGGCGACGATCCTGCGCGACTGGGCGACCGCGCGCGACGCCTGGACCGGCTACGGCGTGACCCTGCAGGACGGCGAGGGCGAGATCGTCGAGGACTTCGGGATGACCGCGATCCGGATCGGCACCCCGGACGGCCAGGAGGTCGTGTGGGGCCAGCGGCTCTGCCCGGCCCGGGCGCGCGTCCTGTCGGTGCCGTTCGACCCGGCGCGGCGCTACGGCGAGGTCGTCGTGCACGACGGCGCGCCCAACGGCGAGCGGATCGTCGACGGGCGGCACTACCCGGTCTTCGACGAGCTGGTCTGCTTCGAGAAGTCCGACCTGGCCACGCTGTCGGTCACGGTGACCGCGGCCGAGCCGGACGACGTCGACGCGCTGCTGTCCGCGTTTCAGGACCGCGACCTCGGCGCCGAGGTGCTGGGCAGCGGCGTGATGCTGTGCAAGTGCTGCAGCGAGGGCTCGCCGGCCGTCCAGCGGTTCGTGTCGCGCGAAGCGTCGCAGACCGTCCTGCTCGCCGCGCCGGCCGACGAGGCGAGCGGGCTGCTCGACGCCTGGCGGGCCGCGAGTGCCGACGCACGCGCCTGGGAGAACCTGCACACAGCCGGTTAGACCAGTCTGGACCGGATCCACAGTTGTCGGGCCGGGCCGGAGATCAGGCCGAGCTCGTCCAGGAAGCCGGTCACCCGCCGGCCCGCCCAGCGCAGCGTCTCGCCGAACACCGGGTTGGTCTGCGCCGCCCGCCGGCCCACCTTGGGGTCGATGCCGACGCTCGCGTAGGCCCGCGGGTTCACGAGCTTGCGTGCCGTCGCGTAGGCGGCGCGGGCGATGACCATGCGCGAGTACGCGAGCTGGGCCGCGTTGGACCGGCTCACCTGCCGGACCAGCTCATCCCGCGCGTACCGGACGTGCCGCGCCTCCTCGACCACGTGGATGCGCGACACCATGCGCACGAGCGGCTGCACGCTCTCGTCGGCCGCCGCCTCGCGCTGCAGCGAGTCGAGGATCTCCTCGGCGATGAGGATGGCGGCGAACATCGGCACCCCGGTCGCCGTCGCCTTGAGCCACCGGCCGAGCAGGTTGTCGACGCCGCCCACGCGGTAGGGCCGGCAGCCGAACCACTCGATCATCCGGCCGAACATGATCGAGTGCCGGCACTCGTCGGCGACCTCGGTCAGCGCGTACTGCGCGTGGTGGCTGGTCGGGTCCTGGTCGTAGTAGCGCCGGATCATCATCTGCATCAAGATCGTCTCGAACCAGATGCCGACGCTCGCGACGCTGGCCACCTCGTGTTTGGACAGCTCGACCCGCTGCTCGTCGGTGAGCCGGTCCCAGAGCGCGGTGCCGTAGAGCGTGAGCCGGTTGGCCGGCGCGTAGAGCAGCCCCGGCGTCGGCCTGGCCGACCAGTCGATCTCGATGTCCGGGTCGTAGGTGTGCTCGAGCGACGCGGTGAGCAGCCGGTCGGCGGTCTGTTCGCGATTCATGGCGGCCAACCCCCGATTTCTTGCTGTTACCAGCAGTAACTGTTAATACTAGTAGCATGAGCGACGTCGATGAGCCCGTCAAGCCCGACCGGCGCCGCGGGCGCTGGGCGGAGCACCGGGAGCAGCGGCGCGAGCTGCTCATCACGGCGGCGATCGCGGCCGTGCGACGCTACGGGCCGGACGTCGGGATGGACGCGGTCGCGGCCGAGGCCGGGGTGAGCAAGCCGATCCTCTACCGGTACTTCGCCGACAAGTCCGCGCTGTGGCTGGCCATCGCCCAGCGGGTCGCCGGCCGGGTCGTCGCCGCGGTCGAGCCGGTCACCGCCCAGCTGCGCCAGGACCGGACGATGGTCGCCGCGGTCATCGACACCTACCTGACGGCGCTGTCGGCCGAGCCCGATCTGTACCGGTTCCTGCACCAGGCCAACATGCCCGGCACCGACCACCTCGTGGCGGCCGCGTCGGAGACCGTGGCCGGTGCGCTCGCCCGGGTGATCGGGGACCGGCTGCGCGACCTCGGGCTGGACGCCGGGCCGGCCGAGCCCTGGGCCTATGGGCTGGTCGGCTGCGTGCAGAGCGTCGGCGACTGGTGGCTGCGGCACCACCAGCCGATCAGCCAGCAGGCGCTCACCGAGTACCTGACGACACTGCTCTGGAACGGGATCGGCGGCGTTTCGGCCGCGGCCGATCGCCCCGGTGGATTGGCGGCCTTGGCATGACGGTGCACTCGGGAAGCCTGGTCACCCCCGACGGTGAGCTGCCGGTCGAGGTCGAGCTGACGGTGCGCTTCGAGCCGGTCGACGGCAAGGTGCACTGGGGCGGCCGGATCGCCCCGAACCCGGCGGTGGCCGCTTTGGTGCGGGCCGGGACGCGGACCTGCCAGGTGCGGGTCGACGTGGAGGCACCGGCCCGGCTCGGCGACCCCGACCCGTGGGGCGGCGTGCGGGTGACCGGGGTGGGTCCGCCGCCGATGACTACCCGCACGGGGTGAGCAGCCCCGTGCCGCTCCCGGCGATCCTCGCGACATGGTTGTGCAGTTCACCGCCGAGGACTACGCGGCGCGTATGCGCCGGGCGGCGCAGGAGGCGGGCCGGGCCGGATACGCGGGCCTGCTGGTCACGCCGGGGCCCGACCTGGTGTGGCTGACCGGCTACCAGCCGACCGCCATCACCGAGCGGATGACCGTCCTGATCCTGCGGGCCGGCGCGCCGCCGCGGCTGGTGGTGCCGAAGCTGGAGGAGCCGGACGCCCAAGCCGCGACCGGCGCCGCCGTGCTGGACTTCGTGACCTGGACCGACGGCGTCGACCCGTACGAGGTGACCCGGCCCCTGCTCGGCTCGTCGCCCGCCTACGCCGTCGCCGACTCGGCCTGGGCGCTGCACGTCCTCGGCCTGCTGCGCACCGTGCCGGGGCTCCGGCTGACCGCGCTGACCGAGGCGCTGCTGATGCTGCGCGCCGTCAAGGACCGGCCCGAGCTCGAGCGGCTCGCGTCCGCCGGGGCCTCGGCCGACGCGGCGTACGGGGACATCCTCAAGGTCACGTTCGCCGGGCGGAAGGAGACCGAGATCGCCGCCGAGCTGGCCGCGCTGCTGCGCAAGTACGGCCACGAGCAGGTCGACTTCACCGTGGTCGGCTCCGGCCCGAACGGCGCCAACCCGCACCACGAGGCCGGCGACCGCACGATCGTTCCGGGCGACACCGTGGTGCTCGACTTCGGCGGGCTGCGGGACGGGTACGGGTCGGACACCACCCGGACCGTCCACGTGGGCGCCGACGTCGACGACGAGGTCCGCCGCGTACACACCCTCGTCCGCGCCGCCCAGCAGACCGCGTTCGAGGCCGTCCGCCCGGGCGCGACCTGCCAGGACATCGACCGGGCCGCTCGCCGGGTGATCAGCGACGGCGGCTACGGCGAGTACTTCATCCACCGGACCGGTCACGGTATCGGCGTCACCACCCACGAGCCGCCCTACATCGTCGAGGGCGAGGCCCAGCCGCTCATCCCCGGCCTGTGCTTCTCCATCGAGCCGGGCGTCTACCTGCCGGGCCGGTTCGGCGTCCGCCTCGAGGACATCGTCACGGTGACCGAGGACGGCGGGCGCCGGTTCAACAACACCAGCCACGACCTGGCGATCGTCGCCTGAGCGTGTGGCATGGTTGATCCCATGTGCCGGAACATTCGCGTGCTTCACAACTTCGAGCCGCCGGCCACCGTCGACGAGATCGAGGCGGCGGCCCTGCAGTATGTGCGGAAGGTCAGCGGCACGACGCGACCGTCGTCCGCCAACCAGGAGGCCTTCGACGCGGCGGTCCGCGCGGTCACCGAGGCCACTCGCGTGCTGCTCGACAACCTCTCGACGAAGGCGCCGCCGCGCGACCGCGACGTCGAGGCGGCCAAGGCGCGCGCCCGCTCGGCCGAGCGCTACGGCCCCCGTGCGAGCTAAGGCACCGTCACCTCGGTGAGCACGGCACGGTGGTCGCTTCCCGGGACCTTGATCACCGTGTACTGGGTGATGCCGAGCCGCCGGTCGACCAGCACGTGGTCGAGCGTCACCGGCGGATAGTGGTGGATGGCAAACGGCCAGGTCGGCCGGAGCCCGCGGCCGGTCGCGGCGCCGGCGTCGCGGTAGCCGGCCGCGATGACCCGGCGCAGCAGGCCATGGTCGAGGGTGGCGTTGAAGTCGCCGAGGAGGATGGCCGGTGGGCCGCCGTCGCCGGCCGCCGGCTGGGCCCGCAGGTCGTTGCGCCAGCAGGCGGTGTTGTGAAAGTTCGGCGCGCTCGGGTGGGCCGACTCGACGCGCAGCGGCCCGGCCCCGGGCACCGCCACGGTGGCCGAGGACTGGCGTTTCTGGCACGGGTGGACGCGCACGGCGCCGTTGCTCAGCGGGTACCGGCTGAAAATGCCGGATCCGTGGGAACGCGGCGCCGGATGCAGTGCGCGGTGCGGGAAGACCTCGCCGATGCCGGCCTCGTCGAGCCGCTCGACGGCCGCCGGGGTGAGTTCCTGCACGGCGAGGAGGTCGACGCGCTGCTCGCGCGCGGTCGCCACGAGCGCGGCCGGGTCGGCGCATTCGCCCAGCAGGTTGGCGGTGAGCACGCGGAGCGGCCGGCCGTCGACCGCGGGTGCCCGCTTGACGAGGCGCGGCGCGACGACGGCGGCGAGGGCGGCCGTGGCGAGCGCGGCCGTCACGCCGGGCCCGGCCAGGCCGAGCGCGAAGGTCGCGACGGTCAGCCCAAAAGCGGTCGGCACCACATACGGCGTGAAGGCCATGAACTGGGCGAGCGGCACGATCCGGTCGACGGCCGCGATCCGCAGGACGGCGAAGAGCAGGCAGAGCCCGGCGGCCACCCAGCCCAGTACGGAGATCATGACCTCCACTGTAGAGTGTCTACTGTGGAGTACGGGCGGGCAGCCACAGCGCGATCAGCATCGCCAGCCCGGTGAACCCGATCGCCCACCAGAACGCCTCAGCGAGGGCGCCGGCCCCGCGCTCCTGCTGGAAGTAGAGCGGCACGAGCAGCATCGCACCGTACAACGCGAAACCGGACAGGAACATGAGCGCGCTGGCGGCGCTGAAGGAGGGGGTCCGCAAGAGCCGCACGTCGACGAGCGCGTCGGCTCGGCGGGCCGCGCGGGCGACGAACAGGATGGTGATGACGGCCCCGGCGATCGCCGGCCACCAGTCGCGGCGGGACAGGCCGAAGAGGACGAGCGCGACGCCGGGGGACAGCAGGGCGAGGCCGACGACGTCGAGCGTGGCGGTGCGGTTTCGCGGCGTGGCCGGCATGAGCCGCCAGGCGAGGATGAGGCCGGCGACGCCGAACGGCACGTTCACCCAGAAGATCCAGCGCCAGCTCAGGTGCTGCACGATCAGCCCGCCGACGACCGGGCCGAGGACCGGTCCGAGCAGCACCGGCAGGGAGATGAGCGCGGTCACGCGGCCGAGCGGGCGGCCGGCGGCCGCCTGTACCAACAAAGTCTGCAGAACGGGCAGCATGAGCCCGCCGCCCAGGCCTTGCAGGACCCGGAAGGCGATGAGCATCGGGGCGCCGGCGGCCAGGCTGGCGCCGATCGAGGCGGCGAGAAACAGGGTGAGCGCGCCCATCCACACGGCCTTGCTGCCGAAGCGGTCGACGAGCCAGCCGGTGATCGGCACGGCCATGCCGAGGGCCAGCAGGTAGCCGGTGGTCACCCACTGGATGGTCGAGACGCCGGCGTGCAGTTCGCGGCCCAGCGTGTCGAGGGCGACGTTGACGATCGTGGTGTCGAAGACGACGGCGAGAACGCCGGTGAGCAGCGCCAACGCGAGGCGCCGGAAGGCGGGGTCGAGCCCGGTGGACTGTTCGGGTGGGTGCAGAGTGGTCATTGAGCGCTCCCCGTTGTTAGATACACCTCTGCATCTAACGCCGCGGCTGGGGGCCGGTCAATAAGATACGGCTGTGCATCTTGGGGGATCTGTGTCACGCTCTTTGTCCGGCCGGCCGTTGTCTCGCCGGCGCGGGGCCGAGCTGGAGGCGGCGCTGCTGGAGGCGGCCTGGGACGAGCTGGTGGCGGCCGGCTACGGCGGGTTCACCTTCGAGGGGGTGGCCGAGCGCGCGCGCACCAGCCGTCCGGTCGTCTACCGCCGCTGGCCCAACCGTGCCGACCTGGCGATCGCGGCGATCGGCTACCACGCGCGGCAGGACCCGGTCGAGCCGCCGGACACCGGAACGCTTCGGACCGATCTGATCGCGCTGCTGCAGGCGGCCTCCGACCGGCGCGCCGACCTCGCCGTCATGGTGAGCGTGCAGATGGGCCAGTTCTTCGCCGAGACCGGCACGACCCCAGCCGAGATGCGTGAACGATTCCTGGCCGCCCGCGGAGGGCCGTTCTGGATTGAACTGGTACTGGCCAGAGCCGTCGAGCGGGGCGAGATCGACCCGGCGCGGCTCACCCCGCGGGTGGCCAGTCTGCCGACCGACCTGCTGCGCCACGAGCTGCTCATGACCCTTCAGCCGGTGCCGGAGGAGACGATTCGCGAGATCGTCGACGACATCTTTCTGCCGCTCGTCATGCGTTGAGCCCCTCGCGGCCGGTCTCGAGATAGGCGTCGATCATGTCGTCGGCGGTCGTTGCGCCGGTGAGCAGGCGAGTCAGCCGCGATTGCGCCAGCGTTTGAACTCCAGTTCCACCGCGTACAGCTGGGTGAGGACCATCACGACGATGGGGATCCAGAGCAGCTTCGGCTGCACGAACCACGTCACCGCCGTGGCGATCATCATCAAGAAAACGATCAACGCCATGAGGCCCCGTTCTAGGAGGTCATTCACGTTTGCGCAGCCATCTATCCGACATTAACCTCGCTGAGATAGAAAGTCGGCGAGCGCCTTCGAGTGTCGGCCCGGATTTTGTACCGTCGCCGGCATGGAACTCGCGGACGGGGCGCGGCGGCATGATGCCGTCGCCTGGGCGGCCGAGGTGGCGCTGACCGGCTGGGCCGAGCGGCTCGGCCAGGCCGGCCTGACGGCGGCGCGGACGCTGCCGGGCCTGCTCGCCGCCGTCGACCGGCACGCGGCCGAGGTCCGGGACGCGTTGGCCGACCGCGATGGCCGGGTGGCGCGCACGTCGCTGGCCGCGTATGCCGACGGGGTGTCGGACACGGCGGCGCAGCACGGCTGGGACAGCTCAGCGCCGCGGGGCGGGGACTGGTCGCGAGCTTCGTGGCCGGTGGTCCGCCTGCTGGCCGTCTGCCTGCTGGCCGAACCGGCGACCGGACGCGGACGTTGATCGTGGGGGCGATTTGCCGCCATAGCAGCAAATCGCCCCCACGATCAACATTGAGTGTCTATCGGTTGTCCTGCTCAGGCGGGACCGGGGGAACGATCATCGTCGGACGGTCGTCGCCGACCCTTGGCTGGTCGGGCACCGTCGTCTGCGGGGGCTGGGGCGGGCGGACGGCGCTGCCCGGGCTCTGCGGGATCTGCTGACGGACCTGCTCGGGGGAGTACGCACCGGTCCGGGCCACACCGGGTGCATAGGTGACCGGCTCCGGCTCGGGCACCGGCTCCGGCTGGACCGGCGCCGTCGCGGCCGCTTCCGCCTCGGCGTGGCGCTGGCCGGCGGCGTACGCACGCGCGTGCTCGGCGATCGTCGCCGACTCCTCCTCGGCCCGGCCGAGCCAGCGCTCCCAGCGGGCCTGCATCGGGCGGACCAGCCCGCCGCCGACGCCGACGACGAGGATGCCGGCGATCGTGGCCAGTACGGCGATCAGGATCGGGGTGGTGACCGTCGTCGCGACGCCGATCTGGTTGAGCGCGGCGACCACGCCGACCCCGACGATGAACACGAACGCCAGGTTGGCCAGGAGCCGCCCGTACGAGAGGCCGCCGAGCGCGTTGCTCACCAGGTTGCGCACGCCGCTGGCGATGGCCGCGGCGACGACCACGATGACGATCGCGATCAGCAGGTTCGGCAGCCAGCCGACGATGTCGCTGATGAGGTTGGACACCGGGTTCGGGCCCCAGACGCCGAACGCCAGCTGCAGGGTGAACAGCAGCACGATGTAGTAGACGAGCTTCGCCACGATGTTCGAGGCGTCGTACTGCGACCGGGCGAGGGCGGCCTTGATCCCCCCGCGCTCGACCCAGCGGTCGAAGCCGACCCGCTCAAGCAGCTTGTCGACCACCCGCAGCAGCAACCGGGCCACCAGCCAGCCGATGACCAGGATTGCCAGGAACAGCAGCAGTTTCGGCACGAAGAGCAGGACCGACCGCAGCATGTCGGACACCGCACCGCCCACGTCCACAGTGGACGCAGCCAGGGTGCTGGGCATGAGGGATCTCCTTCACATAGAAGTTGACCGTGCTCATACCCGTACACCGGAAATATGAATCCTTGGTCGGGGAGTGGGTAACTCAGAAGCATGATGACCCAGGATCAGTTGGCAACGCTGCAAGGAACCACTGTCTACGACCGCAACGGTGACAAGATCGGCTCGGTCGGCCAGGTGTACACCGCGGGCGACCCTGATCAGCCGTTGTGGGCCAGCGTGAACATGGGCCTGTTCGGCACGCGCGAGACGCTCGTGCCGCTCGCCGACGCCGAGATGCGCGGCGATGACGTGCAGGTTCCCTACGACAAGTCGTTCGTGAAGGACGCGCCGAACGTCGATGTCGGCGTGGCCGAGCCGGTGTCCGTGCAGGACGCTGACCGGCTGTACCAGCACTACCAGACGGGCCGGCACGCGAGCGGTGAACCGGTTCGCCGCTACACGGCCCGGGACTCCCGGATGTCAGGTGACGTCCGCCGCGAGGACCTCGAGTCGTAGCGCGGCGGCGATCTCGTCGCAGAACTCGAGCGTGGTGGAGAACCACTCCCGGCCGGCGGTCGCGCCCTCATTGCGGGCGTGCTCCGCCGCGTCGAGGAGGCGGTAGAAGCTCCGCTCCGACGCACCCGGCTCCGGCGCCACGTAGACCCGCAGCAACAGCGGCTCTTCGGGGGCGCCGGCCTGGCGCGCCTGGGCCCGGATCCGGGTGAACGCGGCGCCGTCGGTCTTGCCGACCTTGAGCAGGCGGCGCTCGGTGCCGGGCACGTACGGGTGCTTCCAGTAGTGCGGGTACGTGTAGATGTACACCCCGGAGGCATTGCGCAGCTTCTTCTCCGCCTCGCTCTCCAGCTGGGCCGAGCGGGCCTCGATCTCGGCCTCCTCGCGCAGCGCGGCGTTGGCGTCGCCGGCCAGCTCGTCGAGGGCGACCAGCACGATGTTCAGGTACGCGCGGACCTCGTCGTTCGGGCCCAGCTTGAGCAGCCCGCGGACGGCGGACCCGGTCTGGCGGGCGGTCGACGGGCCGCCGGGCATCTGCCGGTTGAAGACCGCGTTGATCACCGCGAGCCGGGCGGACACCGCGCCGGCCGTCGAGCACTCCGTGTACGGCAGCAGCGCCTTCGGCGCCTGCGCATCCGGGTGAGCCAGTCGCGCCTCATAGGTCGACTGCAATTGACCGCCCGCGCGCAGCAGCAGCTCGTGCAGGTCGGCTCGCAGCGAGTCGGGCAGCCCGTCGCCCAGCCCGCCGGGCACGCTCCGCCCGCGCGGGGGCGCCGGGGCCGGTGCGGGCGGCGGGGCCGGCGGGGCCGAAGGCGGGGCCGACGGGGCCGACGGGGTCGGCATCACGGTGCCCTCGATCGTGTTCCCGGACGGCATCGGGCTGGCGACGATGGTGGAGCCGCCGTTGGCGTAGGGCACAAACGACTCGGGCGCATTGTCATTCTGGCTCACGCGCTGAGCGTAAGTCGATATGCGGGCGTTCCGGCTCGAATCCGGGGAAATCCGGTCGACACGACGATGCACCCCGCAATGACGGCTTTCGCTTCCTCTCGTATCGTGTGCCCGTGACCTCACCGCAGCGCCCCTCTGACGGCTTGGACGAGACCCGGCCGCACTCCGCGCGTATCTGGAACTACTGGCTCGGTGGCAAGGACAACTTCGCGATCGACCGGCAGGTCGGCGAGCAGGTCATGAAGATGCTGCCGAGCATCGTCGAGCAGGCCCGGGCCGATCGGGCGTTTCTGGGACGAGCGGTGCGTTTCCTGGCCGGTGACGCCGGAATTCGCCAATTCTTGGACATTGGTACCGGTCTGCCGACGGCCGAGAACACGCACGAGGTCGCCCAGCGGGTGGCCCCGGAGGCCAAAATCGTCTACGTGGACAACGACCCGCTCGTGCTGGTCCACGCGCGGGCGCTGCTCACCAGCGCGCCCGAGGGGGTCACCGACTACATCGAGGCCGATCTGACCGAGCCGGACAAGATCCTGCGGGAGGCCGAGCGGACGCTCGACTTCGGCCAGCCGATCGCGCTGATGCTGGTCGGCGTCCTGCACCACCTCACCGACGAAGAGGACGCCTACTCGATCGTCGAGCGGCTCAAGGCGCGCCTGGCGCCGGGCAGCTACCTCGTGATCAACCACGCGACCAACGCCGTGTACGGCGCGGCCAGCGACGAGGGCGTGGCGCACTGGAACCAGTTCGGCAAGCCGCTGATCACGTTGCGCTCGCCGGAGAACATCCAGCGCTTCTTCGACGGCTTCGAGCTGCGCCCGCCGGGCGTCGTGTCGTGCTCGCGCTGGCGCGCCGACGGCTCGGTCGACCCCGAGTCCGTGGAGGTCGACGAGTTCGCCGGGATCGCCATCAAGCCCTGACCCGCGTCGGATGGCGCGCCTTCATCCGCGCCCGATCACCGGACAGCATTGTTGCCGCCCGGGTCTCAAAGTGGAGCACGTAGCCAACCTGGCTACCGGGATGTGTTGATCCGCCGGGCGTGAGTCTGGTCGCCCCAAGCGCGCAAGCGCTGGGCCCGGCGGGGAGCAAGTGGCGAAACCGAGCCCGCACACGTCGGCTCGGGAGATCACCACATGCCCCCATCCACCGTGGATTCTGCACGCCCTCATACCGCCGCCGGCTCGCAGATCGCGGCGCTGGAGCGGCTCAACGGCTCGGTAGCGGCACCCGCGCCACGCGTCAGCGTGGTCATCCCGACGCTGAACGAGGCCCGCAACCTCCCGTACGTCTTCGAGCGCCTGCCGGAGGGCCTCTTCGAGGTCGTGCTCGTCGACGGTGACTCGACCGACGGGACCGTCGAGGTGGCGCGGGCGCTGTGGCCGGACATCCGGGTGGTGCAACAGACCCGCAAGGGCAAGGGCAACGCGCTCGCCTGCGGCTTCGCCGCCTGCCGCGGCGACATCATCGTGATGATCGACGCCGACGGCTCGACCGACCCGCGCGAGATCCCGGCGTTCGTCGACGCGTTGCTGGCCGGCGCCGACTACGCCAAGGGCTCGCGCTTCATCGCGGGCGGCGGCAGCACCGACATCACCCGCGTGCGGCGGGCCGGCAACTTCGGGCTGAACCTGCTCACCAACGCGCTCAACGGCACCCGCTTCAGCGACCTCTGCTACGGCTACAACGCGTTCTGGCGGCACTGCATGACGGCGCTGGAGCTCGAGCCGGGCTTTCAAGGTGCCATGCAATGGGGCGACGGCTTCGAGATCGAGACGATCATCAATGTCCGCGTGGCCCGCGCGGGCCTGCGCATGACCGAGGTCCCCAGCTTCGAGCGCCCCCGCCTGCACGGCGAGAGCAACCTCAACGCCGTCCGCGACGGCCTGCGCGTGCTTCGCACCATCGCCCGCGAGCGCCTGCGCCGCATGAAGACCACCTCCACCCAGCCCGTCGTCGCCGACCTGGCGTTGCACACCGCCTGATTCGAAGGGGAAAGTTCCTTGAAGCTCAGCAACCGTCTGCTGCGGATCCTCGCGGCATCCGCCGTTGGCGCGGCCGGCGTCGGGGCGTTCGGCACGCCCGCGTTCGCCAGCAGCACCGTCACGCCGGCCTCGAACGGCACGAACATGTCGGCCACCAACGCCGGGCCGAGCGCTACGTACACCTCGCTCGGCAACATCGTCGTCGACGAGGCCAATCCCGCCGAGGTGTCGACCGGCAAGGTCTCCATCGTGCTGCCGTCCGGCTTCGAACTGCGGACCACGACCACGGTGAACGTCGTGGTGAGCGGCAGCACGGGCACGCACCGGCCGAAGCTCAGCGCCTCGGCCAACTGCTCCAACATGATCCAGGGCAACATCACCGTCACGCCGACCGCGTCGGCCGTGACGTTCTACGTGTGCGCGGTCGACGACCGGTCCACGACGTTCACCCTCAGCGGGCTCGCCGTGCGCCCGACCAGCAGCTTCCCGGTCGCGTCGGGCAACATGTACCTCGACGACGGCGCCGGTGCCGCCACCGTCTCCGGTGTGACCAGCGGGCCGGGCGGCACCAACTTCGGCTCGCTCGTCGAGAAGCCGGGCGCGACCACGCAGCTCGGCGTCGCAATCGACAGCAGCGTCACCGCCGGCGCGTCCCAGACGGTCACCGTGACGGCCAAGGACCAGTACGGGAACACGACCCCCGGCTACCTCGGCACGGTCAGGTTCACCTCGACCGACCCGGCCGCCGTGCTGCCGGCCAACACCGCGTTCACGGCGGGCAACGCCGGCGTGCGCTCGTTCACCGGCGTCGTGCTGAAGACGGCCGGCGGCCGCAGCGTCACGGCGACCGACACGGGCACGTCGTCGGTCACCGGCGTGGGCGCCACCACGGTCGTCGCCGCCGACGCGGCCACGATGACGCTGACCGGCATCGCGAACCCGACCACGTCGGGCGCCTCGGCGTCGGCCACCGTCACCCTGCGCGACGCGTACGGCAACGTGGCCACCGGCTACCGCGGCACGGTCGGCTTCACCTCCAGCGACGCGGCGGCGACTCTGCCCAGCGCCTACACGTTCACCGCGGCCGACGCCGGTACGCACGCCTTCTCCGGGATCACCCTGCGGACCTCGGGGAGCCAGTCGGTGAGCGCCGGCGACGGCACCCGCTCGGCCACCCAGTCGCCGATCACCGTGCAGCCGGGCGCGCTCGACCACCTGACCGTCTCGCCGGGTACGGCCACGATCGAGGCCGGCGCCAGCCGCACGTTCACGGCCCAGGGCCGCGACGCGGCCAACAACAACCTCGGCGACGTGACCGGCACCGCCACGTTCACCATCGCGCCCGACGGCTCCTGCACCACGAACGTCTGCACCGCGACGACCGCCGGCCCGCACACCGTCACCGCGGCGAAGTCCGGCGCCACCGGCACCGCGTCCCTGTCGGTCGTGGCCGCCGCGCCGGTCGTGACCGTCGGCCTCGGCCCGGCCACGATCGTCGCCGACGGCTCGGCCACCTCGACCGTCACGGTGCAGGTCACCGACCGCTTCGGCAACGTCCGGGCCGGGGACACGGTGACCGTCGCGACCGACGGCGGCGCGTCCCTGTCGGCCGTGACCAACCAGGGCGGCGGCGTCTACACCGCGACCGCGACCTCGTCGACGGTCGCCGGCACCCAGACGATCACGGCCACCGACGGCGCCGCCGACGCCAGCGCCGTGCTGACCCAGGTCGCCGGGGCGCCCAGCGCGATGACGCTGGTCCTGTCCAACCCGACGATCGAGGCCAACGGCACCGCGACCAGCCAGGCGACGATCACCGTCGCCGACGCCCACGGCAACCCGCGGGCCGGTGACGTGGTGACCCTCGCCGGCGACGGCGACGTGGCCATCTCGGCCGTGACCGACCAGGGCTTCGGCACCTACACGGCGACGGTGACCGCCTCGACGACGGCCGGCGCTCAGACGCTGACCGCCACCGACGGCCCGGCCACGGCCACCGCGCAGCTGGTCGAGCTGGCCCCGCTGGCAATCACCACGCTCAGCCCGGACAGCCGCGGCCAGGGCGCCAACGGCGGCGCGTTCGGCCAGAGCGTCACGATCACCGGCGCGGGCTTCACCGCCGGCGCCCAGGCCGACTTCGGAGCCGGCGTCACGGTCAAGTTCACCACCGTGGTCGACGACGCCCACCTGGTCGCCCACGTGCTCGTCGCGCCGGACGCGGCCGCCGGGACCCGAGCGGTCACCGTCGCGCTGACCGACGGCCGGACGATCACCTGCGCCGGCTGCTTCACCGTCACGGCCGGGCCGACCGTCGCGTCGCTCGCACCGAACGCGCTCGGGCCGGGCGCCCAGCGCACCATGACGATCACCGGTGACCACTTCGCCGGCGGGGTGAAGGTGACCGTGCCGGCCAGCGGCGTGGCCGTCACGTCGGTGACCGTGGTCGACGAGCAGCACCTGAGCGTGGCCTTCTCCACGGCGTTCGCCGCCGCGGCCGGCCCGCGCGACGTGATCGTCACGAACCCGGGCGACGCCGGCAGCGTCACCTGCGCCGGCTGCCTCACGGTGACGGCCGGGCCGGTCATCACGGACGTCACGCCGAGCGTGCTCGGCGGCGGGGCGCAGACCACGGTCCGCGTGACCGGGTCCGACTTCACCGACGGCGCGTGGCTGTCCTTCGCCGGCAGCGGGGTGGCCGTCGTGTCCCAGAACCGGGTCGACGCCGGCACGATCGTGGCGACCGTCTCGGTGGCCGGCGCGGCGACGCCGGGGGCGCGCAGCGTCCAGGTGGTCAACGGTGACGGCGGCCGCGGCAGCACCAGCACCGCGTTCGCGGTCAACGCCGCGCCGACGGTCACCGGGATCAGCCCGGCGAGCCTGGCCCGGGGCGCCACGGCGCCGGTCACCATCACCGGCACGAACTTCGTGCCGGGGGTCACGGTGAGCTTGAGCACTGGAGTGACAGTCGGCGACGTCCAGGTGGTCGACGCCAACACGATCACCGCCACGGTGACCGTCGCCGCCACCACCGGCGCCGGCAACCGGACCGTCCTGGTCACCAACCCGGACCTCGGCAAGGGCACCTGCACGGGCTGCTTCAAGGTCTCCTAAACCCGAAGGCAACTCGCCCCGGATCGCGAAACCCCGCGATCCGGGGCGAATGCCGTGCTTACCATCATTTCATGCGGCCCTCCGTCTCGGTCATCGTGTGCACGCATACCGACCGCCGGCTGCAGCTCCTGGTCGAGTGCGTGGGCAGCCTGACCGCCAACTCGTGCCCGCCGCACGAGGTCGTGGTCGTTGTCGACAGCAACCCCGGCCTGCACGCCCGGCTGCCGGCCCGGCTGCCGCCGGCCGTCACGGTCCTGGCCAGCCGCGGCTCGGGCGCCTCCGAGGCCCGCAACACCGGCATCGCCGCGGCCACCGGCGACGTCGTCGCGTTCATCGACGACGACGCGGTCGCCGACCCGGACTGGCTGGACCACCTCACCGCGCCGTTCGCCGACCCGGCCGTCGTGGCCACCGGCGGCCGGGCGGTACCCCGGTGGGAGCGGCCCAACCGGATCCTGCCGCCGGAGCTCTACTGGGTGGTCGGTTGCACGTACGCGGGCCATCCGACGACGGCCCAGCCGCTGTCCCGGCCGATCGGGTGCACGATGGCCGCCCGCCGCGCGGCCATGCTCGACGCCGGCGGCTTCCCGCACGACTTCGGCCCGAGCGGCCCGCAGCCGAAGAGCCACTCCAACGAGGAGATCGCGGTCTCGCTGCGGCTCCGGGAGACGCACGGCGACCGCAGCATCTGGTACGCCCCGGACGCGGTCGTCCACCACTTCGTCCCGGCCGCCCGCGGCACGTGGAAATATCTCTGGCAGCGCTGCTACGTCGAGGGCGTGTCCAAGGCCGACGTCCGGCGCCGCTTCGGATCGGCCGCGATGGGGTTCGACCGCGGGTACGTGCGGCACACGCTGTTGCCGGCCATCGCCCGCTACACCGTGCGCGGGCTGATTCCGGGCGGCACCGCGAGCCGCCGGTGGGCCGTCGCCGCGGCCGGCGGGCTCCTCACGACCGCCGTCGGCTACGCCGGCCGGCTCCTGACCGCCCGGAAGAGCCCGGCCCCGCTCCGGCCGGTCCACCCCGTCCGGTCATGAGGCTGCTGCTCGTCACGCGCGGCTTCCCGCCGCGGTCCGGCGGCGTCGAGACGCTGTGCCGGCAGCTCGCCGAGGGCTTCGCCGCGCGCGGCGACGAGGTCACCGTCGTCACGTTCGGCGGCCGGCTGGCCCGCCCGACGCGCCAGACCGGCCACGGCCATACGGTCCTGCGCCTGCCCAGCCGCGGCGGCGCCTTCGAGTGGTCGGGCGCGCTCGTCCCGCTGCTGCGCCGCCTCGACGCCGACGTGTGCCACGTGCACAACCTGCACTCCAGCGTCGCCGCCGGGGTCTGGGCGTCCGGCCGTCGCCCGTATGTGCTGACCGCCCACTACCACGGGGCCGGGCACTCGGCCGTGGCGCGGCTCGCCCACCGCCCCTACCGCCCGCTGGCCCGGCGCATCGTCGCCGGCGCCGCTTTTGTCACGGCCGTGTCGGACAGCGAGGCCTCGTTGGTGGAGCGGGACTTCGGGGTCCGGCCGGAGGTCATTCCCAACGGCATCCCGCTGTTCTCCGTGGCCGCGGAGCCGACCTCGACCATTCTCGTCGTGAGCCGGCTCGAGCCGTACAAGCGCGTCGACGCCGTCCTGCGCGCGCTGCCCCTCCTGCCGGCCTTCCGGCTGCACATCGTCGGCGACGGCCCGGCGAGAGCCGGTCTCGAGCGGCTGGCCGCCGGCCTCGGCGTCCGCGGGCGCGTCACGCTCACCGCCCCCACACTGCCCGACCTTCATCGCGTGTACGGCGAAGCCGCCGTCTACGTGAACCTCTCCGCCGCGGAGGCGTTCTCCTACACCGTCCTCGAGGCCCTGTCGGCCGGCACGCCGGTCGTCACCAGCGGCGACGCCGCCCTGGCCGAGTGGTCCCGGCGGTTTCCGGACGCGGTCCGCACGGCCGATCCGGCCGACCCGGCCGCGGTCGCCGCGGCGATCCAGACGCTGGCCGGCCGGCGCGCCCACGTGGACCTGAGCCGCTACGACCTGCCCGCCGTGCTCGACGCGTACCAGCGGCTCTACGAGCGACTCTGGGTGCGCGTGTGAAAGTCCTCCAGGTCGCCGACTTCTACCCGCCCGCGCCGGGCGGGCTCGAGGCGCACGTGCGGCGGCTGGCCCATGCGCTCGCCGATCGGGGACACGACGTCGAGGTCGTCGCCGGGGCACCCGCGGCTCGGCACGACGACGACGGCGGGATACCGGTCCACCGGGTGCCGGTCACCGTCTCGAAGCTGTTGTACCGCCAGGCCGGCCGCGCGTTCCACCCGCCGTGGCCGGACGGCGCGGTCCGCCACGCGATCCGCCGCGTCCTCGCCCGCTTCGAGGCCGACGTCGTGCACGCGCACGGCTGGAGCGCCTTCTCGGCCGCCTCCGTGGCCGCCGCGGCCGGCCGGCCGGTCGTGGTGACCCTGCACGACTACGGGCTGCGCTGCCCCAAGAAGACGCTGCTACGCGGCGACGGCGAGTGTCACACCGGGCGCGGTCCACAATGCCTGAGCTGCCCCGGCGATGAGCAGGGCACGCTCAAGCGGGCCGCGCTGGCCGCCGCCCTCGCGCCGGCCGTTCCGTGGCTGCGGGAGCGGGTGGCGCGCGTCATCGCAGTGTCCCGGCATGTCGCCGAGCGGCACCGGGCGGACTGGCCGGATATCGAGGTGATCCCGAACTTTCTCGAGCCGCTCCCGCCGCCGTTCCGATCCTTTGCGCCGCCGGCCGGCCGGGGCATCCTCTTCGTCGGGCCGGCCGACCGGCACAAAGGCCTGCCCGTGCTGCTGCGGGCGCTCGGCCACCGGCCGGCCGGCACGGCCCACGTCACCGTCGTCGGCGCACCCGGCGCCGGTGACGGGCCGGTCGCGTTCACCGGCCGGTTGACCGGGGACGCTCTGTGGCGGCGGTACCGGGAAGCCGCCGTCGTGGCCGCCCCGGCCACCTGGCCCGACCCGTGCCCGACCGTGGTGCTCGAGGCGCTCGCCATGGGCCGGCCGGTCGTCGGCAGCCGGACCGGGGGACTGCCCGACCTGGTCGACCACGGCACGACCGGGCTGCTCGTGCGCCCGGGCGACGAGCGGGCCCTGGCCGCCGCGCTGGGGGCCTTGCTCGACGACGATCGGCGGCGGCTGGCCATGGCGCGGGCGGCCCATGTCAGTGCCGAGCAGTTCTCGACCGCTTCGGTCGTGCCGCGGATCGAAGCCGTGTATGCCGGGGTCGCGAGCCGGCCGGGGATACGGCTGTGAACGCCGTCGCGGTGAGCGAGCCGCGCGCCGACCGAGCCACCCCGGTGCCGGGCCGCCCGCCGCGCACGGCGTGGGCGGTCCTGCTCACCACCGGGTTTCCGCTCGCGGCGCTGTGCTTCACCGAGGCATACCGCGCGGCCGGACACAACGCGAGCGTCCGCCAGCCGTCGGCGGCCGCGCACGCCCTCTTCTGGCTGGCCGTCGCCGTCGCGCTGGCCACGGTGGGCGGCGTCTGGTTGCTGTCGAACCGCGGCCGGGGAACCGCTGCCGCCCTCGGCGGCGTCCTCGGCGCGCTGCTGTCGCTGCCCAAGGTGCTGCGCTCGCCGCAGTACCTGTCCTTCTACGACGAGCAGGCCCACCTGCGCGCCACCGAGTGGCTGCTGCACGGCGGCTCGCTCGGCGCCGCCAACCCGCTCAACGCCGTCGTCACCGACTACCCCGGCCTGCACCTGGTGACCGCCGTCGTGGCCGGCGCGACCGGTGGCTCGGTGCTCGTCACCGGCAGCCTCCTCGTCGTCCTGGCCCGGGTCGCCGGCTGCCTCGCCGTGTACCTCATCGCCGAGCGGCTCGTCCGCTCACCGGGCGCCGCCCTGCTCGCCGTCATCGTGTTCGTCGCCAACCCGGCGTACGTGTTCTTCGACGCCCAGTATTCCTACGAGTCCCTGGCCGCGCCGCTGGTCGCGGTCGTCCTCGTCGCCGTGACCCGGGGCGCGTTCGTCCCGGCCGCGATCCTCACCGCGCTCGTCACCGTCACCCACCACGGCTCGTCGTACGTGCTGGCCGCCATCCTCGTCGTGATCGTGCTGGCCGACCTCGTCCGCCGGCGCCGGCCACCGCTCGGCCTCGCGATTCTCGCCGCGCTCGGCGTCGCCCTGCCGGTCGCCTGGCTGCTCGGCGCCGCCCGCTCGACGCTCGCGTACATCAGCCCGTACGTGCGGTCCAACCTCGCCTCGATCCCGGACTTCTTCGCCGGCAAGGGCGGCCCGCGACGGCTCTTCGGCGGCTACCTCACCGTGCCGGGTTACGAGAAGGTCGCCGGCTTCGCCGCCGTCCTGATCCTGGTCGCGCTGTTCTGCTGGGGGGCCGCGCGGCAGTTCGTCCGGGTCGAGGAGCGCGGGCCCAAGCTGCGCCGCCGCGAGGCTCCG
>Ga0207661_10000508_pt1 | contig 25135 bp, 24 predicted proteins | sample KBSC713LmetaG_FD_184337 | JGI IMG/M metagenome (GOLD analysis project Ga0207661, IMG submission 184337) | Corn rhizosphere microbial communities from Kellogg Biological Station, Michigan, USA - KBS C7.1-3L metaG (SPAdes) (version 2) | ecosystem: Host-associated > Plants > Roots > Rhizosphere ...
AGAGCACATAAGCAGAAAGATAGAGTAACCGCGATCGACCTCACCGCTGAGGCTCCCCCTGAAAGAATGAAATCTATCCGGCATGAGCCCACGCGTGTCGCAGGCTCGCGCTGGATACTAGACAGATGACGCCTATTACGACCAATCGATTTATGCGAATACGCCATGCACAAATGATATACTTGGCTCAAGCTCCGCCGACTGCCCTCGGGTTCATCAGGCAGGGCCGTTCAGCGCTTCGCGCTTCGCAGCGCCGGCATCTCGTTCTTAAAATGATCAGAGATCTGTGTGATCAGCGAGGACGCGAGCGCCGACATCGAAACGTGGCGCGGATAGGCCACGAAGGTCTTGACGCCGATAGCAGGCTTAACGGGAACTACGCGCAGCGCACCCGAAAACACCGAGGCAATGTATGGGTTAACCACGCCAATTCCTGCGCCCACTTCGGCCAGGCGGCAGATGGTTGCCGAATACGTCGTCTCGATCACGGAGCTTGGCGTCACCTTCGCTTGACCGAGCGCCCGCCGCCAGGCATCGCTCAGATCGTCTTGGCGATCCAATGTCAACAATGTCTCGGATTGGAAATGCCGAGGCCCGACATGCGCATTCGCGGCGAGCGGATGCGACCGGCTCATCACGCAGACCGCGGCAACCTGGTCGACGACTTTGCTCTGCAGTTGCGCGCCTTCGAGATGAAGCGAGTTGGTGGTGATACCGAGATCATACAAACCGTTCAACAATCCCTCGCGGACATCATAGGAACTGATAGTCCGCAAGGTGACGTGGACGTCGGGCTGGCGCTGTTTGAATTTCGCCATGACCGTGGGCATGACGCTCATCCCGAGCGCCGGCGTGCACGCTACGCGCAACCGGCCGATGCCAGAGCGCCGCAGAAGGGCGACCGTCTCTTCGATCGCCTCAAGCCCGAGAAAATTGCGCTGCACCGCCTCGAACAGCATCACGGCTTCCGGCGTCGGGCGCAGCCGGCCGCGATCAAGCTCGAATAGCTTAAGCTTTGCCGCCGCCTGGATCTGCGCAAGTGAACGGCTGATCGAAGGCTGCGTCGTATTGAGCATGTTGGCGGCCGCGATCGTTGTGCCCGTTAGCATGACGGCTCGGAACGCCTCGATCTGTCGAAAATTTAGGCGCGCCGACACGACCAGCCCCCCGTAACGCGATGACCCCATATAGTCCGCTACGGAGAGAAAAGCATGATCCCGATGTGATCGACAACAAGATTGAATTGTCTCGCGCCATGGTGAAAACGGGCCCGCCGTAGATGCTCATGCGAGATTTCCTCAAAGAGCAGGTTTCCCGATTTGCTGTTGACAGCAGCCGCAGCAAGCAAACGGCAACCTTCGGAAGCTCAGTTGGACCTTCATTGACCGAGTCCGATCTCCCGCGAGCTCAAAGGCCATTTGCGGTGATGATGTCCTCGACGATTCCATCTGCAAAGCCCTGCGGCATGCAAGCCGCAAAAGCCTGCAATCTCAAACACCCCTTCGATCCCAAAATCGACCACCGCTCAATACCTTGTCGGATATTTGACGGTCGACCAGCTGATATCAATTAGGTCTTTGCTATCGATTTGAGGAATCGGTGCACCTCGCTGACGATGACGTCCTTGTCGAAATCGATCGTCGCCACATGATACGAATTGTTGAGCCAGACGAGTTCGACCCTGCTGCCGGCCACGAGGCTCGCGATCAGCCTGCCGTTGCTGGGCTTAACGACGTGATCATCGGGCGACTGCAAGATGAGAGTTGGACACCTGATCCTGGCGGAGAGATCGCGCGTCACGCCGACGAGCGCATAGAGCTCTTTGAAGCAAGCCACAGGCACTTCGGAGTAAGCGAGCTCCTTGATCCCCGGATCTTTGATGTCCGAGCCAATTCCCGGGACCATGACGGGTGCATTTCGATCGAAAGCGAGGCCGGCAAGGTCCGCTGATTCGAGTTGAACCACCGCGTTGATGGGAAAGGCACCGGCAAAAACGTCGGGGTGCTTTCCAGCCATATACAAGGTGAGCGTGCCACCCATGGAAAGGCCTCCCACAAAGATCGTCGAGCAATGCGCTCTGAGCTCGGTCAGCGCATCCTCGAGAGAGGCAATCCAATCGCCCGCCCGGGTCTGCGCCATCGCCGCGGGCGATACGCCGTGGCCCTTCAGGCGAGGCGCGCTTACGGTATACCCGAGGCGGTTTAACGCCTCGCCGAGATACCGCATGCTTTGCGTCGTGCCGGTGAACCCGTGAGAAAGCAGAACGCCCACATGGTTGCCGCGCAGGAAGAAAGGTTCGGCTCCCTGCATTACGATGTCTTCGCTCATTCCAGTCTCCTCACAATTACGATGTTGGGGAGGACAACGGCCCGGCCAGGACGCCTCCAATGAAGGCGTCCGCAAGCGCCGGATCTTGGACCAGCTTGTCCGTTGGACCCTCGGCGTCGATAAGGCCGCGATTGAGAACGTAGCAGCGCCGCGACATTTCTGTCGCGAGCCGGACATTCTGCTCCACAATGAGTATTGCCATGCCGGTTTCGCGAACCTGGAGCAGGATGTCGCGAACATGGCCGATCGCAATCGGAGAAAGGCCGCTCGATGGTTCATCCATCAGCAGCAACTGTGGCTTCGACATGAGAGAGCGGCCGATGGCTATCATTTGTTGCTCGCCGCCGCTAAAGCCGCCAGCGAGTTCGCGGCGACGCCTACATAGCAACGGGAACCGTTGATAGACGTCCTCCATCCGTTCCCGCGCCTCCCGGCTTGACGCGAGGTGAGCTCCAAGGAGGAGGTTGTCCTCTACGGACATGGCTTGAAAAAGCTGGCGTCCTTCAGGACAGAGGGCCAAGCCACGTTGGACCAACGCCGGGGTCGATGCGTTGGTGATGTCGACCCCCTTCCAGCGAACCGCGCCGGCAGCGCAGCGCACTCGCCCCATGATTGTGCGTAGCAGAGTGGACTTACCCGCTCCGTTCGCGCCCAGTATGGAGACGGTTTCGCCGCGCTCGACGGAAAGGGTGATGCCGCGCAGGGCGGTCGCGACCCCAAAGGAAACCTGCAGATTCTCCACATCCAGCAGCGCCATCATCAGCTTCCGAGATAGGCAGCACTAACGTCAGGATTGCTGCGGATTACTGCCGGCGTTCCTTCCGCGAGCTTGCGGCCGGCATTCATCACAACAATGCGGTCGGCAAGACCCATCATGAAATGCATGTTGTGCTCGACAATCAGGACTGTCACGCCGAGCTCTCCGCGAATCCGATGGATGACCTGAGCAAGTGCGGCAGTCTCGGCCGGCGACATCCCGACTGCGGGTTCGTCCAGGAGTAGCAGATGCGGCCGCGTCGCGAGAGCGACAGCAACCATGGCAAGCCGCTGCTCCGCATTGGACAGGCTCGAACAGACGATATCGCCACGGCCCGATAGGCCCACTAGCGCGAGAAGCTTCTCTTGACCGCCATCCGCCTCGTCGCCAGCTGATGTGAGCAGTCGCGCAGCTGCCGCTGCGGCCAGGTTAGCGCCGAGAGGCCAACGGAAGAACAGTCGCGTGGTCTGGAAGGTGCGTGCCACACCTTGCTGAACAGTACGATAGGTCGAAAGGCCGTCAAGACGTTGCCCGCGCAATTTGATCGTGCCGCGGTCCGGACGGTAAGTACCACTCAAGAGGCCGAGCAAAGTGGTTTTGCCCGAACCGTTCGGACCTATGAGGCCGCAAATCTGTCCTTCAGCGAGCTTGATATCCATCCCAACCACTGCGTGGACGCCGCCGAACGTTTTGCTCGCTCCTTCAACCTCGAGGAACTCTGTCATCGCCGCACAGAACGGCTGGCGGCCGCCATCGCCGCATCGATAGCGCTCATGAAGCCGCCCGGGATCACGATGATCACCGCCACGAAGATGATGCCGGCAAGCAGCAGTCCTATGCCGGAGGACAGGTTCAACAGATCGGGTATCCCCACGATGAATGCGCTGCCAAGCAGAGGTCCGAGCACGCGACCGGCGCCCCCTACGCTCAACGCCACGAACATGACAAAGCCCACGTAGTAATCGAACAGATCAGGTGAGATCGTACCATTGTACTGCGCGATCAGCACGCCGGCGACGGCACCAACACAAGCTGACAGAACGAATCCCGTCAATTTCGTGCGCGCCGTCGGCACTCCGATATGTTCGGCCAGATCCTCGTCCTCGAGAATAGTGAGAAGGCGCCAGCCGAGGCGGCGGCGGCTGACGAAGCGAACCAGCATCAAGCTAAGCGCGGCGGCCGCAGGGATGACCGCATTGAGCCGATCGATGCTGTCAAAGCCGAATTCGACGGTAATACCAAGCAGCCCGTTGGTGAGCGACTGCCAATTGCTGAGCACCAGTGCGACGACGAGGCCGGTAAACAACGTTCCGATCGCAAAGTACTGCCCGCGCGTACGCGAGAACACCAAGCCGACAATCAGCCCCAGAACGCCCGCGGCCAGAACGGCCTCGATGCAGGCAGCCCAAAACGGCTGCCCCCATTTCATCGCCAGGGCCGATCCATAGGCACCTACGCCGTAGAAGGCGCCCTGCACCAGGCTGGGATAACCACCGAGGCCGGCAATGATGTTGAGACCGCTCGTCGCGATGGTCCATATAAGAATGGTGGCCAATACACTCGAATAGAAGGCGTTGCTCACAACGAGCAGAACCCAAAGGCCGATACCGAGCAAGGCGATACCCAGGTAATCCCAAGCCGGCCCCAGACGGATCCGCTGGCGCGACCCTTGCTGCCCGTACATTCCGATTCCGGTCATGCCACCCGCCGGCTGCGATTGGTGAAGAGACCCGCCGGACGCAACACGATCATCAGAAGTAACACGCCGAACCCAAACAACGTCTGATACGCGGCCGAGACGTAGATCGCACCAAAGCTTTCCAGGAGACCTAGCAGGAAACCGCTGACCGCGGCTCCAGCAACATTGCCGAGTCCACCGAGCACAACAACGACGAAAGCGTTCAACAGGATCGCATCTGCCATGTAGGGATAGACCGCGTACATCGGCCCGTACGCAAAAGCGACCAGGCCGGCGAGAATGCCAGAGATGAAGAAGGAGACAACGTACTGCCGCTCCAGGCGGATGCCGAGTATCGCTGCCGCCTCGGCGTTCTGCGATACGGCCCGGATCGCTCGGCCGGTCCGAGTATGCTGCAGAAAGAGCCAAAGGGCGATCAAGGCGACCGCTGTGGTCCCGATCAGAGCGACGCCCACCGCGGGAACGCGGGCGGAGCCAACATAGATCACGTCGCCGGCATAGGGCGGAGAGAGCGACACGTGGTCTCCTCCGAACAGGATCAGCGCTGTATTATCGAGAATGAGCAATAGCCCCAGCGCGACGACTGGCGCCGCCAGCGGCCTCGTCCGGACAAACCGATAGGCAATCCGTTCAGTCAGGACCGAAACGATGCCACCGACGACCATGCCACCCAGGGCTGCGATCCAAAACGGGCAGGCCGCGGTTTGATTGAGCCACAGCATCGCGTACGCCGAAAGCGTGATTACGCCGGCCTGTGCGAAGTTGGGGACCTCCATAACCCCATAGGTCAGCGTGAGTCCCACCCCCAACAACGCGAAAAGGGAGCCGAGAACGATGCCATTGACGGCGGCCTGTATGAGCAAGGCTCAACGATCCTTGCAACCATCGGCGACGACCTTTTCCCGTGTCACCTTCAGGCCGTCCATAAAATAAACGAAGACCGGAGCGATCGTCTTCTTGTCAGTACACCAGCCGATGCCTTCCGACAGGGTCTGCGCGTCGCGGTCATGAAAGAGCTTGCCGCCAGCGGCTGGTATCCAGCCGCTTATGGTGTTGGCCGGGACCGGCATGTCGAGCATGGCTTGGTAGATCTTGTCGCGGTCTGTGACCGTGCCCGCCTTTTGCATGGCGCCCACCAGCACGAAGGGCGTGTCATAGGCCCACATCGTCAGGTCGGAAGGGTATTGGTTGAACCGCGTCACAAAATCCTTGTAGAACTTCTTCGTGGCTGGATTATCCGAGGTTTCTGGCAGAGTGCCCGCAAAGTCGTAGTTGTTGGCCATGACATCGTTATAGAGCGGATCTCCAATGATTTGCTTGGCCTGTGTCGGCGTAACGCCGGAATTGTGCACGACCGGAAGATCGCGAATGCCGCCCTGGAAAAGCTGCTTCGCTACCGGCAGAACCTCCTGCGTCACCCCGCCCAGGTAGATCGCATCGGGCTTCTCGGCCATGGCCGCCTGGATGAAGGGCGCAAAGTCCGTCGTGTTGAGAGGATAATTGACGACTGCGACAATCTTGACGCCGTACTCTTCAGCCGCCTTCTTGACCCATGTTTCTATGCCGGCCGAATAGGGGTCTGCGCCCGCCCCGATGAAAGCGATGCGCTCCTTCTTGAGCACATTCTTCAAATACCAAACAGCTCCAGGTACGTAAGCCGGCGTATCGGACCGCAACAGAAAAACGTGTTTATCGACGTCGAGGATACTCGGGTAAGTGCTGTCAAGGATGTTAAGCACCGGGAGCGGCGAGCGCCGGAATAGCGCCTGATAGTTTCGCGTGCCGGCGGCGATCACCAGGACAGGCACCTTGTCCACATCGACAAGCTGGCGATAAGCCGTGACACCAACCGTTGCCGGGTTCGACTCATCGTCCAAGACCTTCAACTTCAATGTGTATCGCTGTCCACCGACCTCGAAGCCACCGGCTTTGTTGATGTCCTCGACGCCCATCTGCATTGCATCGCGTTCTGGCGGCCCGAGGGTTGAGAGAAAGCCCGTAATAGGAAGAATGGCACCGACGGTTACGGTCTTAACATCGTCCGCCCAGGACGGCGTCGCCGCAGCCAGAAGCAGTGCTGCCGTAAACGCGGTACTGGCCAGGGTTGTCAGCCGCTTGTTCGATACCCCTCGCATGAGTTCCTCCCAACTGATTTATCAATTAGATTGATCATTACATTCGACCTATCCGCATTGTGAGTAGTGGGCAAGTCTTTTCTTGCCGGGGGCCGGCCTACTTAGACAACCAGCTTCAAAAGTCCTTTGAAAAATCTCCGATGCGCGGGATGATTGAAAATCTGGAGGAAAGATGCCGTCGAAGGTCAAGAGATCCACTGTCCGTCGACCCCTGAGGTCTAGCGAGAAATCCATCCTCAGCGAGTTGCGCCGGGACGGGCCCCTTTCCAAGCCCGATCTTGCAAAGCGGATTGCGCTTTCGCCGCAGGCAGTGAACGGAATTGTCGATGATCTTGTTCGCGACGGCCTGACCCGACGAGGAGGCCAGCGAGGCGGGATGGTGGGCCACCCGTCTACTCTCTACACCCTTTCTCCCCGGGGTGCCTTCGCGATTGGCCTCGCGCTCGGTACACAAGGGCTGGAGGCGTTGCTGGTCGATTTCACGGGCTCGGTGATCTACCGTGCCACGACCGGCGGCCAGCGCATCGATGCCGAAAGAATGGATCGATTGATCCAAGGCGGGCTGAATACCGTGAGGAAGTATGTGGAGGCGTCCTCGATCGAATTCGATCGTGTGATCGGCATTGGATTGGCCGCACCTTCCGAGGTCCTTGCTGCTCAGCCTGAGCTGAGACGTAGCTTGGAAGCCGCAATTGAGGACGTCGAGCAGCAGACGGACCTGCGGGTAGCGGTCACCGACCACGGAGCGGCGGCCGCGACCGCTGAACTGATGGCTGGCGAGTTGGAGCCGTCAACGTCTTTCCTCTATCTGTCCATCGGACAGGCCATCGAAAGCGGCCTCATCCTGGGCGGCGAAATCGACATTCAAGGGAGCAACGGCTATCGCATCGGGCAAGTGCCGATAGCCTCCTCGCACGTCGGTGGCGGGGGCTCCTTCCATGAAATCGCTTCGTTGACGACCTTATTCTCGAAGCTTCATGCGCGTGGGTTCAAGGCGCAAAAAGCGGACGACCTCTTCGAAGCAACGAGAACGCATGGTGAGGTGGTCGATAGCTGGATGAAGTCTACGATCGGCGCAGTGAGTACTGTCGCCCAATGGGCTCGAGGATTCGTCAATTTGGACATGCTGTTGTTGGCCTCCGAACTGCCCAATGGCCTCCAACATGTTCTCATTGACGGCGTCCGGCGAGAGCTCTCGACTTCAGCGATGGGCAGACTTGGAACGCCGCGAATCGAAATCAGCAACCTGGGGACTCAGGCGGTAGCGCTGGGTGCAGCCATGCTGCCGATCTACCACCATGTGTGGTCCGGCCCCTCACGAACGGGGCGCTCTTCCGAACTCCGAAACCCAAGCAACAACTAACCCTTTGCACGGTCCATGAACGAATAACAGACGGAGATGGCGATGGACGTATGGCGAGAAAGCTTTGCGATTGCCGCAGCTGATGGAACTCCCATCGCCGTGCACCGATGGCAGTCCCGGGCCGAGCCTCGTGGCATTGTGCAGCTTTCGCACGGCATGGGAGAACATTCGCTTCGCTATCATTCGTTGGCGTGCGCACTGGCGGAAGCAGGATTCGTCGTCTACTCCAACGACCATCGAGGCCATGGTCAAACGTTACGCGATTTTCGCCTCCTGGGAGATCTGGGACCTGCGGGCCTGCAGTCGACGGTCAATGACATGGCTCATGTCACCTGCTTTGCCAGCAGGCAACATTCAACTCTTCCGGTCGCACTGATCGGAGCAAGTCTCGGGTCCTATGCAGCCCAGCTTTATGCGGTCGAACATAGCTTCGGCCTGTCGGGCATGATTCTGACCGGCGGCTCGGCGCTCGACCTCCGCGTTACCCAGCTTGGTCCTAACGGCTGGGATTACGCCCGCAACAATCTCAGTCTGGAGGGCACAGAGACCGATTTTGATTGGTTGAGCCGGGATCGCGCCGTCGTGGACGCCTATATCGACGATCCTATGTGTGGCTTTGGCTTGTCTCGCGATTCTCAGAAATCGTTGATGATCGCCGCAGATTATCTCAGCGATTGCTCAACCCTTCGCTCCCTGCGCAGCGATCTGCCAATCCTTATGGTCTCGGGGGAGAACGATCCCTGTAATGCTCACCTCAAGAACTTTCATGCACTCGCCGAACGGTATCATTTTCTGCGGCTTTCAGATGTCACAGCACGTGTCTACCCGAGAGCGAGGCACGATCTTTTTCACGAGCTCAATAAGCAAGAGGTTATCGCCGACGCCATTCGTTGGCTGGCGCGAGTCACATCCGATGGACGAACTATGGTTCAAAAAGACGGGGGAGGAACTGTTCCGATTGAACTGCAAGGCACGACATCTCTGCAACTGCACTGATACCATTCTTCAGCCTTGAAAAGCAGCCCGGAGCATGTAATGGGCGGAATTCGCGAACGGTTCATTCACAAGAGGTGGCTTATCCAACCCGCTAGGGCACCCACCGCCTTCCAAAATGTAAACCCGAAACCAAGCAACGACGCCAGCACGACAATCGCGGCGATACCCAAAAGCAAGCTGTCCTCTTGAAGGTACGCAATCGACACGAAGACAATCGCAATCCCGGGAATGACGTTCACGAGCGGCAGCGGCCAAATCGCTGAGAGAGCCAGAAGGAAGACAGCCAAGCCGACGAGCCGATGGGTCACGTCACGAGAAACGCGTCGACGGTGAAACCCCGCATTCTCAAGTGCACGAAGTACCGGCAGCACCCCCAGCGTCAGCCTTTTGAACCGCTCGAAGTCGAACGGCCGTTTCTCCAGAAAACGAGGAAACGACGGGCGGCTCAGACCCAGAACCATCTCGAAGCTTGGAAAAATGATAGCCAGGGTCGCGATGGTCGCAATCCCTGGAATAATGACCAGCAGCCCGAGAAGCAGCAAGAGCAAGCCGAAAGAGTGCTTGTCCAGGCGACCGAGCAGCCACTCTAGATCGACCGATCCGTGGGGAAATTCCGAGACGAGATCCTCGAGGATCTCGGACGTGCGGGTGCGCTCCAAGCTCTGTCCGGATGGTTTGACGGAATGTCGTCATCCGACGATGCACTAAAAGGCAGGCGACCCGCAAGGCCGGAGCTTCGGCAAAGAAGGTTCACGGTAGCTCACACAAGCGGCTTCGGGAGCCAGCAGCGATGTTAGGCGATCACGCCTGCAATGTCCGTGCAAAAAACCGGCGGAGGCCATCGCTGGTATCTTCACTTCATCGGTGCATCAACACAGCAAACGCCAGCCATCAGGCGAGGAGGTGCCATTCTGCGGTCACCAGCAAGTCCGACGGCGACCGCCGCATTGTCGCAATAGGCAGTTGGCCTTGGGGGGACAGATCGACAACAACGGCGCGTCCGTGAACGACTTGAACAATGCAAGTACCTATACGCAAACCTCCGGTGTGGTTACCGGCGGAACGACGAATACCGGTACGATACTGCAAAGCGGACGGCGCGCCATCAGGCGGGACATCTCCGTCGAGCGGCAATCGGAAGGGTCAATCGCCGGTCGTTTCGCTGGCCTGGCCCCTCACGGCCGACTGCTTTTCCTGGGGCGCGACGTTGCTGCACAGGATGTCGTGGATCACGTCGAACACCCGCACTCCGAGCTCGCTCGGCATCGGGGCAAGCCAAGGGGAAGCCTGCAAGGTGGTCCGCGCGTCGGCAAGTCCCTGGCGCCATCTCAGCTCCATGGTGGGGCGGCTGAACTCGAAATCCTTCAATGAACCTTGCGGCTCGTCCGGCCGGTAGATCAGCTGTACGATATCCATCGTAGTGACGCATCCGTGGTCGTAGAGCCGCCTGGCCTGTTCAGTGTTCGCGATCTCCGGCGGCAGCAGCTTGTGCAGCTCATTGATAGCGTGTCTGACGTCGTGTCGTTGCCGCAACGTATTTGTCGTCAACCGGGTTCGGCTGGAATAGCGAATATCCTTTTCGCGCTCTTGCACCTGGTCAAGATTGGCCGGCCGGTCACGCGCATGCGCGGGAAACAGGTCGACCTGGAAGATCATCCGGCTACGTCGTGGATAATAGTCCACCATGTATTGCAGCGGCGTGTTGGAGAAGAGCCCTCCATCCCAATACTGCTCCCCATCGATCTCGATCGGCGGAAAGCCCGGCGGCAACGCCCCGCTGGCCATGATGTGCTCGGCTCCGATCGTCATTTCACGGCTATCAAAATAAGTGAAGTCACCAGTCACGATATTGACGGCACCAACGCTCAGCCGCATTTCCTTCCCGGCGTTGATGCGATCGAAGTCGACGAGCCGTTCGAGCGTCGATTTGAGAGCTGATGTCGAATAATAGCTGATGCGCTTGTCGGACGGCCCCCAGGTTGGAGAAGACGGACTGAAGAAGCCGGGCTGGCCGAACGCAATCGTAGTGACCGCACTTGTCCAACGCTGCCACGTGGCCAGCGCTCCAGTCGTCCTTGGCCATAGCTTGGTCGGAGCAGTGATCTCCTCCCAAAAGCTGCGCAAGCGATGCACGCGATCCTTGGGTGCATTGCCCGCGATGATCGCCGCGTTGATCGCGCCAATCGAGATGCCCGCGACCCAATCCGGCGTATATTCGGAGGCTGCGAGCGCCTCGTAAACGCCGGCTTGGTAGCTGCCGAGCGCGCCGCCACCTTGCAGGACCAAGCCAACCTTCTTGTTGTAGGATTCGGTGCGCAACGGCGCGGTGCCTTCGGTCATGAGTGCCTCCCAGCCAGATTAAACGGCAACAATCCACATATCCCATGTAGGGCCCCGCCCCGCTTTGAAGCCCCGCAGGCGGCAACAAGCGAATAAAGAGCTTGTGAGCACAGGCCAACGGCGATCCGCCGGGTATTTGCTTCGTCGATCACGATGATCCCCCAAGGCAGCAGATCATACATTCGATAATATCGAACGTAATGATCTATATTATTCGCCTTTTCCGATAAGACGTCGAATGCCACCTTCCGCGCATGAGCTGCCCAATCCCGGGTAAGCCGTTCCAAAAGAGGCCTTCACCATGTCCAATTCTGTCTCAACCAGCGCGGTTGACCATTTCGTCCCCGCCCATGTTTCGAACGATTCCGTCATGCTGGTCGGGCGTATTCTGATCGCAGCGATCTTCCTGCTTTCCGGTTTCTCCAAGCTTGCGGCGCCGAACTACACCGTCGGCTACATTGCCTCGGCCGGCCTGCCCTTCCCCTGGCTCGGATGTGCGCGCAAACTCAAATCAAGGAAATCATCTGCCTTCGGAAGCGGACGCCAACGGCTTAGGCAGAGAAATGTAAGCATGAAGGATAGCGATCGTTGAGTGCGCGATCAGGCCGCCGGCTTGAGGATCACGCGATCGCGCGTGCCGTCGCTCACGGCAGCATAGGCGCGCGCGGCGTCGGTCAGCGCGTAGACCGCGTGCGGCGTTATCGGAAACGGACGCAGGCGACCGCTGGCAAATCCGTCCGAAACCTTGCGCAGAGCCTCTCCGCATTCGATCGAGGACATGGCAAGCGTGTCGATACCGAGATAAGTGTGCCGGCCGCGATAAAATTCGAGGATATTGAACTGCACTATGCGGTCGATCGCCGCAATTAGGATCTGGCGTCCCGCCAGTGTAGGCGATTATCGCGCGACAAACGTCCACCATTTGCAAGTAGCGAAGGAGGTTCGTGATACCCTCCAGGATCACTGACGATGTTATCGACGCGCTGCAGCATTGCCGGTTGAAGGCGTATTTTCAATTACCCGGCGAGCAAGGGACCCTGTCGGGGTACGAGAAGCTCCTGATTGAGCGGTGAGCCAATCTGGAGCCCACGATAATAGAAAAGATCCGGCGCGAATACGGCCAAGCCGAGACAGCGATTGACCTTAGTTTGTCGGCGGAGAGTCTTGGCAAGAGAGTGTCATTTGTTCTTGGCGCCCTTCTGGAGAATGATCGCTATGCTGTTCACTTCGATGCTCTTCGCAAGATCGATGGCCCCTCGACACTCGGAGACTTCCGATATGAACCGGTGCTGTTTTGTGCGGCGCCCCGGGTCCGCGCTCTCGATCGCCAGCAACTCGCCACACGCGCGGTTGCGCTGCGCAGACTCTGCGCGTTCTTGGCCGAAGCGCCGAACTGCAGTGCCAACGGCCTACCGCACGACGGGCTACGCGTGGCATCCGTGGCGCAGCTCGACAAGCTGGCAGGCACGGTCACTTGGTCCAAATTCGCGCATGCCGATTTCGAATTCGTGAATAAACGGGCCTATTTCGATTACCAGCAACGCCACGTGTTCGTGCGAACGAAACCGGCCCGGCGCAAGCGAGCTGTTGCGGGATATGTTCTTCTCCTTCATCGCCTGCCCGATCTGCCACGCAAGGACTTCCTTGACGGCGATAGCCTCGAACTCGTCGCGCGTACCTTCTTCGCTAAGGAAATCATCGAGCGTGGTGAGTTTGGCGGTTGAACGGATTGCTTTCTTCTTCCTGGCCACATTCTTCCTCTCGGCCATACTGGTCTCCTTCATTTTTCAAATTCGCGGTTCCTGCGCCGTGCAAGGGCCAAGTCGTCCGGTGGGGTCTTCTGGGTCTTCTTAATGAACCCGCGGGGCGATCCGGCAAAGCATTCCGATTGCGTTGCTCAGTCATGATGGCGCAGCCAGCCTGCCATCATGACAAAGGCCAGAAAACTCCGGCATCGGGCGGTCCAAAGAAATGTTCCCGGAGCACTGACCAGGAAAATTCCAGACCTGCTGATCCAGACATGGAAAGCACTTCGGCCCGGCTGCAGTCTATTCGAGATGCATGCCGGATTTGGCGATGACCGACCGATAGATTGTCAATTCGCTCTTCAGCCGCGTCGCGAGTTCGCTTGGTGTGGACGGAATGACCTGCGCGCCTCCCGACGCAAAGCGTTCCTTCACGTCGGATGAATCGAGAGCTCTCACGACGTCAGCGTTGAGTTTATCGACGATCGCCTGAGGCGTCCCCTTTGGCGCGAACAATGCCGTCCAATTTGACGCGTTGACGTCCGTCACGCCCTGCTCCTGGAGCGTCGGCCACTCGGGATTGAGCGTCGATCGCTTCGCCGAGGTGACGCCCAGGACGCGCAAGGTCCCGCCCTTCACGTTCGAAGCGATCGAGGAACTGGCCAATATGCCGAGCGGCACAACGCCGGAAATAAGCGCCTGCAGAGCTGGGCCGCCTCCTTTGAAGGGCACGTTTTGAAACTTCGTGCCCGTGCTCAAGGCTAGCCACTCCAAAACGAGGTGTGTGATGCTGCCGATCCCGGGCGTGCCGATGTCGACCGAGCCGGGATCTGCTTTGCTGGCTGCAATCACATCCGCAACCGATTTGTACGGGCTGCCGCTGTTTGCCGTGAGCACGATCGGCGCGTCGCTGACGCCCGTGATCGGAACGAGATCGCGCTCGACGTCATATGGCATTTTCTTGAGTAGGGCGGGGTTCAGCGAGACATCGCCGCCGCTTGCCATCACGAGCGTATAGCCGTCCGGGTCAGCCCTGACGGCGGCCATCATGGCGATCAGGCCGTTGCCGCCCGGCTTGTTTTCCACGACGACCTGGTGGCCCCAATACTCACCGAGTTTGGCGCCTACAAGTCGCGCCGCAATGTCCGTGATACCCCCGGGCTCGTAAGGGACAAGGATGCGAACGGGCCGGTTTGGGAAGGTCTGGGCATTCACGGGAGCGGCGAGTGCAACGAAAAACGCCGCAACTGTGATGATTCGAAACATTGCGTGCTCTGCTTCCTGCATTTTAGAACGACTGGCGAGAGTGGTTCTCGCTCTCGCCAGTTCGCGGGTCAGTGTGCAAGCGGATCTGGGCGAAGCTGCAGCCGCACCGCGCGCGGGCGATTCGCCGTCCCGCCTTCAAGGTGGAACATTGCTCTCGTTCCATACGTGGACCACAACCCGCTGCCCTTCCAGCCAGCAGCGGCATCGTCGATCCGGCCATCCGCGTTCTTGGGGAAGAAGCCCATCGGATAGGGAACGGTGAAGTTGATGAACTTGCCGTCGACGAGCGCCAGGATCGAACTGTTCAGGTTACCCATCACGATCGGCACGTTCCGCCCGAGACCGAATGTGTTGAACCAGTCGACCCAAACATAGTAGCTCGCTTCAGCGCTGCCCGCATCTTTCACGTCGCGCATTTGAGGGCCGGGCAGTTGGTACAGCGTCCAACCTTCGGGGCAGTGTTTGCCCGTCGCGGTCGGACCGTTCAGCACCTTGCACTTACGTCGATCGAAACTGCCCACGTGTCCGCTCGCGAGCGCCACCCAGTAAACGCCGTCGGCATCGACATCGCCGCCCCGCGGACCATAACCAGGCAACGGCGGCTCATAAATCTCGGAAAGCGCCGTCTCGATCGGGTTGGAGCCGAGCGTAGTCCGCACGATCGCGCCCGGATACCCAATCACGGTGCCCCAGACCGACCCATCAGCAGGGCTGACGGCCACCGCATATTCATTTACTGCGATGCGCTTGTCCATCCCGGGCTCGACCGGCTTGTCAGGCTCGACATACTCGCCTCGCTTGCCATCACCGGACGTATCCAGGACGAATGGCGTCCACCCCTGCGACTGCACCTCATCACCGGTCTGTTCGAACTTCTTCACGTCAAGCCAGCCCAGTACGCCGGGACCAGCCACGCCGCCGCTGAAGAACAGCATGTCGTGGTTACGGGAGAAGGCGAGGTGGTGAGTGGGGAAGCACGTGCTGAGCAGCGTGAATTTCGTGGCCGCGGGATCGTACATCGCGATATTGCGGTTTGACTCCTTGATCGGGAATGCCTTTGCCGATGGCTGGGTCGATCCGGCCTTGCACCAGTCCGGGTTAGCCGGCGGACGAATCTGTGAGGTGAGCCATATCCGGCCTTTTTCGTCCATCATCGGATTGTGCGTGATCGTCTGGCTGTTCCAAATCGTGTTGGGGCCCCATGACGGCGAGAAGCCATGCGGGCGAGCGGTGACATTCGGCGTGTTCGGATCCCGGACCGGAATTTGGACTTCACTTTCGGCGTTGGTCGCCGGATCCAGCACGGGCATAAAGTCCGTGCTATCCTCGGGCGATCCATAGATCTTGCCCTTGCTGTTCACTGACGGATTCCACCGGTCGGTCGAGATTTCGTCGTGCAGATAGGCTGTGGGATCGCTCCATTCCCACTCGGTGACCACGACGTTGCGAGCGATCCCCTGCGGACGCGGTGGGGTCGCGAACGGGAGTTCGCCCGCGGCGATGTCGTCCGTCCATTTGCCGAACAGTTCGAGCGCCTTCTGCGTGTCCAGGCGGGTGATGTCACGCGCCATGAACATCGATGCGCTGCCGGCCTGCAGCCGTTCCGCCCAGGCGTCTGCCGAGTTTTTGAACGTACCAAGCCGCTTGCTGATGGTGCGGGTGCCAGGAGTGCCCAGGGCGTGACAGGATTGACAGGCACCGCTCTTCACGATGTTCAGCCACTCGCCCTGGCTCTTGATGTGCTCCATCGGGAATTCGTTTTTCCCAGGCACCGACAACAACGAAAACCAGTAGATCGGCGGATAATATTGCGCGGCCGCAGCCGGCGTGGGAGCAGGCACCGCCGTCAGGTCGAGAGTCTTGCCCGGGCTCGCCTGAACTTTTGCGGAATCAACGAGCCCGTACCCGCGGACCCAGACCTGGTAATTGCCTTTTGGCAGGTCCGGAACCAGATAACGGCCGCGATCATCGGTGACGACAATCTTCGTGTATCGCGTGGGTGTGTCCGTCGTCTCGGCAATCACCCAGACGCCGGCCTCCGGCCCCTTCGCGCTCCTGACGACGCCCCCAAGATCATTGCTGCCGACGGTCACGGCAGGACTGCGCTGTTGTGCGTTGGCGTCGACGGGCATCGCAGCCGCCGCCAAGGCAGCCATACACATCGAGGCTACCAGATGCGGCAGCCTCGCAAACGTTTGATTTTTCATGGTGTTTTTTACCCCCGTAGAGCGGTGATTCTGACCTGCCGAAGCAATGTTGTCTACCTGCAAAGCGTAGAGGAATGGCTTCCATGCGTACCGGAGGTGGTCAGCAGTTTGTGTCGCCGAGGCGGCCGGCGATCCCGGCCCATATCCCGACCCATGGCGGCAGCAGGCAAATTCTGGCTCGTGGGGATTGGGACGCTGATGCCCCGCGCGATATCGTACGGGGCTATGTCATCGAGCATGCGGCGGATGAAGACGCGGTGCTGGTGATCGGCGAGACCGGCTTTCTCAAACGAAGCTCCTGAAGCGCACGATCGGCGGCAAGCTGAACAGTCAGGTCAGGCATTGCTCCAACCCGTCGAAAAAGATTGCCTCCGGCAGGTTGATCCCAATGAAGACCATCTTGCTATCGCGTGTCTCTCCCTCGGCCCATCTCGGGCCGAAATCGTTACCTATTAAGCCGTGCACTCCCTGAAAGATTATCTTGCGATCAGCTCCCTTGATGCTCAGCACTCCCTTATAACGTAGCATCTGAGGACCGTACGTTTTGGTTATCATACCAAAGAAATTCTCTAACTTGATGGACTCGAAGGCGCGCCCCGTTCGAAACACAAAGCTTTTGACGTCGTCATCATGATGATGGTGATGCGGGAGATGGCAGCAATCACCGTGATCATGATCGTGGTGGCCGCAATCGCCTTCGGCCAGGAAGTCCGGATCGATGTCGAGCCTGGAGTCGAGATTAAAGCCGTGCAAGTCGAATATCTCTCCAATGGCGACTTCACCAAAGTGAGCCTTCCTTTGCGGTGCACGCGGATTCATGTGCCTCAATCGATCGGCTAGAGCATCAACCTCGGTCTCCGCCACCAGGTCAGTCTTGCTAATGAATATCCGGTCAGCAAAACCAACTTGACGCCGCGCTTCTTGGCGGTCGTCAAGTTGCTTCTGCGCATGCTTCGCGTCGACCAAGGTAACGATCGAGTCAAGGACATAATTTTTCGCGATTTGGCTATCCAAGAAGAACGTCTGCGCGACCGGGCCCGGGTCGGCCAAGCCAGTCGTCTCGATTACAACACGGTCAAAGTCGAGCATGCCGTTGCGCTTTTTGGCAGCCAGAAGTCCAAGCGCGCTGCTCAGATCTTCTCTGATCGAGCAACAGATGCAACCATTGCTCATTCGTATGATCTGCTCATTCGCTTCGCTCACAAGTATTTCGCTATCAATATTCTCCTCGCCAAATTCATTCTCAATGACGGCAATCTTCAGTCCGTGCAATTCGCTTAGCACGCGCTTGAGCAACGTAGTTTTGCCGGAACCGAGAAAGCCTGTAAGGATGGTTGCTGGAATGAGGCTCATAATAGACCTGTTAGTTTGCGTTACGATTCGAGCTTGCGAACTTGAGCTTCAATCAGGGCTCGCCCATACCTTGCACCGAGCCAAATTCCGATGGCCGCAAAGTCTCCATCACGGTTGTTTCCAAAATCCGCTCATCAGCCGCTGATCAACCTTGGCAACCACATTGCGATGCCTGGAAATGTCGCGAGAAGCACGAGCAGTATGATATCTGCGACGACGAAGGGGAACACGCCGCGATAAATCGTCTGAATAGGGATATCGCGTGCAACGCCATGTAGAACAAAAACAATGATTCCCATCGGGGGAATTATCATTCCGACCTCGATGACCACTACGCTCACAACGCCCCACCAGATCGGATCGTAACCCAGCTTCAGGATCACCGGGAGAATGAACGGCAGCGTTATCAATACGGCCGCAATCTCATCGAGAATTGCGCCGAGCAGAAGGTAGATCGCCAGCATCACAAATACGATGGCAAGCGGCGAAATCGTCAGTCGATCAACAAAGGCACCAACCTCCTCCGGAATCCGAGCCAAGGTCACGAAATAGCCGAAGACGAACGCACCAATGAGGATCATATAAAGCATCGCAGTCGAACTCGCGGCTTCCCGCAAGCCGACAAGAAAATTGCCTCGATTAATTCGGCCACGCATGATCGCAGCGACGAGAGACAACACCGCTGCAACTGAAGCGGCTTCATTGACGGTAAATATTCCGCTGTAGAGGCCACCGAAGACGGCAATAATCAAAGCCAACGCTGGCAATGCCTGCTTAAGTGCCTCAACCCTCTCTGGCCATGGAACGCGCGGAGTAATCGGTGCAGAGTCCGGGTAAAGGCGAGAGACCATAGCAATGGTGGCGATATTCAGGGCGACCGTCAGAAGGGCCGGGACAAGAGCTGCGGTAAACAGGTCGAAAATGAAGACATTCGTGATCATCGAATAAAGAATCATCACGACGGATGGCGGTATCAAAGCCTTCAGCGTTCCTCCTGCAGCGATCGTAGCCGCCGCGAAGGAGCTCGAGTATCCGCGTTTGATCATCTCAGGCAGGGCTGACCGTCCAAAGGTCGCCGCGGTCGCGGTCGATGACCCGCATACCACCCCAAATACCGCACACGCACCAACGGTCGCATAGGCAAGACCGCCGCGCCGATGTCCAAAGAAGGCAACAATCGCGTTGTAAACGTCTGTGGAGAATCCCGCCAAGGTGGCGAAGGTGCCCATTAGCAAGAAGAGCGGGACAGTCGCCAGGTCAACGCTCGCCATCGAATTGGCAGGCTCAGTTGCCAACAGACTAAAGGCGGCATCCCAACTGGCTAGCGACGCATACCCTATCACTCCAGCAATCATCAACGCGTAACCGATCGGAACTCCAATCAAGATAAGCCCGAGAAGTGTAGCGATAGACATGATCTCGATCTGGGGATCCGTCATTGCTCTACAACGGCTCTCCGTCAAACATCTGGGCAAGGTCGTTCATCGTTACGACCAGCTGGACGGCAAAAGCGCACCAGAGGACGATATCGACGGCATACCAAAATGGCGCCGTCGGTATGCGCAGTACAACGGTGGTCTCATGACCACGCGCGAGTTTTCCGGCGTATAGCCAAAACTCCCACGCCAGGAGGCTCGACACTACAGCGACGGCGCAAGACGCAAATAGTGTCAGGATTTGCTTGAAGCGGCCTCCGATCGCCGATTCAAAGAGGTGGACGGAAATGTGCGCCTTCTCGATCAGAGCTATCGGCATGCAACCGCTGACTGCAAATGCAATAGCGAGAGAACCAACGTCTCGGACACCTTCGATCGGCCGGTTTACGAGCCACCTCAGGGCCCCGTCGACCATTGTCATCGTCGCCAAGACCAAAAGGGCGATTAGTCCGAGCCCGGCCAATGCCTGTGACAGAACCAGCGCCGCCTTATTTGCCTTGATCAGCAGCGCTGACATTCCCTACGCCCTGTTTTTCATTTTCATCCCGCACTTTTTCCAACTCCGCAGTAGCCGCCTTGAAGAGCTCAGCGTTCCGAGGGCTTCGGTTGACCCAATCGGAGATCACAGGCTGAAATGCGGCATTGATTACCTGCTGATCCGCCGGACTTGGAAACACCACCTTGTGCTTGGGATCATCTTCGAGCTTTTTGATCAGCTCTGTCTCGTAACGCGAGTACTGATCGTTATAAAGACGGGCCATCCACATCATGCTATGCGCACGGATCGCGTCCTGGTCTGATGGCGACAAACTTTCAAACTTGGCCTTGTTCATCAGTACGACGAGCGGCACCACTCCAAGCTGCAAGAAATAATGCGAGCTTGTGACGCGGTCGTACCCAAAATCGTAGACAACGGCCGGCTGGGAAGTCGCAGCGTCTATAGTCCGGCGAGCAATGGCTTCGGGCACCTCCGTCGGAGGAATAGCGACCGGCACAGCACCGAGCGCCTTTAAAGCGTCGCTTTGCATAGCGCCCGAGGCACGGATTTTCTTGCCCTTCAGATCTGCGACCCCCGTGATCGGGAAGGCCGCGTGAATGCTGAAAGGCGGCGTCGTCCAAGCAGCGATGGGAATGAACTTGTCATAATCCTTGATCTTTCCCGACATAATCAACCGCGTGAAAACCAGAGTCGCCTCGCGCAGGTTCCTGAACAAACCGGGCAACTCCATCAATTCAGTGTCTGGATATCGCCCCGGCGTAAATGATGGAACGACGAAAGCAATGTCGGCGATGCCGTCCTGAACAAGCTGCGCCTGTTGGGCAGGATTCCTGCCCAGCGCGCCATTTGGGAAAAGCTCAACTTGCAATTTTCCGCCCGACGCCTCCTGGACCGCCTCCGCAAATGGCTTGGTCACGACGTTATGGATCCGCTCCCGATCTGGAGAGAATTCGGCGTATTTTAGTTTGGTGACTTGTTGGGCGCTCGCGGCAACCGGCAACAAGAACAGCAGTGCAAGAGCGGCTTTGCGCATTAACTTCCTCCACGAACATGGTGCCAGAGCGGTGAATGGACAGCCTTCTCCCGGCTCTCCGATCAATATTCCGCGTTTGCGAGAGAGCGTGCCGCAAGGAGATCCTCGGGATCTCTGGCACTGCTGCGTATGATTTCACCGTCCCTCATTACGAATCGGACGTCATGCAGCGCCGAGATGTCGGACATTGGATCTCCCGGCACAGCAATGATGTCGGCATACGCGCCTGGCACAATGGCCCCAACTCGTCCTTGCCAGCCAATCGCGGTTGCGGCGTCGGAAGTGGCGCTTCGCAGCGCCTGTCCGGCGCTCATACCCAGCTTGACGAACCATTCGAGCTCCGTAACGATTCCAAATCGTCCATCAATGTAGGTCGAATCGGAACCTGCTACGATTTTGATGCCGGCGGCCAATGCATTTCTGAAGCTATTGTTCAGGGATTCGACGAGCGAAGCCGTCCTGAACCGAACGAATGGCCTGAGCCGCAAGCGCCCGGCACTTCGGAAAAGATCGACGTTGAGATTGTACAACGTGGGGCTGAGATAAACTCGGCGCTCCAGCATCATCGAAATCGCCTCTTCGTCGAGAAACGAACCGTGTTCGATTGACGAAACACCTGCTCGAAGCGCCGCCTTGATACCTGCAGTCCCATGGCCATGCGCAGCTACCATCAGCCCGGCCTTGGTAGCCTCCTCGACGGCCGCCCGCATTTCCTCTTCATTGAACTGCTGGGCACCGACAGTGCTTCCTTGCGACAGGGTGCCTCCGGTGGCGGAAACCTTGATGCAATCTACGCCTTGTCGGATGGAGTAGCGCACCAGTTTCCGCATTTCGACATCGCCGTCCGCAACACCTCCAAAGATTTGCGATGTAGGCACGGGCAGGTCACAGGAATGGCATTCCAGTTCCATACCGTGACCGCCGGTCATCGAAATCAAATAACCCGCCGCCTGCAACCTCGGCCCTTCAAACAGCCCCTCGTTCACAGCATCACGCACGGCGACGTCAATAAAGTTGTGCGTCCCCAATACCCTCATCGTGGTCACGCCCTGGTCGAGCGCGCGACGAACATTGTTCGCCGCCTCGAGCGTGCGCTTTGCGATGGATCTGTCAAAAATTGCGAAATCGGTCTCTGCATCGCTTTCGATATGCACGTGCGTATCTACGAGACCAGGCAACACAGTGTATGTCGAAAGATCGACGACCTGCGGATGCGCATTCGTATCACCAAGGGACGCAGCGGGAACGATGTCCTTTATTACGCCCCCCTCGATCAGGATGGCTTTGCCGGATCGTCCTTCCGAATCGAGCCCATCAAGCAACCGGCCGCAAATAATCGCTTGATTGTCGCGCTTCTTCCGTCGCTTCACTTCACTCATCTTTCCTCCTACGTCTGCTTAGGCGACCCACGGTCGCTTTCTAAGTCGCCCAAAGTTGTTAATGCTAACCGTTCCGACGCGCCGCCTATTGATTAGCGAATTGATACTCAATCGCACCCATTCGGAGCGAGAGATCACGCGCGCACGCATGCAAGATACTCGCGTAGTAGGGATGCTTTTCCGGAGAAACGAGACTGAGCGGATAAGCGATCCCTAGCGCCGCCAGGCAGCCATCTTGAGCGCCGAACACCGGGACGGCGATAGCGCCGATACCGGCGGTCCGCTCGGCAAGCGACACGGCATATCCGCGCTCGCGAATCGCCTTCAGTTCCTTACGCAGGTCGGCCAAATCCACAATCGTTTGGGGGGTAAGCCTTACGAGGCTCGAGCGCATCAATGCAGCTCGCACCGGTTCACTCGCAAAGGCCGTAAGAAGTTTCCCCGGCGCCGTCGCGTGGTAATGGAAGTACGAGCCTACGCGGGACGCAAAGTCCGCCGAAATCGATCCGTCGATACCGAGAAGATATAGTGGCCTTACCCGGTCCAGCACCGACAGGGTGCACGTGAAGCCGCAACGATCAACAACTGTCCGCATAATGGGAAGCGCTGCGCGCGCGAGGCGGTCACTGTTCAGGAATCGCGCACCAGCCGCGTAGGCAGCAATACCAATACCAAAGCCTCGCGTGACGGGATTCTGCGTGACCCAGCCCTCCTCGCGAAACGCGGCAAGCATTCGAGAGACCTGGCTCTTCGTCATCTGCAGCCGGTTTGCGATCTCCGTCACCGTCAACTCCCCATTTGCCAGCGAGAATTCATTCAGAATCCTCAGGCCGCTCTTGAGTGATCGCATTGGGGCCACGCGCGTATTTGTTGCACACTTCAGGACTTTCCTCCGGTAGTTTTAATACGCTTTTTCCGATACTTACTTGAGTAATCGTGAAAGTCAAACCCAAATCATCGAATATTGTTGCATCTGTTGCAACAAGAAAACTCCCCAGCTGGGAAGGGCGATGCCCTTCGCAAGAGCGACGCTGGCTTGGTAAATTGAACCCGCTCACATGTTCAGGCGTTCGGCCGGTCTCGGAGGAGCGCGATGAAGCGGCGCGACTTCATTGGTATCTTCGGCTGCAAGATGATTGCGGGAATCTCGCTGCTCGCGGGTCATCGCGTGTCGGCCGGCGCATTGCAGGCAAACGGATTTCCGGCCAATCCCGAATTCTTTCCGATCGGCGTTTGGCTGCAATCGCCCGAACGCGCCGTCAGTTACAAGGCAATCGGGATCAACACCTTCGTGGGATTGGATAAGGGACCCACCGAGGCGCAACTCGCCACGCTCGCACGACACGGCATTTTCGCCGTTGCCGCACAGAACGACATCGCGCTGAACTCCCCCAATCAACACGTCATCAAGGCGTGGATGCAGGACGACGAGCCAGATAATGCCCAACCCCTTCCATCTGGAGGGTATGGAACCTGTGTCCCGGCAAACGATGTTGCTCGCCGGACTCGAGAGATGAAAACGCTCGACCCAACGCGACCGGTGATGATCAATTTTGGTCAGGGGGTAGCAAATGAATTCTGGCGCGGCCGCGGTCAATGCAACGGCGATCAGGGCTACTACACCACTGCGATACAGGGTGCCGATATATTGTCGTATGACATTTATCCCGTGGGCTCAAAGACACCGCAGATCAAGGGCAAGCTGGAATATGTTGCGCGTGGCGTCACCAACCTTGTGAAGAGGGCTACTGACGGGCAAAGCGTGTGGATGGCGCTTGAGACCACGGCACTGGATCCCGCTCGACGACCGACTTCCGCGCAGGTTCGAGCCGAAGTGTGGATGGCATTGATTCATGGCGCGACAGGAATTTTCTACTTCGTTCACGAATTCAAGCCGACGTTTCGGGAGGATGCCATCTTCCGTTATCCCGACATCGTCGAGGAAGTCACCAGAACGAACCAATTGATCAAGTCTCTTGCGCCCGTGCTGAAGGGGCCAAGCGTATCTGCGGCTATTTCCTTGAGCTCCCGCGTCCCAATCGCAACCATGGTGAAAGTATACAAGGACACGACGTACATATTTGCAGTAGCGATGGAGGACGTCCCATCGACGGTTCGGATCACCATTGATGACGTCCACCACACCGATGCTCGTGTGATCGGCGAGGCTCGGAGCGTGGGCATCACGCAAGGGACTTTTGAAGATCGATTCGAAGGATACGGCGTACATCTCTATCAGATACCTTAGGCCGACACGCTTCCGCCTTCTCTTCGTGGAACAAGGACTTGCATGCGTACGGCGGATGATTTCAATCGCTTTTATCTGACGCCTGATCCGTGGGGCGTTGCGCGCGCCAAATTCAGGGACAGGGTTTTACGACGGCATCTGACACAGTTCATCCTGAAGAAGTCCGTTCTCGAGCTTGGTTGCGGCGAAGGCCATCTCACCCAGGTGATTTTTTGCAAGGCGCGTTCCGTCATCGCCGTCGATATCAGCGATGTCGCGGTTGCGCGCGCCAGATTGCTGAATCTGGCAAATGCAAGATTCGACTGCGCCGACCTCATGGAAACCTCATTCCGGGATTACGACGTGATCGCC
>Ga0207661_10000511_pt1 | contig 25089 bp, 29 predicted proteins | sample KBSC713LmetaG_FD_184337 | JGI IMG/M metagenome (GOLD analysis project Ga0207661, IMG submission 184337) | Corn rhizosphere microbial communities from Kellogg Biological Station, Michigan, USA - KBS C7.1-3L metaG (SPAdes) (version 2) | ecosystem: Host-associated > Plants > Roots > Rhizosphere ...
GCGGTGCAACCATCTAGATTCGCCGGGTGCCCATTCGCGTCAGATTCGCGCCGAGCCCGACGGGGTCGCTGCACGTCGGGAACGCTCTCACGGCAGTCGCAAATCGGCGGTTCGTCGACGATCGAGGCGGCGTGCTCATCCTGCGGATCGACGATACGGATCACACTCGGGCGGGCGTGGGCGGCGAGGAGGCCATCCTTCAGGACCTCACGTGGCTCGGCGTCGGTTGGGACGAGGGGCCGGTGCGGCAGAGCGAGCGCGGTGCCATGTATGCCGAGGCGGCCGCACGAGCGCTGGAGAACGGCGCGCTGCGTGACGAGGACGGCTCGATCCGTCTCGGGGGGACGACCCTGTTGCGCCCCGACGGCTCGGCCACGTACCAGCTCGCCTCGGTTGCGGACGATCTCGCGCTGGGGATCACGCACATCCTCCGCGGATCTGACCATCGGCCGAACGAGCCGACGCAGCGTCGGGTCGCGAAGGCGCTCGGCGGCGAGCTCCCCGAGGTGATCCACCACGGACTGCTCCTCGGCGACGACGGCAAGAAGCTGTCGAAGCGGCACGGCGCTCCGTCCGTTGCCGACCTGCGCGACGAGGGCATCCCGCCCTCGTCGCTCCGCGCCTACCTCGAGGAGCTGGGCCTGCCGACGCACGACGTGCGCTTCGACCGCTCCCGGCTGGGACGGCTCGCGATCGACGCGATCGCCGCCATGCCCGACGAAGAGCTCGCGGCGATGGCAGGCGCACCGGTCGAGTACGCACGGGCGCTCCGGGGCGCGAGGACGCTTGTCGAAGCGGCTGAGATCGGCAAGCAGCTCCAGGCTCCTGAGCCCGTTGCGCTCCCCGTCGAGGCGGAGCCGACTCTCCACCGATTCGTCGAGCTTCGGGGCGGTGCCGAGACGCCTGGCGAAGCGGACGCGCGCGCGATCGTGCGCGAGCTGAAGGCGGTCGGAGGAGACCTTCGCATGCTGCGGCTCGCGCTCACCGGCGCCGAGCGGGGGCCAGAGCTGTGGACGGTCGTCGCGGCTCTGCCGCGCGACGAGGCTCTCCGGCGCGTACACCGCGCGCGATCGTCGGGCTGAGCGCCGGGCACGCCGCGTCTACGATCGCGGGAATGCGCCTGCAGGACACGCTGAGCGGCACGCTCGTCGAGTTGCCAACGCCACCCGAGCGTATCGGGATGTATGTCTGCGGGCCAACGGTCTACCAACGTGCGCACATCGGGAACGCGCGGCCGTTCGTCGTCTTCATGTGGCTCGCCCGCTGGCTTCGCGACCAGGGATACGACGTGCGGATCGTCCACAACGTCACGGACGTCAACGACAAGATCTATGAGGCTGCTCCTGGGCACAGCGCCGAGCTCGCCGCAGAGGCAACACGCTGGTACCTGGAGGACACCGAGGCGTTCGGCCTCGGGCTCCCGGACGCCCAACCGCTCGCGACCGCGACGATGCCTGAGATCGTGTCCATGATCGAGGCACTCGTCGCCACGGGTCACGCATACGCCGTCGACGGTGACGTCTACTTCCGCGTCGCCGGCTTCGACGGGTACGGCTCGCTCTCGGGGCAGCGCCCAGACCAGGTCGAAGAGCAGGAGCCGAACCCCGCGAAGGAGGATCCGAGGGACTTCGCGCTCTGGAAGTCGACGAAGGAGGGTGAGGACACGTCGTGGGAGACGCCGTGGGGCGTCGGCCGTCCGGGCTGGCACATCGAGTGCTCCGCGATGGCCGCCAAGGAGCTGGGCCCCGAGTTCTGGATCCACGGCGGCGGGCTCGATCTCGTCTTCCCGCACCACGAGAACGAGCGCGCGCAGTCGCTCGCGGTCGGGCACCCGTTTGCGCGGATCTGGATGCACAACGGAATGCTCCGGTTCACCGGCGAGAAGATGTCGAAGTCGCTCGGGAACGACGCGACGATCCGCGACGTGCTCGACGAGTGGGGCCCGGAGACCGCCCTCGTCTTCTTCCTCACGGCGCACTGGCGGAAGCCGATCGACTTCTCCGCGGAGACGATGACCGCCGCTCGCGCGCAGGCCGAGACGCTTCGCAATGCCCTCCGCGGCGAGACGAGGACGACGGCCGACTGGCAGGCGCTCGTCGACGTCCTCGAGGACGACTTCAACACGCCTGCGGCGCTCGCTCTGATGCACGAATGGGCGCGGATCGGCGCGCTCGACGAGCTCCGCCGCGTGCTCGAGGTCTTCGGGCTCTCCGGTCTCGGCGCGGTCGACGCCGCCCCACCCGCGGTCGTGGAGCTCGCGGAGGCTCGTGTGCAGGCACGCGAGGCGAAGGACTGGACTGAGGCCGATCGGCTGCGAAGCGAGATCGAGACGGCCGGCTGGGAGGTGCGCGATACCGGCGGCCCGCCGTACTTTCAGCTCGTCCGTCCGGCAGCGTGACCCGCGACCTCGTCTACGGCCGGAACCCCGTCCGGGAGGCGCTGCGGGGCCCGCGCGAGGTGCTCGAGGTCTGGGTGACGGAACGCGCTGCCGCGAGCCTCGATTGGCTCGCCGAGGGCCCGCGCCCCCGCGTCAAGCGGGAGCGGGAGCTCAACGAGGCCGCGGGCTCGACCGATCATCAGGGCGTCGTCGCGTGGTGCGAGCCTTTCGGGTATGCCGACGCCTGGGAGCTTGCGGCCTCGCCCGAGCCACTTCTCTGCTGCCTCGACCAGGTCACAGACCCCCGGAACCTGGGCGCCGTCGTCCGAAGCGCCGCGGGCGCCGGCGCGACCGGCGTCGTCCTCCCGGCCCACGGGGCAGCCGTCGTCACCGCCGCCGTCTGCCGCTCTTCTGCCGGTGCGGTCGAGCGACTGCCGGTCGCGGTCGTGCCGAACCTCGCGCGCTACCTCGCCGAGGTCAAGGGTGACCGCCTGTGGGCCTATGCTGCCGCAGCCGATGGCGAAGCGCCGCTCTGGAGCCTCGATCTCACCGGTGGCGTCGCGCTCGTCTTCGGCGCCGAAGGGAAAGGCGTGCGTCCACTCGTGCGGCGGACCTGCGACGGGACCCTCGCGATCCCGCTCGCGGGCGGAGTCGAGTCACTGAACGTGAGCGTCGCGGCCGCCCTGACGCTCTTCGAAGCACGCCGGCAACGCTCTATCTCGACCGGAGGTTGAGGGTGGACCCGTCGCTGTACTTGTTCGACGGCTCCAACCTCTTCCACGCTGGCACGTTTCGCGACAGGGAGGAGCTCACCGATCTGCTCGCGAGCTTTGTCGCGGTGCGGGGCGCACGTGGAATCGTCGTGTTCGACGGGCACGGCGAAGAGCGCCGAATCGGGCCGCTGACGGTGCGCTATGCCGCACACGCGGATGCCGTGCTGGAGCGACTGGCTGCCGAGCAGCGCGACCGAGAGGCGGTGCTCCTGGTCACCAGCGATGCCGCAATCCGCGGAACGAGCGGGCAAGAGGTGCGGCACCGCGCTTCCCAGTCGTTCCTCGTCGAGCTCACGACGGTCGCCCACGCGGAGGCGTCCTCGAGCCGAGTGGGCGACAGGCTGGACGAGGAGACCCGCGCACGGCTGGAGCGCTTGCGCCGCGGCAAGACGGCCTAGAGGCGCCACTTTCCGTCCCGACCGAACACCTGTTCCTATTACAATGGAAGTTGCGCAAAGGGGTTGTAACGCGCACACAATCCTGCTAGCTTCTCCCTCGACTTCAGGGTGAGACTTAACGATGAAGTCGTCCGTGACCACCGAGAAGACCAGGGGAGAGCCGATGTCAGCCCGGACAGGCGCAGCACCGAAGACCCCGCAGAAGCTCCAGCGGGAGCTCGAGGATCTCCAGCTCGTCCTCAAGGTGCGGAACGGAAGCAAGACCGCTCAGGACGAGCTCATGCGACGGTACTACGGGTTCGTCCGCCTCAAGGCGAGCTCCTACTTCCTCGCCGGCGGCGACTCGGACGACCTCGTGCAGGAGGGCATGATCGGGCTCTTCAAGGCAGCCCGGGACTTCCGGTCCGACAAGGAGACGTCGTTCCGCTCGTTCGCCGAGCTGTGCGTCACGCGCCAGATCATCACGGCGATCAAGTCGGCGACACGCTACAAGCACGCCCCCCTCAACACGTACGTCTCGTTCAGCCACACACCGGCCGGACAGGACGTCGAGGGCGAGTGCACGCTCGGCGACGCGCTCCCCGGCCCTTCGATCGACGATCCCTCGGTCCGCGTGATCTCGACGGAGGAGCTGCAGTCGCTCGTCGGCTGCCTCGGCACGACGCTGTCGGGGCTCGAGTCGGAGGCGCTCCGTCTCTACCTCGACGGGAACTCGTACGAGCAGATGGCCGAGACGCTCGGCTGCGACTGCAAGACGATCGACAACGCGCTCCAGCGGGTGAAGCGGAAGATCCTCGCCCACCAGGCCGAGCGCGCCGTCGTCGCGTGAGTCGGGCGCGGGACTGGATGACTGATTCATCTAGGAACCCGCGAGCGCGACGAGCGCGACTCCGAGCGCGACCAGCGACGCGCCGGCGAGCCGGTCCCTGCGCAGCCGCTGGTGCGCGGTGAGCGCGGCCAGCACGGTCGCGATCACGACGCTCGTCTCACGTACGGCGGAGACGCTCGCGGCGGGCGCCTCGCGCAGCGCGAGCAGCACGAGCACGTACGTCGCGAAGAGGAGCAGCCCAACCAGTGCGAGCCGTGGCGTCGCCTCGCCGCGCAGCGCAGCCGTGCCCCTCGTTCGCGCGACGAACGCGCCGTAGACGAACGCGGGCCCGATCAGCACGAGCTCGATGTACGGGATCGGCGCCGCGTGCTGGAGTCCCTCCTTGTCGACGAGCGTGTAGCCCGCGATGAAGACCGCGGTCGCGAGCGCGAGCGCAACGCCTCCACGGTCGGACGAGGCGTCCGCGACACCGACGCCGCAGACCAGGAGGATCCCGACGGTGACGGCTACCACCCCGGCGATCTGGCCCGCGGATGTCGAATCCCCCAGGAGCACGACCGCGCCGAGCAGGGCGAGCACGGGCGCGCTTCCGCGCGCGACCGGATAGACAAGGCCGACGTCCGCAGCGCGATACGCGGCGGCGAGAAACGCGAAGTAGCCGAGCTCGAGGATCGCGGAGGCGACGATGTACGGGATCGCCCCGGCCTCGACGCGCCAGGTGAGCGCGGCGACCGGAGCAAACGCCACCACCCCGACCAGAAGCATGAGCGCGACCGCCGCCTCGGGCTCGCGCCGCCTGCCGAGGAAGACGTTCCCGCCGGCGTGGAGCCAGGCGGCCGTGAACGCGAGGACGAAGGCTGCCCCGGACATCGGAGAACCCTACGCCGAGGGTTCGTCCGTCGGCCGCAGCGTTTCGGGCGCCGCACACACCCCGGGTTGGGGCCTGCATACGGCCGAGATGGGGCGCCGCCCGCATAGCCACCTTTCCTTCGCACAACGATCATTCGCTCTAGAGATCGCAGTCGGCGCACAGACGTAAGCACTGCGGCTCGAATCGACACGAACGGAGTGCGATGAGAAACGAAGAGCCGTGGTCTGCCAGCCTCGCCGAGGATGGCTCGGGTGGCGGCCCCGGTTCGCTCGAGCCCGCCATGGCATCCCGGAACGGGCTGACGCGGCGACGCATCGAGCCCGAGGACTGGTTGCGCTATCGGGAGTCGATGGCGGAGATCTTCACGGCCTTCGGGATGAACGTCGACACGCCCGGCACGGAGCGCACGCCCGAGCGTTTCCTGAACGCGCTGTACGACTCGACTGCCGGTTACGACGGCGACCCCAAGCTGCTGACCGCGTTCCCGACCGAGTGCAGCGTCCCGGCTGACTGTCTCGTCAGCCAGATCGTCGAGGGCCCGATCGCCTTTTACTCGCTGTGCGAGCACCACGCGCTTCCGTTCTACGGCTTCGCGCATGTCGGCTATGTCTCGCGCGAACGGATCATCGGGCTTTCGAAGCTGACCCGGGTGGTGCGGATGTTCGCGCGCCGCTTCACGGTGCAGGAGCGGCTGGGAGAGGAGATCGCCGGTGCGCTCGCGGAGCTGATCGAGCCGCGCGGGGTCGCCGTCCACCTGCAGGCAGTGCATCTGTGCACGCGAATGCGCGGCGTTCGCGAGGAGAGCTCGACGAGCGCGATGACGTTCTGGCGTGGTGACTACGGCGATGACCCCGGGCTCAGACACGAGTTCCTCGCGGAGGCACGCAGCCGGAACCCCTGGACATGATCGAAGGAGGCGAGGAGACGACATGCGCACGACCCGGTATCTGATCGTCGGCGGGGGGTTGACCGCCGACGCTGCGTGCAAGGGCATCCGTGAGGTCGATCCGGACGGAACGATCACGGTCGTCGCCGACGAGGCTCATGCGCCGTACGCACGGCCGCCGCTCTCGAAGGCGCTGTGGAAGGGGCAGGAGGAGAGCACGATCTGGCGCGGTACCGAGCAGCTCGGGGCGGAGCTTCGGCTCGGCCGGCGGATCGTCGCGCTCGACGTGGGTCGGCGTCGCGCGACGGACGACCGAGGCGAGGCCTACCGCTACGAGCGGCTGCTGATCGCGACCGGCGGTCGTCCTCGGCAGCTGCCCTTTGGCGGCGACGACGTCATCTACTTCCGCACTCTCGACGACTACCGGCGCCTTCGCGCGCTCGCCTCCTCGGACACACGCTTTCTCGTGATCGGCGGCGGCTTCATCGGGTCCGAGATCGCCGCCGCGCTGGCGATGAACGGCCGAACCGTGACGATGGTCTTCCCGGAGGACGGGATCGGGGCGCGCATCTTCCCGGCCGACCTGTCCGCGTTCGTGACCGACTACTACCGGGCCCGAAACGTCGAGGTGCTGACAGGCACGTCGGTGACCGCGATCGAGCGGCAGGGCAACACGGTGCACGTGAAGACCGGCGACGGGCGGGTGCTCGAGTCGGACGCGGTCATCGCCGGGCTCGGTATCTCGCCGAGAACGGAGCTCGCGGAGGCCGCGGGCCTGGCCGTCTCGGACGGCATCGTCGTCGACGAACACGGTCGCGTCGACGGTGGCGACGATGTCTTCGCCGCAGGCGACGTCGCCCGCTTCCCCGTGGCCGCGCTCGGCGGGACGATGCGAGTCGAGCACGAGGATCACGCAAAGAGCCACGGCAGACGTGTCGGCGCGAACATGGCCGGCGCGGACGAGCCGTACGACCACCTGCCGTTCTTCTACTCCGACCTCTTCGACCTCGGCTACGAGGCCGTTGGCGAGCTCGACAGCCGGATGCGCACCACCGCGGACTGGAGCGAGGTCGGCGAAGCGGGCACCGTCTGCTACCTCGACGACGCCGGTAGGCCCCGGGGCGTCTTGCTCTGGAACCGCTTCGGGCATGTCGAGACGGCTCGCGACCTGATCCGCGCCGCCGTGCCGATCCCGGTGGCGGAGCTCGTCGGATGAGCGCTGCGGCGGTCGCCGACTCGAGGATCGCACTTCCCGCGCTCGAGCGGCTCTACGAGCGTGAGGGCTTGCCGGCCTTCGACCTGCCGACAGACCTCGCGGAGGCGTACGGAGGGTCGCTCGGGTTCACGGAGCCACGTGTGTATGCGAACTTCGTCGCGACCCTCGACGGGGTCGTCGCGCTCCCCGGCCTGCCCCACTCGAACAGGATCATCAGCGACTCGAGCGCCGCGGACCGGTTCGTCATGGGGCTCCTGCGGGCCTGCGCGGACGTCGTGCTCGTCGGCGCGGACACGATGCGGGAGGCGCCCGACACGCTGTGGACCGCCGAGCAGGCCCATTCGCCCGCGGCCGCGCTCTTCGACGCGTTGCGCCGGGCGCGCGAACGCCCGCCGCAGCCCACGGTCGCCGTCTTGAGCGGCCATGGCACGGTCGATCCGCAGCATCCCGCGCTCGAGGCCGGTGCGCTCGTGCTGACGAGCGAGGTCGGGGCGGCTCGCCTGCGCAACAAGCTCCCACACGCGTCGACGACGGTGACGATCGGGCCGGAGCCGCGCCTCGACCCCGCCGCCGCGGTCGCCGCCCTCCACTCCCTCGGCCACCGCCTGATTCTCTGCGAGGGAGGGCCGACGGTGCTCGGCGCTCTCGTCGGGGCCGGGCTCGTCGACGAGCTCTTCCTGACGACCTCGCCGCTCTTGGCCGGTCGCTCGGAAGGCGAGCCGCGACTCGGGCTCGTCGAAGGCCTCGCGCTCCTTCCGGCCACCCTGGTTCGCTGTGACCTGCTCACGCTCAAGCGTGCAGGACCTCATCTCTTCTCCCGCTACCGCGTGTCGAGTCGGGAGCGCGAGGAGTCGTGAGCATCCGCCTGAAACGGGCGTACGAGCCTGCGGCGACCTCCGACGGATACCGCGTCCTGATCGACCGGCTGTGGCCGCGTGGGGTGTCGCGCGAGAAGGCGCGTCTGGACGAGTGGGCGCGCGAGCTCGCCCCGAGCAAGGAGTTGCGGCGTTGGTTCGGGCATGACCCAGCCCGCTTCTCCGAGTTCCGCCGCCGCTACACCAAGGAGCTCGCCGCGCAGGAGGAGAAGCTCCAGGAGCTACGCGGACGCGCGGGGACGGGGACGGTGACCCTCGTCTACGGTGCCCGCGACACCCAGCACAACGACGCAGTGGTGCTCGAGGAGATCCTGCGCTCGCCGTGACCCTTGTCGCGGGGGGGACGAACGCGGAGGTGGAGGAAGGGCGCGTTCCCCGGTGACTCGACGCGACGGATTCTTGCCGATTCGCGACTACGCGGCGATAGGCGACGGCCGGACTGTCGCCCTCGTCGGCCGCGACGGCGCCGTCGACTGGCTCTGCCTGCCCGACGTCGATTCGGCCAGCGTCTTCGCGGCGCTCCTCGATCCCGAACGGGGCGGACGTTTCACCCTCGCCCCTTCGGTCGCGTTCGAGAGCGAGCGTCGCTATGTGCCGCAGACGAACGTTCTCGAGACGACATTCACGACCGCGACCGGCGTCGTCCGCGTCACGGATGCGATGACGCTGCCGCGCGGCGGGCTGGTCCCGTATCGGGAGCTGGTGCGACGGGTCGAGGGCCTGGCCGGTGACGTACCGATGCGGTGGAGCGTCGAGCCGCGGTTTGCCTACGGGGCAAGACGGCGGCCATTCGCCCTCCACGGCGACGTCCCCGTCGCCGCCTACGGACGCGACGCGGTTGCCGTCCTTGCGTGGGACGCGGGCGCGATCGAGCTCGGGAACGACGCGGTCGAGGGCCGCTTCAGCAGTCGGAGCGGCAAAAGCAGCCTGCTCGTCTTGAGCGCGGCCCACAAGGAGCCGCTCGTCTTCCCGCCGCGCCACGAGGTCGAGTCGCGCCTCGAGGGGACCGTCGCCAGCTGGCAAACGTGGACGAGCGAACGCAGCTACGACGGGCGCTGGAGGGACGCGGTCCTACGCAGCGCGCTTGCGCTGAAGTTGCTGGTGTTCGCGCCATCGGGGGCCATTGCCGCTGCGGCAACGACCTCGCTGCCGGAGGAGATCGGCGGCCTGCGCAACTGGGATTACCGTTTCTCGTGGCCGCGTGACGCCGCCTTCACGCTCGAGGCGCTGCTGGCTCTCGGCTGTGGCGGCGAGGCACGCGCGTTCTTTTCCTGGCTCCTCCATGCCTCGCAGCTGACGCACCCACGACTGCAGGTGCTCTACCGTCTGAACGGGCGCGCCGATGCGGAGGAGCAAGAGCTGCCGCTTGCCGGCTACCGCCGCTCCGTCCCGGTGCGCGTCGGCAACGGCGCCGCCGGGCAGCTGCAGCTCGACGTGTACGGCGAGGTGCTGGCCGCAGCAGCGCTTTACGCCCACTCCGCCGGTGGCCTCGACCGAGACCACGGCCGCCGCATCGCTCAGATCGCCGATCTGGTCTGTGACCTCTGGCGCGAGCCCGACGCGGGGATCTGGGAGGTTCGCGCCCAGGCGACGCACTTCATCGAGTCGAAGATGATGTGCGCGGTCGCACTCGACCACGCAGTCGCGCTCGCCGAGGCTCGATATCTGCCCGCAGCCGGCGTGGGCCGGTGGCACCAGGAGCGCGCAGCCGTCCGCGACTTCGTCGAGCAACACGGATACTCGGAAGCAAAGGGCAGCTACACACGCGCGGCCGGCGTCGACGACCTGGACGCCTCCTTGCTGCTCGCGGTCCTCGCCGGCTACGACCGCCCCAACGCACCGCGCTTGATCGGCACGGTCGACGCAATCCGTCGCGAGCTCGCGAACGGCCCGTTCGTCCAACGCTACGGGTCCGGAGACGGCGTGCCCGGCGAGGAGGGCGCATTCGTAGCCTGTTCGTTCTGGCTCGCCACCGCGCTCGCCCGCCAGGGCCGTGTCGAAGATGCGAGCGCGTTGATGGACGAGCTCGTCGAGCTCGCGAACGACGTCGGCCTCTACGCCGAGGAGATCGACCCGGCGAGCGGCAACTTCCTCGGCAACTTCCCGCAAGGCCTGTCGCATCTGGCTCTCATCAACGCGGCGGTCGCGATCGCAGAGGCGACAGCGTGATCTGGGGCGCTCTCGTCGGCGGGCTCCTGGGCACGGTCCTGCTGACGACGATCCTGCGGGCCGCCGGCGAGCTCCGCTTGACGCGGATGGACCTCCCCTTCCTGCTCGGCAGCGCCGTCACGCCCGACCGTGTGCACGCGAAGCTGATCGGCTACGTCCTCCACTTCGTCGCCGGCCTCTTGTTCGCGCTCGGCTACTGGGCGGTGTTTGCGGTGACCGGCCACAGCGGTGTCGTTCTCGGCGCGCTCCTCGGTCTCGTCCACGCCCTCTTCGCCGGAACCGCGCTCGTGAACGTCGTCCTGCCCGCAATCCACCCGCGGATGGGGACGGGCTTCGACGCCGCCGGCTCCACGCCGTTGCTCGAGCCACCGGGATTCATGCTCGTCAACTACGGCCGGGAGACCCTGCTCGCGATGATCGTCGCCCACCTCATCTACGGCGCCGTCGTCGGGGAGCTTTCCTCCTTGGCGGCATGAGCGCGAGACTCGTCCTCGTGCGCGCGCTCCTCGGGCGCAGTCGCGCCTTCGTTTGGGTCGCCGCCCGGCGATTGGACGGCGGCGAGGTCGGGTCTCGACCGCAGCTGCGCCTGCAAACCGGAACAGATGACGTCCAGCACCGCCGAGTGGGGCCCGGTCGCCTGCGAGCGCCGGTAGCAGGCCCAGCCGGCGACCCGACGTAGACGAGCACCCAGCAGTCGTCGCCCTTCGTCGGCTTCGAGCCACCCATCGGGAACCCAGTTCAGCGTGAGATCCTCTGCCAGCGAGCGCACCCGTCCGTCCGGCGCGACGCCGGACGCCACCAGCTGCTTCGCCACTTGGTCGGCCCAGGCCCGCCACTCGACGATCGCGTCGCCGAGCCAGTCGGCGAGCTCCGATGCGTCTGCGCCGGTGAGCACCCACCGAACATGATCGCCGACGACGGCGAGGGTGAGCAGATCGCGAAGCTCTCGTTGCAGCTCGTCATCGGTGACGTGCCGATCGCGGCTCATGACGTCTCCTCTCTGACAAGCACGACCGTGTGTGCGTCGTTCTCCTGGAAGGTGCGGTCGAAGCTTGTGAAGTGCGTCACAGCCAGCTTCTCGGCTCGAGGGTCGGCGCCTCGACCCACGTCGCACGGCCGCACATGGGGCAACGCGCTGGAAGATGGCTCACCACCGCCCCGTAGCCGCAACCCGCGCAGCGGATCTCCATGCGACGGTTGACGTCCTGCTGCCTGGGGCGCAAGACGACCCGTGACACGTCGTCCGCCAGCAGCTTGGGGCCGCCGACATCCAGTCCTCCGTGTGCGCTCACCCCGTGCTCCTTTGTTTGCTGCCTCCAGGATGGCACCCATCGGGCGGTTGCGCCATGGGTCGACCGCACCATTCCTCAGGCGATGGACCCTCATCTTCCACACCGACCGCAGCGAGTCCGCGCCGACACTCGAACGTCCGTATGTGAGGTCTCGGCATGATCGAGATGGGGTCTCGACCCGATGGCACGGAAGACATGCGTGCGCGAGTCTCAGCTCAATACGGATGCCCGTCTCCCTAAAGGAGCATCGAATGCGTCGAGGCAGATCGCCCATCCTTGCCCCAAGTCCTGATTCGGCATAGGCTAGAACGTCGTGACCTTTGAGGACTGGATCTTCGGGCTTCACGTGACGATGGCTGCGTTGCTCGTTGGCTCTCTCGTGATGTCGTGGATCGTGGTCGTCTCATTGTTCAGGACCGATACGCCGGGCATGACGCTGAGCCTGCACCGGGTAAAGCTGGTTGCGACCGGTGCGACGGTCATCGGGCTGCTCGGCACGATCAGTCTGGGGATCTGGACCGCGATCCTGCGAATCAACATTCACCCGTGGGATGGTTGGGTGATCGCGGCATACATCCTGTGGGCTATCGCGACGATTTTGCTCGTGCGTTCGTTCACCGAGTTTGGGAAGTCTGCGGAGAAGGCGAGGACGCTGATCGCTTCCTCCGAGACAGGCCCGAGCGCGGAGCTCGTCGCGCTCAACCGAACGCGAACGGGGCTTCTGCTGCGTTCCGTGGCGTCCCTCGCGATCGTGCTGATCGTGATCGACATGATCTGGAAGCCGGGTCACTGAGTTGCTCGCCGCTATTCGCCCAGACGAGCAGAGCTTCGCGCTCCTTCTGCACCTCGTTGGCGCAACGATCGCCTTCGGTGGCTTGCTCGCGTGCGCGACCTCCATTCTGCTCGCACACGGTGAGACTCGCCTGCTGCGGATCGGATACTTCTCGCTTCTCCTCGTCTCGCTGCCCGGGTGGATCCTGATGCGGCTCGCGGGGCAATGGCTCTTCAACCTGCAGCACTGGAGCGATCTTCCGTCGAACCTGAACGACCCTGCCTGGTTGAACATCGGATTCATCGTCGCAGACTGGGGAGGCGTGCTCTTCCTGATCTCGCTCGCGGTGGGCGCAATCGGTCTGCGTCGCCTGCAGACTGGCAACGGGAGCGTCGCTCTGCTCAGGTCGACGATGGTGATCTCGATCATTCTCGCCGTCGCCTACGCCGTCGCCGTCTGGGCGATGACGGGCAAGCCGAGCTAGCACAGCCCGTCGCGGAGCCGCCGGCGTTGCAGGGCCCGCGCAGCGCTGACCGTCGCCGAGCACCTCGCGTTCGAGCAGGGGCTCCACGTGCTCGTCATCCTCACCGACATCACGAGCTACTGCGAAGCCCTGCGTGAGCTCTCGGCGGCACGTGAGGAGATCCCGGGACGGCGCGGCTATCCCGGCTACATGTACACCGATCTCGCCTCTCTGTTCGAGCGGGCCGGGCGCATCCGAGGTCTAGCCGGGTCGGTCACGCAACTGATGATTCTCTCCATGCCCGACGACGACATCACGCACCCGATTCCCGACCTGACCGGTTACATCACCGAGGGGCAGATCGTGCTCTCGAGGGAGCTCGAGCGGCGCGGCGTCAACCCGCCGATCGACGTCCTGCCGTCGCTCAGCCGGCTCATGAACGCCGGTATCGGGCCAGGCAAGACCCGGGAGGACCACCGTGCCGTCGCCGACCAGCTCTACGCGGCGCTGGCACGCGGACGTGATCTGCGAAGGCTCGTCTCGATCATCGGTGAGGCGGCGCTCTCCGACCGGGACCGCAGCTACCTCCGCTTCGCGCACGACTTCGAGCACGGGTTCGTCCACCAGGGCGGTGAGCGGCGGAGCATCGAGGAGACCCTCGAGCTCGCCTGGAAGCTCTTGGGCGGGCTCCCCCAAGCCGACCTCAAGCGGCTCGGCCCGGAGCTGCTCGCGCGGTACGGCCAGGCGGTCGACCAGCCGGCCTCCCCGAGCGAATGACGGCCAGGCAGCAGCAGACAATGCGCGTCTCGACGATCGGCCACGGCACCAGGACCACGGACGAGCTGCTCGAAACCCTGCAGGAGGCGGGTGTCGAGACGTTGGTCGACGTCCGTCGCTTCCCCGGCTCGAGGCGCAATCCGCAATTCGGCCAGGCGGCACTTGCCGTCGAGTTGGAGCGCGCCTCCATCGAGTACGTGCACGCGCCGGACCTCGGCGGCCGTCGTTCGGGCGTTCCCGGCGAGGACAGATTCGGATGCCTGCGCGTTGCGGCGTTCCGAAGCTACGCGGCGTGGATGTCGTCGAGCGAATGGCAGCAAGCCATCGATGACGCGCTCCGCCGAGACAACCCATGCTTCATGTGCGCCGAGACCCTGCCGTGGCGCTGCCACAGACGACTCATCGCCGACCTGCTCGCGGCACGACGAGTCCACGTCGTCCACCTGCTCGGACCGGGCTCTGCTTTGGAGCAACGGCCGTTCATCGAGGCCGAGGTCCGCAACGGTCGGCTCTACCTCTGCGGGACGCTCGTCGCGTAGTCCGCGCGCGGTGAGGGAATATGCTGTTGGGATGGCAGAGTTCACCGTCACTGCAGTCGATCAACTCGGCGACCGCGAGCTCGCGGCCTTTGACGTGAGCGGCACACGGATCGCGATCGCAAGCGTCGACGACGTCTTCTACGCGTTTGGAGACACGTGCACCCATCGGGGGTGCTCACTCGCCGAGGGCGACCTCGCGGCAACCGTTGTCACCTGCCCGTGCCATGGAAGCCAGTTCGACGTGACAACGGGCGAGGTGCTCCGTGGCCCCGCCGTCGAGCCTGTGCAGAGCTATCCAGTTCGCGTCGAAGACGGTGCGCTTCGGGTCGACCTCTGACAGACGGCGCCACCCTCTTGGCGCGTGAGAAGGAGAGCCGTGGCCCAAGCAGCGGATAAGGCCGGCGATGTGCTGCAAGACAGCGAGCATGCGCTGCGTCTGCTGCGCATGATGTTGCTGATCCGACGGTTCGAGGAGCGCGCCGAGGAGCAGTACACGCGCGCACGCATCGGCGGCTACTGCCATTTGGCGATTGGCGAGGAGGCGGCCAACGTCGGCAGCATCGACTGCCTCGAAGCGGACGACTATCTGTTCGTGAGCTATCGCGACCACGCCGCCGCGCTCGCTGTCGGGAGTCCGCCTGCAGCGGTCATGGCCGAGTTGTTCGGCAAGGAAACGGGTGTTGCCGGCGGCTACGGCGGCTCGATGCACCTGCTCGACGTCGAGCGTCACTTCCTGGGCGGGTGGGGCATCGTCGGGGGCCACCTGCCGATCGCCGTCGGCGCCGCGCTCGCAATCGACTATCAGGACGCTCCCGGTGCGGTGCTCTGTCAGTTCGGCGACGGCGCCACCAATACCGGGGCGTTCCACGAAGCGCTCAACCTCGCCGCCGTGTGGCGCCTGCCGATCGTCTTTCAGGTGATCAACAACCTGTACGGCATGGGCACGTCGGTGGAGCAGGCGTCAGCGGAGCCCGAGCTGCACAAGCGCGGCTGCGCGTACCGGATGCACGGTGAGCGAGTCGACGGGAACGACGTGCTCGCCGTCCGAGAGGCCAGCGGCCGGTTGCTCGCGCGCGCCCGCGAGGAGTCCGAGCCCGCGCTGCTCGAGACGACGACGTACCGCTTCCGCGGGCATTCCGTGGCCGACGCCGGAAAGGTCTACCGGACCCCCGACGAAGTCGCCTCCTGGCGCCAGCGGGACCCGATCACGCGCTTCGTCGCAGTCCTGCGCGAGCACGATCTGCTCGACGAGGAGGAGCTCGAGCGAATGCGGAAGCAGGTCTCGGACGAGGTCAGCGAAGCGATCCGCGAGGCTGCGGCCGCGCCAGCGCCGGATCCTGACGAGCTGTACGAGAACGTGTACGGCGACGGTCACTGGCGCGAGCAGTTCGAGCGGATGAATACCGCTGCGCCGTACGGCGAGCGCCAGGAGACGCGATCGTGGCAGAGGTGACCTATCGCGAGGCGCTCCGGCGTGCTCTCGACGAGGAGCTCGATCGCGACGAGCGCGTGTTCCTGATGGGCGAGGAGATCGGCCGCTTCGAGGGCTCGTACAAGGTCACCGCAGGGCTGTGGGAGAAGTACGGGGCCAAGCGCGTGCGCGAGACGCCGATCTCCGAGGAAGGCTTCGTCGGCGCCGGTATCGGTGCGGCGATGCTCGGCCTCCGGCCGGTGGTCGAGATCATGACGATCAACTTCATCCTCGTCGCGCAGGACATGGTCGTGAACCACGCCGCCAAGATCCGCTACATGTTCGGCGGCAAGGTGGGCGTGCCGATGGTCATTCGCACGCCTGGGGGAGCAGGCGCCCAGCTGACGGCACAGCACTCACAGTCGCTCGAGGTGTGGTTCGCTCACGTGCCGGGGCTGAAGGTCGTCGCGCCGTCGAACCCGCGCGACGCGTACGGCCTCCTGAAGTCGGCGATCCGCGACGACGACCCGGTGTTGTTCGTCGAGAACCTTGTGCTCTACAACGTGACCGGCAGCATTCCCGAGCCGGCGGACGACTTCACGCTGCCGCTCGGCCAGGCGCACGTCGCGCGTGAGGGCACGGATCTCACGATCGTGGCGCACTCGTACACCGTGCGGCGCGCGCTTTCGGTCGCCGAACGCCTGGCCCAGAGCGGCTTCGAGGCGGAGGTCGTCGACCTGCGCTCGTTGCGCCCGCTCGACGTCGACACGATCGTCGAGTCGGTGCGCAAGACGAACCGCGTGCTCATCGCCGAGGAAGGTTGGGCAACGTTTGGCGTGGGCGCGGAGCTCGCCGCTCGAATCGGCCGCGCGTGCTTCGACGACCTCGACGCCCCGCCGGAGCGCGTCGGGGGTGCAGAGGTCCCGATGCCCTATTCGAAGCCGCTCGAGCTGGCTGCGCTCGTGCTCGAGGACAAGCTGGAGGCAGCGGCGCGTTCGCTGCTCGCGGAAAGCGGGCTCACGGGGAATGGTGGAGGCTGATGGCGGTCGAGGTTCCGATGCCACGTCTGAGCGACACGATGGAGCAGGGGACTGTCGCTCGCTGGGTGAAGCAGGAAGGGGATCACGTCGTCGCGGGTGACGTGATCGCCGAGATCGACACCGACAAGGCGACGATGGAGCTGACGGCGTACGACGACGGCGTGCTGCTCAAGATCCTCGTCGGGGAGGGCGAGTCGGCAGAGCTCGGCGCCCCGATCGCGCTGATCGGCGCCGAGAACGAGGAGGTGCCGGAAAGCGCGGCCCAGGGCAACGGCCCGGCTCAGACGGCTCCACGGGAGGCCCAGCCCGACGAGTCGGGCGAGCCCGAAGCCGGCGGAGGTGAGCCCGCTCCCTCCGCCGAGCGCGAGCCCGCGCCGGAGGAACGCGCTGGGGTCGGCGACGGGCTGCGGGCGAGTCCGATCGCGCGCCGGATCGCAGCCGAGGCCGGGCTCGACTTGCGCGAGCTGGCCGACACGGGCAGCGGCCCCGATGGTCGCATCGTCAAGGTCGACGTCGAACGTGCGCTCGGCCGGGAGGGTCGACCGGCCCGGGCCGCCGACGAGTCGGGCATCGGGCAACGCGCGGCGTCGCCAGGCCCGCCGCCCTCGGCCGAGGAGGAGATCGTCGACGCAACGCCGATGCTCCGCGCGGTCGCACGCCGCATGAGCGAGTCGAAGGCGACCGTGCCGCACTTCTACCTCGACGCCGAGATCGACATGGACCGTGCGCTCGAGTTGCGCGAAGAGCTCAACGAGGCGCTGGCGGACGAAGGGGAGAAGATCAGCATCAACGACCTCGTCGTCCGAGCCGCGGCGCTCGCCTTGGTCGAGAACCCGAAGTTCCACCGCAGCTGGCACGACGGCAAGCTCGTGCTCCACAAGAGCGCCAACGTCGGCATCGCGGTCGCGCTCGACGAAGGTCTGATCGTCCCCGTCGTGCGCTCCGCCGAGCAGAAGAGCGTGCGCGAGATCGCGCGCGAGACGCGAGATCTCGCCGAGCGCGCGCGGGCGGGCAAGCTGAAGCAGCCGGAGATCGAAGGCGGGACCTTCTCGGTCTCGAATCTCGGCATGTTCGGGATCCCGAGCTTCAGCGCCGTCGTGAATCCCCCCGAGCCCGGCATCCTCGCCGTCGGCGCGACCGCCAAGCGTGCGGTCGTCAGCGACGACGCCGTTCAGATACGGCCGATCATGGCCGTCACGCTGTCGGTCGACCACCGCGCCACGTCGGGCGCCGAAGGCGCTCGCCTGCTCGGGTCGATCAAGCGCCTCCTCGAGCAACCCGTGCTGCTCCTCGCAGAGGAGTAGATTCGGGCGATGCAGCTTGCAGACCTCATGGCGACCGACGTGCTCGCGGTGTCGCCAGACACGACGATCGCCGACGCCGCGCGGCGCATGATCGCGCGAGAGACCGGTGCCGCCGTCGTCATGGAGGATGGCGGTCTCGTCGGGGTCATCTCGGAGCGCGACCTCATGCGCGCGATACCCGACGCCTGCAGCCCCGAGACGCCTGTCTCCGAACGCATGAGCCGACACGTGATGACCGCATCGCCAGGGACGAGCGTCCCCGAGGCCATGGCGATCATGATCGAGGGTCGCTTCCGCCACCTGCCGGTCGTCGACGGCGGACGCGTGCTGGGAATGGTCTCGATGCGCGACCTGATGTCCTGGACCTCGCTGCGCCTTCGCCTTGGCCCCCTCGGAGACGACGACGAGGAGGTCGACAGCGCCGAGCTGTTGGCGACGATCCATCGCATGCGCACCGGTGCCGCCTGAGCACCGTTGGCCGGGACGCCGCTCAGTACCGCGTGACAGCGAGGACGCAGGTCTCGGACCTGTTCGCCCGAGAGCCGACCGGTCGCGTCATTCGTCCGTCCCGAATGCCGTCTCAGGGTGGGGCAGTCACGTGGCGGCGCTTCTCGTCGACGCGCTGTAGCACCTCGTCGAGGGAGGCGACGAACTTCTCGATTCCCTCACGCTCGAGTGTGATGGTGACGTCGTCGTAGTCCACCCCGACAGCAGCGAGCTCGTCGAGCAGAGAACGGGCTGCGTCGAGCTCGGCCTCGAGCCGCGCCTCGACCCGACCGTGGTCCTGGAAGGCGCGAATCGTCTTCTCGGGCATGGTCGAGATCGTCTCCGCTCCGATCAGCTCCTCGACGTAGAGCGTGTCGCGCAGGCTCGGATCCTTGACCGAGGTGGACGCCCAGAGGCACCGCTGCGCGGTCGCACCGCGCGCGGCAAGGGCGTCCCAGTGCTCGCCGTGGAACAGGCTCTTGTACTGCTGGTAGGCGAGCCGGGCGTTCGCGATGCCAAGGCGCGACTTGAGATCGTCTCGACCGACCTGGACGAGGCGACGGTCGGTCTCGGTGTCGACGCGGGAGACGAAGAAGCTGGCGACGGAGTGGATCCGACTCGGGTCGCCACCCGTGGCGACAAGCCGTTCAAGCCCTCGGAGGTAGGCCTCGGCCACTTGACGGTGTCGGCTGAGCGAGAAGATCAGGGTCACGTTGATCGCGTAGCCGCGCGCGGTCATCTCCTCGATCGCGGGCACACCGGCGTCGGTGGCCGGAATCTTGACCATCAGATTGGGGCGCGCGATCGTGGTGTGGAAGTGCGTCGCTTGCGCGATCGTGGCCACGGTGTCGTCGGCCAGGCTCGGGTCGACCTCGATCGAGACGTAGCCGTCGCGGGCCCCCGTCCGCTCCCAGACGGGTTGGAGGACGTCGCAGGCGGTCGCGACGTCGCGCATCGCCAGCGCCAGGAAGACGCCGTTGGCGTCCGTGTCGGTCGCCGCGATCTGCTCGTCGTAGGCATGCCCGTGTGCGAGCGCCTCGTCGAAGATGCTCGGATTCGAGGTGACGCCAACGACGGCGTCCTCGGCGATCGCCTTCACGAGAGCGCCCGATTCGATCAGATCGCGCGACAGATAGTCGATCCAGACGCTCTGGCCGAATGCGGACAGCTGATGCAACCGAGAGCTCATTACGACTCTAAGGATCGCGCGCACCCGTCCACGGCGCTATCGGGTCTGGGCCTCATCCGGTGTGGTTTAGGCGCCTTGGGCGCACCGGTCAGATGGGGCTGCGACCCGATGGCTGCCGGACATCGCCGTCACCACAATCGAGAACAGCCCGTCGAACCAAAAGAGGCCGCGTGAGGGCGCGGGCGGAGATGAGGGCCGTCTGGTCGAGGTGCATTGCTTCTACTCGGAGCGGTTCCTCGTCACCGTTCGTCGCGAAGACTGCCCCGCGTTCTGACCACGGCAAGAGCTCAGAGGCTTAGTAGCCCGTGAACTCCTCGGTGCGGATGTTGTCGTCGTCGACTCCGGCCTCGGCCAGCGCGTGACGCATCGCATTCACCATTGATGCCGGCCCGTCGACATAGTAAATCGGGAGCGTCAGGTCATCGATGTATTTCGACAGCATGGCTTTCGTAATGAATCCGGTTTCTCCATCCCACGGCTGGACTGACTGCTCCATCTCCGTCATCGTGCCGATAAAGGAATAGCTCGACTCGTTCTGAAGTCCCAGCAATTCTTCGAGAAATGCCGCATCCTCCGGCCTTCGATTGGAATAGAAGACAAAGATTCGGTGAGGACGCTTGTCGTGTAGAGCCTGGAGAACGATGCTTCTCACAGGTGTGACGCCGATGCCGCCCGTGAGGAAGACGGCGGGGATCTTCGTGTTGTTGTGGAGCGTGAACGAGCCATACGGAGCGTCAAGGGTGAGCTCTGTGCCAAGCTCCATCGTCCGCAGCACTCGCTTGAATGCCGTATCGCGCATCCGTGTGGCCAACGCAAGATCGTCTTCATAAGGCGCGCTCGCCAAGGAAAATCCGCGTGTGTCACCTTCGGCGTCGGTCTCGGAAGGATTGATCAGAGTGTAGTCGGCAAACTGTCCCGCCTTGTACGAGAATCCTTCCGGCTTCTCGAAGTAAAAAGCCATTGTCCCTGAGGCCACTTCCTGTCTGCGCTTCAATCGCGTCGTGTAGATCGGCAAGTGAGGATCTCCTTTGGGCTCGTTGGTGACGGCTGGACAACGTTTCTTACCCGACGTCAGCCGACGGCGGCGCACGGCGGAGGGCGAAGTTACGCGTCGACGACTTCCCGCGTCTTCGCGCGCGAACCTTCGAACGTCGCCGCGACGGTGATCTCCACGTTTCCGTTCAGGGCGTTCGAGACGGGACAGAGCCGACTCGCCTCGTCGACTGCCTCGGCGAAGGCTTCCTCGGCAAGATTGGGCACACGCCCACGTACCTCGAGCGCGGAGCGGGTGATCCGAGGCGCTCCGGCAACCTCGTCCAACGTGCAGACGGCACGAACGACGAGTTGTTCGGGTGTCGCCTTCACCTTTCCGAGAACGAGCGAGAGCGCCATTGCGAAACAGCTCGCATGAGCAGCCGCGACAAGCTCCTCGGGACTCGTCTTTCCGTTCGGCGCCTCGGTTCGAGCGGCCCACGTGACCGGCGACTCGTCGAGCACGCGGCTCCCCGAGGTGAGGCTGCCACTCCCACCTGCCAGGCTTCCCTCCCAGACGACCTCTGCTTCTCGTTGAGCGCTCGGCATGTTCTCTCCTCTTGTCCTCGGGTTGACGAACGCGTCGATTCAACTCGCCCGCCGGTGTCCCGACTCGTACGCTCGAGCGTCGCACCCCCGAGCCGACTTGGGTATCGGGTCGTGGCTCCATTGCCCGTTGGACGCAACCTCACTTGAGCAGGCATGCGGGAGAAGAGGGTCGCCCCGTCGTCCGTAATGAGGCGCTCACCCCATGGCCGCGGGGCCGTGTGGCCGCGAGGCTGACGACACCAGCGGAAGGAGCGCGCTATGTCCATCGGAGCCATGCCTGCACCGTCCGTGACGGACGACGTCGTCGTCGCAGTCGAGGTCGACGTGCGCGGGCGCTGGGAGGCGCTCGCCCTGTTCGAGCTCCTCCAACCGTTCGACCCGTTCCTCGTCCAGCACGCAGGAGACCACTGGGTCGTGCACGCCAGTGCCCCCGGGCGTCGCGGCGAGCCTCTCACCCAGGCCTTGCGTACGGTCGACCAGTGGTGCGCCGAACGGCACCAGGATCCCGGTGTCCGGGTTGACGGACAGCAGCAGGGGGGATGACGACGAAGAGGAGCCGGAGAAGGGATTCGAACCCTTGACCCCGCGCTTACAAGGCGCGTGCTCTGACCAGCTGAGCTACTCCGGCGCTCGCCGGATGGTAGACGTCCGCGCTACGAGCAGCAGGGCTCCGCCTTGGCGCTCGTCGAGCCGGTGCGCGTCGGGTGTCGGCTCGGCGACCAGCATCCGCGCGACGAGCCAGCCGACGAGGACGACGAGCCCGCCGAGCGCCGCGTCGAACACGAAGTGGTTCCCCGTTCCGACGATCACGACGAGCATCGCGAGCGGGTACACGGCGCCCAGCACGCGGACGACCCGGCGCGACGCCAGCGTCGCCAGCGTCACGCCGACGATCAGCGCATAGCCGAAATGGAGGCTCGGAACTGCGGCGAACGGGTTGTAGAGCGCGCCGAGCAGGTCCGAGCTCAGGTTGAGCCCGGTGTGCTGCGTGACCGTGTCCGAGAAGCCGAGCCCGGCGAGGCGTGGCGGGGCGGCCGGGTACAGCACGTATCCGACGAGCGCGAGCGCGGTTGCGACGACAAGCGTCGTCCGGACGATCGGGAATTGGTCGCGGTGACGGCGGTGCAGCCAGACCAGCGCGGCGGTGGTTCCGGCGAAATGGAGGACGACGTACGCGATGCCGAGCACCGTGGGGAGGACGGGCAGCGCGTCCAGCGTCGCCTGGACTCCGTGTTCGACGTAGATCCCGATTGCCCGCTCGAGATCGACGATCTCGCTCGTGTGGCGCATCGCCGCGTCCACGTTCTCGCTCGGCACGCCGCGCACGACCTCGTAGAGGCCGTAGAGCAACGCGAGGGCCCCGAGCTCCTGGAGCCCGGAGTGCGACCGCGAGAACCAGGAGCGCACCATGCATCGATCGTCCCTGTACGAGCCGTCCCCGCGCGTGGGGTCGCCACGATCCGCCGGGTGCGGAAAACCACACTCTGGGCGCGCCGGTTGCCGGTGGGTCAGGCGCGCAGGTACGCGAGCACGGCGAGCACCCGACGGTGGTCGTCCGTGCTGGCGGGCAAGCCGAGCTTCGTGAAGATGCTCGTCACGTGCTTCTCGACGGCGCGAAGCGTGACGAAGAGCCGCTCCGCGATCGCCTGGTTCGAGCGGCCTTCGGCCATTAGCTCGAGCACCTCTCGCTCCCGCGCGGTGAGCTGGTCGAGTGGGTCGTCGCGCCGCTTCCGACCGACGAGCTCGCTGACGACGGCCGGGTCGAGCGCGGAGCCGCCGTCCGCCACGCGGCGCACGGCGGTGCCGAACTGGTCGAGGTCGGCGACGCGGTCCTTGAGCAGGTAGCCGACGCCCTCGGCGCTCGACTCGAGGAGCGCCATCGCGTAGCCCGGCTCGACGTACTGGGAGAGGACCAGGACTCCGACGCCGGGGTGCGTCTCCCGGATCTCCTGCGCCGCGCGGAGCCCTTCGTCCGTGTGTGTCGGCGGCATCCGGATGTCCACGACGGCGACGTCGGGCTTGTGCATCGCCACGTGCCGGAGCAGGTCGTCGGCGGTGCCGGACTGGGCGACGACCTCGAAGCCGACCTCCTCGAGCAGACGGGCCACGCCCTCCCGGAGGAGCACGGAGTCGTCCGCGAGGACGACCCTGCGGGCATCGCCGAGCTGCGACACGGTGCCGCGCAACGGCGGGAAGTCGCGTGGCAGGCCATCGACGAGCACCTGGTGGATCGCCTCGGGATCGGGCAGCCCCTGCAGTCGGTGCGTGCCGAGATCGCGCGTTTCGACTTCGGTGACGAACGGGGCCGCGGTCGAGGAGAGCAGCACCTGGCCGCCGTGCCCCGCCGCCGCGATTCGCGACGCGCGGATCACGTCGAGCCCGGTGTATCCCTCCTCGCCGAGATGCGGAACGCCGGTGTGGAGACCCATCCTCACCTTCACGACGATCTCGTCCGGCCACGGGTGGTCCCGGATCTGCTCCTGCCCCGCGAGTGCCGCGTGAAGAGCGGGCTGAACCTCCTGGAAGACTGCCGAGATCTCGTCCCCCGTCGCATCGACCTCGGCGCCGCCGTGCGTGGCGATCTCGCTCCGCAGCAGGCGCCGCACGTCGGCGATCAGGCCCGCGTAGGCCCCTCCAGCGGTCCGGACGAGTTGCGTCGAGCCCTCGACGTCGGCGAACAGGAAGGTGACGGTTCCGGTGGGAAAGGAGGCCATCCGGGTGGGAGTCTACGGACGCCGCGTCGGCTCGACTCCGGCAGAGATCGTGGTCTCCGAGGCAAGGTCCCTCACGCGCACGTCAGAGGCGAGCCACGCGAGACGCGGTCGGGATCGTCGCACGGATCCGGGTTCCCGCACCGGGCGGGCTGGCCACCTCGAGGGTCCCGTCGAGCGCGGCGACCCGATCCTCGAGGCCCTTGAGACCCGAGCCGCGCGTCGGATCGGCCCCGCCGATCCCGTCGTCGATCACCTCGACGACGATCTCGCCGCGCTCGTCGTCCTCCGCGATGCGGACGCCTGCCGACGCGGCGTGCGCGTACTTCGCGACGTTCGCGAGCGCCTCGGCCGCGACGTAGTACGCGGCTGCCTCGATCGCCGGCGCCAGCCGCTCGTCCGGCACCTGCACGTCCACGGGGAACGGCGACCGCAGGACGAGCGACTCGAGCGCGGGCCCGAGACCACGGTCGGTGAGGACGTTGGGGTGGAGGCCGCGCGCGAGCTCGCGGAGCTCGTCGAGCGCGCGCGCGAGCTCGTCCCGGGCGGTCTTCAGCAGCTCGGCGGCCTCGCTGGGATCGCTCGCCAGACGCGACTCGGCGAGCCGGAGCGACAGGGACAGCGCGGCGAGCCGCTGCTGCGCGCCGTCGTGGAGGTTCCGCTCGAGGCGGCGGCGCGCCGCGTCCGTCGCGGCGACGATCCGGCTCCGGGAGGCCCGGACCTCCTCTTCCTGCCGCTTCCGCTCGCTGACGTCCATGCCGGACACGAGGACGCGCGCCGCGCCGCGCTGGTCGAGGATCGGCGTCGCAGTCCAGGCGATCGTGAGCCGCCGGGCGTCGCGACCGATCCACGCCGTCTCTCGCTCGGCCTGCGCGACGCCGCTGGCCGCCCCGGCGACCGCGATGCGCGCCGGGAGCTCGTCGACCGGGTCGACCAGGTCGAGGATCGACACGCCGGCGAGCTCGTCGATCCTTCTGCCGAATGCGTCGCAGAACGCGCGGTTTGCGCCGTTCGACACGATGCGTCCCTCGCGGTCGGTGACCACGATGAAGCTCGGGATCGTGTCCGCGACCGTGTTCGCGAAGTCGCGCTGCCGTTGGAGGTCGACCTCGCGTCGCTTCCGATCGGTG
>Ga0207661_10000512_pt1 | contig 25087 bp, 21 predicted proteins | sample KBSC713LmetaG_FD_184337 | JGI IMG/M metagenome (GOLD analysis project Ga0207661, IMG submission 184337) | Corn rhizosphere microbial communities from Kellogg Biological Station, Michigan, USA - KBS C7.1-3L metaG (SPAdes) (version 2) | ecosystem: Host-associated > Plants > Roots > Rhizosphere ...
CGTCACCTCGGCGTTCCGTTCCGCCGGCCAGCGCTGCTCGGCGCTGCGGCTGTTATTCGTACAGGACGACGTCGCCGACCGCATGATCGAGATGATCGCGGGAGCTGCGCGGGAGTTGAAGATCGGCGATCCCTCCGATCCTTCGACCCACATCGGGCCGGTGATCGATACTGAGGCCAAGGCAAAGCTCGACGCCCATATCGCGCGCATGAAGCGGCAGGCGCGCGTGCATTTTGCAGGCCAGGCGCCGGAGGGCAATTTCGTCGCGCCGCATATTTTCGAGCTGAAGGACGCGAGCGAGCTCACCGAGGAGGTGTTCGGCCCGATCCTGCACGTCGTGCGTTACGCCGCCGACCGACTTGAAGACGTGCTGCGCGCGATCGAGATCACCGGCTTCGGGCTGACGCTCGGCATCCATTCCCGCATCGACGACACCGTTGAAGCGATCATCGCGCGGCTTCAGACTGGCAACATCTACGTCAACCGCAACATGATCGGCGCGGTGGTCGGGGTGCAGCCGTTCGGCGGTCACGGCCTGTCCGGCACCGGCCCCAAGGCCGGCGGGCCGCATTATCTTGCCCGTTTCGCCACCGAGCAGACGGTCACCATCAACACGGCCGCCGCCGGCGGCAATGCCGCGCTGATGATCGACGACGAAAGCCCGCGCCCCGGTAGCGGCGTGCTCGCGGTCCCGCCCAAACTCCCTTCGTGGAGATTACGAACGTTCAAGTGGCCCCGATAGGTCTCAAAGGCAGGTCTCGTCCTTGTTGGACCGTGCGCCGCCGCTGCAGGGAATGCCCTTCGAGAGCTGCTGGATCTTCTGCCGCGACTGCGCCTGGGCGAGAATGTCGAACACACCTTTCGGCGCCAGTTGCGTCGCGCTCTTGTAGTCACCGGTCGCCTTGTCGATCTTGTTCTGCGCCTCGTAGATGATGGCTCGGGCGAAATAGAGCTCGACCGTCTCGCGTTGTGCCAGCGCCTTGGAAAGATCGTCGAGCGCCCTGTCGTATTCGTGCATCGCCGAATAGGTGATGCCGCGCAGCCCCAGCGCGTCGCCATCGTTCGGCCGCGTACTTAGCACCTGGTTGAGGTCGGTCATGGCATCGGCCGTATCCTTCTTTGCGAGATAGGCGCGCGCTCGAAGCGTGCGGGCGAACGAATCGAACGAAATGCCTTTGCCGATGACCTGGTTGAGCGCGACGATCGCGCGATCGTACTGATTGGAAACCAGCATGGCGAGGCCCTGGCCGAGCTCGGCCATCTGGTTGTTGGGATTGCGGTCCAGCGCATTCTTGATATCCACCAGCCCTTCCGCGTTGTTTCCCTTGAGCAGCAGAGACAGCCCGCGCGCCGCGCGCGCGACGTCGTTCAAGGGGTTGAGGGCGAGCGCCTGGTCGAAATCGACCATGGCCTTGTCGAATTGCGTGAGCCCCATATAGGCCTGACCGCGCTCCGAATAGCTGGTGCCGTCTTTGGGATTGAGCGAAATCGAGTGATCGAAATCGGCGATCGCTTCCTGGTATTTCCCGGTCAACCGGTAGACCGAGCCCCGGCTGAGATAGGCGGCCGCGTTGTTCGGATCGACGCTGATCGCGCGATTGGCATCCGTCATCGCCTGATCGAGCTGCTTCATCCCGATCGATGCAATGGCGCGGATCGTCAGCATCTGCTTGTCGTCCGGCTTCAGCTTGAGCACCTCATCGACGTCGGCGCGAGCTTCGGAATGGCGGCCGGCGAAAATCAGGGCGGTCACGCGAAGTCTCCGCGCGGTTTCATTCTGAGGCTCGGCGTTCAATACCGTGGTAAGCTGCGTCACGGCGTCGGCGTACCTCCGCTGCGCCATGAATTGCTGCGCTTCCGTGATCGTTTGAGCGAAAGACGGCGCGGCCGGCTGCAGCGCGGCTGGTGGTGGTGCGGCAGCCGCCTGGGAGGGAGCCGGCGCCGGCTGGGCTTGTCCGGCGTGGACCCTCGCCAGTTCCGCCTGCATGGCGACCGCCGACTGCTTCTGCTGCTGGGCAGCCTGGGCCGCCGGACCGGTCGGCGAGATTGCCAGTATCTTGTCGAAGTCGGCGATGGCGCGGGCATAATCGCCCTTGCGCTGAACAGCTGTCCGCGCGCAAAATAGGATCCGACCTCGGTTTGCGGCGACTGCACGATCGCACGCGAGAAATCCTCGATGGCGTGATCGGCATCGCCCTTGCGGCGATAGGCCTGGCCGCGCCAGAAAAACGCCGCCCGGACGTTCGGATTGATCGAGATCGCGGTATTGAGATCGGCGAGCGCCTGGTCGAGCTGGCCGGTTTCGACATAGGCGCGAGCGCGGGCGACGTAGGCCTGGGCATAATCCTGGCGCAGCGCAATCGCCTGATTGAGGTCGGCAAGCGCGTCAGCCCAGTTCTTCTGGTCACCCTTCACATTGCCGCGTGAAGCAAGCAGAATCGGATTTTTCGGCTCGATCTCGATGGCCTGGTTCAGGTCAGCGAGCGCCGCGTCGAGTTTGCGCGACCGCTCGAGCGCATAGCTGTGCGCCAGCAAGGCCGTGACCGATTTAGGGTTGAGCTGCATCGCCGCCTCGGCGTCGGCCAGCGCAAGGTCGAGCTTGGCGCGCGCTGCCATCAGGCGGGACCTGTTGACATAGGCCTTGGTCCCGTCGTCCACCGGCTCGGTGGTATCGTTGATGATGGCGGTGCAGCCGGTCTCGATCTTCGCGGCGACGGCGCTGTTGCAATCCTCGAGATCGCCGGCTTTGGCAACGCCCTGATTCAGGCCAAGGGCCAGAAGCAGCGCCGCCGGCAGCCGGAGGTGAAAGCTCGACATCCTCGTCTCTCCCTTGCAACTTGGACGAGCAGATTGCCACATTCGGCCAGCACACAGATGACACGATCCAGCGAGTGAAAGGGGAACTGGCTGGCATTAGCGGGCCAGGGTCGCCGGAAGCGCCGTTGCATCCCCTGCCCCAGCAAGGTCAAATGCACGCTCGATTTCTCCAGATTCTAATTCCATCCCGCGGGAACAACAGCAAAAACAGGGAGCGACGCCACCATGGAAAAAGGCATCTTCGAGGGCCTGAAGGTTCTGGACTGCGCGAGCTTTATTGCGGCGCCCGCGGCCGCCACCGTGCTGTCCGATTTCGGCGCCGACGTCATCAAGATCGAGCCGCCGGGCTCGGGCGACCCCTACCGCAACTTGCCGAACCTGCCGGGCTATCCGGCGAGCCAGCACAATTTTGCCTGGATGCTGGAGGCCCGCAACAAGAAGAGCCTTGCGCTCGACCTCACCAAGAGTGAGGCGCAGGCGGTGCTGCACAAGCTCGCAAGTGAAGCCGACGTCTTCATCACCAACCTGCCGCCGCAGGTGCGCAACAAGCTCGGCATCACCTATGATCATCTAGCCCATCTCAACCATCGCCTGATCTACGCCTCCTTCACGGGCTATGGCGAGAAGGGCGAGGAAGCCAACAAGCCCGGCTTCGATTCCAACGCCTATTGGGCGCGCTCCGGCCTGATGGACCTGGTGCGCGCCGACGAGGACACGACGCCCGCACGCTCAGTCGCCGGCATGGGCGACCACCCCTGCGCGATGGCATTCTATGGAGCGATCGTCACCGCCCTGTTCCAGCGCGAGCGTACCGGCAAGGGCTCCCATGTCTCGACCAACCTGATGGCCAACGGCATCTGGGCTAACGGCGTGCTGGCGCAGGCCAAACTCTGCGGCGCCAAATTCTCCAAGCGGCGGCCGCGCGAGCAGGCGCTCAACGCGGTGACCAACCACTACAAGTGCAAGGACGGCCGCTGGATCATCCTGTCGCTACTCAACGAAGAGCGGCAATGGCCGACGCTGGCGCGTTGCATGGGCCGCGAGGACCTCGTCGCCGACGAGCGCTTTGCGACCAAAGCCAGCCGGCATGCACGCTCGCTGGAGCTGATCAAGGTCTTCGACGAGATCTTCGCCACCAGGGACCTCGCCGAATGGCGCAAGATCCTCGACGGCAACGGCCTCGTGTTCGGCGTGGTCGGCATCCTCGACGACATCCCCAACGACATGCAGATGATCGAGAACGAGGTGCTGGTGCCGTTCGAGAACGACACCATGCTGACCGTCAATAGCCCGATCTTCATCGATGGCGCGAGGAAGGTGCAGCCGCGCAAGCCGCCCGGCATCGGCGAGCACTCCGACGAGATCTTGCGCAAGGCCGGCTATGACGAGGCCTCGATCGAGAGGCTGCGCGCATCGGGCGCAGTGGCGTAAGTGCCGGGTAACAGCGCCTCATTGAACATCAGCGGCTGAGCCAGGCCCAGACGATCCCGACCGCGATCACGCCGGCGACGACGGCGAAGAAGATCGCCCAGCCGCTGACCCGGATGTCGCCGGTCGTCTGGCGTATCGCCTCGTTCTGCGCGATCTCGCGATTGCGTTCCTTCTTCTCCTGGTCGGAAGAGCTCATCGGGCAAGTCTCCGCTCAAGTTCCGGCTGTGGTCGCCTCCTTCAATGTAGCATCAATCGATGACGCCTGCCCGGCGACGCCGGCGCCGCGCACCAGCCGGCTCAGCCAGAGCGCTGCGAGCGCCGCGCACAGGGCGGCGGCGGCCGCCGCCAGGAAGACCGCTGATGTGCTCCACTTTGCCGCGAGCAGCGCGCCGCCTACGAGCGGGCCGACGATCGAGCCGATCCGGCCGATGCCGAGCGCCCAGCCGACGCCGGTCGCCCTGACCGAGGTCGGATAAAAGCCGGCCGCGAGCGCATTGGCGGCGATCTGGCCGCCAACCACACAGAAGCCCGCGGCAAAGATCGCAATCGAGACCAGCACCGCGGAATGGCCGAGTGGACCGATGGCGCCGACCGCGAGCACGGCACCGAAATAGACCAGCGCCAGCGCCCGGAACGAGAAGCGGTCGATCACGCTGCCGAGCGCAAACGTGCCGACCACGCCGCCGACTTGCAGCATCGCGCCGATCAACGCCGCTTCCGAGACCGTGGCGCCGAGATCGTTCAGCACGGTCGGCAGCCAGTTGGCGAGGAAATAGATGTCGAGCAGGCTCATGAAGAACACGACCCAGAGCAGGAGCGTCACCGGCGTGCGCCCTTCGCGGAACAGATGCGCCACCGGAACGCCTGCGAGCTGCGCCTCATGCACGACGAAGCGCGCATCGGGCGCAAACGCCGTGCGCGGACTGACGCGCTTGAGGAGCTCGGCGACCCGCTCAGGTGCTTGTCCCGCGGTCGCAAGAAAGCGCACCGATTCCGGCAATCCCCGGACGAGCAGCGGAAGCATCAGGAGCGGCGCCACGCCGCCGACGACGAATACGGCGCGCCAGCCCAACCGCGGGATCAGGTCAGCCGCGAGCAGGCCGCCGAGCGCGGCGCCGATCGAGAAGCCGCAGAACATGATCATGACCATGGTGGCGCGGCGGCGCTGCGGGTTGTATTCCGAAGTCAGCGCGACCGCATTCGGCATCGCTCCGCCGAGGCCGAGCCCGGTCAGAAAGCGGATCACCAGGAGCGCGGTCGCATCCTGGACAAAGGCAGTGGCGAATGCGCCGACGCCAAAGGCCGCGGTCGAGAAGATGATGATCTTCTTGCGCCCGATGCGGTCGGCCAGCGGCCCGAACACCAGCGCGCCGATCATCAACCCGAACAGCCCGGCGCTGAACACCGGCCCCAGCGCGGCCTTGGTGAGATGCCATTCCTTGGCGATCGCGGGGGCGACATAGCCGATCGCCTGGGTATCGAAGCCGTCGAGGAACAGCACGGCCGCGCAGGTGAGCAGCAGGCGGATCTGAAAGCCGCCGATCGGCTGGCGGTCGATGAAATCGACGAGGTCGATGGCCAGTCCGCCGGCCTGCATTTGCTCAGTCGCCATGGTCGTCCCCTTCCCTGATCGATGCCCGGTTCTTGCCGACCGTTGTTCGCATCAGCCTAGCGCCGCCACTTACCGGCGCAAGGCGTCCTTCGAATAACCCGCGATCCGCTTGTAGCCTTCGGACAAGGCGACCAGCTCGTCGCGGCTGATGACCTCGTCGATCGCGTTGAACGGCTTGTCCTTGGTGCGTTCGAACACCTCGCGCAGAATCGCATCCGGCGGATTGGTGCGGTTGGTCAGCACAATGCGCGTGGTCGCTTCCAGCCGTTGCTTCTCATAAGCGGCGAGCGCCGCGGCCGGATCGGCATGCTCCAACAACGCCGTGGTCAGCACGCGCGCATCGAGGATTGCCTGGCCCGCGCCATTGGAGCCGCGCGGCACCATCGGATGGGCGGCATCGCCGAGTAGCGTTATCAGCCCAAAGCTCCAGCGCGGCAGCGGGTCCTGGTCGACCATCGGGAATTCCAGCACGCTGTCGGCGGCACGGATAAAGGCCGGCACATCGCACCAGTCGAAGTGCCAGTCCGAGAACGGGCCGATGAAATCATCGAGCGAGCCGGCGCGATTCCAGTCGCGCTTGCGATAGTTCGGCGTCTCGATCTCGGCGACCCAGTTGACGAGCTGCAATCCGTCGCTATCGGCAGCGCGGATCGGATAGATCACCATCTTGCCATGCGACAGCCAGCCAGCGCGCACCATGCTCGCGCCTGACAGCATCGGCTTCCAGCGCGTCACGCCACGCCACATGTTGACGCCGGAATAGCGCGGCTCGCCTTCATCCGGAAAGAACTGTTTCCGGATCGCCGAATTGATGCCGTCGCAGGCAATCGCGACGCGGCCATGCACGGTGAAGCGGCTGCCGCCGCCGGGCCCGTCCGCGAAGGTGACGGTGACGCCGCCATCGTCCTGCTCGACGCCGAGGCAATGGCGGTTGGTCACGATGCGGTCATGGCCGGCACGCGCACGGAAGGCTTCCAGCAGCACCATCTGCAGATCGCCGCGATGGATCGAGAATTGCGGAATGTCGTAGCCGGCGGCGCGGCCGAGCGGCTCCTGGTAGATCAGCTGGCCGAAGCGGTTGAAGAAGGTCGCATCCGTCGTCTGGATCGCGACTTTCGCCAGCGCGTCTTCGAGCCCGAGCGCGGCGAGTTCCCTGGTCGCATGCGGCAGCAGATTGATGCCGACGCCGATCGCGCGGATCTCGGGCACCGATTCAAAGATGCGGCAGGGAATCTTCGCCTGCTCGAGTGCCAATCCCAGCGTCAGGCCACCGATGCCGGCGCCGACGATAATGACTTCGTCCATGTATCCGTCCCTTTGGACGATGATGAAACAATATTAGTAAGCCTACTGTCAATTGCAGTCATTGCGAGGAGCGCAGCGACGAAGCAATCCACGCCCTGTCCCTGGGAGGTAGTCTGGATTGCTTCGCTTCGCTCGCAATGACGAAAGCCCCCTACCGCGTCTTCACAAAGCACATCCCCATTCGCGTCTCTGCATTGGCGGTCTGGCAGGTGAGGCCTGCGGCGCAGGTCCAGCCGCGAAAACTTGCATCGTTCTCGCTCGCCTTGGCGTGTTGGACATAGCAATGCGCGCCCCAGCCATTTTCATATTCGGTGCCGGCGAGTTCCGAGCTGCCGCGCAGCTGCGGACGGCTGGCAAAGCCGCGCGAGAAATCCGGCTCTTTGCCATCCGCGAACGCGGTGAGGATGTCGCGGCGGCGCACCTGGTCGCCGAAGAAATGCGGCGAGGCCGGCACGACCGTGGAGTTGGACGGCTTTGCCGCCATCCAGTCGACGCCGGGGAAATGGAAGCCGCCGATGCCGCGGGTCTGGTGGCAGCCGGAGCAGGTCATGTCGTTGAGCCGGCGCTCGAAGCCCGCGACCGACTGGATGTTCTGCAATTTCGTCTCGCTCGCGGCGGCTTTCGTCAGAGCGCGGACCACGTCGTCCTTGCTGAACAAGGGATTGCCGGTGCCATCCTCGCCCGCGACCAGGCCGAAGGCCGGCTGCAGATCCGATGCCGCAAACCCGATTGGCGTCGGCGCGATTGCGCTCTTTGCGAGGAACCGCTCCGGGATCAGGATCGTGCCGCGATCGAGCTCGGCGAAATGCGCCGGATTCAGCAGCCAGGCTTTGAAGTCGCGCGCGAAATCCCTATCTGCGATCAGCCGATCGCGATCGATCTGGTTCTCCAGCGTCGACTCGACGAAGGTCATGGAGTTCGCATCGTAATCGAACACCTTCATCAGATAGTCGGTGCGGAAATCGCGCGTCGCGGATTTGGGCGCATGGGCGATCTGCAGGTTGGTCTCGATGCGCTCGATATTGTCAGGCGCGACCAGGTCGAGCGCGCCGCCCAGCGCCGTCAGCTTCTCGGCGAGTTCCGCGCCCCTCGCCGTCAGCTGGCCCGCGGCGAGCCACCGCTTCGCGATCTCGGCGCAGGTGATGGTGACGCCCTTGCCGTCAACAGGAATGCCGCCCTTCGCCTTCAAGACCACATTCAGCGTCATCGGCAGCCGCGGCGACACCGCAGCTTCGCCGACCGTCCCCGCATTGGTCTCTGTCAATCGATAGATCAGCCGAATCTCGCCGCACTCCTGGCCGCCCACATAGGCGCGGTCCATGCGGTTGACGATACCGGACAAGACGAAGCGCGTGACCGGTGACGTGAGCTGCGCACGGTCGAACAGCTGGAAGGCAAAGGTGGGCCCGACGCCGATGCTCTCGTTCGGCATCTCGGCCTTGTGCCTCTCGATATAGCGATCGAAATCCTGGTCGAGCGCGCGTTTGACCGGCGCCATCGATGGCAGCGTAAACAATTGCGCTGATGTGAGCGGAATATCGGCCGAACGCTCCGGCATCATGACGCGGGTCAGGCCGAAACGGCCGTGATCGAGCTCGCGTAGTGCCAATGGATCGATGATCGCGGTGCCGCGCGCGAGCGGCGGCCGATCGTCCGCACGCGCTGCAAAGGCGCAGCAAGAAACCAAAAGAGCGGTAGCGAGCAGGCGCGAGACAAAGCTCATGCCTGAAGTAACACCGCGCGATCGTGTCTATTCAAGCGGGAAAGCGCTTCACGCCGGGGCGAAGCGCTTTGGGCTAGCGTGTGATCAGGCCTCTGCTGGTGACGACCACCCACTGGCCGTCCTGCTTGCGAATGGCATCGATGCGGCCAAGGCCGGGAATATAATCGCCGGGATAAATCTCATAGGTTCCGCGGCGACTCCGGATCAGCGCGCCGCCATAGCCGACATCAGCAAGGCTCCAGCCCTCGACGCTCGGCAGCCGCGCCAGCTCGACCTTCGGCGGCGTTGCGGCGGCTGCGGCCGGAGCGGCGGCCACCGGAAGCGGCGCCGCCCCCGGAGGCGGAGTGATCGAGCCCGTGACTTCCTTCGGCGCGGTCGCCGCGGCGGCAACCGGAGCAGGCGCGGCCGCCACCGCCGGCGCGGTGCGGAGCTTGTCCACGGCTTCGGTCAGCTTGGCGAGCTTGGCGTTGGGCTCGGCCTGCGCCTTCTCGATCTTGTCGAGACGATCGCTGGTCTTGTTGAACTGGCTCACGCCCATCTTGGTGGTGTGCTCGAGGCCGGCCTTGAGCGCGAGGATGTCGGAATCGATCCGCGCGATGGAGGCGTCCAGCGCCCCGGTAGACGGCGGCGCAGCCGTGGCGTCGGCGACATGGGTGAAGCCCGTGGTCGCAAGCGCACCGCCGATCGCGCCCGCCATCGTGGCGAACAACAGCATCGCCGCGGTTGCAAGGAAACCGCGCTTCGGCGCGGCGCCGGCGCGCTTCTCGGCCTTGAGCTCCGGCTGCGCCTTCGATTCCACCTTGGCGTTCGCCGAATGGTCGTGCCAGACGCGGTCACTCGGTGCCATGATCAGCACCTTGCCCGAGGCACGCGGCGTATCCGGCTTCGACACCTCGAGCTTCGGCGGCTCGATCTTGCTCGGCTCGATCTTGGGCGATTCGATCTTCGGAACTTCCATCTCGAACGCCTTTGCCTTCGAACCCTCAACCTTGGGCGCCTCATGGTCGGGCGCGATCGCGGGTGCCTGCAGCACGCTCAGGGCGAGCGCGGCGGCAGCGCTGGCCTCGAAAGAGGCGGGAACTGTCGGAGGCGAGGCGTCGACGGAACCGGACTCGGCGCGGACCTGCTCAGCCTGATGTTCGCTCACGTGACAAGTCTCCAGGATTGGTTGACCATTTGGTAACTTTCATTGCTTGCCAATTCGTTACCGAGCGGCCTTTGGCGCCACCCTTGCCGAAATTTTAGGAACTCTTCCGGGGCCGTTTTTGGCCCAGACGGCGGCGCCGGTGCGGCGGGAGGGACAAAATGCTGCCCTGCGGTAAGAGGGTTAACCAGGGCGTAACCATCGTTTGCGGAACGCGATTTCCCGATTAACATGGTGGCTGAGGAATAAGGCGGGGACACGCCATGGCCATCGAGAAATGCATCAACGAATATGGCGTCGGCGACGTCATCTTCGAGGAAGGCTCGACCGGGCGCGAGCTCTATGTCGTGCTCGACGGCCAGGTCGAGATCGCCAAGATCAACGGCGCGAGCAAGACCGTCATCATCACGCTGGGCAAGGGCGAGTTTTTCGGCGAGATGGCCGTGATCGACGGCTCCTCGCGCTCGGCCACCGCGATCGCGGCCAGCGAAAATACCCGCGTGATGCGCATCAACCACGCACGGTTCGTCTATCTCGTCAGCCAGCAGCCGGCGTTCGCACTGATGATCATGGACGCGCTGAGCAAGCGCCTGCGCGCCTCGAACGACCGCACCTTCCAGGCAGCGGCGAACCTATGAGCGACCGCAGGCCGTCCCCGTTCAAGACCCTGTTCGAGACCGAGGTCGCCACGCTGATCCTGGCGGCGCCCGATGTCTATCAGGTCCGTTTCAAGAACCGCGCCGCCAACGCTTATCTCGTCGTCGGCTCCAAGCGCACCATCCTGGTCGATGTCGGGCTGTCGACCAATTATCCGGCCCTGCTCGCCTGCCTTGCCCATGTCGGCGTCACGCCCGACAAGATCGACATGGTGGTGCTCTCGCATGAGCATCTCGACCATATCGGCGCCGCCTATCATTTCGAGGGCCGCACCTACATCGCTGCGCACCGGCTCGCCGCCAACAAGATCATGCTGCGCGACGATTTCTCGATGCTGCGCAAGATGTTCAACGAGCCGAACGTGCCGATCAACATCGACATCTGGCTCGAGGAAGGCAACATGCTCGACCTCGGCAATTTCCGGCTCGACGTGTTGTACACGCCCGGCCACACCTCGGCCTGCATGACCCTGTTCGACGCCGACAAGGGGCTGCTGTTCGCCGCCGATACACTGATGCCCGGCGGCGTGATGGGTGGCGTGTTCGGCTCCGGCTCGATCGCCGACTACATCCAGTCGCTGGAGAAGCTGAAGAAGTTGAACTCGAAGATCCTCTTGTCCGGCCACGGCCGCCTCTCCGACACGCCGCAGGATGACGTGCGTATCGCGATCCAGCGCTCCCACGGCCTGCTCGCCGACACCGCGCAACTGTTCGATGCGCTCGATGCCCGCTCGAATTTCGAGCCGATCATGCAGTCGGTGCGCGACCTCAACAAGCTGGATGACAGTTAGTCCGTCATTGCGAGCGAAGCGAAGCAATCCATGCCTCAGCACGGCGAAAGATGGATTGCTTCGGAGCTCACGCTCCTCGCAATGACACGGGGGGTTTGACAAATGCCCCGGCCGAATGTCTGTAGGCATCAACAAAACTGCCGCAGACTAGGAGAAACACACCATGAAGCTCTACGATTCGATTGGACCCAATCCGCGCATTGTCCGCATGTTCATGGCGGAAAAGGGTATCGACTTGCCGAAGCAAACCGTCGATCTGCGCGGCGGCGAGAACCGCGAGGCCGCGCACCTCAAGCGCAATCCGCACGGGCAGATGCCGACGCTGGAGCTCGATGACGGCAGCTATCTTTCCGAGATCGTGGCGATCTGCGAATATCTCGAGGAGAAGAACCCTTCGCCCGCGATGATCGGTACATCGCCGGAAGAACGCGCCGAGTGCCGGATGTGGACGCGCCGCATCGACCTCAACATCGCAGAACCGCTTGCCAACGGCTATCGCTTCGGCGAAGCGCTGAAATTCTTCGAGAAACGCATTCCGGTCGCCCCGGAAGCTTCGCCGGGCCTGAAGAAGATCGCGGCCAACCGCCTGAAATGGCTGAATGGCCAGATGGCCGACGGAAGACAATGGATCTGCGGCAAGCGCTTCACGCTCGCCGACATCCTGCTCTATAGCTGGCTCGATTTCGGCAACCAGGTCGGCCAGCCGCTCGATCCGGGCAACAACCACATTGCGGCATGGTTTGGCCGCGTCGGCGCACGGCCGAGCGTGAAGGCTTGAGGCACTTGTCGCGGGAAGGCGATTCGAGCAAGACGTCCAATTTCTGATTCAACTGCCAAACAGCCATTCGGCGTCATCGCCCGGCTCGACCGGGCGATCCAGTATTCCAGAGACGGCAGTGCTTGAATCGAGAGGCCTCTGGAATGCTGGATGCCCGTTGGCCTTCGCGGGGCATGACAGCGGAGGGGATGTGACTTGGCATTCCCGCGGCGCGAAATGCCCGAGCCTATCCGGGCAAATCAGCTACGCGACGGAATTCCGCCGGATGGTCTCGCGATAGAACGATGCGCTCAGTTTCGGCCGGCGAGCCAGCGTCCTGGGGTCGACGTGATGGAGCCCGAAGCGTTTCTCGTAGCCGTCGGCCCACTCGAAATTGTCCATCAGGCTCCAGAGGAAATATCCGGTCACGGGCACCCCCTCCGCGGTCGCCCGATGCAGGTGAAACAGATAGTTCCGCAGATACATGATCCGGTCGGTGTCGTAGATCCGGCCGTCGGCGGCGGGCGCATCAGCGGCAGACGTTCCGTTCTCGCTGATATAGATCGACTTCAAGCCCCAGAGCTTGGCCGCGTGGCGCGGCGCCCAATAGATCGCCTCCGGCGCTATGTTCAGCCAGTCGGATTCCATGTGCGGGAACGATGCGGGGAACGGCGCCGAGGCAAAGCCGCGCGCGTTGTCGGAAGCGATGATGTAGTGATCGGGCTTGTAGACGTTCAGCCCGATGAAATCGATCGGGGACGAAATGATCCTGAGATCCTCGGCCGTGTATCTGGGAGCATCCTTCCCGACCTGCGCCAGATAACCCTCCCTGTATTCACCCTCCAGCATCACGGTGAGATAGCCGGCATTGAGCTCGCGGGACGCCATCTCCGCAGCGCGGATGTTTTCGGGCGTTTCGATCGCGGGGATACAGACCTCCATGTTCTCTGCCGGCCCGACTCGCGTTCCCGGCCGCCCATGGGCGCGGATCGCCTGCACCGCAAGGCCGTGTCCGAGTGCGACGTGGTGGCGAACCTGGTTGAGCTGCTGCGGGGCGAGCTTCAGTCCGGGGGCGTCGATGCCGAGACCATGGCCGAGATGGACGAGCCTCGAACATTCGTTGACGGTGAAGATGTTCTTCACGCGATCGGTCAGGCGCTCTGCGATATACGCTGCATAATCGGCGAAGGCTTTCGCGGTGTCGCGCGATGTCCAGCCGCCGAAACGGTCCTGCAGCCTCTCGGGCAGATCCCAATGATAGAGCGTGGCGAACGGCTCGATGCCGTTTGCCAGGAGTTCGTCGGTCAGGCGGTTGTAGAAATCGATGCCTTTCGGATTTGGCAGGCCCGATCCTTCCGGAAATACGCGCGGCCAGGCGATCGAGAAGCGATAGGCCCTCACGCCGAGTGCCGTCATCAGCTGCACGTCGTCCTTGTAGCGGTGATAGTGGTCGCAGGCGATGTCGCCATTGCTGAGATCCGCAATCGTGCCCGGTGTATGGGTAAAACGATCCCAGATCGACGGTCCGCGTCCATCTTCGCTGACGGCGCCTTCGACCTGATAGGCCGAAGTGGCAACGCCCCACAGAAAGCCTGAGGGAAACCTGGCGCTCGCAGCGGCGGCGCGGACGGATGGCGCCTGCAAGCCGAGAGCCCCCGATCCCACGACTTTGGCGAGATCGCGCCGGGAAAGCCCGCTCAATGACCTGGCTCCATCTTCCGGCATGGGGCCGGGCTCAACTGTCGCATGTCGCATCCTGATGCTGCCGGCACGGCGCTGCCAGTGATGCAACGGCTTGCGCCTGCGGCGAGCGCGAAACCACGGCAACCGGTTCGACGGCGCGGCCTTCATTGCCAAGTATCTTCGAAATGGCGATCGCACCACCGGCGAAGGCCAAACGCGGCCACAGCGCCATAGCCAACATAACATAGGCTGCCGCGGTCCACAGGGATTGCCAGTTGCGAGGTCCTTCGTTGAGGCAGATGTAGAGCGCGACTGCCACGAGCAGGCACGCGAAGGTAGCCTCGGCGACACGCGGAACGTCGGCTCCGCTCCTGTTGAGCAGGCCCACGGCCCAAAGCGGAACGACCGCCATGGTCAGGGCGGCAAACGGAAAGTCGCGCCCGCGCGGATCGAACACGAGGCCAAGCGCGGTCTCGGCGGCGACCAGGGTAGTGATGATCAGCATGAATCCCAGAACCATCGCCACGACGGAGCGCGCGCGCTGTTCGTCCGGGCCGATCAACTCCACAAAGGCGGGCAGCCGGCGCCCGGACATCAACGCATGGGCGCAGAGCGGCGGCGAAACGATGGCAACGACCAGCAACACTCCCTTTTCACACCAGCCGGCGAAACCATAGCTCTCGTACAGCGCCTTTTCCGCCGCCACGCCCAGCAGAATGCCGCCAATGGCCGCGGATGCCGCCACCGCAAGCCACAACGCCAGCCCGGCCTCGGACGGCTTGCGCCGGCGCGAAAGCCCAGCTGCCGCGAACACACAAATGGCGAACATCAGCCCGACGCAAAGCTGCAGTTTCCAGAACGGATAATTGCTGACGGCCGACCCCGGCGGATGTTTCAACTCGCGGCTATAGCCATCCAACAGCCCCCAGTGGCCACCAACCGTTCCTTCCCACTGGCGCTTCCATGGCTCGTCATAGGCCTCGAACAGATTGACGCGGAAGTTTTCCCGCGCCGCGAGTTCGAGGAGATCGGAAACGAAACGGGCCTGGTTGATGCGCGATGGAAGCGCACCGTCGCGCATGCGGCCTCCGCTCGGCCAGCCGGCTTCGCCGATCAGGATTTCCTTGCCGGGAATAGCGGCAGCTACTTCCTTGCGAATATGATCCACATGGCGTGCCGCGTCTTCGGCGCGCACCGGAACATCCTCCCAGAAGGGCAGGACGTGAACGGTCACGAAATCGACGTCATCGGCAATGTCGCGGTGGCGCAGCCAGAACTCCGACACATCGGCGTAGCTCACGGGAAGGTCGAGACGGGCCTTCGCGGAGCGGACGATGGCGCGCAGCTCGGAGGCTGTCATTTCTCCGCGCAGCAAGACTTCGCTGCCGACGATGACCGACATGATGACGCGGGGATGATCCTTGGCCAGCTCGACCGCAGTATCAATCAGCGCCGCGTTCTTGACGCGATCGCGCCCGATCCAGACTCCGAGAATGACCTTCAGCCCGACCCTGGCGGCAAGCTCGGGCACCTTGTCGAGCCCGTTCTCCACCGAATAGATGCGGATGCAGCGGGAGATCGTGGCAAGCGTCGCAAGATCTTCAGCAATCTGTTTCGGACTGATGACCTCACTGGAATTCCATGGGCTTTGGCCGGCGCGGAATGGCGCGTAGGAAATGCAATCCAGTTTCCTGGCGGGATCGATAGCCGCAAGCTGCGCCGGCGCCGCAATCCAGCACCAGGCCGAGGCAATCAGCCCCAGGGACAAGGCGAAAAGCAGGAGCCGCGTGGGAAATGCCACCGGCGCTGGGGCGGTCGTCCGGTCCGCGCCGTCAGATCCGGTCGGCTTGGGAGCATAAAGCTGCATCGCGCTGCGCCAGGATCCGGCGCCCTCCCGTAACCCTCAATGATTCTAAGCTGATACGCCCTTGGCCCCGGGTTGATTTAGATCAAGCGCGCCGCAGCCCGGCGCGACACCTGGCGGCGCAAAAATCCGGCGCTCGCGCAAGGAGAACAACGAAAGTCGATAAATCATCCCGGAGGAAGCCCAAGCCTATGATTTTTCATGGATGAATTTTCATGCATGTCGGTATTTCAACGCCCTTTACGCCCGGCGAGGCTCCACTATTTTAGCCAAATTCTCGACATCCTAGCGTTGCACCCCAAGTCGGGACCAAAAACTAACCCGCCACAGCGCCTTTCGGCAATCCCGGAAATGGCGCCGGCGGGAGTTCGTCACCGGCGCGGCGGCGCTGGCCGTCATGCGCAAATATAGGCGAAGGCTGACGTGTTGACGCCGGGATCGCTGAGCGAGCTTAAATGAGACGACGCCGTCGGCTGCCATATGGTAATCGACCGCCAGCAGGAGACAGTCTTCGTGCCGCTGGAGCAGAGTGTTCGGAACTGCCGGCGCATCCCGCGTATCTTGAAGATGCTCGTCCATGAAACGATGGCAGACTGAAAGCACCGCACTGCGTTCCCTTGCCGCGGCAGCGTTCGCGATTTCCCTGGTCGCCGGCTGGGCGTTTGAGCTGCACGCCGAATCCCGAACGCCGGCTGCAGGAACTCTTCCGCCCGCGGCCCTGAAGCAGCTTGACGACACCATTCGCCATGAGATCACCGCGGGCAAAATTCCCGGCGGCATCCTGCTGATCCAACAACACGGCAAGCCGGTCCATCTCGAATGCTTCGGCGTGCGGGACCCCGACACGGGACTGCCGATGACGCTGGACACGCTTTTCCAGATCTATTCGATGTCGAAGGCCGTTACCTCGGTTGCCGCGATGATGCTGATCGACGAAGGCAAGCTGGCTCTCGACGATTCCGTGTCGAAATACATTCGCTCCTTTGCAGACGCCAAGGTCGGCGTCGATATTTCCGATGAAGCGGGAAAGTATCCGCTCAAGCTCGAGCCGTTGAAACGCCCGATTACGATCAGGGATCTATTGCGGCACACCTCGGGTATCACCTACGGCTTCTTCGGGGAGACCCAGGTGCAGAAACTCTATGCGAATCCTCTATTGTACGCAGGGGAATTCAATAACGCCGACTTTGCCGACCGGATCGCGGTGCTGCCGCTTGCCGATCAGCCCGCGACGCGTTGGAATTACGGCCATTCGACCGACGTGCTTGGCCGTGTCATCGAAGTGGTCTCCGGGCAGACGCTGTACCAATTCGAGAAGCAGAGATTGTTCGATCCGCTCGGCATGTCCGACACTGCGTATTATGTCGCGGATAAAGCGAAGTGGCCGCTGATCGCCAGGGGATTTCCTGTCGATCGCTCTCGAGTCGCCGGAATCCTCGATCCTGTAATACCGCGGCGCTGGGAGTCCGGTGGAGCGGGCCTGGTCTCGACGATAGGGGACTACGCCCGCTTCCTGCAGATGTTGCTCAATAAAGGTGAACTGGACGGCAAGCGATACCTCAAGCGTGAGACAGTCGCACTGATGACGTCGGATCAGATTGGGCCGGAGACCGGGATCATTCATGATCCCTTCTATTTTCCGAACCCCACCAGTGGCTTCGGTCTTGGCTTTGCCGTGCGCACCTCGCCACCTCCGAATACGAACTGGCCGCTCGGTGAATACCGTTGGGACGGCGCCGGCGGCAGTTTCTATTTCGTCGACCCTCTGGACGGCATGATTGGAATCTTCATGGTGATGGCGCCCACCCAGGGTGGACGGATCCAACTGAACGTGAAAACGATGATCTACGAGGCGATGGGAAGGGGCCTGCGCAAGGATTGACGACTGTCTGCTCCTGCGCCGCTGTTGGGCTAAGCAGACGTCAGCCTCGAGGGCACTCGCTGCTTTTATGAATGCAATCCACTCGCCGCGAAGCGCTTCAGCGCCGCGCGATCGACCTCGATGCCGAGCCCGGGACCATCGGGCACGCGCACGACGCCTGTTACGTGCTCGATCGGCTGCGTCAGCAGCGCCTGGCGGATCGGGTGCTCGGTGCGATCGAATTCGAGCATCGGCTCGAGGACTTTCAGCGACGTCGGCGTGTGCGAGGGCAGCACGGCGAGCAGTTGAAGCGACGCAGCGATCGCAATCCCGGTGCCCCAGACATGCGGGTTGTAGCGCACGCCGAAGGCTTCGGCCATGTCGGCGATCTTCTTGCATTCGGAGAGACCACCGGCCGCGCAAGTGTCGGGCTGGACGATGTCGACGGCGCGCGAGACGAGGAGATCGCGGAAGCCGAAACGCGTGAATTCGCATTCCCCGCCCGCGATCGGAATGGCGAGCGCCGCCTTCACCGCGCGATAGCCCGCGACATCCTCCGGCAGCACCGGCTCCTCGAACCAGCCGATATCGAATTGCTCGATCATGCGGCCGAGCCGGATCGCCGCTACCGCATCATAGGCGTGGTTGGCATCGACCATCATCGCGATGTCGTCGCCGATGGCGTCACGCACCGCATGCGTCATCGCGGCGTCCTCCTCGACGCCGAAGCCGACCTTCAGCTTCACCGCGGAGAAACCGTCGGCGACGTAGCCGGCGGCTTCCTGCGCCAGGTATTTGGCGGGGTCACCGGATTTGCGACGATAGAGGCCGGTCGCGTAAGCTTTCACCTGTGATCGCAGTGGTCCGCCCATCAGCCGATGGCAGGGCACGCCGAAATATTTGCCCTTGATATCCCACAGCGCGATGTCGATGCCGGAAAGGCCCTGGATCACCACACCCTTCTGGCCGTGATCGCGCAGGCGCGCGTAAGTGCTCTGCCAGAGATGATCGGTGCGCAGCGCATCCTCGCCGATCAGCCATGGTGCGACGCTGTTCACGACCGCGGAGGTCATCCGCGCCGGGCCGTAGCATTCGCCCCAACCGACGAGACTATCCTCGGTCTCGATCTCGACGATCATGGCGGAGCGCGTGTCATACCACGCGCGCGAATAAGCGAACGGCTGCGAGAGTGGCGCTTCGAGGATGTGGGTGCGGATGGAGGTGATGCGCATGGGGCTCTCCACTTCGTCATCGCGAGCGAACTGTCGTAGGGTGGGCAAAGGCGCGCACGCGCCGTGCCCACCATCTATCCGCATGATCGCTCTTGATGGTGGGCACGCTTCGCTTTGCCCACCCTACGGTCTTTCCATCGTCATTGCGAGGAGCGAAGCGACGAAGCAATCCAGACTGCCTCCGCGGTGACATCTCTGGATTGCTTCGCTTCGCTCGCAATGACGGAGAGCTAGTTCACCGAGTTACTCAGAATAACCTCGATCAGCTTCGCACCGGGCCGCTTGAACGCGTCCGTCAGCTTCGGCTTCAGCTCGGCGGGATCGGTGATGCGCATCGCCTCCAGGCCGAGCGACCTCGCCAGGCCGGAGAAGTCGACGGGCGGATCGACGAAATCCATGCCGACGTAATGATCGTCGCCGTGAAAGGCCAGCAAGCGCTGCTTGATGATGCGATAGCCGCCATTGTTGCAGATCACGACATTGAGCGGCAGCTTGTGGTGCGCGGCGGTCCACAATGCCTGGATCGAATACATCGCGCTGCCGTCACCGGAGAAGCACACCACCGGCCGCTGCGGGTTGGCGAGGCTGACGCCGACCGAGGCCGGCACGCCCCATCCGATGCCGCCGGAGGCGAGCGCATGATAGCCATAGCGGTCGCGGTGCGGGCGCAGCGAGAGCAGCTGCCGCCCCGAGGTGAGGCCCTCGTCGACCACGATCGCATTGTCAGGCATCGCTTCGACCAGTTGCAGCGTGAGATAATCCGGATCGATCGGCGACTTGCCGGAGGCTTTCGAAATCTGCTCCATCAACGGTTTTCGGCGCGCCGTCCAGTTCTTCGTAGCGAGCTCGGCGAGGCCTTTCTTGGCGCGCGTCTCGAGTGCCGCGCCGCCGGCCGCCTTCAAGGCCGGCACCAGCGCCTTCAGCGTCTCCTTCACGTCGGCTTTCAGCGCGATCTCCGCGCTATAGTTTTTCGCAAGATCCCAGTCGACCAGGCCGATCTGCACGATCGACAAACTATCCGGCAGCGGGTCGACCTCGCTATAGACACTCATGCGCAGGGGATCGGCGCCGAGCACGATCATGAGATCGTAGGGCGAGAGCACCTCGCGCACCTGCTTCTGCAGCCGCGACAACGCGCCCATGAAGCACGGGCTCTCGGAGAGGAAATGCGCGCCATAGGGCGTCGAGCATTGAAACGCCGGCGCGCCCAGCGTCTCCGCGAGTTGCGCCGCCACCTCGAGCGCGTCGCTTTTCACGATCTCGTCGCCGGCGATGATCACCGGCCGCTGGGCCTTTAGGATGCGCGCGGTCAGCGCCTGCAGGGATTCATCCGACGGCTTGACGCGCGTATCGACGCGGGTGGAGCGGCCGAGCTCGATGCCCGCTTCGGAATTGAGGATATCGCCAGGCAGCGAGATGAAGACCGGCCCGGTCGGCGGCGTTGTCGCGATCTTGGCGGCGCGGCGCACGATGCGCGGCAGGTCTTCCAGACGCGTCACCTCGACCGCCCACTTCACCAAGGGCTCGGCCATCTGCACCAACGGGCCATAGAGCACGGGCTCCATCAGCCCATGGCCCTGCTCCTGCTGGCCGGCGGTGAGGATCATCGGCGTGCCGGTGAATTTCGCGTTGAACAGCGAGCCGAGCGCATTGCCCAGCCCCGGCGCGACATGGACGTTGCAGGCGACGAGCTTGCCCGAGGCGCGGGAAAAGCCGTCGGCGATCGCGACCACCAGGCTCTCCTGCATCGCCATCACATAGGTGAGGTCGGGATGATCCTTCAGCGCGTGCATGATCGGCAATTCTGTGGTGCCCGGATTGCCGAACAGATGGGTGATGCCCTCGTCCTTGAGCAGCGCCAGGAAGGCGGAACGCCCTGTGATCCGATTTTTCATGCTTCCTCCGAGGGCCGCGGGCTCGTTGGCCGGCGGACGGGAGGCATCATGCTGATCCCACGAGAGAGATCAACCGAGGCGGCTCATGGCTGCATTGCGGATGAAGCTCTCGTGTCCCGGGCGCGGCGCAGCGTGAAACGATGCACCATGAGATTAGCTGAATGGAAGCCGCAATAAAGGTGCACCTCTCCCCTTGCGGGAGAGGTCGGAACGCATCGGAGATGCGTTCCGGGTGGGGTCTCTCTCCACTCGATAAACTGCCTGACGTGTGCGCGGATAGAACCCCTCATCCGGCGCCATAGCCGACGCGAAGCGTCGGCGTTCTTAGCTCTAAGAACGGCGGCCGAAGGCCGCCTATGCCACCTTCTCTCGCAAGGCGAGAAGGATCAGAGCCTGCGGCGAAACCGATTCATCCAAAATTCATCCCGCTTCACACCTCCTCGCGCGCGAGCTCGAACGGGTCTTCGCCCGCGGCGCGGCGCTTCTTTTTCGAGCGCTGCCAGACCACGCCGGGAAAGCCTTTCAGCGGCACCAGCGGCTCGCCGGTGTAGGCCCATTCCTGCAGCTCCTCGATGGCGATGTGATAGAGCGGCTGCCTTCCGGTGCGGCCCGAAAACAGCGCGCGCGAAATGTTGACCATGTGCGGCGAGCGGGGGCGTTCGTAGAACATGGGCGTACCGCAGCTGGAGCAGAAGCTGCGCGTCGTCTTCGCCGCCGCATCTTCGTAGCGCGCAACCAGCTTCTCTCCTTTGGTGATACGAAAGCGCTTGCGCCAGCTGCCGACATAGGTCGCGTAGGCCGCGCCATGCGCACGGCGGCTTGCGGCGGAATGATCATGCCAGGCCCAGCGCGCCGGCACGTCGATCTCAAAGGTGACCTTGCCGCACAGGCATTGGCCCGAGGCGATGCCGGCTGCTACGGTTGGTTTTGCCATAGTTTCTTCCCGCGTCGTCATTGCGAGCGAAGCGAAGCAATCCAGACTTGCCTCCGAGGGGAGAGTCTGGATTGCTTCGTCGCTTCGCTCCTCGCAATGACGACGTACTTACACCGGCGCCATCGCGTCGTAGAAGGGATAATCGGTGTAGCCCTCGGCGTCGCCGCCATAGAAGGTCTTGCGATTGTACGGCGTCAGCGGATAGCCGTGCCGCAGGCGAAGCGGCAAATCGGGGTTGGCGATGAAGATGCGGCCGAAGGCGATCGCGTCCGCATGCCCCTCGGCAATCGCGGCTTCCGCCGCCTCGCCGGTGAAGCCGCCGGCCGTGATCAACACGCCCTTCCAGATCGGACGGTACAGCACCATTGCCGACGGCACGCCCTGCCAGTTGACGTCTGCGCGGCCGGCGCCGCTCGAGCGCGGCTCGATGAGATGCAGATACGCCAGCCCAAGCGGATTGAGCCGCTCGACCGCATGGCCATAGAGCGGCATCGGATCGGCCTCGCCACTGCCGTTGGAGATACCGTAAGGCGACAGCCGCACGCCGACACGGTTCGCACCCCACACGTCGACGGCGGCCTGCGTCACTTCCAATAGAAACCGCACGCGGTTCGGAATCGAGCCGCCATAGCGGTCCGTGCGCAGGTTGCTGTGCGACTGCAGGAACTGCTCGACCAGATAGCCATTGGCGCCATGGATTTCGACGCCGTCGAAACCGGCGGCCAGCGCGTTGCGCGCGCCCTGCCTGTAGGCCTCGACGATGGCAGGTATCTCGTCGGTCTCGAGCGCGCGCGGCGTTTCGTACGGCACGAGCTTGCCATCGGCGGTCGACGCCTTGAACTCCTCCGAAATCGCGACCGCCGAGGGCGCGATCGGCAAACGACCTTCAGGCTGGAACGAGGAATGCGAGACGCGGCCGACATGCCAGAGTTGCAGGAAGATGAAGCCGCCCTTGGCGTGCACGGCGTCGACGACCTTCCTCCAGCCTTCGATCTGCGCATCCGAATAGATCCCGGGAACGCCGGGGTTGCCGAAGCCGGTCGCCAGGACGGGCGAGGCTTCCGCGATCAACAAGCCACCGGGCGTGGCGCGCTGCGCATAATATTCCGCATTCAGCGGCCGCGGCACGAGGCTGGGCTTCGCCGCGCGCATCCGCGTCAACGGCGCCAGCGCGACGCGATGCTCGAGCCGGTACGGACCGACCTTTAGCGGTGAAAACAAATGCGAAAAGTTCATGGCTGCCCCGGAGACTGCTTTGTGATACGGCGATGCTTTCCTCGCATCTTGGTCAGAAACGGCTTCGGTGGCAATCCACCGATACATCGCGAAGACCACCCATGCAGCCTCGTGAAGCCGTCAAGGCCTGTTCCCATTGGATGACATCCATACTCTTTCCTGATCGAACCGGAGAACGCCCATGCCACTGCAAGCGATGTCACCGAACAATGTTGCCGTCGTCACCGGCGGCGCCTCCGGCATCGGGCTTGCGGCTGCGATGCGGTTCGCGAAGGCAGGCATGAAGGTCTGCATTGTCGACCTCGGCGCGGAGCGGCTGAGGGAGGCCGAGGCAAAACTGTCGTCGGCCGCCGGCAATCCGGCGAACATCATGGCCGCGAACATCGATGTCAGCCAGATCGGAGAAGTGCAGGAATTGGAACGGACGGTGCGAGAGCGTTTTGGCGGCGCCGACATCCTGATGAACAACGCCGGCATCCAGCCGGGCAGCACGATGTTCGGGCCGGCGGAAAACTGGCAGCGCATACTCGCCGTCAATCTCTGGGGCGTGATCAACGGCTCGCAGGTGTTCTCGCCAAAGATGATCGAGCGCGGGCGGCCTTCCCTGATCATCAACACCGGGTCGAAGCAGGGCATCACCACGCCACCAGGCGATCCCGCCTATAATGTCTCCAAGGCCGGCGTGAAGGCGTTCACCGAAGCCTTGCAGCACGAGCTGCGCAGCCAGAACAGCAAGGTCAGCGCGCATCTGTTGATCCCGGGCTTCGTCTTCACCGGCCTCACCGCGCGCGGCCGCAGCGAAAAGCCCGCCGCCGCCTGGACGGCTGAACAGACCGTCGACTTCATGATCGAGAAGCTGGAGGCCGGCGACTTCTACATCCTCTGCCCCGACAATGACGTGCCGCGACAGCTCGACGAGCGGCGCATCCTGTGGGCGGCCGGCGACATCGTCGAGAACCGTCCCGCGCTGTCGCGCTGGCATCCGGATTATGCGGCGGCGTTCGCGGAGTTTGTGAAGAAGGGTTGAGGCCTGGTTGCAGGGTGGGCAAAGCGCAGCGTGCCCACCAATTCGCACGAGATTTCTCGATGGTGGGCACGACGCTGGCGCGCCTTTGCCCACCCTACGGACGTAACGTTGATGCCTACAGCGTCTCCTGCTTGTGGCCACAATTCTTGCACGTGAACTTCACGCGGGAGGCGCCGCGCTCGGCCGACAGCCGGTTCGGCGCACCGCATTTGCCGCAAGTAGCCTCGATCCGCGTGTTGCCCTGCTTGATGACGAGGTTGCGCTTTTCCATGGTTTCGCGGATCAGACGCTCGGCCTCTTCGCGCATCGACTGTTTCGACATTAGCCCATACCGGTCGTTATTGGAGGCTGCGCTCTTAGCACGACCACATGAAGCTTTGACAGCGGGAACAGCCTGCTTCTAGAGCAAGGCGGACGCGACGAAGAATCCATAGGTGAAGGTAACCGAGGCACCACCATGGATTTGGACGTTCTGGTTCATGGTATTCTCCTCGATGATACGAGACGCGATGGTTGATCGGGGTTGAGCTTCACGCCGGCGGCGGTGCGCTTGGCTTTCCAGCCGCGCCAGCCGGCCGCGATCGAGCTCGGTGATGCGCGCCTCGGCATTGGCAACGTGGCGCCTCAGCCGTGTGATCTCGGAGGCGAACAGCGTCCGCGCCCGCACTTCGAAATGGGCGATGCGGGCGTCGTTCGCCTCCAACCTGGGATCGCCCGCAGTCACAAGCGCCAGCGTCCGTTTGGAGCGGTCGACGGCGGCGTCCGCATCGCGCATCTGCTGGTCGAGGATCAGAAGTGCCGTCCGGTCTTCCGGCTCTTCTCCCGCCGCGGCGACGCCGCCTCGGAAGATCGAGAAAACGGTTTTGAACATTGGGCTACTCCCTGTTATGAGCATTGCTCATGAGTCTGGCTCCCACAGAATTTGAACGCCGCTCAAGAAGTACCTGAGCGACGCTCACTGCTGGGGTTAGCGGCCGGTATTTCAGGTGAATCATGTCCAGGCCATTGGAAAGACGAGCCAAACTGCGGGAAGCGCTGATCGAGGCGGCTGAGCGCGCCATTGCCACAAAGGGGCTGGCGGGGTTGAAAACGCGCGATCTGGCAGAGGAAATCGGCATC
>Ga0207661_10000514_pt1 | contig 24999 bp, 20 predicted proteins | sample KBSC713LmetaG_FD_184337 | JGI IMG/M metagenome (GOLD analysis project Ga0207661, IMG submission 184337) | Corn rhizosphere microbial communities from Kellogg Biological Station, Michigan, USA - KBS C7.1-3L metaG (SPAdes) (version 2) | ecosystem: Host-associated > Plants > Roots > Rhizosphere ...
CGACCGCCGCGGTCTGCCAGGTCGAGCTTCGCCACGCGACAGCATTGGCGTACAGCGATCGAGGAATCAGCTCAGCACTGAGCGCTTGGCGCGCGGGCTGGAGAAAACTTCTCGCGATTCCACTGACGAAAATCACCGCGTAGAACGGAATTGCCCCATGTGAGTGGAGAAATCCCGGGATGACGTTGAATACAAGGAGCGTGACCGAGCAGCAGAACAGCACCGCGAGCGACGCCAACGAGATGACGCGGCGATTGCTGCGGTCGGCAACGTGCCCGGCGTACAGCGCGAACGCAATGAATGGCAGAACTTCCGCGAGGCCGATGAGACCGAGCGACAGCGGATCGTGCGTGATGTCGTAGATCTGCCAGGCGACGACGACGCCCTGAATCTGCGACGAGATGGTCATCGTGAATGTCGAAACGATGAACCATCGATAGTTCTTGACGCGAAGCGCTGCGTATGGGTCGTGAGCCACGGCGACCGGAATTTAATCGCCACGACCAAAGGACCCGGAAGATCACCGCGTTTCCTGTTTCACGAGTGCTGAAAGCACGCGTCGGTTCTCATAGTCGGAGCGAATGGTGTCGGCCGCACGCAAGTACGCTTTGCGAGCGTCGCTGCTCATCGCGCCCTTTTCGGCGACTGCACGAAGGACGCGAGATTTCTCGTAGTCCGATCGCGAGCGCATCGTCGTCTCGATCACTGGAATGAAGTCGTCGCCCGAGATGGCCTTGCTCTCGAGCGCGGCGAGGAGAACGCGGCTTCGCTCATAGTCTGATGAAAAATCGCTCGCCGCGCGGACGGCACCGCGCGCCATTTCATGTGAGACCGACGACTTCGCGAACACCGCCTGCAGGCAGCGCGAGCGTTCGTAGTCGGATGACATCCGCGACACGGCCGCGAGGTACGATACGCGCACTGCGTCATTGTTGAATGAGACGTGGTCGGCGACACCGCGAAGCACGCGCGACGTCTCATAGTCGGAGCGCATCTCGCGCGAGGCGATGTCGAGGACGCGTTGGTATTCGGCATCGTTGAGTCGTTCGCGATCGACGAGACGCCCGAGATAGAGACTGCGCGCGTAATCGCTTTCCATCTTCTCGGATTCATCGAGAACGGCGAGTGGCCCACCCGCCGCGAGCAGTGTCGGGAAGCGATAGTCGATGCCGATGCCGCTCATCCGATCGAGACCGATGAGCAGAGAAGCGAGCCATCGCTTTCCGGCATCGTCCCATGGCTGTTCGCGATCGTTGACGTAGTAAGTTCGAACGAGATTGTTCGAGCGGTCGGACCGCATCGCGAGGCGGCGAGTCGTGCTGCCGTCGACGTCCACGAGATCGAGTGTTCCATCGCTCGAGATCGCTGTGATGTCGGTGAACTCGTTATTGAAGCGAAGCTCACCGGTTGCGACGAGGTCGATTCGGCAGTTGCCGCCGGACCATCGGACGCGCCAACGAAGTAGGTCGTTGTCCCGCTGCTGGGCGGATGTTTCGATCGACCGCTTGTCGCGTTGGCATTCCGGCGGCGAGGCAGATGCGGTCGCCGGGATGAGCGCGGCGGCGCAGAGCATGACAGTGAGTCCGGCGGCGGCGCGTCGCGATTTCATGCGTCCTCCAATCGTGTGCTAAAAAACCAGCATATAGTGCTAAATAATTAGCACACGGACTCCGTCTGTCAAGAACAGAGTCGTCGTACAGCGCCCGGTCACTCGCCAGCTAGTTGGCGCAGGCATACATTCGCCGCGATGAATCCGTCATCACAGCCCGGACCGTACCCAAAGACGATCGCCACTGAAGCGCCGGCGCCTCGAGGAGTCGTTCGGGAGCCGGCACGATCGGCGCAGCCCGCGGACGTCGATCTGGCTCTCATCGAGCGTATGCAGGCCGGAGACGAGGCCGCGCTCAGCGAGTTTTACAATCGGTGGTTTCCGGTGGTGAGCTCGTTGATATCACGAATTCTGAAGTCGGCGGACGATGTGGAAGACGTAGTCGAAGAGACATTCTGGCAAGCGTGGCGACAGGCGAATCGGTTTGCGGCGGATCGCGGATCGGTGCAGACGTGGGTGCTGACGATCGCGCGGAGCCGCGCGCTCGATCGGCTTCGCGCGACGCGTCGGCTGCGTGAAGAGACTATAGATGAAGGAAACGCGACCGACTCGGCCGCGAAGGGGGTTGCCTCGACGCTGCCCTCGGCGAGCGACCCGTCGCTCGACGCGGAGCATGCGGAGCGCAGACAGTTCGTCGTTGCGGCGTTGAGCGAACTACCTCGCGAACAACGCGAGGCGCTCGAGCTTGGATATTTCGGTGGACTGAGTCAATCAGAGATTGCTGAACGTACAGGGCAACCACTTGGCACGGTGAAGACGCGAATGCGGCTCGCAATGCTCAAACTGAGAGATCGGTTAGCTCCGTTGCGGGAGGACACGCGATGAAGCGCGAGCTATCGCACGATGAGGCGTTTGCGCTTCTGGACGCGGCGGCGATGGACGCCCTCGAAGGAAGCGAGCGTGACGCGGTGCTCGCGCACGCTGCGCAATGCGAGACGTGCGGTCCTGAGCTGGCATCGGTGCGCGAAACGTTCGCCCAGCTCGCGTTTGCGGCGCCGAAGGCTGTCGAACTGGATGCTACGGCGCAGGAGAGAATCCACTCGCGACTGATGGACCGCGTTGCGGCAGGTTCGCGCGCGAAGGTGGTTTCTCCGCTGGGGCCCGTGCCGTCGTCGCCACTACCGCCGATGCCGATGTCGATGACGCAGGAGCGGCGTATCGTCAACTCGCTCGCGTGGCGTCGCGCCGAATGGATTGCGGCAGCGGCGAGCGTGTTGCTGGTCGTGAGCATCGGCATGCTCGCGGCGATCATGCGCGATCGCGAGACGGTGCATGACGCGCTTCAGGCCGAGCTCGCGCGGAGCGCCGGGACGCGGACGACGACCGACTCGCTGCGGACGCTCGTTGCGTCACGCGACAGCATGATCGCTGGGCTCATCGGCCGTGACGTGACGGTCATGAGCCTCACGTCCGCTGGAGCGAAAGCGCCGTTCGCGAAAATGTTCTGGGACACGTCGCGGAACACGTGGACCCTTGCCGCGCACAATCTGCCGGAGCTCAAGACGGGGCGGACGTACCAACTCTGGCTGGTCACAAAGACGGCAAAGATCAGCGCCGGCGTGTTCGCACCGACGAATGGCGAGGCGATCGTGCGCGCAACCTACCCTCTGCCCAAGGATTCGCTCGAGGCGATCGCGGTGACGGAAGAGCCGGCGGGCGGAGTACCACAACCGACCGGGGCGATCATCATCGCTGGAAAGTGAACGGCGGTGAGCGAGGTGCGCACGTCTGGAGAATCGCCAGTCAGTAGATTTAGTGTGTGCTAGTTCTTCGGCCGTGTCTGTACCAACGCTTGGATTAGGAGCAGTTGATGTCAAAGGAAGCTTTGATCGATTTCGATGCCGCGGGCGGCGTCGATCTCGACCGTCTGGAGCGAAGCCTCGGGCTTCGCGGTGAGCGAGTAGGCGACGGACGCTACCGCATCACCGGCGGAACTCAGGATCACTGGGTCGACCTCTACAACAGGGCTCACCCGCGCTGCGATTGCGGCGATCATCTGTGGCGTGAGCGGATCTGCAAACACATCCTCGCCGCACTTCTGCGTGAGGGGAACGAGCGCGTCGTTACGACGCTGCCTCGACTTCTCGCACGGACGCACGCGGCATAGGTCAAACGGCAGTTCCGGTTCGCCGTCGTTCTTCGGCGCATTCGAGAATTCGTACAGCGAAACGCGCTGGCGGACGCTGCGCGGTCATCGCGCGAAGGCAGAGATGATTCGCATCATCGCGCGCCGAACGGTCGACGAGTTTGGCGGGACTCTGCCGCCGGATCGCGATGTTCTTCTCTCATTCAAAGGCGTTGGTCCGAAGTGCGCCAACCTCGCACTCGGCGTCGCGCACGCAGAGTCGCACATCAGTGTCGACGTGCATGTGCATCGGGTGACGAATCGTTGGGGCGTCGTGAACACGCCGACCCCTGAGCACACGATGGTCGCGCTAGAGCGCGTTCTTCCGAAGCGCTACCGGATCGAGATCAATCGATTGCTGGTGCCATTCGCAAGCACGTCTGCACTGGGCGAATGCCAAAATGCTCAACGCGCCCGGTGCTCGAGTACTGCCGGCAGGTCGGAGTGACATCGCACCGCTAGCAGCTAGGCCGAACACCAGACACTACTCCTGCTTCAACGCCTCGATCGGCTCGACCGCCAGCGCACGCCTCGCCGCCAGATACGTTGCCGCGAGGACGACAAGAGTAGTCAACGCGATGACCACGACGCTAACTCCCACATCGAACGTTCGTACGCCATACACGACGCTGGACATCGCGCGGCCGATGCCAATCGAAGCAACGAATCCGAACACGAGACCAACCACCGCCGGCTTCGCACCGATCTCGCCAACGAGCGACACGATCTGTGACGACGTCGCACCGAGCGCGACGCGAACGCCGATTTCTCGTCGCCGATCGCCGATCGCGTTCATGATTACCGCAAAGATTCCGGTGCCTGCGAGTACCAACGCGACGATCGCGAACGTTGCGACGAGGCGAATCTGGTACGACAGCCTGCTCCACGAATCGTGCATCCGCTCGGTCATCGACTGCACATCGAAAAGCGCGAGACTAGCATCGGCCGTGCGAACGGCCCGCCGTAGCTCTGGAACGATTGCGCTCGGATCGCCTGACACGCGGACAAGCACGTACCGCGACGCGAACGTGAACTGCGCGTAGGGCGTGTAGAAGTCTGCTTGGAACGGCCTGCTATCGAGCTGCTGATATGCTACGTCGCCAACAATGCCAACGATCTCGGCGCTGGAGTCCGGCCTGTCGAACGAGCTGCCGCCGCCGAACCACACGCGTTTTCCGATGGGATCTTCGTTCGGCCAGAAGCGCCGTGCCGCCATTTCATTGATGATCGCCACTCTCGGCGCACCGGGGCGATCAGCGGTCGTAAACACTCGGCCGCGCACGAGCGGAACCTTTAGAACTTTGAAATGATCCGGCGCGATGTAGTGTCGCAGGACGCCGGGCGCCGGAAGGCCTCGAGTCTCATCCCGTCCGATCACGTGGAGCGTACTGTTCGCACAACCGGTGGCGAGCGGAGTGCAGCCATCCACTGACGCCGCTTCGACGCCTGGCACGCGCGCGATTTCAGACAGAACGCGATCGATCAGCGCCGGGGCTTTTGGCGCGGGGTACCGGACTTCGGACGGGCGAATCATGAAGGTCACGAGATGCGACCGATCGAAGCCGAGGTCGGTCGCCTCCATCCGGCGCCAACTGGCGACGAGCGTGCCGCCAGAAAACAGGAGCGCGACAGCGAGTCCTGTTTCGATTGCGACGATCCACGAGCGTGCGCCGAATCTCTCGCGTCTTTTGCTCGACCGACCGCTGCCCGCTCCGTCCTTTAAATCGCGGGTGAGATCGACACGCGCCGCTCGAAACGCGGGCCAGAGCCCGAACGCCACCGTCGTGACCGCACATAATACGATGGACCAGGCGAGCACACGAAGATCGATTCCTGGATTCGCGAATTCACCGATCGCCCCGTAGAAATTTCGGCCGCGAGCCATTGCCGTCGGAAAGGAGAGTTGACCGGCGAGCGGAAGCGCGATGAGAACTCCTGAAACACCTCCAGCGACGGCGAGCAATGCCGATTCCGCGAGCAGCTGCCGGATGATTCGACCGCGAGAGGCGCCGGTAGCGACACGAATCGCGATCTCGCGGCGACGTGTGACGGCGCGGCCAATGAGCAGACCCGCGACATTCGCACACGCGAGGAGGAGTAGACAGCCGGCGGCCGCGAGCAACAAGAGCATTGGTCGGCGCGTCGTGGGATCGATTCGCGCCTCGTTGAGCGTCAGCGCAGTGGCGGCGGCCCGAACGCCGGGCTTCGGATCGCTCGTTGCGGTAAGTCGGCCGATCTCCGCGCCAACCACCGTGAGCTCGGCGCGCGACTCATCGAGCGTCACGCCATCGCGGAGACGCCCGACGACGCTGATGAAATGCTGATCGGTGGTGAGATAGCCGGCGTAGGAGACTCGGGGCGCAATTCCAGGCGGTAGCCAGAGCTGTGCGCGAGTAGAGAGTCCTTTGAAGTCGCGCGGTGCGACACCGATGACCTTTGTCGAAACGCCATTGACGCTGATCGCGCGACCGACGATCGAGTCACCGCCAAACCGGCGCCGCCAGAGATCATATCCGATGATGGCGACTGCATGATCGCCGGAGCCTTCGCCCTCGTCACCGGTGAACGCGCGGCCGAACGCCGGCTGCAAACGAAGCAGCGGCCAGTAGTCGGACGACACGATTTCCGCCGTCACCGGCTCCGGGATTCCGTCGGTCAGCGCGAGCACCGATTGGCTGAATGACGCGATGCGTTCGAATGACCGGGCTCGGTCACGAAGGAGACGAGTTTGCGGCCACGACCAGCGCGTATACTGCGTTGGCTGTTGCGGCTGATCCTCCGTCATGAGGAGAATCGCCAGCCGATCGGCGCCCTTGAGCGGCGGCGGCCGAAACAGCGCCGCGTCGACAACGCTGAACACTGATGTCGTGGCCGCGATCCCAAGTGCGATCGAGAGAATCGCAACTGCGGTCAGCACCGGCGTCCGAGCGAGATTGCGCCGCGCGAAGCGGAAATCGCGAATCATCGATTCCATCTCGTCCTACTGTGAGCGAAGACGAATGACGCCCTTGTAGGTCCGCACGGTGACGCTCGCGCCGCCGCGACCGAGCGTGATTCGCAGCGACCGAGGACTCAGAGCGGCAGGCCGAACGTCCGAGAAGCTGTTCTCGATCGATCCAGTGACGCTCGAGAGTGAAAACACCCCCGCCGCGGTTGCGGGAAGCAACAGGTCGACGCTTCCGCTGTGATTCGAGAACTCGAATATCGCGCCCGTGGGCGGACTTCCGGCGTAGTGAATGTCACCGCTCACCGAAGTGAACTGACCGCGCAGCACCGTCGGCGTCGCGATGTCGAGCGTCCCCGCAATCGTGGCGGCGTCGACGTCCTGTGGCTTGCCGCGAAGGAGCAGGTGACCGTCGCCTGTTCGAGCGCGCAGCCACGGAACGTTCGCGCCGAGATCCAGATTTCCGTTCATCGACTCCGCTTCGATTGAAGTCGAGGTTCCCGACAGCCTGATCGCACCGGAAACCGTGTAGAACGATCCAGAGACGTCGATTCCCTCGATGTCGGCGGAGACTGTTTTGATCGACAACCTTCCGCGGCGGGGGAGCCACACGACGAAGTCGCAGGGCTTTCCGTCGTCGCCTTGCGGCCCGCCTTCGACCGCGACTTTGGCGCCGCTCAGGATGCCGAGCTTCGCTCCGTTCGCGTCGCCGCCGAAGAAGTATTTCTGTGACCTGTCGACTCGCCCGCGAACGACGAGAGAATCACGGTCCCACGCGATGAGCTTCACGTGGCCGGCCGGATTCCACATGTTCATCGAGAAGGTTGGCGATACCCGCTTTGCCGTCAGCACCGGCATGTCCTCCGGCGCTTGCGCGACGAGCGGCGCGGCGCCGAGTGCAGCGGCAATCAAAGCGACTTTTAGAGAATTCGAAACCACAGACGTTCAGCTCGCGTTGCTGGCCCGCTTCAGCAGGTCAACCTTTTGTCGGTAGGACGCCGCGAGCAGCTGGCGCAACGCCGGGTTTGCCGGGTCGCGCGCGACGGCGTCTTTCAGCTCGGCGATGGCGACGTCGACCACCTTGAGGTCGCGATCGAGCGCCACCGCGGCATCGGGCCGAAGGAGGGCGCGCTGCAGCTCTAACTTGTCGAGCAACGCCTGCGCTTCGCGCTCGTACGCATACGACGAGTCGACGACCGAGACGAGCGTGGTTCCGGTGTCGGCGACGGCCGCAGCCTGTTGATCCGGCTTGGCGTGGTTCCCGGGCAATGCAAAGAGCGCGATCACGACGGCCGCGGCAACGCCGGCCGGAGCGAGCCACAGCCACGAGATTCGCTTCTGTGGCGCCGGTACGGCGGGCACCGCCTCGGGCTGGGTCCCGAGCGAAATGACCTTCGCGCTCTCGATGCGGTCATGGATCGTCGGCCAGAGGTCGTCGAGCGGCGCCGACGGTTCAGAGACGCGGCGGAGCGCGCCCATCGCCTTTGAGAGGTGCGCGACGTCGGCTTTGCAATTCCAGCAGCTCGCGAGATGTATGTCCAGGAGCGCGCGGCGGTCATCGTCCATTGTTCCGTCCGCGATTCGGTGACGATCTTCTTCGCTCAAGTGCGCCGTTAGAGAGCTCATAAGTCGAGCACGCGCATGAGCGCACGACGTGCGCGCCAGAGCTGAGCGCGCGCGGTTCCGGGCGCGATGCCGGTCATCGCCGCGATCTCGTCGTGCGAATAGCCTTCGATATCGTGCAGCAGAAACACGGCACGCGCCCCCGGGGGAAGGGTGATCAACGCCCGGTCGAGATCCATGCGCGTGTCCGCGTCTCGATCCGTCGCGGCACCTTCGGGTTCGACGGATCCCGTGTCGATCAGCCGCAACGCCTCGCGCTTTCCCGCGCGAATTCGCTCGAGCACGACATTCGTTCCGAGCCGGTGCAGCCATGTCGCGAGCGAGCTTTGGCCGCGGAACGTCGTGAGACGCTCCCACGCTCGGACGAAGATGTCCTGAACGAGCTCGCGAGCTTCGCGGTCGTCTCCCGTCATACGCCAGCAGAGCGTGAAAATCGCCTGTGCGTGGCTCCGATAGAGAGACTCGAACGCCGCAACGTCGCCTTGCTGTGCGCGACGAACCAGGTCGTCGACGCTGGCGGCGTTGCCAGGGGTCGCTGTCGCTTCCGTCGATCCGCGGGCCCGAGCGTTCATGCTGCATCAATCTTGGGAAATTGTGCGCGAAAGCGAAACTGGTGGGCAGAAAAAAACGGCGATCAATCATTGGATGATCGATCGCCGCCGTCTGCTTACAGGAACTTCGACCTTCGGTCAGCTCGAGCGCTTCCGGCTGCTCTTTTTGCGCCCGCCCTTCTTCCGCGGAACCTTCGCTCCCTTTTTCCGCGCTTCCGACAGGCCAATCGCGATCGCCTGTTTGCGGCTCTTCACCTTGCCGCCCTTTCCGCCTCGACCGCTCTTCAGCGTTCCTTTCTTCTTCCGGCGCATTGCGCTCGCGACCCTTTTGCCGGCTGCCTTCCCGTATTTCCGGCCACTCTTCTTTCGTCCACCTTTTTTCGCCGCCATTCCGGCCTCCAGTGAGAACGAATCAGCCGCGACCGTTCAAGAGCCGTTCCAAACGCGCTTCAGGTTGACGGAGACGCGCCGGTGGCCGCCGGTTTTTCCTCGGCGAGCAATTGTGGGGCATTTCGCTTCGCATAGAGCTGCGCCGCCTCGAGGACCGCCATACAGAACGCCGCCCAAGCCAGGCCAATCACGACGCCGGCGAGCACATCCGACGGATAATGGACGCCGAGGTACAGTCGACTCGAGCAGATCGCGACGATCATGAAGGCGGCGAACATCATCGTGAGGATTCTCGAAGCCGCGTTTCGCTGAAGACGCGCCGCGAGATACGCCACAGTCCCGTAGACGATGACCGAGCTCATGGCATGCCCGGACGGAAACGACGAGCTCACGGCGTACGTCCCCCATTTGAAGATCTGCGGGCGCGGCCGGTTGAATCCGATCTTTAGCAAATTGTCGAGGACCATCCCGCCGAGCGTCGCGACAATGAGCAGAATCGCCGAGTGCTTGTGCTGGTTGAGCCATAGGAACATGCCGGCGATGAACACGATCATTCCGACCACGGTCCCCGTGCCGAGCGAGGTGATCTCGAGCATCGCAGTCTGGACGACTTTGACCTGGTGCGCCGCCATCCAGTGCATCACCGCGTCGTCGAAGCCCTGGGTAGACCCGGCTCGGACGCTTTCGGCGATTTCAGAGAAGGCCCACGTGAAGACCACTGCGATCACGGCGCCCGACAGAAGGAAGATTCCGAAGATTGCGTACACGTTGCTCGCGTGCTTGCCGATGATTCGGAGCGCGCCGAAGATCACGTCCCAGATCACGCGGAGATGTCCGCGGGTCTGGCCTGCCTGTACTTGCCGTCGGTCGCCGTCTGCCTGCGGGGTCGCCATGGTGGTTCAACTATTCAAGACGCGCGCCGATACCGCTGTATACAGAGTGCATAGGGCGACTGGGTCGCTTGAGGAAGCCTCTGACGCAGGGTACTTTCAAGGCTCTTCGGCGCGGTAGCCAAGTGGTAAGGCAGCGGTCTGCAAAACCGCTATTCGCCGGTTCGATTCCGGCCCGCGCCTCTCACAATTGTTTGCTCTCGACGAGAACGGCCCGCCAACATCGGCGGGCCGTTCGCTTTCGTTGCGACTGAAAGGCCGGCTGCGTCCAACGCTGGCACGAATCGATGCTCGATCGCGTACCGGAACGCGAAGGTTGGCGGTCAACCGATACTCGAACTACCTGAGGTGTCGGCACGGACTCCCGAGAGGCGCGACATGATGACTCCAGCGACGAACCGAGCTTACAACCCGCAGGCTCGTCCCACCCCGACGAGTGAAGCAGCCGTTCGCGAGCAGGCCACGCGAAAGGCGGCGCGTTTTCACCTCGGCGGACATGTCACGGAGCACAGCGCCCGGATCGTGCGGCAGCGAATCCTCGATGAGCTCCTGGAGGGTCAGCGGACCATCGTCATCGATCTCGCGCAGGCGTTGAGCTTCGACAGCGGATCGCTCGGAATTTTGGTCAGCATCACGCGGCGCGTGCACGAAGCGAAAGGCGAAGTGGAGCTCGACAACGTGTCCGAGCAGACGCGCCTGTTGTTCAAGCTCATGCATCTCGAGACGATCTTCACGATTCGCGAACCGGCACGGAGCGTCGCGCGACGCACTCCGGCGTCGACGGCGATCATCCCGCTGAACAAGCGCGCCGGCTAGAATCCGTCCGAGTGCGGAGGCCGACAGCACGGCCCTCCGCTTGCTTCGCTCCCACCAGGATGACAGAAAACGACACCGCGCTCACCGGCAGCGCGCGCTGGTGGGTACTCGGCACGATCGGCGTCGGCACGTTCATGTCAGCGCTCGACGGAAGCGTGGTCAACACGCTTCTCCCGATTCTTTCGCACGCCTTGAACACGAGCGTTGCGGGAATCGAATGGGTGACGACCGTCTATCTGCTCGTCATCTCCGCGCTGCTGCTCAGCGTCGGGCGCGCCGGCGATCTCTTCGGCCACAAGCGCATCTATCTCTCCGGCTTCGTGTTGTTCGTGATCGGATCCGCGCTGTGTGGAACGGCGCGGTCGTCCGCCATGCTGATCTCGTTTCGCGTGATCCAAGCGCTCGGCGCCGCGATGCTCATGGGCACCGGCCCCGCGATTCTGACGGGCAGCTTTCCGGCGAACGAGCGGGGAAAAGCCCTCGGCGCACTCGGAACGTTCACCTATCTCGGATTGACCGCGGGTCCGTCGCTCGGTGGATGGTTGGCGACGGCATTCAGCTGGCGCGCAGTGTTCTACATCAACGTGCCGATCGGCATCGTCGCGATTCTACTCGGTCTTCGCACCGTTCCCGAAGATCGCGTGGCTCGGGAGACGGAGAGCTTCGATTTCGTCGGCGCGTCGCTGTTCACGTTGGGGCTCACCGCATTGCTCGTCGCGCTGAATCAAGGACACGCGTGGGGCTGGGGTTCTGCGGCAATTCTCGGGTTGATAGCGGCGTCCGTCGTGCTGCTTGGCGCATTCATTCGATTCGAGCGACGTCGCAAAAGTCCGATGCTCGACCTCTCGCTGTTCGGCAATCGAGTCTTCAGCGCGTCGAGCGTCAGTGCGTTGCTCAATTACGCGTGTGTTTACGCGCTGCTCTTTGTCCTGCCGTTTCTTCTCATTCAAGGGCGCGGACTCGATGCACAGCATGCCGGTTTGGTTCTCACCGCGCAGCCGGTCGTGATGGCGGTCGTCGCTCCGTTCAGCGGATCGATCTCGGACCGAATCGGAACGCGGTGGCCGGCGATCATTGGAATGCTGACGCTCGTCATCGGACTCTTACTCGTCGCGTTCTTCGTTGGACACGGATCATTGTGGTCGATCGCGGCGGGTCTTGCGGTAGTCGGCTTCGGAATAGGGACTTTCGTATCTCCTAATAACAGTGCTCTCATGGGGTCGGCGCCGAGGAATCGGCAGGGGATCGCGTCCGGCGTGCTTGCGACCTCGAGGAATGTCGGGATGGTGCTCGGGGTCGGCATCGCCGGGGCGGTGTTCACAACGGTCGTGAGGCATGCGGTCTCACCGCCCGCCGCGATAGTGGACGGCGTTCGGGCGAGTTTGCTCGTCTCGGCTGGGCTCGCTTTGCTGGGGGCGGGGACGTCCGCGTTGCGGTGACCGTCGGCGACGGGCGACGGGCGACGGGCGACGGCGGCGGGGCGGCGGCGGCTAACCAGTCGAATGTCATTTTGAGGGTCACCTGCCGCGCGCAGGTGGAAAGGATCGCATTCACTACTGCGATCTGGCCGCGTGAACTGCGGAAGACCAGGATCTCACGCGGAGGCGCGGAGCGCGCGGAGAAACGGGTCTTGGTTTCCTTTTCTCTGAGAGCGCCTTACTGCAGTCCTCCGCGCCTCCGCGTGAGAAAGCTCTTCCTCTTCTGTAGTTGGGGTGAACTGCCTTCGGCGGCTTCGCTCGCACTTCGCTCGCCGCATGACTCGGGGCGGCGTTCGCCCGTTCCCAGCGCCCGAGTTCCCAACAGTCCCCCTCCGAACCGCGTAAGCTCAAGAGGATGAACGTGGCGGCGCCTTCCGTTCGGAGAGGCGCCGTTTTGTTTCCGAGGGACGTGCGCAACCTGCCGTCCTACATATATATGAAAGGTGTTCCCCCACCCCCGCTCGCTCAAATGCATCGTCGACGTCTCACGACCCTGCTGATCGCGACTCTCGTCGTCGCGTGTAAAGAAGAAAAGCAAGTCACAGTCGCCCTACCGACCACGACGGTCAGCAAGGGCGATATCGCTGTGCGCGTTCAAGCGACGGGAATCGTCGAGCCGATCAACCCGGTCGACATCAAGTCGAAGGCATCGGGCCAGATCATTCAGATGCCGGTCGAAGTCGGCAACGTCGTGAAAAAAGGGCAGACGCTGGCGCAGGTCGATCCACGCGACGTGAAGAACAAGTATGACCAGGCGGTCGCGGATGATCTCGTGTCGGTCGCAGGCCTCGAGAAGGCCCTTCGCGATCGCGCTCGAAAGGATTCGCTCTTCGCGAAACACGTCATTACCGCGTCCGAGCACGACAGCACCCGCTCGAGCTATTCTGCCGCGCTGTCCGACCTCGCGAGCTCGCGCGCGAACCTCGATCTCGCGAAGCAGATGCTCGAGGACGCGTCGGTCGAAGCGCCGATCAGCGGAACGATCATCTCGCGTCCGATCACGAACGGCATGCTCATCACGTCGAATACGTCCGCGAACGGCGGTACGACGCTGATGACGCTCGCTGACCTCAGCGTCGTGCGCATGCGTGTCACGATCGACGAAGTCGAGATGGCGAACGTTCGTGTCGGCGAAGCGGCGACGGTTGCCGTCGACGCATTCCCTGATCATCCGTTCGACGGCGTCATCGAAAAGATCGAACCACAAGCGACCGTGACGCAGGGCGTAACCTTCTTCCCCGTGATGGTGAGCATTCCGAACAAAGAGGGTTTGCTCATGCCGGGGATGAATGGTGAAGTCACGATCAAGGCGGCTGATCTGCACAATGTTATCCAAGTGCCCATCGACGCCATCAGAGCGACCAACGAGCTTGCGCCCGTAACGCGCATGTTCAACATCCCGATCGATACGCTGACGGGAGAGCTCCGGCGCGATTTGATTTCGGGCGAAGGCACGACAGGAATTCCCGGTCGCTACGTTATCGTGCAGGTCGCGCCGGATAAGTATGAAATGCGACTCGTGAAGACCGGACCGACCGACCTTCGCGTCATTCAAGTCGTCGACGGGGTGAAAGAGGGCGACAAGATCGTGTTGCTCGGATCGATCCTCGCCAAAAAGCTCGAAGCGCCGCCAAAGCTTCAAATCGCCGAAAGCATGAAGCGTGGCGCGACACCGGAGAAGACTCCGCCGGCTGAAGCCATGCGGACGACGCCCGCAAAACAGCCACAAGCGACTCAGGCCGGATCGGCGCCAGCCAGAGGAAAACCGACGAAACCGTGAAACGCATTGGACTCGCAGTAGTTGGACTCGTCACCGCGTGCGTACATTCACCGCCGCGGATTGACGGAGTCGCACCTACGCCGTCGAGTCCGAGCACGCAGTGGCAGCCGTCGCCGAGCGTGACGGAGGCCGCGCGGAAGGACACGGTGAAGGCGGTGCCGGGCGTCGTTGGAGCGGCGCCCGCCGGACAAACGTCCACGACGCGTCAGTACTCGCTTGGAGAAGTTGTCGACCTCGCGCTGAGAAACAGTCCCGCGACTCATCTCTCGTACACGCAGGCGCGTGCAGCGGCCGACGTCTACGGCTCGAGCGAAGGACGTTTCTTTCCGACGGTAACCGCGGGGATCACCGCGAATCGTTCGCTGCAGATCGCGGCGCCCGGCCGCCCGGCCGGCGAACGAAATCAGTACGGTCCGTCGCTCGGTCTTTCGTACACCGTATTGGACTTCGGTGGACGCGTCGGATCCATCGACGTCGCGCGACAGACCGCGATCGCCGCGGATCTCACGCACAACGCGACAGTTCAGAACACGATCCTGCAGGTCGAGTCAGCGGCGTTCGACTATCTGTCGACGCGGTCGCAGCGCGACGCGCAGAAGTCGGCGCTCGATCTCGCGAACAAAGCGCTCGATGCCGCGAACGAACGACATCGCGTTGGTCTCGCGACGATCGCAGACGTTCTTCAGGCGCAAACAGCGAAATCGCAGGCCGAGCTGCAATTAGAGACTTTAGAAGGCGGTTTACTCATTGCGCGCGGCGCGCTCGCCGTCGGCATGGGACTGCCCGCGAACTCCAACATCGACATTCCCGAAGTCGCGGCATCGGACTCGACGTTCTTCATCACCCAGTCGGTCGACACGCTGATCGACCTCGCGGTGAAGACGCGTCCCGAGCTCGCGACCGCCCGCGCGCAGGCGCAGGCCGCGCAGTCGTCGATCAAGGTTGCTCGGTCGGGTTACCTTCCGGCGCTGGCCTTCACGGCGACCGGGGCAAACAACGGTTCGAACGTTCCGACGTTTTCGGGGAGGACATACTCGTTGAACATCGGCGTACAAATGCCGGTGTTTACCGGATTCTCGAACCAGTACGACGTTGCCGCGGCGGGCGAACAATACCAGTCGGCGCTCGCGCGTTCCGAGGCGACGAAGCAGCAGATCATTCAGCAGGTGTTCAGTGCGTACTACTCGCTGCGAACGGCAAACGATCGTGTGCGGACGTCGCGTGACTTGCTCGCGAGCGCAGTGCAGTCGGAAGTCGTCGCGCGCGAGCGGTATCGCGAAGGCGTCGGTAGTATCGTCGACTTGCTCGTCGCGCAGAGTGCGCTCGCAACGGCGCGAGCGCAATCAGTCGACGCGCGCTGGCAGTGGCGGACGGCGTTGTCGCAACTCGCGCACGACGTCGGCGTGTTGAACGCTCGAGGGGATACTTCGTTCGGCGTCTTGACGCCGGCGTCTGATATTAGGCCGAAATGAGAATCGAGATGGTAGAGCGAGTCATGCGAGCGGTTGGCTTCATAGCTGTCGAGCCTCGGCCGAGCCGTGACACGGGGCAGGGATCGGCCGGTAGGGGGCAGGGGACTGCGACACTGCGTGCTTACATCGCGAGTGTTGTGCTGCTTGGTCTCGGGGCGTGCAAAGACGCACCGCCGCCGAAGACGCCGCCGGTGCCCGTCGAAGTTGCTCCGGTCACGCAGATTGCCGCTCCGCTCACCGTTTCGGCGAATGGCGTCGTCGAGCCATTGCAGACCGTCGCGGTCATCGCGCAGGTCGGCGGAACGCTCGACCAGGTGAACTTTCAGGAAGGTGAAGACGTTCAAGCGGGCCAAGTGCTCTTTCGCATCGATGCGCGTCCCTTCGAAGCCGCGCTCCGACAGGCCGAAGCGGCGCTCGCGCGCGACTCGGCGCAAGCGGTGAGCGCGGAACGCGAGGCGGAGCGATACAAGGCGCTCGTCGAGAAGGACTACGTGACGAAGTCGCAGGCCGATCAGGCCGAAGCGACGGCTGCTGCGCTCAAGGCAACCGTCGTTTCGGACCACGCGTCGATCGACAACGCACGACTGAATCTCAATTACACGACGATCAAGGCGCCGATCGCAGGACGCACCGGTCGACTGCTCGTCCGGCAGGGTAACGTCGTTCGTCCGAACTCCGATGCGCTCGTCGTCATCAATCAGTTGCACCCGATACTCGTTCGCTTCCCGGTCGTGCAGCACGATTTCCCAGCGGTGCACCGCCGGTTTGCCGCCGGCAACACCCCGGTGAAAGTCGCGACCGCGGACAGCACCAAGGTCAACGAGGCGGGATCATTAGCATTTCTAGATAACGCTGTCGACTCGCTGACGGGCACCGTGACCGCGAAAGCGAAATTCGTCAACCAAGGCAACGTGCTCTGGCCGGGCGAATACGTCCGCGTCAGCCTCGAGCTTGCGATCGAAGCGAACACGATCGCCGTCCCGACGCGCGCGGTGCTCGCCGGTCAGTCGGGGAGTTATGTCTTCGTCGTCGGTGACGACAAAGTCGCAAAGGTTCGTCCGATATCTCCGGGGCGCGTCGTTGGTGACTTCACGACGATCGCGGAGGGCATCAAACCGGGCGAGCAAGTCGTAGTCGATGGCCAGTCGCGCCTGACGCCGAATGCGCACGTCGACATAAAAGCCGCGCCAGGCGGGCAGCAACTCGGGACAGCAAGCGGGGCCGCTAAATGAACTTCTCCGAGCTCTTCATTCGCCGGCCCGTCACGACGGTACTCGTCATGGCGGGCATTCTGTTCTTTGGCATCACAGCGTATCGGCGTCTACCGGTCAGCGATCTTCCGACGGTCGACTATCCGACGCTGACGGTCAACGCGAGTCTCCCCGGCGCAAGTCCGGAGACGATGGCGTCGGCGGTCGCGACGCCGCTCGAGAAGCAATTCTCGACGATCGCCGGCATCGACAACATGACGTCGACGTCGGGCCTCGGCTCCTGCAACATCACGATTCAGTTCTCGCTCGACAGAAACATCGACGCGGCGGCGCAGGACGTTCAGGCGATGATTGCCAAAACGCTCAAGAACCTGCCGCCGGGCATCATTCCGCCGTCGTATCAGAAGGTGAATCCCGCCGATCAACCGATCGTGTTCTACGGATTCACATCGAGCCTGATGCCGATCTCGAAGCTCGACGAGTACGCCGAGACGTTCATGGCTCAGCGCATCTCGATGATTCCGGGTGTCGCGCAGGTGAACGTGTACGGATCGGCGAAGTATGCCGTGCGCATTCAGCTCGATCCGAATACGCTCGCGAGCCGACAGATCGGCATCGATGAAGTTGCAGATGCAGTGAATGACCAGAACGTCAACCTGCCGACGGGCGTTCTCAACGGGCCGAACAAGACATACACCGTTCAAGCGAACGGACAGCTCGAGAATGCAGCGTCATTTCGCAAGATGATCGTCACCTACCGGAACGGAGCGCCAATTCACCTCGGCGATCTCGGGCAGGTGCTCGACGACATTCAGAACAACAAGTCGATCGCGTGGTTTCGCGAGAATCGCGGCGTCATTCTCGCGATTCAGCGACAGCCGGGCACAAACACGGTTGCGGTTGCGGACGCGGTGAAGGCGACCATGGCGCAGCTGCAGAAGCAGATTCCGGCCAGCGTCAACATGACGCTGATGTACGACCGATCGGCGACGATTCGCGAATCGGTTGCGGACGTGAAGTTCACGCTCGTGTTGACGCTGTTCCTCGTCGTCGCCGTGATCTTCCTGTTCCTGCGCAACGTGTCGGCGACGGTGATTCCGAGCCTCGCGCTACCGATCTCCGTGATCGGTACCTTCGCGATCATGTACATGCTCGATTACAGTCTCGACAACCTGTCGTTGATGGCGTTGACGCTCGCCGTCGGCTTCGTGGTCGACGACGCGATCGTCATGCTCGAGAACATCGTCCGCCACATGGAGATGGGAAAACCGCCGATGAAGGCGGCGATCGACGGCGCGGCGGAAGTCGGCTTCACGATCATCTCGATGACCGTGTCGCTCACGGCGGTCTTCATCCCGATTCTGTTCCTCGGGGGAATCGTCGGTCGCTTGTTCCACGAGTTCGCGGTCACGATCGCGGTATCGATTCTCGTGTCGGGCTTCGTCTCGTTGACGCTGACGCCGATGCTGTCGAGCCGGTTCCTGCGTCCGCACGATCACGACGAGAAGCACAGCAAGGCTTACGAGGTCACCGAAGCGGGCTACGATTGGCTGCTCGGCAAGTACAGAGGGAGTCTCGAGTGGGTGATGAATCACCGTCCTCTGACGATGGTGTTCTCGCTGCTCATCCTCGTTGGGACCGTGGGATTGTTCCTGGTCATTCCAAAGGGCTTCATCCCGAGTCAGGACACCGGGCAGCTCTTCGTGACGACCGAAGCGGCGCAGGGCACGTCGTTCGATGAGATGGTTCGTCACCAGTTGCAGGTGAACGCAGTTCTCAACGCCGACTCGAACATCGCGGGCTTTTACTCGGCGGTGGGCGGCGGGTCGCAGGTCTCTGGATCGAATCAGGGACGTCTGCTGATGGGACTCAAGCCGCGCGATGAGCGCGTCAGCGTCGACGAGATGATCAGGAATCTCCGACCAAAGCTCGCGAAGATTCCGGGCATGGTCGTGTACATGCAGAATCCGCCTCCGATTCAAATCGGCGGTCGCGTGTCGAAGAGCTTGTATCAGTTCACGATGCAGAGCTCTGATATCGCAACGCTGTACCCTGCGGCCGACGAGCTCGTGGCCGAAGCACGCAAGTCGCCGCTGTTGCAGGATGTGGCGACGGACCTCCAGCTCGGCAATCCACAGGCGAGCGTTCAAATCGATCGAGAGCGTGCGGCATCTCTCGGGGTTTCAGCGGGACAGATCGAGGAGGCGCTGTACGACGCGTACGGTTCGCGGCAGGTGTCGACGATCTATACGCCGAACGACGAGTACTGGGTCGTGATGGAGCTCTTGCCTGAATATCAGCTCGATCTCAGTGCGATGGGGATGTTGTACATTCGCGCGAAGAACGGGACGCTCGTTCCACTGAGTGCAGTTGCGTCGATCACGCAGACGGCGGGCGCGCTGAGCGTCAATCACTCGGGACAGTTGCCGTCGGTGACGCTGTCATTCAACCTGCGTCCGGGCGTCGCGCTCGGCGAAGCGACGATCGCCGTGCAGAGGATGGCGACGAAGATCTTGCCGGCGTCGGTGAGCACGGGTTTCTCGGGCACGGCGCAAGCGTTCCAGTCGACGCAGGCCGGTATGCTCGCGCTGCTCGGCATTGCGATCTTCGTCATCTATGTCGTGCTCGGAGTGTTGTACGAGAGCTTCATTCACCCGATCACGATTCTCTCGGGTCTTCCGTTCGCGGCGTTCGGCGCGTTGCTCACACTCTTGATCTTCAAGATCGACCTGAGCGTTTACGCATTCGTCGGAATCATCCTCCTCGTCGGTCTGGTGAAGAAGAACGCCATCATGATGATCGATTTCGCACTCGAGGCGGAACGCAGCGAGGGGCGAACACCGGCGGACGCGATCGTGCATTCCTGTCTCATCCGATTCCGCCCGATCATGATGACCACGATGGCAGCGCTCATGGGAACGCTGCCGATCGCGATTTCGACGGGTGCGGGCTCAGAGTCGCGTCGTCCGCTCGGTGTCGCGGTCGTCGGCGGACTAGCGTTCTCTCAATTGATCACGCTGTATGTCACGCCGGTCGTCTACACGTACATGGACACGTTCAGTCACCGTGCGAGCGCGTATCTGGCGACGTTCAGTAAGAAGAAGCGCGATCTCGAGCCAGTGGTCGCGGGTGGCGGACTCGCGGCAATGGAGCCGAGGGTGGTCGCGAAATCGAGCGGGGACGCGGCGGACTGAACATCGTTGGTCCGAACGATGGTGACGTCATGAGAGCTGCGATGTCGCTGCGGTCACGCCGTTGGCTAGCGTCGCATCTCCGCATCGAGCTCGCGCATCGCGGCTTCATAATACGGATCCGGCGCCGGCAACTCGCGAATTGGATGAGCGACAGGCTTGCGTGAGCCGAACAGTCGTTTCGCCAACAGGAACGCGCCGTAGCCCAGGAATCCGAAGACGGCGAGTCGGAGCGCCAGGACTGCAATACCGAACAGGCTGCCGAGTATTCCCATCGCGAGCCCGATCGCGATCATCCCGAGCGGGATCGCGATTGCAAGGCCAAGAATGACTTTCGCGAGCGTCCAAAGAGTGCGCATCGATCCTCCGAGTCTCATCCGGCTCACTGATTCGCGGCGACGAATGAAAATCGCCGTCGCACGTTCGCTCGTACGCGATATATCGCTGGCTGGTTTCGGGGCGAATGTAGATCTCCCGGTTGCTTCGCTCGCGTCAGGATGACGGCGTGTCGCCTTCAGATCTACCAATGCGCATGATGAAGCAATGCAACGTTCCGTTCATTGGCAGCGTTTTGACACGTCGCGGGGTCGACCTCATATTGGCCGAGGCTGCTGTCGACGCCTGTCACCCCCTGCGAGGCCAATGTCCACGGACGCGCCAATCGGTGAGTTGATCCGTAGCGCGGACACAGGGAATCCCGCAGCGGCAGCGAAGCTCTTCGCGGCGATGTACGACGAGCTGCATAGGATCGCAGCGCGCGAGCTGCGACGAAGCGGGAGTGATCTGACGCTCGGTACGACCACCCTTCTCCATGAAGCGTACTTGAGTCTGAGCTCGGCCGAAGGCGCTCGGTTCGAGAATCGCGCGCACTTTTTGTCGTACGCGGCCCGAGCAATGCGCGCGCTCACAATCGACTATTATCGTCGCCGAAGCGCGACGAAGCGCGGCGGCGAATTCCATCTTACCGCGCTCCCGGATGACGGCTCCGGCGATCCTGCCCTTCCGACAACCGAACGAGTCGAGGAGATCGGGCAAGCGCTGGAGACGCTGGGTCAAGTACATCCGTCGCTCGCGAATCTGGTCGACCTCCATTTTTTCTGCGGTTTTGCGCTTGTCGAGATCGCGCAGTTGCGTGGAGTCTCCGAGCGTACGGTGCAGCGGGATTGGCGGAAGGCGAGGCTGTTGTTGCATCGCTTGCTGGGCGACGCGTGAGCTGACATGATCAACCCCGAGTTGCTGGCTGCGCTCGAGCCGCTACTCGACCGCGCGCTAGAGTTGTCCCACGACGAGCGTGTTCGCTTCGTCGCGGACGTACGACGCGAGAAACCCGACCTCGCTCGCGAGCTCGAGACGCTGCTCGCGGTCGAACGAGATCTCGACGATCACGGTTTTCTCTCCGGCCCGATTGCCGTCCGCGCGGGAGACTGGATAGAGCCCGAGGCGACAGCTCTCACTGGACGCACGCTCGGCGCCTATACGCTCGAGCGCCCGCTCGGCCACGGCGGAATGGGAACGGTTTGGCTCGCGCGACGCAGCGACGGACGCTACGAAGGCAAAGTCGCGGTCAAACTGCTGAACGTCGCGCTGTTCGATCCGATCGGTGCCGAGCGCTTTCGCAGAGAAGGAACGACGCTCGCGCGTCTCGCGCATCCGAACATCGCGCGGTTGATCGACGCCGGCGTGGCGGACGGCGGCCAGCCATTCCTCGTATTAGAGTATGTTGAAGGCAAACGGATCGACGCTTACTGCGAGGACGAGGCGCTTTCGCCGGAGCGCCGGCTCGAGCTGTTTCTGCAGGTCCTCGCGGCCGTGGGGCACGCGCACGAAAACTTGATCGTGCACCGCGACATCAAGCCCTCGAACATTCTCGTCACGGCCGACGGCAACGTAAAGCTGCTCGACTTCGGCATCGCGAAGCTGCTCGAAGCGAATGTCGACGGCGCGGAACCGACCACGCTCACGGATCTCGGTGGCAGCGCGCTCACGCCGGAATTCGCGTCGCCCGAGCAAGTGTCAGGCGCCCCGGTGACGACCGCGACGGACGTCTATGCGCTCGGCGTTCTCCTCTACGTGCTGCTCGCCGGACGCCATCCAACAGGCGCCGGGCTCACATCGCGTGCCGAGCATCTGCGAGCTGTAACCGAGGTCGAGCCGACGCGACTGAGTCTCGCGGCGTCGAGCGAACGACTTCGGCGGCACCTGCGTGGAGATCTCGAGAACGTCGTCGCGCGCGCTCTCAAGAAGAAAAGAGAAGAGCGCTATGCCTCGGTGACGGCGTTCGGCGATGATCTCCGCCGCTACATGAATCATGAGCCGGTCGCGGCACGGCCGGACTCGCTCGGCTACCGCGCCGGGAAGTTTCTCCGTCGCCATCGTGCCGGGGTGACGATCGCCGCTGTCGTTATCGCGGCGCTCGCGAGCGCGACGGTGTTCGCGTGGCGCGCGAAGATCAGTGCGACACGACAGAGAGACGAGGCTGTCTATCAGGCGCGGCGCGCTGAGGCGATTCGAGATTTTCAGACCGCGTTGATCTCGCAGATTGGTGTCAGTCGCGTGTCCCTGCGCGAGCTGCTCGATCGAGGCGTCACGGCGCTCGGCCGACAGACGACGAGGGATCCGCGTCTCACAGCGGCGCTGCTTCTTCAGTTCGCGTACAGATACGGCGAGCTCGAAGCCCGCGACGTCGAACGAGCATTGCTCGCACGCGCAGATTCCGTCGCGACCGTCTCAGGCAATCCGTCGTTGCGTGCCCTGATTGCCTGTGAGTTGGCGCGTTATCACGCCGATCTCGCGCATCCGGATTCTGGTATTGCAGCACTCGCCTTTGGAAAGACGGTATTGCTCACTGATAAGAATCCCGATCCTGATGCTCGTGCCGGGTGCCTTCTCAGCGAAGGCTTGTTGGCCGTGCAGGGAAAGAAGTTCGACGCCGCGGTCGGCCTGCAGCGGTCGGCCCTTGCGGTGCTCGATTCGACCGGCCGGCATTCAACGCTCGAGTACTACTCGGTGCAGTCGGAGCTTGCCGATGTGCTTCGAGGGATTGGGCGGGTTCGTGAGGCCGTGCGACTCGATGAATCGAGTCGCGAAGGACTCGCGGCGCTCGGCCTCGAGAACAGCGTCATTGCGGCATCGGTGAACAACAATCTCGCCCAAGTGTTGTTGGAGCGCGGCGAACGCGCGCGGGGAATTACAATCCTGCGCGACGTCCTGGAGCAAACGCGGTCCGCCGATTCCACGCGTGAGGTGCATCCGATCGTCGGATTCAACTACGCAAGCCAAATGTTCTCCGCCGGCCAATTCGATTCGGCGTTGTATTGGTATTCAGCCGTTCGAAGGTCATCGCAAGAGAGCAAGAATCTCGAGGTCGAGCGACGCGCGCTGATCGGAATCGCGCGCACAAAGGCCAGGCTCGGCGACGCATCCGGTGCCAAGACCGCACTCGGGCGTCTATTAGAGATCGCTCATCAACTCAACAAGCCGACGAAGCGCGACAGCATGTTCGTCTCGGCGAGCATCGCGCTCGCGGAGCAGGACACGACGCGCGCGGCGCAGACCTTCGAGGCGGTGATCCGCGAAGACGGCTTCTTCGACGGAAAGCGCACCCCGACATCTCGGTCGCCGCTGCGCGATCTCACTCGGATCACACTTGCGCGGCGTGCCCCGCAACTGGCGCTCGACTATGCGCGCGCGCTTCGCCAAATGGCGCTCGTCGACTCGTTGGCGGAGTTCCAGAGCGCGGACGTCGGAGAGGCCAACCTACTCGCGGCATTGGCGCATGCCGCGCTCGGCGCGGCGGATAGCGCGTCACACTATGCGACGGCTGCCGTCAAAGCGCTGTCAGTCGGCGCGGGTGCGGCTGATCGGCTGACGCTAGAGGCTCAGGCGACCGTCGATTCACTCGCGCGAGCCAAAGCAAAAGAACACGCGAGCAAATAGGGCTACGGCGCGGTTCTCTTTGCCATCTTGTCGAAACGCGGATTTCCGTACAACGGCTTGAACGTCGGATCGATCCGCAGATACTCCGGCGAGACATCAGACGCTTTGGTCGTCAGCAGCGGCTCGATCAGGTCCATCGCGCGATCATACTCGCCGGACTGAATGAGAATTCTCGCAACCTGAAAGTGCACGTATGGTCGTATCGACGCGTCGAGCGAGGTCTCACGCAACGCGAGCGACTTTTCCGCCTCGGCGATTGCCTCGGCGCGACGGCCGGCCAACGCGAGTGCACGACCGTGCAGCTCGTGGAGCTGCGCGTGGTCCGGGAAGTCCTTGAGCTGCGCCTCGAACACCGCGACCGCGGTGTCGCCGAACGCCCGCGCATGCGCCGTGTCGCCGAGGAGACGATAGGTGTGGCCGAGCTTGAGGCCCCAGTGTCCTTTGTCCCCGCCGAAGTCCGCAACAGTCAGCTTGATAATTTTCGGCCACAGATACTGCGGCAACGACCACATCGTTTCTTGGTAAATCGAAAAGTGAACGAGCAGTGCCGTCGTGTCGACGATCTTCAACTTTTGTTCGACAAGCGCGTGAACGCTGTCGAGCTGCCCGAGCGACATATACGCGAACGCTTTGCCCTGAATCAGCTGCAAGTTGGCCGGTGCGAGCGCCAACGCACGGTCCCAGGCCGGTAGCTCGTCAGAGAAACGACGGAGCGCGTGCAGCGCACCGGCAACGCGCCGAGCCGGGCCGAGCGATCGGGGGTCCAGCGCGAGTGCCTTGCGCTGGTACTCGAGCGCATCTTCAAATTTGCCCGTCACTGTCGACACGGACGCCAGGCCGGCGATCAAACTGGCATTGTTCGGGTCGTGCTTCAGTCCATCGAGGTACTGCGCTTTCGCGGCGGGGTAGTCGAGCGAGATGTTCTGAAGATACGAGCCCATCGCCAACGGGCCTTCAGGACGGTCGCCCGCCAAGGCCAGTGC
>Ga0207661_10000516_pt1 | contig 24975 bp, 20 predicted proteins | sample KBSC713LmetaG_FD_184337 | JGI IMG/M metagenome (GOLD analysis project Ga0207661, IMG submission 184337) | Corn rhizosphere microbial communities from Kellogg Biological Station, Michigan, USA - KBS C7.1-3L metaG (SPAdes) (version 2) | ecosystem: Host-associated > Plants > Roots > Rhizosphere ...
GCGCAACCGCATCGACTCCTCGCGGGTCGCGCCGTAGGTCACCTTCATCTCCCGGGCCCAGATCCGGCGCGCCGCCCGGTACTTGGCGATCTCCTCGAAGAAGTCGATGTGGGAGTTGAAGAAGAAGGAGAGCCGCGGCGCGAAGTCGTCGACGTCGAGCCCGCGCTCGATCGCCCGCTCGACGTAGGTGAAGCCGTCTTTGAGCGTGAAGGCGAGCTCCTGCTGGGCGGTCGAGCCGGCCTCGCGGATGTGGTACCCGGAGATCGAGACCGGGTGCCAGCGCGGCATGTTCTGAGTGCACCACTCGATCATGTCGGTGACCAGCCGCATCGCCGGCTCGATCGGGAAGCACCACTCTTTCTGGGCGATGTACTCCTTGAGGATGTCGGTCTGGATCGTGCCGCCGAGGTTCTCGGGCGCGACGCCCTGCTTCTCGCCGACCAGCACGTAGAAGGCGAGCAGGATCGCGGCCGGCGCGTTGATCGTCATCGAGGTGGTGACGCCGCCGAGCGGGATCCCCTCGAAGAGGCGCTCCATGTCGGCGAGGGTGTCGACGGCGACGCCCTCGCGGCCGACCTCGCCGAGGCTGCGCGGGTGGTCGGAGTCGTAGCCCATCAGGGTGGGCATGTCGAAGGCGGTCGAGAGCCCGGTCTGGCCGTGGTCGAGCAGGTAGTGGAAGCGCTCGTTGGTCTCCTCGACGGTGCCGAAGCCGGCGAACTGGCGCATCGTCCAGAGCCGCCCCCGGTACATCGACTCGTACGGGCCGCGGGTGAACGGGTAGGCGCCGGGGGCGCCGATCCGCTCCTCGGCGTCGGGCGCGGCGTCGGCCTCGGTGTAGAGCGGCTCGATCGGCTGACCGGAGATCGTCGAGAACTCGGCATCCCCCTCCACCCGCTTGTCGCCGGAAACCTGGCTCACCGGCCAGGATTCTGACAGGGGAAGGCCGACGGGACGAAAGTACTCCTATATGGAGGGAAATCGTCCCGTCGGCGGGTCAGCTGGCGGCGACGGCGCGCAGCTGCGGCGCCCAGACTTCTTCGAGGAAGTCGCTCAGCTCGTCGGTGAGGCGATCCGGGCTGAGGCGCCACTCGAGGATCGAGTTGGCTTCGACCAAGCGCGCGTGCGGCAGCTCCTCGAGCAGCATCCCGGAGTCGCTGAAGGGGTGGAGCGGGTCGCGGTGGTGGCCGACGATCAGGGTCGGGTGCTCGATCTTCACCCGGTCCTCGCGGTGCGGCGCGGTCTCCCCCAGCAGCAGCCCCTCGAAGACGGCCTGCGAGGGACCGGGCCGCTGCCGCACCCAGTCGAGGCCGATGTCGACCAGGTGATGGGTCCGCGGGATCGCCCTCGTCGCCAGTGAGAGACCCTCGAAGAAGGGGCGCCCGAACTTCAGGCCCAGCAGGACCGGGGCGAAGAGGCCGGCGACGGCGGAGAGCGCGTTGTCCAGCACCGGCATCTCGATGAACAGCCCCCGCGCCCGGTCGGGGTAGCGGACCGCCAGCTCCAAGGCGATGTTGGACCCCAGCGAGGTGCCGCCGACCACCGCGTCCTCCACCTCCAGGTGGTCGAGCAGCGCCACCACCTGCCGCGCGAACAGCGGCATCGAGTAGAGCCGCAGGTCCTCGGGCCGATCCGAGCGCCCGTGACCGAGCATGTCGACGGTGACGACCCGGTTCCCCCGCTCCGCCAGCTCCGGCCCCAGCCGGTCGAACATGTGCCGGTTCATCAGCAGCCCGTGGACGAGGACGATCAGCCGCTTGCCCGACCCGTACTCGTCGTAAGAAATCCGGTGCCCCTCGTAACGAAACTCTCCCATGCAGTGAATGCTAGTCGCGTGGGGCGGCTTTCCGTCCTCCTGGTTCGGAAACCCGCCGCCCTACGGTGGCGTCATCAGCGCAATTGGCACGGAAAGTCCGGCGCTCCTGCGGAGGGTGGCGATGCGGCGGCCGGGTTGGACGGCGTCGCGGACGTCGCTGGCCCGATCGCCGAGGAAGGCGACGGTCCGCTCGAGGTCGGGGGCGACGAAGGCAAGGCCCCAGAAGAAGGCGGGGCGGCCGCCGCCGGCGCGCTCGGTCGCCTCCGGCGGCCCCTGGACTACCTCGAGGATCGTCGAGCCGAGGCGGAAGAAGGCCTGGCGCGGCGCCCCGGCGGGCGTCGGCTCCTCGCGGATCCGCCGCAGGTCGAGGCCGGCGGCTTGGAGCGCGGCGACGGTGCGGTCGAGGTCGGGGCTGATCGCGACGACGTGGTCGAGGTCGGTGACGCCGTTGGGGTGAGCGGTCGCCTCGGGCGGCGGCGACTGATCGCTTTCGCTCGTCGCCAACCCGTCGAGATCGAGGGAGACGAGATCCCGCAGTGTCCATCCTTCAATTCCGCGCTTCTCCTCCCCCTCTACGAGGCGGATCCGGGTATCGCCGACGACGCAAACACCGTCCTCGACCGCGAACCCACAGGCTTCCCAGGCGCGAGGGGCATCTGAGACCACCAGCTCATCCAGCTTCGCCACCCTGGCACCGTAGGGCAGTGTCGCTTTTGTAGTCCTATAGGGGCACAAAAGCGACACTGCCCACCGTCGCCCCCGCGCAGCCGATCTTCCAGAAGGTGCTCGACCGCTACTTCGACGGCGAAGGCGATCCGGCAACCACGGCCTGGCTCTGAGCCAGCGCCGGCACGACCTTCTCGGCGAAGCACTTGACGAGGTCGGGGTCGAACTGGGTGCCGGCGCCGCGGCGAAGCTCCTCGATGGCCTGCTCGCTGGTCATCGACGGGCGGTAGGGACGGCCTTCGATCATCGCGTCGTAGGCGTCGCAGATGAGGATCACGCGGGAGCCCTGGGGGATGTCGCGGCCGGAGAGGCCGTCGGGGTAGCCGGAGCCATCCCAGCGCTCGTGGGTCGAGCGGACGAGGGCGGCGACCGGGCCGAGGGCGGGCGCGGCGTCGAGCACGCGCTGGCCGACCAAGGTGTGCTTGCGCATCAGCGCCCACTCTTCGTCGGAGAGCGAGGCGGGCTTGTGGAGGATCTCGTCGGGGATCGCGATCTTGCCGATGTCGTGCAGCTCCGCCGCCCGCACGAGGACGTCGAGCTCCTCCGTCTCGAGGCCGAGGGTGCGCCCGAAGGCCGAGGCCAGGTGGGCGACGCCGTCGAGGTGGCGCTCGAGGTCCGGCTCGCGCTCGTGCAGGACCCGCAGCAGCACGCCGCGGGTCTGGCTCTGGGCGGAGCCGGCGCGCATCCCCTTCTTCGAGTACATCCGTTTATCGGCGAGGCGCAGCGCGTCGGTCGCGGTCACCACCTCGACCGGGATCAAGACCTTGCCCCAGGAGGCGCCGACCTCGAAGCCCTTGCCGCGGTCCGAGAGCGCTTCCTCGGCCGCTTTGCAGATCGCTTCCGCCGGCAGCTCGCGGGTGGCGGAGAGGATGCAGAACTCGTCGCCGCCGAGCCGGTAGGCGCGGCCGTGCGGCGCCACCGCCTCGGAGAGCTGCATCCCCAGCCGGCGCAGCAGGTCGTCGCCTGACGGGTGGCCGAAGCTGTCGTTGTAGGCCTTGAAGCCGTCGAGGTCGAAGATGGCGAGAACCATCGCCTCCGGCGGGCTGGCGGAGACGGCGCGATCGAGGTCGACCATCAGCGCCCGGCGGTTGGCGAGACCGGTGAGGGCGTCGGTAACCGCCTCGTCCTGGCTGGCGACCAGCATCCGCGTGTTCAGGTTGAAGGTGATCAGGAGGCGGACCAGCACCGTCAGCAGGCAGGCAACGCCAAGGACGACCGCGATCGGGCCGATGTGGACGAAGCTGCCGGCGGCCAGCAGCGAGATCCCGACAAGCGCCATCGAGGTCGGGACGACGATCCGGCGCTTGTCGGTGTAGGCGACCGCGGTGGTGAACTCGATCGCCGGCAGCCAGGAGGCTGCCCCGAGCAGGAGGAGGGCCAGCGGCCAGCCGACGCTGGCGAGGTTGAGCGCGGCGGTCGACTGCCCGGCGACGGAGAGGTAGACGACGTCGCAGGCGCCGAAGAGAAGCAGTGCCGCCGCCATCAACAGCCAGGTCCCGCCGGCCTGCCATCTCGAGGCTGCGAAGGCGCCGCTGAGGAGGCCGAGGAGGACGACGTCCATGCACGGGTAGGCAAGGCTGACGGCAACGCCGAGCGGGCTGCCGCCGAGCGCTTCCACCACCGGCGGGAAGATCAGCGCGGCGGCAACGCCGGCCACAGCCAGCGCCCCGACCAACCCGTCGACCCAGGCCAGTGGCTCCAGTTGCGCGATCCGCGCGCGCAGGAGCAGGACGATGGCGACGAAGCTGGCGGGATAGAAGGCGAGGAAGAGCAGGTCCGACGGCGACGGAAAGGGTGCGGGGCTCGCGTAGTAGAGGACGACCGAGTAGTAGGTCTGGCCTAGCGCCCAGAGCAGCATTCCGAGCCCGAGCGCCAGCCACGCCCCGCGCTCGACCCGGGCGGCGGCGGCGCGCCAGAGGACGACCGCGGCCGCTCCGAGGACGACCGCGTCGTAGACCCAGCGCCCGGCGGCGTCCTGCAGCCCGGCGTCTCCCAGTTCCCAGAGGATCACCGCCGCGTAGAACGACAGCAGGCCTCCGAGGAGGCCAAGGAAGCCAAAGGCGATTTTCCGTGGCCCAGTAGGCCGCTTAGACGATTTGTCCACCGCGGGTACATCGGCGGGTTTTTCCAATGACTTGAGCCGTATCTGGCGGGCCGGGCGCCTCGGCTCGGAGCCCGCTAGCCCGCTCCCGGCCGCGCGAACTCGTCCCTCCGCTTGATCAGCAGCCACTGCGGCTTGGCGCCGGCCCGGGTCCGCTGCAGGGCAAAGCCGCCCTCGAGCTTCTCGCCGTGGAGGACGAAGACGGCGTGGCCGCGCTCCAGCGCCTCGGGCCAGGGGACGCGGCCGCCCTGCTCGTAGCTGCCGCGGTCCCAGATCTCCACCTTGCCGCCGTCGACCTCGCCCTCGAAATCGTTGTAGGCGATCGAGTGGTCCTCGACCTCGATCGCCAGGCGCTTCACCCCCGGGTCCATCGACGGCCCCTTCGGAACCGCCCAGGAGCGCATCGCCCCCTCGACCTCCAGCCGCAGGTCGAAGTGGTGCGCGGTCGCCCAGTGCTCCTGGACGACGAAGGCGCCGGCGCTGACGCCGCGGATGGCGAACTGCTCGTGGCCCTCGACCTTCGCCCCCTCGGCCTCGACCGCCTCGACCCGGGCTCCCGGCGGGCCCGCTTCGAGGAACCCGAGCAGCTGATCGACCGCCGGCTCGGGACCCTCCAGGTGGGCTGCGACGGTCCTGTCCTCGGCGTTGCGGACCCAGCCGAGGACGCCGAGGCGCTGGGCCTCGGCCACCGCCGCTTCGCGGAACCCCACGCCCTGGACGCGCCCTCTGACGACCGCCCGGACAGCCTTCTTCGAATCAGTCACAGCCACAGGGTGTCAATCGCCGGATTTTTCGTTTAGCCGCAACAGCAGGAAGGTACCTAGGGGGGTACATCAAGACATTCATCCAACAGCGGAAGGCCACCCCTGTGTCCGAACGAATCCTCATCACCGGCGGGGCCGGCTTCATCGGTTCCCACCTCGCCCGCCACCTCCTCCAAGACGGACACGAGATCCGCGCCCTCGACCGGCTCGATCCCCAGGTGCACCCCGCGCGCGAACGCCCCCGCTACCTCGAGGACGAGGTCGAGCTGATCGTCGGCGACGTCCGCGATCCCGCCGCCGTCCAGTACGCGCTGCACGGGGTCGACGCGGTCGTCCACCTGGCGGCCCGGGTCGGGGTCGGCCAGAGCATGTACGAGATCGACGACTACTGCTCGGTCAACACGGTCGGCACCGGCGTCCTGCTCGAGGGGTTGATGAAGCATGAGGTGCGCCACCTCCTCGTCGCCTCCAGCATGAGCATCTACGGCGAGGGGCAGGCGCGGACGGTCGAAGGCGAGCTCGCCTGGGCGGTCGAGCGCAACGGCGCCCAGCTCGAGCGCGGCGAGTGGGAGCCGCGCGACCGCGAGGGACGCGAGCTCGTCTTCGAGCCGACGCCGGAGACCAAGACCCCCTCCCTCTCCTCGGTCTACGCCCTCAACAAGTACGACCAGGAGCGGATGTGCCTGCTCTTCGGCTCCTCCTACGGGGTGCCGACGACGGCGCTGCGCTTCTTCAACGTCTACGGGCCCGACCAGGCGCTCTCCAACCCCTATACCGGCGTCCTCGCGATCTTCGGCGGCCGGCTGCTGAACGACAAGCGGCCGCTGATCTTCGAGGACGGCGAGCAGCGGCGGGACTTCGTCAGCGTCCACGACGTCGCCACCGCCTGCGCCCTGGCGCTGCAGCGCCAGGAGGCGACGGGACTGGCGGTCAACGTCGGCAGCGGCGAGAGCGTTTCCGTGCGGGAGATCGCCGAGCGCCTCGCCGAGGTCACCGGCCGCGGCCGGATCGAGCCCGAGATCACCGGCCAGTACCGGGTCGGCGACATTCGCCACTGCTTCGCCGACATTTCGCTGGCGCGGGAGGTCCTCGGATACGAGCCGCAGGTCCGGCTCGAGGACGGGATGGCGAAGCTGGCCGAGTGGCTGCAGGGGCAGACCGCCGAGGACTCGGTCGACACGGCCCACCGGGAGCTGGTCGCGCGGGGGCTGACGAGGTGAGCTTCCCCCCTGCGAACGCCTCCTGATGCCGCGCGCCGCCGTCATCCGCGAGAGCGGCTCGGCCGAGCTGGTCGAGGTGCCGCTGCCCGAGCCCGGCGAGGGCGAGGTGCGGCTTCGGCTGGAGGGCTCGGGGGTCTGCGGCTCCGACCTGCCGGTCTGGGCCGGGCGGCCGTGGTTCGAGTACCCGCAGCCGCCGGGCGCGCCGGGTCACGAGGGCTGGGGTGTGGTCGACGCCGTCGGACCGGGCGTCGACGGCCTGAGCGAAGGCGACCGGGTCGCCGGTCTCGTCTACCGCGCCTACGCCGACTTCGACGTCGCCCGCGCCGCCGACCTGGTGCCGCTGCCCGAGGGCGCCGGCCCGTTTCCGGGCGAGGCGCTCGGCTGCGCCGTCAACGTCGTCCGCCGCAGCGGCATCCGCGAGGGCGACACGGTGGCGGTGGTCGGTGCCGGCTTCCTCGGCTGCGTGATCGTGCAGCTGGCGGCGGCGGCCGGGGCGCGGGTGCTGGCGATCTCGCGCCGGCGCTCGGCGCTGGAGACGGCGGCGGCGATGGGGGCCGCGGAGACGATCGCGCTGGCGGAGCCGGTGGGCGAGCGGGTCGAGGAGCTGACCGGCGGCGAGCTCTGCGATGTCGTCGTCGAGGCCGCCGGGGTGCAGACGACGCTCGACGTCGCCGGGCCGCTGACCCGCGCCCGCGGCCGCCTCGTGATCGCTGGCTTCCACCAGGACGGCAGCCGCCAGGTCGACATGCAGCTCTGGAACTGGCGCGGGCTCGATGTCGTCAACGCCCACGAGCGCGACCCCGCCGTCTACGTCGAGGGGATACGCGAGGCCGCCCGACTCGTCGCCGAGGGCCGCCTCGACCCCTCGCCGCTCTACACCCACCGCTTCGGGCTCGACCAGGTCGACGCCGCCCTCGACACCGCTAGCGAGCGGCCCGAGGGGTTCATCAAGGCGCTGGTGATGGCATGACCGTGGCCACCCTCCCCCGCCTCGGCTTCCTCGGCGTCGGCTGGATCGGGCGCAGCCGGATGCAGGCGCTGAGCGAGCAGGGACTGGCGGAGGTCGCCGCCCTCGCCGACCCCCAGGCCGAGGCCCTGACTGCGGCAGCCGAGTCGGCGCCGGCGGCGCAGCAGGCGGAGAGCCTGGAGGAGCTGCTCGACCACGACCTCGACGGCGTCGTCATCGCCACCCCGAGCGCCCTGCACACCGAGCAGGCCGTCGCGGCGCTGGAGCGCGGCCTCGCCGTCTTCTGCCAGAAGCCGCTGGCCCGCGACGCCGAGGAGACGCGGCGGGTGCTGGCGGCGGCGCGCGACGCCGACCGCCTGCTCGGCGTAGACCTCTCCTACCGCCACGTCGAGGCGCTGCGGGCGGCGCGCCGGGTCGTCGAGGCGGGCGAGATCGGCCGCCTGCACTCGCTCGACCTCGCCTTCCACAACGCCTACGGCCCCGGCAAGCCCTGGTTCACCGACCCCGAGCTGGCCGGCGGCGGCTGCCTGATCGACCTCGGGACCCACCTCGTCGACCTCGCCTTGTGGCTGACCGGGGCCGAGGAGGTCGCGGTGGAGACGGCGCGGACGCTCTCCCTCCACGGCCACGAGGTCGAGGACCAGGCGAGCGCCGAGCTGGCGCTCGGCGGGGTGCGGGCGCGGCTCGCCTGCTCCTGGTTCCAGCCGGCGGGCGGCGAGTGCGCCTTCGAGTGCACCGCCTGGGGCAGCGAAGGCGCGGTCAGCGTCCGCAACGTCGGCGGCTCCTTCTACGACTTCCGCGCCGAGCTCTGGCGAGGGACCTCGAGCGAGGCGCTGGTCGAGCCGCCCGACGCCTGGGGCGGTCGCGCGATCGCCGCCTGGGCCGAGCGGCTCGCCGCCGACCGCGCCTACGACCCCGCCGCCGGGGAGCTCGAGCTGCTCGCCCGCACGATCGACGAGGTCTACGCGGAGGCAGGCCGGTGAAGGTCCTGATCAGCACCGACACGGTCGGCGGCGTCCTCACCTTCACGGCCCAGCTGGCGGCGGCGCTGGAGGCGCAGGGGGACGAAGTGGTCGTGGCGACGATGGGGCCGCGGCTGCGGCGCGAGCAGCGCCGGCTGCTGCCGCAGCGGGTCCGCGAGAGCGGCTGCCGGCTGGAGTGGATGGAGGACCCGTGGGACGACGTCGCCTCCGCCGGCCGCTGGCTACTGGCGCTCGAGGAGGCGGAGCGCCCGGACCTCGTCCACCTCTGCTCCTACTCCCACGGCGCCGTCGGATTCCGCGCCCCGAAGCTGGTCGTCGCCCACTCCTGCGTCCTCTCCTGGTGGCGCGCCGTCCACGGCACCGAGGCGCCGTCCAGCTGGAACCGCTATCGCGAGCAGACCGGCGCCGGCCTAGCCGCCATCGACACAGTCATCGCCCCCACCCAGGCGATCCTCCGTGAGCTGGAACGCGACCACGACCTTCCTCCCGACCGCACTGCCGTCATCCACAACGGCACCCCGCTGCCGCCCGTCGGCGGCGAGGAAAAGGAGGCGCTGATCCTGGGATCGGGGCGATTCTGGGACCCGGCGAAGAACCTGGCGGCGCTCGACGCGGCGGCGGCGGGGCTGGAGTGGCCGGTGGTCGTGGCCGGCGATCTCCAGGGCGGCGAGGCGCCGAGACACGCGACGAGCACCGGCGTCCTCAGCTCGGCGCGGCTGGCGAAGCTGCGGCGGCGGGCCTCGATCTACGCGGCGCCGGCGCTTTACGAGCCCTTCGGCCTGGGGATCCTCGAGGCGGCGGCCGAGCGTTGCGCCCTCGTCCTCGGCGACATCCCCTCGCTGCGGGAGGTCTGGAGCGACGCCGCGATCTTCGTCGACCCCAGCGACCCCGAGGCGCTGCGCGAGGCGCTGGCCGGGCTCGCCGGCGATCGCTGGCTGCGGAGCAGCCTTGCCGACCGGGCGCAGCGGCGGGCCGCGTCCTACTCGATCGAGAGGGTCGGCCACGCCTACCACCGCCTCTACGAGAGCCTCGCTGCAACATCCGAGGTGGCCGCGTGAGGGTCGTCTACTTCTCCCACTCGCTGGTCTCCGACTGGAACCACGGCAACGCCCACTTCCTCCGCGGCGTCGTCGCCGAGCTGCGCGAGCGCGACCACGAGGTCACCGTGCTGGAACCCGCCGACGGCTGGAGCCGCGCCAACCTCGAACGCGAGCACGGGGCGCAGCCGCTGCGCGAGTTCCGCCGCGCCTTCCCCGACCTCGCCGTCCGCGAGTACGACCCCGGGACGCTCGACCTCGGGCGGGAGCTCGACGGCGCCGACCTGGTCCTCGTCCACGAGTGGAACGAGCCCTCGCTGGTGAAGCGGATCGGCGAGCACCGCGCCCGCCACGGCGGCTACCGCCTCCTCTTCCACGACACCCACCACCGCGCCAGCACCGCGCCCGAGGAGATGGAGCACTACGACCTCTCCGGCTACGACGGCGTCCTCGCCTACGGCGAGGTGATCCGCCGCATCTACCTCGAGCGCGGCTGGGCCGCCCGCGCCTGGACCTGGCACGAGGCCGCCGACACCCGCGTCTTCCACCCGCTGCCGGCCGAAGGACCCGAGGCCGACCTGGTCTGGATCGGCAACTGGGGCGACGACGAGCGCGACCGCGAGCTGCGCGAGTTTCTTTTGCGCCCGGCGCGCCAGCTGCGTCTGCGGGGCTCGGTCCACGGCGTCCGCTATCCGCGATCGGCGCGCCTCCGCATCCTCCTCAGCGGCCTCCGCTACCGCGGCTGGGTCGCCAACCATCGTGTCCCCGAGCTCTTCGCCCGCCACCGCCTCACCGTCCACGTCCCTCGCCGCCCATATGTGGAGGCGCTGCCGGGGATCCCGACGATCCGCCCCTTCGAGGCGCTCGCCTGCGGGATCCCGCTGGTCTGCTCGCCCTGGGAGGACTGCGAGGGCCTGTTCCGGGCCGGGGAGGACTACCTCGTCGCCCGCGACGGGGCCGAGATGCGCGAGGCGATGCAAGCGATCCTCGAGTACCCCGAGCAGGCGGCGAAGCTGCGGCGCAGCGGGCTGGAGACGATCCGCGCCCGCCACACCTGCGCCCACCGCGTCGACGAGCTGCTTGCGATCGATGCGGAGCTGCGCGGCGCCTCCGAGCTGGAGCTGGCGGGATGAGGATCGCCTTCTTCGGATCGAGCCTCCTCTCCGCCTACTGGAACGGCGCCTGCACCTACTACCGAGGAATCGTCCGCGCCCTCGACGCCCGCGGGCACAGCGTCGCCTTCTACGAACCGGACGCCTTCGAACGCCAGGCGCACCGGGACATCGACGATCCCGATTGGGCGCAGGTGGTCGTCTACGAGCCGCGCGACGAGGAGACGGTGCGGGAGGTCGTCGCGGGCGCAGCCGTTGCCGACGTCGTCGTCAAGGCCAGCGGCGTCGGCGTCTTCGACGGGGTGCTGGAGGAGGCGGTGGCGGAGCTGGAGGGACCGGAGGTGCGGGTCTTCTGGGACGTCGACGCGCCGGCGACCCTGGCGGCGATGGAAGCCGACGAGGCGAACCCGCTGCGCGAGCTGATCGGCCGCTACGACCTCGTCCTCACCTACGGCGGCGGCCGGCCGGTGATCGACCGCTACGCCGCCCTCGGCGCCCGCGCCTGCGTCCCCGTCTACAACGCGCTCGATCCCGAGACCCACCGCCCCGAGCCGCCGCGGCCCGACCTCGCCTGCGACCTCGCCTTCCTCGGCAACCGCCTGCCCGACCGCGAGGCGCGGGTCGAGGAGTTCTTCTTCGGGGCGGTCGAAGCGCTGCCGGGCCGTTCCTTCCTGCTCGGCGGCAACGGCTGGGAGGACCGGGTCGAGGGGCTCGGGAATCTGCGCCACCTCGGCCACGTGCCGCCCGGCGACCACAACGCGCTCAACCGCAGCGCCCTCGCCGTCCTCAACGTCAGCCGCGAGAGCATGGCCGCCAACGGCTGGTCGCCGGCGACTCGGGTCTTCGAGGCGGCCGGGGCGGGCGCCTGCCTGATCAGCGACGAGTGGGAGGGCATCGGGGACTTCCTGGCGCCGGGCGAGGAGGTGCTCGTCGCCCGTGACGGCGCCGAGGTCGCCGAGCTGCTGGCCGGCCTCGATGCGGAGCGCGCCTGGGAAATCGGCGAGGCGGCGCGGGAGCGGGTCTTGGCCGAGCACACCTACGAGCGCCGCGCCGCGCAGGTCGAGGCGGTCCTCGAAGGGGTGCTGGTCCGATGAAGGTCGTCTTCCTCGGGCTCTCGATCACCTCCTCGTGGGGCAACGGCCACGCGACCAACTACCGGGCGCTGGTGCGGGAGCTGAGCGCGCGCGGTCACGAGGTCCTCTTCTGCGAGCGCGACGTCCCCTGGTACGCGGCGCAGCGCGACCTGCCCGAGCCGCCCTGGGGCCGGACCGTCCTCTACGACTCGCTCGCCCAGCTGCGCGACGAGCACGCCGGGGACCTCGCCGCCGCGGACCTCGTCGTCGTCGGCTCCTTCGTCCCCGAGGGCGTCGCGGTCGCCGAGTGGGCGCTCGAGGCCGCCGGCGGCGCCGTCGCCTTCTACGACATCGACACGCCGGTGACGCTGGAGAAGCTGCGCCGCGGCGACCGCGAGTACCTCGCGCCGGAGCTCGTCCCCCGCTTCGACCTCTACCTCTCCTTCACCGGCGGGCCGACCCTGGAAGTGCTGGAGAGCGAGTTCGGCGCCCGCCGCCCGCTCGCCTTCTACTGCCTCGTCGACCCCGACGCCTACCGGCCGGTGGAAGCGGAAACCCGTTTCGACCTCGGCTACCTCGGCACCTACAGCGACGACCGCCAGCCGGCCTTGGAGCGGCTGCTGCTGGAGCCGGCGCGATGGCTGCCGGCGGCGGAGTTCGCCGTCGCCGGGCCGCAGTACCCGGAGTCGATCGATTGGCCGCCCAACGTCGAGCGGATCGAGCACGTCGCGCCCGGCGACCATCCCGCCTTCTACGCCTCCCAGCGCTTCACCCTCAACGTCACCCGGGCGCAGATGCGCGTCGCCGGCTGGTCTCCGAGCGTGCGCCTGTTCGAGGCGGCGGCCTGCGGGGTGCCGATCATCAGCGACCCTTGGGACGGCCTTGCTGAGATCTTCGTCCCCGACGAGGAGATCCTGATCGCCGAGGAGGCGACAGACGTGGTCGACTTCCTCGTCGACGTCGGCGAGGCCGAACGGGCGGCGATCGCCGAACGTGCCCGGCAGCGGGTCCTCGCCGAGCACACCGCCGCTCGGCGCTGGCAGTTGCTCGAGCAGGAGGTCGAGGGGGTGCCGGCGCGATGACGCTCGAGGTCCCCGGCGCGATCGCCGAGCTCGGCCCCTGGTTCCACAACCTGCACCTGCCCGACGGCCGCGAGACCGCCCCCGAGCACCCGCTCGGCGACTTCCCCGCCTTCAAGTGGCGCCAGATCGAGGGCTGCCTGCCGGCCGACCTGACCGGCGCCCGCGCCCTCGACATCGGCTGCAACGCCGGCTTCTACGCCTTCCAGCTCGCCGCCCGCGGCGCCGAGGTCCTCGCCCTCGACCTCGACGAGCACTACCTGCAGCAGGGCCGCTGGGCCGCCCGGCTCCTCGACCCCGGGGGCCTGGTCGAGTTCCGCCAGGGCTCGGTCTACGACCTGGTCGAGGTCGAGGGCAGCTTCGAGGTGGTCCTCTTCATGGGCGTCCTCTACCACCTGCGCTACCCGCTGCTGGCGCTCGACGTCGTCGCCGAGAAGGTCGGCGGCACCCTCGTCCTGCAGACCCTGACGATGCCCGGCGAGGTGTCGGCGGGAACCCCCGAGGACCTCGAGATCGACGAGCGCAAGCGCCTCGCCGAGCCGGGCTGGCCCCGCGCCGCCTTCGTCGAGCACAAGCTCGCCGGCGACCCGACCAACTGGTGGGCCGCCGACGCCGCCTGCGTCGAGGCGATGGCCCGCTCGGCCGGCCTCCGGGTGCGCGAGCGGCCCGGCCACGAGATCTGGATCTGCGAGCGCGACGAGGCAAACGACCACGCCCGCGACCTGCGGACGATGGAGCTGCTCGCCGCAACCCGCTCGGGCCGCTGACAATACATTCCGCCGACCGATATGCCACCCTGCGGCTATGACAGCCGCAGACAAAGACATTCTCTATCGCGTGGCTTACGACGAGGCCGTCCGTGCGCTCGTCGAGCAGCAGGCGGAAATCGACAGCTTCCGCAGCCGCGCCGGGCTGCTGTTCTCCTCCGCGATGATCACTACTTCCTTCCTCGTGACTCAATCTTTCGGAGTGAACGACATGAACCTCATCACCTGGATGTCGCTGATCGCTTTCGCTGGAGTGGCCGTTACTTCTCTCGCCGTTTTGTGGCCTCACCCTTGGGAGTTCAGCGCCAACCCTCGCGATGTTCTTGAGCCATACCTCCAAGGAGAAGAGCCCGTCGACAAACTTCATCGGGATCTCTCGCTCCATATGCACAGCAGTTATGTCGGAAATCGTGGCGGCATCTTCCAGCTCACCGTCTTACTTCAGATCGCAAGCGCGCTGTTAACCCTAGAGGTCGTCTTCTGGATGATCGCCATTGCAACCAGCTAAGGAGCAGCCATGGGAAAGACCGCATCTTCTGATCCGCTCGAGCCGAAAACGCCCAGCCCAATGCAATCGTCAATGCTCCCCTTCACCTGGAGGAGGTTCTGGCAGGTGCTCTTGGGCCGCAGGCCTTCCTGAAGGGAGAACGTCAGGCCGCTAGCTACTTCAGCCCTCGGCGAGCCAGCGGAAGTAGACGCCGTAGCGCAGCCGCCCCGAGCGGTTGATCCCGCCCGAGTGCGGGAGGTCGGGGGTCATCATGATCGCGTCGCCGGGATCGGCCTCGACCGGCGCCGGGCCCTCGGCGGTCTGCACCAGGAGGCCGCCGTTGTCGCCGCGCCAGGAGCTGAGCGGGACGCCGACGATCCGCAGGTAGGTCCGCCCTTCCGCCCAGGCCGGCTCCTGGTCGAGGTGGAAGCTGATCTCCGGCTCCGGCCCGGTGTGGGGGAACTGGAGCAGGATCTGCGGGTCGCAGATGCGGCCCGTCCGCCACTCCGGCGGCAGCGACTCGGCCAGCGACAGGATCTCCGGCCGTTCGTTCAGGTGCGGGAACCAGTGCGCCCCCCAGAGCCACTGGCCCAGCTCCTCGGCCGCGGCGCCCCGCTGCAGCAAGTCGAGGTGGAGCAGCCGCAGCGCGTCGTCGACTTTCTCCTCCGGGACGACCCCGTGCACGACCTCGTAGGCGCCCTGTACGGGCTGGGATGGCACGCAGCCATCCTTTCAAGCCGGCCGGTTACACGGTCGCCCTAGCCAGACGGCCAGGCCGGTGGGATAGTGGGCCGGTGAGGGCACACGGATGCATAGATTCGGCTGCCGGCCTGGGAAGCGACGGCCACGCCTGCTGGGGATTCGACCAGCCGGAGGAGTTCGTCGCGGCGGCGGTCGATTTCCTCGAGGACGGCCTTCGCCACGGCCAGCGCCTCGCCTACGTCGGCAGCGAACCGATCGAAGAGCAGCGGGAGCTGCTGGCGCCGCTCGGCGACGTCGGGCGGATGGTCGACTCGGGGATGCTGCAGCTGTTCGAACTCGGCCACCTCTACCGGCTCGGTGAGCCGGTCGACCCCGAGGCGCAGATGGCGGTCTACCTGGGGGCGACCGAAGCCGCCCAGGCCGAGGGGTACTCGGGGCTGCGGGTCGCCGCCCAGGTGACCGACCTCGTCGCGGCGCCCCAAACCTGGGAGGCGCACCTGCGCTGGGAGAGCACAGCCGATCGCCTGCTCGCGCCGAGGTCCCTGGCGGCGCTCTGCGGCTACCGTCGCGAGGCGGTGCCGCCGCAGCTGCTGGCTGACCTCGGGGCCATCCACCCCGCCGCCAACGAGATCGCCGAGATCGCCCCCTTCCACCTCTTCGGCGAAGATGGGGAGCTCGCTCTCAGCGGCGAAGTCGACCACTTCTCCAGCGAGGCGCTCGAACGCGTCCTCGGCCTTGCCACCGGCGACGGGGAGCCGGCCTCGCTCAACCTCGAGGCGCTGGAGTTCATCGACCACCACGGCGCCGAAGTCCTCGCCCGGCGCGGCTGCCGTGCTCGCAACGCGCCGCCGGTGGTCGATCGGCTCTGCGAGCTGCTCGAGCTTCAGCTTTGACCGAAACGCTCTCCGGGGACCCGACGCTCGAGCTGCCGGAGTTCGACGCCCCGCCCGACGACCCGCTGCCGCTGCTCGAGCTCTGGCTGCGGGAGGCCGACAAGCGCGGCGTGCGGGAGCCGCGGGCCCTGGCGCTGGCGACCGCCGACGCCGAGGGACGACCGTCGAGCCGCATCCTCCTGCTCAAGCAGGCGACGCCGTACCTCGTCTTCTCCGGCAGCTACGAGAGCCGCAAGGGCCGCGACCTCGCCGCCAACCCCCGCGCGGCGGGCACGCTCTACTGGCGCGAGACCCTGCAGCAGGTGACGATCGAGGGGCCGGTGCGCAAGCTGAACGAGGGGGAGTCGGATGAGATCTTCAGCGAGCGACCGCCGAAGGCACAGGCGACGACTGTCGCCTCCCGACAGGGCGAGCCGCTCGAGAACCCAACGGCGTTGCGAGAATCAGCCGACTCACCCAAAGAGCCGCTGCGCCGGCCTGACCACTGGGGCGGCTGGCGCCTCGATCCCGACCTGGTCGAGTTCTGGCACGGCAGCCCAACTCGCCTCCATCGCCGTCTGCTCTACATAAAGAGCGGCGAGACCTGGAGCCACCAGCGCCTGCAGCCCTAGGGACGCGCAATATTCAACGCCCCGAGTGGACTCGACTCGAAGGTGTTGGCAAGTTTTCTGCTGCTCTAATAGAACCCATGGCTCTTTGATGGATGAACAGCTGCGAGAACTGCTTGTAGGGGTGGCGGCCAACGGGTTGAGCGACCTCCTCGCACGCCTCAGACTCAACCGCGCGGGCCAGCCCGCCGGTGACGTCACCCAGGAGGCGCTGGCGACCGCTATCGCCGAGCTTACCTCCGTAGAAGAGATCCATCCTACGATCGGCGGTGAGAGCTTGCGTCGGTTTCTGCGGTCGCCTGAGGTAGGCAATGTCATCCGTCAGCTCTATGCCTCGAAGGGGCAGCCAAAGTCAAGGAAGCAAATCGAAGAAGAGTTCCTGGCCCTGTGGAGCATTCGCACGGAATCCTCTGAGGTTTCCCAGGACGAATTGAGTCGACTCTTCAGGAATTTGCTCTCCCTCTGCGACCGGTCGCTGGACATGGCACTGGATGCAGGCTCCCTAAAAGCCCTGGAGGCGAAGGCAACGCAACAACACGGGGAACTGAGCGGGGCCCTCGCGAGCGTCGAGCGAACCGTCGAGCTGCTGAACAGCGGCTCGACGGTCGATCCCGCTGAGGTCGAAGACCTCGCTATCCGGTATCGACGCCAGGTGGCTGCCCGGGAGGGAAGCATCACTCCTCCCGCCCTCGACGGGGCCCGGCCGGTGCCGATCGACGACCTCTACGTGCCGGCGCGACTCGACGTCCTCGGCGGCGGTGAATCCCCACCCTGGAGCTACGAGTTTTTCGTTGGTCAGATGTTCCGAGGAGTTGTTTTAGGTAATCCCGGCTCGGGAAAGTCCACTCTGGCGAAGAAGCTAGTAACCGATCTGGCGCGTGATCGGCTTACTTCGCAGAAGCGCCAGACAGGTTTGGTGCCGTTCCTTGTAATCCTCCGCGATTACGGCGCACGAAAGCGGGAGCGCGCCTGTTCGATCATCGATTTCATCGCCATGACCAGTAACTCCCGCTACCAGGTGAAGACTTCCCCTGGGGTCGTCGAGTATCTGCTCCTCACCAATCAGGCCTTCGTCGTGTTCGACGGTCTTGATGAGCTCATCGACACCAGCGACAGGGCCGAGATCTCCGGCGATGTGGCCAGTTTCGCCAACCTCTACCCGGCGACGCCCATCCTCGTCACCTCACGCGATGTCGGGTACCTAGAGGCGCCACTGCCCGAGAAAGTGTTCCCCTCCTACCGGTTGGCCGGCTTTGGAAGTGAGGAGGTGAGGGAGTACGCGCGCAAATGGTTCCACCTCGCCGATCTGAGCCATTCCAGTCCCCCCGACGAGGAGGCGGAGACCTTTATGCGTGACAGCGAAGGCGTTACCGACCTCAGGTCCAACGCCTTGCTTCTCGGTCTGATGTGCAACCTCTACAAAGGAGCCGGCTACATCCCCCGCAACCGCCCCGACGTTTACGAGGCCTGCGCGGAGATGCTCTTCGACCGCTGGGACCGGCTGCGGCACATCGGCAAGCCGCTGAACATCGAGAGCCTAATGCGGCCCGCGATGCAGTACCTAGCCTCGTGGATCTACGGAGATAACAAACTGCAAAGCGGCGTAACCGAGAGAGCGTTAATCGAGAAGGCGGCGGCCTACCTCCACGATCGCCGCTTCGACGACATCGACGATGCCCGGTTGGCGGCTAAACGGTTCATCGAGCACTGCCGAGGCCGGGCCTGGGTCTTCACCGACACCGGGACCACGAAAACGGGAGAAAGGCTCTACCAGTTCACCCACCGCACGTTCCTTGAGTTCTTCACCGCCGGCCACCTCGTCCGCACCAATCCCGCGCCGGAGCTGCTGCTGCAAACTCTCTGGCCTCATATCTCCGTGCAGGAGTGGGACGTCGTCGCGCAGTTGTGTTTCCAGCTCTTGGAGCAGAACTTCGACGGGGCCGGAACGGAGATGCTGGGGAAGATCGCTGCGGAACCACCCAACCTGAGCGATGGGGAACGGGTCAACCGCCTCGACTTCGGGGTGAGGTGCCTGGAATTCCTCGTACCGAACCCGTCCGTGACCCGAGACCTCACGAGAAACGCCCTCGCTCTCTTCGAAGAGTGGACCAAGCGCGTCGGTTTCTCACGTGAGGCTGCTCGCTCTGTAGATACGGTCCTATCCCTCACCCAGGTCAGCATCGAGAACTCAGTCCCAGTACAAGAAGCCTTCGGGAAAAGCGTCGGAGGGATGTTGAAGGGTCGACCCCAAGCTCCATATGCAGCCGAGCTGGCGGTAAACCTGGCGGTGATTGGAACGCTCAGCAGATTCCGCAAGACGGGCCTCGGCCGGAAATTGATGCTCGAGATCACCGAACATTACGGCAGCGATCTGCGGGCCCTCGCTCCTGCCGCCGATACCGGATTGGCCGCCGATTTAGTGGCAGTTGGATCGCTGAGTTGCGGCGAGTTCGTCTCCTACCACGGCCTGGAGCCTCTGTTCGAGCCCCGCAGCTATCGGGTGTTCATCGAGATGGAAGGCCCCTCCCTTGCGGAGAAGGCGTTCTTGACGGTGCTGAGAGGCGGCGAAGATATGGATGAGAAACGCGCGCACAGCGTGTTGAAGACCATCGGCACCAGACTTGCTGATACCGCTCCGCCGTGGCACAGGATGGTTCCGAAGGGACGTCGCTGGCTATTTCGAGCGGCGAGCGAGTTCGGCCCTCCCAGCGACATCTCGCTGGAGGATCTGCCTGAGGAGGAGCGGTTCGCGGCGCTTGTGCTCGGCGTCCTCTACTTGGACGATCTTCCCGAGCGCTCAGCCGATCGAATCGTCCCGCAGCTTCGCGAGTTGGCTTCCGAAGCCAGCTCTCCTGCCTGGGAGAGCCTGCTCTCAATTCTCCTTGCGAGAGTCGAAGGCGACCAGGATTTCGCTGCCGAACGGTTGAGGTTGCTGGGGTTGCCCAAGCGGCAGGAACATCACCTCTTGGCCTGGATCGAGGGCCAGCGAGCCGTGACCGCGCGCAGCGGCCTCTCGTCTCGCTATAGGTAGCCGAGCGGGTCGGTCGGGGTGCCGTTGATCCGGACCTCGAAGTGGAGGTGGGGACCGGTGCTGTGGCCGGTGTTGCCGCTGTAGCCGATCACGTCGCCCTGGCTGACCCGGGCGCCGACGGAGGCGGCGAAGCTCGACTGGTGGGCGTAGCAGGTGGAGAGCCCGCCGCCGTGGTCGATGCAGGTGTAGTTGCCGTAGCCGCCGCTTTCGTACTCGGACTGCTCGAGGATCACGGTGCCGTCGGCGGCGGCGTGGATCGGCGTCCCTTCCGGCACGGAGATGTCGATGCCCTCGTGCATCCGCCCCCAGCGGTAGCCGAAGCCGGAGGTGACCGTGCCTTCGACCGGCCAGATGAAACCGGCCGCGCTGGGGCTCTGCATCGGCCCCGCCGGCAGCGCCACCCCGCCCGTCGCTTCGGCGATTTCCTGGGCGATCTGCGAGCGCAGGTCGGCGGCGATTTCCTCGTGCTCGTCGATGTCGCCTTCGATGCCCTTCAGCGCCGAGCGCCGCTGGGCCCGCGCCGAGAGCAGCGCCCCCTCGCGCGACTCCAGGGTCGAGCGGGTCGATTCCAGCCGCTGCTCCTTGGCGGCGATCGAGTCGCGGGCCTTTTCGATCGTCAGCTTCGCGATCTTCCGCTGGCGCACCAGCTGCTTCGCTTCGTCGCGCAGCGAGCGCACCCGCTCGGCCAGCGCCTGGTCGCTTTCGTTGATCGCGTCGAAGTAGGCGGTGCGGGCGACCATGTCGCCGTAGTCCTCGGAGCTGAGGATCACTTCGGTCAGGTCCGCCGACCCATAGGTGTAGATCGCGACGAGCCGCTCGCGCAGGTTGACCAGCGCCCGCTTCAGCCGCCCGCGCAGGGTGGCGAGCCGATCCAGCGCTTCCCTCAGTTCGTCTTCGGCTCCCTGCAGTTCGGCTTCCTTCGCCGCCAGCTCTTCTTCGGCCGCGGCCTCCTGGTTGCGCAGGGTCGAGACCTGCCCTTCCAGGGCAGAGATTTCGTCGCCCATCGCGGCGATGTCGGAGGTGAGGACGCCTTCGCGTTCTTCGGCCTTGCCGATCTTCGCTTCGACCGCTTCCAGCTTCTCGGAGTTGCTCTTCGCCGGCGCGCTCGCGACCGCCACGAGGCAGCTCGCGAGCAGGGCGAGGGTCATCGCCAGAAGCGACGAGAGCCAGCGCCGGCGCGGTTTTGCGGTCGGATTCGGCATAGCTGCAAAGAGAAAGCCGGCATACGCGCCGGCTCTAGATAAACCGTAGGCGGGTGGATCGACGCGCGCCGGCCGGGAAACCGGCCTGCAACCTCAGTTGCGAACGTACTCGCAGTGCGAGGCGCGGTTGCCGCCGCGGCCGCCGATGCAGCGGTCCTCGCCGCCCCTGCCGTCGAGCCGGTCGGAGCCGCCGCGGCCGAGCAGGACGTTGTCGGCGCCGTTGCCGGTGAGGACGTCGGGACCGGGCGAGCCCTCGATCTTCTCGGTGCCGGCCGCGATCCGGCCCGGCGTGCAGCCGCCGACGTCGGGGTCGGTGACCGCGCCGCCGATCGTCGCCTTGACGAAGGTCCCTTCGTTGCGCACCCGGGCGAAGGAGGCGCTGTCGTTGGCGCCGGGGCCGCCGGCGAAGAGGTCGCCCTCGCAGGGCTGTCCGCCGACCAGGAGGTCGTCGCCCCCGCCGCCGATCATCGTCGCGGCGCCGCTGCCGTGGCGGGGATGGAGGATGTCGACCCCGAAGAGGGCGTCGTTGCCGGCGCCGCCTTCGAGCCGGTCCGGGACGCCGTCGTCGCCGGCGTAGATCGTGTCGCCGCCGGGCCCGCCGCGCAGCCAGTCGCTGCCGGCGCCGCCGTCGATCGTCACCACGACCCCGGGCGGCAGCGAGCGATCGATCGCGATCTGGTCGTCACCGCCGCCGAGCGAGACGAGGACGGACCTGACCTGGCCGCCCCCGACCTGGAGCAGGGACCCCGAGCTGCCGGAGACGAGCACATCTTCGCCCTGGAGGCCGACGACGATGTTGTCGGCACCTTCGCCGCCGGAGATCGCGAGGCTGTCCGCGCCGCACGAGCTCGCCTCCTGGGTAGTTCCGAAGCATTCGTTCCCCGGCCCCCCGATCACTTCCTCGATGCCCACCAGCCGCTCGTTTTCGGCGCCGCTGACGCGGCCGCCTTCGAGGTCGACTTCGATCGGCCCACCGGCGCTGCGGTAGGAGGCGGTGTCGTGCGCTCCGGGCCCGCCGTCGATCCGGTCGCGGCCGATCCCGCCGGAGATCGCGTCAAAGCTGCCGCGGCCGCCGCGGACGGTGTCGTCCCCCATGCCGCCGTCGACGTCGTCGTGGGCGCCGAGCCCGCCGCTGACGACGTCGTTGCCGGCCTCTCCGCGCACCCGGTCGCGGCCGGCCCCGCCGCGGACTTCGTCGGAGCCGCGGCTGCCGAGAACGAGGTCGGCCCCCTTGTTGCCGTGGAGGTCGTCCTTGCCGCGGCCGCCGTCGATCCGGTCGCGTCCGGCGCCGCCGCAGATCGTGTCGTTGCCGCGGCCGCCGAAGATCAGGTTCGGGCCGCCGCCGCCGAGGATCACGTCGGGACCGCGGGTGCCGTGGATGCGGCGGTCGTTGGAGACGATCGTCGCCCGCTTGCCCTCGCATTCGGGCCGGCCCGCCGCGGGGGAGCCGGTCAGCGCGAAGTAGAGGGCGCCAGCGAGCAGGAACACCAAGCCGACGAACGCGATACGACGCCACCTGACCACCTCCGTCACGACGAGCCTCCCTCCTGCCGAGTAGCCCCTTTCCCCTCGTACCGCTACCCGTTCGGGCCGCTCCGGCAACGTTGATATGAATCGGTGAGCGCTTCCAGTCAGTCGCAAAGAACTTCAGGAGGGACCCGATGACCCGCCGCCTCGCCCGCCTCGCCGACTTCTCCTACCACCGCCGCGGCACCATGGTGCTGCTCTGGATCGTCTCCGCGGTCGTGATCATCGGCCTCGGCTCCGCCCTCGCCGGCGAGTACGAAGCCGACTACAACACCCCCGGCTCGGACTCCAAGGCGGCCAGCGACCTGACCGAACGCGAGTTCGGCGGCTACTCGGGACAGGAAATCTACGTCGTCTGGAAAGACCCCGCGGGGGTCAAGAGCGCCGCCTCGCGGCAGAAGATGAACGCCTTCTTCAAGCAGGCGGAAGCGATCAAGAACGTCGAGAAGCGCGATGCGATCCGCGTCTCCGAAGACGGCACGATCGCCACCACCACCCTGCCGCTGACGATCCCCGGCTGGCAGGTGAAGAAAGAGCAGGGCGAAGAACTGATCGACGCCGCCGAATCCAACAGCGCCGGCGGCCTGGAGATCGAGCTCGGCGGCGAACCGATCTATACCGCCCAGGAACAGACCAGCCCCGAGGTCTTCGGCTTCCTCGGCGCCGCGATCGTGCTGCTGATCGCCTTTGGCTCCCTGGTCGCAGCCGGCCTACCGCTGGCGATCGCCCTGATCGGGCTCGGCATCTCCTCCGGCGGCCTGATCGTCCTCCTGGCCAACATCATCGACGTCCCCAACTGGACCACCGCGGTCTCCGGCCTGATCGGGATCGGCGTCGGGATCGACTACGCGCTGCTGGTCCTCACCCGCTTCCGCTCGGCGATGAAGGACGGGAAGGACCGCCACGACGCGGTCGTTGAGGCGGTCACCACCGCCGGGCGCAGCGTCCTCATCGCCGGCAGCACCGTCGTCATCGCGATCCTCGGCCTCTTCATCACCGGGCTCCCCTACATGTACGGGGTGGCGATCTCGGCCTCGCTCGCGGTGCTTGTAGTGATGATCGCCTCGATCACCCTGCTGCCGGCGCTGCTCTCCTACCTCGGGCCCAATGTCGACCGGCTGCGGATCCCGCTCCTCGGCCGCAGCCTCGATGCGAAGGAAGACGGCGAATCGCCGGCCGCCCGCTGGAGCCACGCCGTCCAGCGGCGCCCCTGGACCGCGGCGATCGTCGCCACCGCGATCCTGCTGGCGCTCGCGGCGCCGGCGCTTGGCATGCGCCTCGGCTTCCCGGACGCCGGCAACGACCAGCCCGACACGATGACCCGTCAGGCGTACGACCTGATCAGCGAGGGCTTCGGCCCCGGCGCCAACGGCCCGCTGGTGATCGCCGCCGAACTGCCCGACCCCGGCGCCAAGGCCACGGTCAACAAACTCGTCGCCGACCTGCGCGAAGAGGAGGGCGTCGCCTACGTGCCGGCGCCACGCTTCAACGCCGACGGCACCGCGGCGATCGTCACCGTCATCCCAACCACCTCGCCCCAGGACGAGGCGACCTCCGAACTCGTCGACCGCCTGCGCGCCAGCACGATCCCGGCCGCAGTCGGCGACTCCGGCGTCAACGCCCTGGTCGGCGGCGTCAACGCCGCCCTCGAGGACCAGAGCAGCTACATCACCGGCCGCATGCCCTGGTTCATCGCCGGTGTCGTCGGGCTCTCCTTCCTGCTGCTCCTGGTCGCCTTCCACTCCCCCTTCATCTCGCTGAAGGCGGCGGTGATGAACCTGCTCTCGGTCAGCGCCGCCTACGGCGTCATGACCCTGGTCGCCCAGGGCGGCGCGGTCGGCGAACTGATCGGGATCGACCACGAAGTCCCGATCGCCCCGTTCATGCCGGTGATGATGTTCGCGATCCTCTTCGGCCTCTCGATGGACTACGAGGTCTTCCTGATCTCGCGGATCCGCGAGGAGTACCTGAAGGACAACGACACCCGGCGCGCGGTCGCCGACGGGCTGGCGAAGACGGCCCGGGTGATCACCGCGGCGGCGGCGATCATGGTCGTCGTCTTCCTCGCCTTCGTCGCCTCGCCCGAAGTCTTCCTCAAGCTCTTCGGAATCGGGCTGGCGGCGGCGATCTTCCTCGACGCGACCCTGGTGCGGATGGTCCTGGTGCCGGCGGTGATGCAGCTGCTCGGCCCCCGCAACTGGTGGATCCCCGCCTGGCTGGAGCGGATCCTGCCCCGGATCGAGGTCGAGCGGGGCGCCCCGGGCGTGGCGAGCGAGAGCGGCAGTTGACCTGACCCGCCCGCGGACGTAGAAAGGATCAGCCAACTGAACTAAAGGAGAAGCCGTGAGCGAGCAGACCCAGAGCCCGAGCCCGGAGCTGAGGCAGAAACACCGCGCGATGTGGGCCTCCGGGGACTACCCCTCGATGGTCGAGACCTTCCTCCTGCCGCTCGGGCCGCGCCTGGTCGAGGCCTGCGGCATCGGCCCCGGCGACCGCGTCCTCGACATCGCCGCCGGCACCGGCAACGCCTCGATCCCGGCCGCCCAGGCGGGCGCCGAGGTCGTCGCCAGCGACCTAACCCCGGAGCTCCTCGCCGCCGGCCGCGCCCGTGCCGAAGCCGAGGGGGTCGAGCTGGAGTGGGTCGAGGCCGACGCCCACGGCCTGCAGTTCGACGACGCGAGCTTCGACGTCGTCATCTCCTCGATCGGGGTGATGTTCGCGCCCTTCCACCAGAAGGCCGCCGACGAGATGGTCCGCGTCTGCAAACCAGGCGGCAGAATCGGCCTGCTCAGCTGGACGCCGGAGGGGATGATCGGCGGTCTCTTCCGCGAGATGGCCCAGTTCATGCCGCCCCCGCCCGCGGGCGCGCAGCCGCCTCCGCTG